>Ga0315282_10004594_pt1 | contig 23960 bp, 21 predicted proteins | sample YL17G07_20_MG_FD_203693 | JGI IMG/M metagenome (GOLD analysis project Ga0315282, IMG submission 203693) | Sediment microbial communities from Yellowstone Lake, YNP, Wyoming, USA - YL17G07_20 | ecosystem: Environmental > Aquatic > Freshwater > Lake > Sediment | place: USA: Wyoming | collected... | reverse complement strand
TCATATGGCTCTCTGCGGAGCCTGCGGCACAGGCCGTCCAGCAAGTTGGCATCATCGTCTACAAGCAAGACCGTCGGTTTCATTGCTGAACCTCCATGGGTGCGAGCTCGTTGGAATTCGATCCCCTGTTCCGGATCATCTCGACCTCGATGGGCTCTCGAATGCCCCTGAGCTTGGCGAAATTTTTGATGCGTTCGAGGATTGTTTCCGAGACCCAGTTGCCGGCGGTAATCAACAGGGCGCCGCTTCGGGTCATAACATCCGACAGCAGAATCTGGCCGACCTGAAGCTCTTCAATCGTAATGAAACGGGATCGGCGCTCCGCGTTCGGGTTTAGCTGAGGCGGGGAAGCAAAGCACAGGAACGCGGCGTCGAGAACAGCAGGGTCGTACCAGCCTTCGCGTTTTCTCAACACTTCCATCGCCTTGCCTCTGGAGAACCCCGCGCTTTCGAGTTGGGAAAGGTCCACGAGCACTTTCAGCATGCGCGCTCCCAAGGGGATTCGCGATCCCGAGATCGAGTCTCCCAGAGAGCCCGAGGCCTCGAAGCGTCTGTCTTGATAGAGGACGATCTTGGCCACGTTTTCCAGGCGCGGAATGTGAGCCAGCAGTGCATGTCCGATCTCAGGCACGCGAGAGAGCATCTCCTTCTCGACCTCGGATAAAGGCTGCCCCGATTTCTCCTTGATGATGATTTCCGGCGGGACCGTGACATGTCCGATCTGGGACAGCATGGCGGCCAACTCGAGTTCCCAGGAGTCGGCGACTTTGAGCGCGGCCGACAGGGTTCGGACCGAATCGCGCAGCGCCCGGGCGCGGCCGAACGACTGCGGATCCACAATGGAAAGGATCTCGGTAAGAACTCGAATGCTTCCATTCAAGGTATTCTGAAGCAGCTCGCGCTCGGCCAGGATCAGCCGGTAATGGGTGATGCCGGCCTGGAGCACCTGAGCGAGATCCGAAGGGAGGCATGGCTTGGTCAGGAAGCGGAAGATGTTTCCTTCGTTGACCGCTTCGATCGCCGCCTTGGTATCGGCATTGCCGGTAAGCATGATGCGCACGGTGTCGGGTGCCAGCTCTTTGACCCTGCTGAGAAACGCGACTCCATCCATGCCGGGCATGCGCAGATCGGAGACCACGACGGCATAAGGCCCCTTTTTCTCGATTGCCTCGAGTCCCTCGGCACCTCCCAAGGCAGCATCCATCAGGAACTGCTTGCGCAACTGTCGCTGATAGGCTGACAGGATGTTCTGATCGTCGTCGACAAACAGAACCTTGTCCGTCATTTGCTTTCCCCTGCAGTCGCGATCTCTGTGCTCCAGGCGCGCCAGTCGTTAAGCCTCTCCGTCTTTCCGATTGCGGCGATGTAGGCTTGGTCCAACAACGCCGGCGGCATTGTCTGCTGCCGGCCTGCTTGGAGCTCATACTCCAGGGCGTTCGCGGCATGCACGGCAGACAGGGCGCAGAAGGCCTTCTGGGCACAATCGCTTGGGCGATGGTGCAACGCGATGGCTTCGACAATGGGATCAGGCAGGCCCCATAGGCCCATCAGATAAGCACCTACTTCCGCGTGGGTAGAGCCGAGTATTTCCCTTTCCACGTCACAGTACCCGGCCCCGGCAGACATCGAGCGCGCGACCACTGCGCCGTACTGCTCCGGCAGGTTGGAGCTGAGCAATAGCTTTCCCAAGTCGTGGAGCAACCCGGCGGTGAATGCCTCATCTGCCATGGCTTTGCTTGCATGCTCCCCCTCGGCGATGCGTTTCGCGAGGATCGCGGTTGCCAGGCTGTGACTCGAGATCTGGTCGATCGAGCATCCCGGTGTGCCAGACGATTCAAACTTGGAAAACACTTTTACCGAAAGCACCAGGGACTGGATAGTCTCCAAACCGAGATAGGCTACGGCATCCGTAGGATTGGAGACACGGCGTCGAATCCCGAAGAATGCGGAGTTCACGAGCTGAAGGATCTTCGCCGTCATTCCCGGGTCCTTCGCGATGATTTCGCCGACGTGCCGAACCGAGGCATCGACGGACTGCAGCTCCTGCACAACCTCCACATAGAGAGAAGGAAGGCTGGGCAGGGTGCTCATCCGTCCGACCAGAAGCTTGATCTTTTCGTTTGCCAGCAGCTCCCGCAGCTCGATCGCACGCCTGACCGTGGATCGAAGCACCTCCGCGTCGCAAGGCTTCGAAAGGTATTGATGCGCGGCGCCGGCGGAACTCATGATCAACACCTGATCGGCATGGCCCGACAGCATGATGCGAATCACCTTCGGATGCTTCTCGCGAACCTCCTTCAAGAACTCGAGCCCGTTCATCACCGGCATGCGCATATCCGTGACGACGAGGTCGAACGGCTCCGCGGCCATGATTTCCAGGGCTTCCGGTCCTCCGGTTGCAAAGCGCATCTCCCATTCGTCGCGCATGACTCGCAGCATCCGGCCCAGGCCCTCCAGGACCTTCGGTTCATCATCGACAAAAAGGATTCGCTTTTTCATGCCGGCCGCTCTGTTGATTCGATCAATCCAGCGGCAAACGGACGATGAACGTCGTCCCTTTGCCGAGTTCGGTTTCAAAAGTGATCGTGCCGCCGTGCTTGCCTACCACAATGCCATGACAAATAGCCAGCCCTTGCCCCGTTCCTTTGCCCACCTCCTTAGTGGTAAAAAACGGATCGAAGATCCTGGAGCGCGCAGCCTCCGGAATTCCGGTGCCCGTGTCCGAGACGCGAATCTCCGCCCAGTTTCCGTCTCGAATCGTCTTGATCGTGATCATCCCTTTCGATGGCGATTCCGGGCCGAGTTTGTCCGCAATCGCGTGCGCGGCGTTGATGACCAGATTTAAGATGACCTGGTTGAAGTCGCCCGGGATGCAGGGCACGAGGGGCATTGAAGGATCAAAATCGGTCGCCACTTCCGCGACATACTTGTACTCATTGCGGCATACGATGAGGGTGCTCTCGATGGCTTTGTGAATATTGGTGGGCGTCCTCTCCTTTGTGCCCGGATGGGAGAACTCCTTCATGGCGCGCACAATTGTGGCTACGCGGTCGATTCCTTCCAGGGTCTGCCCGATGGCTTTCGGGATCTCCTCCGAAATATACTCGAGATCCGCCGCCTTGACTTCCGACTCCACCTCCTCGACCAGTTCAGGAGTCGCCGACCCCTTCTTGCAGGCGGACAGCAGCCGCGCATAGGCTTGCAATGCGCCCTGCAGCTCTCCAAAAGCATCTTTGATAAAGCGAGTGTTGTCGCCGACGTATTGCGTCGGAGTATTGATCTCGTGCGCGATTCCCGCCGCGAGCTGCCCGATGGACTCGAGCTTTTGCGCCTGGCGCAGCATCACTTCCATGAGATCCCGTTCCTTTTGCGCGCGCTGCCGCTCCGTGATATCTCGGATCACGCCGACCGCAGTGCGGCGCCCGTGTGGCTCTACGAAGGACAGGGACAATTCGATGCTGATCTCCGTCCCGTCCTTCCGAACACACGGCATTTCCACCATCTCCGTTCCTGCGCAGGTCAGTCCAGTTCTCCCCCACGATAGCAAGGTGTTTTTGTGATCGCCGCGCACGCGCTCAGGCACGATCAGGTCGAACAGATTTCTCCCGAGCACTTCCGCCGCGGTGTAACCCGTGATACGTTCCGCAGCCGGGTTCCAGAGGACGGTCAAGCCTTGATCGTCGATCATCAGAATCCCATCCTGTGACGCGTTGATCACACTTGTCAGCCTTGCTTCGTTCTCACTAAGGGCATCCTCCATATGCTTGCGATCGGTGATGTCGCGCGCGATCACGGACAGGCCTAGAATCTCGCCCTGAGCATTCTTGACGGGGGATATGGTCACTGAAACGTGAATTGGTTCTCCGCCTTTTCGGAGCCACACGGTCTCGAAATGATCGATGTTTTCGCCCTGTCTGATCCGCTGTAAGACGTCGAGTTCTCCTTTCGCGCGTTCCGGTGGAATAAGCATGAGTATCGATCTGCCAAGTGTTTCTTGCGCTGAATAGCCAAAGATCTTTTCCGCGCCGGGATTCCAACTGGCGATGGCGCCGCTCAGCGTCTCGCTGATGACTGCGTCATCGGACGACTCGATGATGGCCGCCATCCGTCGTAGGGCCTCCTCCGCCTGCCTGCGCTCGGTGATATCCTTGACCGCGCCGACCCAGCGGCTGGGTTTGCCGCCCCCGTCTCTGAGAACCGTGGCTCGCGCGAGCCAATGTCGCCAAGCACCGTCTTTGTGCCGGACGCGGTATTCCACGTCGTAGGCTGCTTCACCCCTGAGATGTCTTTCAATCGCGGTCCAGACCCGTTCCCGGTCATTTGGATGAATGATGTCCGACCACGCCTCCAAGGTTCGCGGGAACTCGCCCGGTGCGTATCCAAGGAGTTTATCGATGTCGCCGAACCACTGCACGCTACTGCACATGTCCGATTCGTAAACGACATCACTGATGCTTTCCGCCGCCAACCGGAACCTCTCCTCGCTCAGCCGCAGCGCCTCTTCAGCCTGCTTGCGCTCGGTGATGTCTAGCAGACTGCCCTCGTAGTACTGTATTCGGCCATCGGCAGCAGGGACACCTCGGGCATTATCCAACACCAAGATGGTTGTTCCGTCATACCGGCGCAATTGCGTTTTGAAGTCACGTACAGTCTTTTCGCGCTCGAGCATCGCCTGCCACCGCCGGCGATCCTCAGGTTGGACAAAAATGTCGTGTATATTGGCCGTCAACAGTGACTGCCGGTCTGGATAGCCCAACATTTGTATAAATGCCGTGTTAGCGTCCAAGATCCGCCCCTCGGGTGTGGTACGATAGATCCCGACAGGCAGGTTTTCGAACATGGCGCGATACTTTTCTTCTGTCTGATGCAGGACCTCTTGCGTTCTTATGTTCGACGTCCGCAAATGGCGGAGAGCGCTCTTCACAGTTGTCTGCAGTTCCTTCAGGTCGAAAGGCTTTACCAGGTACCCCAGAGGTTCGGCCACCTTGGCCCGTTCCAACGTCTTCTCATCCGCAAAACCCGTCAGAAACACCACGGGAGTGTTCGTCTCGAACCTGATCTGCCTGGCTGCTTCCACGCCATCCATTTCTCCCGGCAGCCCGATATCCATCAAGACCAGGTCGGGGGCTTCCAGCTTCGCCGCATCCAACGCCTGCTCTGCCGTGGAGGCGCTGCCTGTCACCGTAAAACCCATCCCTTCCAGCGATCTGCTGATGCTCCTGCTTACGGCGGGGTCGTCCTCGACAATGAGTATTTTTGCTTGCGTCATTTCCAATCCTCTCGCTGCACACTCCTCTCCCACACTGGGACTTAAACCTCTTATCGACATGCGATTCCGGTTGCCCTAGAGATAAGCTCGGTTCAGATGGGCTGATTATAGCGGTTTGCGGCCGGGCAGCAGGTGTTTCTGGATTTTTCCCAGGGCTGTGCGCGGCAGCTTGTCTACGACGATGAAGGCGCGCGGAACTTTGAAGGAGGCCAGGGAGGCACGGCAGGCGGCTTCCAGGGCTGATGGGTCAGCACTGCCCCGGGGTACGATGTACGCGATCGGCACCTCGCCCCGCAGAGCATCCGGCGCGCCAACCACTGCCGCTTCGGCAACCGATGCCTGCTCCTCGAGAAACTCCTCGATCTCGCGCGGATAGACGTTGAAGCCTCCCGAGATGATCAGATCGCTCCGGCGTCCCTGCAAGGTATAGTAACCATCCGGCGAGCGCATCGCCAGGTCACCGGTGCGGAAGTAGCCTTCGAAGAATGCGTCCCGAGTGACATCTGCTTGCCTCCAATACCCGGCGAAAACGTTCGGGCCGCGAATGTAAAGCTCGCCGGTCTCCCCGTCGGGAACGGGCCGTCCGTCGGGATCGAGCAGGCGGATCGACACTCCGGGCAGGGGCAGCCCCACCGTACCCGGGCGTCGCTCGCCGACGCACGGATTGCTGATGCTCATGAGGGTTTCCGTCATGCCGTAACGGTCGAGGATGACATGTCCGAAGAGTCCGCGAAAGTCCTCGAGCACCTGGACGGGAAGCGGGGCCGATCCTGAGACGAACAGCCGCATGAATCCGCCGATTTCGCGCGCCTTTTCAACCGGCGTGCCAAGAAGGCGCACATAGATGGTCGGCACGGCAAAAAACAGGGTGGGGCGGAAGTCGAGAAACTCAGCAACTGCTGAATCGTGCTCGAAGCGCTCCAGGAGCCGCATGCGGCACCCGCTCGTGAGCCATACGTGCAGCCCGTTGCCCAATCCATGGACATGGAACAGCGGCAGCGGGAGCAGGAAGCGGTCTGCCGGCGAAATCTGCCAGCAAGTGATAAGGTTCAGCGCGTTAGCGGCAAGGTTGTTGTGCGTGAGAATCGCGCCTTTGGAAGCACCCGTGGTTCCCGATGTGTAAAGGAGTGCTGCTGGAGTATCCCCGTCGAGCGTTGCCGCGGGCCGTTCAGAACTTAATGGAGCAGCCGCTGCGGCCAACTCGCTCGGGGACCAGACCGGAACGCCGGCAGGGAACTGTTCAGCCGCAGCAACGCTGGCGGCCGGTTCTGCATCGGCGAGGATGTGGGCGATCTCGCGCTCCTTGTACATGATGTTGATCGGGACAAAGATCACGCCAAGCTTAATGCAGGCCAGGTAGAGGTCGATCATCTCCACGCAATTGGCGAGGCTGGCGCAGAGGCGGCCGCCGGCCCGCAGGCCGCGCCTTTCCAGGAGCCGCGCCATGCGGTTGCTGCTCGCGTCGATGTCGCCAAAAGTGAACTGCTGCGCGCGAAACTCGAGGGCCACGTCGTTGCGGCGGCCCTGAAAAGAAAGGTCGAAAAGATCCGTCAAAATCATGAATTGCGAATCCCAGGCGAACCATCGGGGTCGGCGTCGGAATCGGGATCGCAATCGATGTCGTGATTCGAAGTCCCGTCGAACCAATGAGCGTCAGGCTCCAGGGCCCCTCTGAACCGATGGCGATACCGAAAGCGACGCCGATTCCGATACCAGCCCCGAGGTCTAGGTACGCCCCGCTTTGCGGGGCAAGCGACAGCCACGCCTTCTGGGCTTGGTCGAGTACATTGAGCCGGGTGGGCATTATACCTGAACGGTGAGGCCATCCTCTGCCAGCTCCATATCAATCTCCTTGCGGCGCGCCAGCACCTCACAGCCAAGGTGGGTCAAGACGATCCTCCGGGCGCCGAAGCGGGCGCGATTCTCAGCCAGCCTCGGATAGTCCAGGTGCGACCAGGCGCGCGTCTCGAAAAAGGAGCACTCGCAGATGAACAGGTCGGCGTTGTCGGATCGCGGGATCAGATCTTCGGTCCATCCGGTATCGCCGGAGTAGACGACGCGGCGACCGTCGGCACCGAGCGCGAAGCCGAGAGAGAGGTCTCGCTCCTGGTGCGGAACCTGGAACGGCTCGATTGTCGCCGCGCCTATCCGAAGCAGCCTGTCGGGCAGGGCCTCGGTGAACTCGAGCGGAAACGGGATCGGCTGGCTGCCCAGGCTGGGGTACAGGGCGCGATAGAGAGATTTCACCCGATCCTCGGTTCCGGGGGGGCCGACGATGCGAAGCGGGCGCTGTCGCTCTTCGAGCAAGCTGTATTCCATAAAAAGGAAAGGGAGGCCGGCGAAGTGGTCGCCGTGCAGGTGGCTGAGCAGTACGGTGTCGATGGCGCCCGCAGCAATGCCGTCCCGCTTTAGCGAGGCAAGCGCCGTGGCCCCGCAGTCCAGCAGCATGGACGTGTCGGCGCCGCGCACGAGGTACGCCGCATGGTGCCGCCCGCGCGCATTGAAGGCGTCGCCTGACCCGAGAAACTTCACGGTTAAGGATTTCATGCGAAGAGTATAGGACCGGAGCCTCAGCGCGGCATTCGAAATGTTCGGCCTGGGCGTCTGCAACAATGCGAACCGCAAAGACCTCTAAGACCTCCAAGAATCTCTCAGTTGAGGCTGTATCCTGTGATTCGGGGCTTGAGCGTGCTACTTTCCGCGGCACTGTCGCTGTCAAAACTCGGAATCGGGGTCGTTATCGGCCTTTTTGCAGCCTTAGGCGACGAAATCCGATTCCGATTGCGATCCCGATTCCGATGCCGACGCCGATGACTGTGACTTTGCCGTTGCCCTGTCCCACCGGTCCGGCATTTGAAGATCCCCTGAGAATGTAGTACAGTTTGGTTCGGCTACGGGGTGGGAGCCATCCACAGGGCCTGCGCAGTGGCGTGAACGCAGCCACACGCGAAACGGGCCGGGTTCACCGCTGGTCATTACCGACCAGCAAGTTTGGAAAGGAGATACACTCCATGAGGATCCGACCGACAGTCGTTGCTTTGGCCGTCCTGGCGGTGGCGATGGGCGCAATTGCCTGGAATGTCCACGCCGGTTCTGCGGACAACTTCCCTTATGAAATCGGCGCCACGGTTTCTCCAGACATAAAACTGGCGGATATTTATGGGAAGGAGCACTCGCTCGGGGATTTTCGCGGCAAGATCGTTTTCATCCACTTCTGGTCGATCGTATGCCCATACGAGAAGATTGCTGAGCCGAAGTGCATAGCGATCCAGAAGGAATTTGGCGGCAAAGGTGTCGTAGAGATCGCAATCAACGCAAACCAGAGGGAGCTGACCGCAAGCGGTGACACTCCTTACGCCGACCTGCGCGAGCATGTCGAACAGGCCGGGGTGAACTTCCTTGTCACGGTGGATCCAGGCAACAAGATCACGGACATGTTTGGCGGCCGGAGCACGCCGCATTGCTTTGTGATCGACAAGGACGGCGTGCTTCGGTATTCCGGAGCGCTCGACGACGATCCCAAAGGCGACAAGGGCAGCAGCGCTAAATCCTATGTGCGGGAAGCTATCGAGGCGCTCCTTGCCGGGCAGCCGGTGCCGGTCGCGACGACGAAACCCTACGGCTGAACCATCAAGCGTTAGCAACCTTCTCGTGTAGAAGGTCCGACAAACCACGAACAGCGTCGGGCAAGGGATCTTGTCCGACGCGGGTCCCATTATTCCGGCCGTCGATATGAAGAAGTGTGTTGTTTCCCTTCTCGGATGCATTCTGCTTTCCTGCTCGAGCGCCCGCGACAAGGCGCCCGACATCAGGATTGTCGACCTCAAGGGCCTCCAGGCCGTGCTTGCCGAACACCGCGGACAAGCCGTGCTTCTCGATTTCTGGGCCATCTGGTGCGAGCCCTGCGTGGCCGAACTTCCCGAGCTTCTGGAGACGGGGCGAGACTTTCGCGCGCGTGGCGGGACTGTTTTGACCGTCTCTTATGACCTCATGGTTCCAGGCGTCACTCGCGAGGAGATACTGCAAAAGATGCGGACCTTTGTTGCCGGACGCCGGATCGATGCTCCGGTCCTGATTTACGACGCGGAGGACTACGATGCCATCAACGAAGCCTTCAACCTTCCCGGCCCAATCCCCGTCACGCTCGCGCTGGATCGGAAAGGCGTCATCGTGGACCGGCAAGAGGGTCAGGGGACCAAGGCCAGATTCGCGGCGATGATGCAGAAGGCTCTCGACCACTAAATGGATAACGGCACGAAACTCAAGAGACGTCTGCTGCGGGGCGTGGGCCAGGCGATCGCAGACTATGGCATGATCGCCGAAGGCGACCGCGTGATGGTCTGTCTCAGCGGAGGGAAAGACAGCTTCACGCTCCTCAAGCTGCTCCGGGATTTGCAGGCGCGCGCGCCGGTCCGATTCGATGTTCTCGCCGTCTGTCTCGACCAGAGTCAGCCCGGGTTTCCGGCGTACGTTATGGAGAAATACCTCCTTGCCGAGGGCATTCCCTTCCGGATTGTGAAGCGCGACACTTTCTCCGTGGTTTCCGAGAAGACCAGGCAGGGAAAGACGACCTGCTCCCTCTGCTCACGGCTCCGGCGCGGCGTTCTTTACAACGTCGCGGTGGAGGAAGGCTGCAACAAAATCGCCCTCGGACACCATGCCGACGACATCTTGCAGACGCTGCTGCTGAACCTGTTCTTCAATGGTTCACTAAAGGCCATGCCTCCGGTCTTGCTCAGCCAGGATGGACGCAACACCGTCATCCGCCCGCTGGCCTACTGCTGGGAGAGCGACATCAGCGCCTATGCCGCCGCGCAGGACTATCCCATAGTTCCCTGCAGCCTCTGCAGCTCCCAAGAGAACCTCAAAAGGAAGCGTGTCAATCGGCTCATCGAGGAGATGGAGAAGGAGATCCCCGGCATCCGCAATTCGATGCTCGCCGCTATAGGAAAGGTCATCCCCTCCCACCTTATGGACCGCACCATTTTCGATTTCCGCGCCCGAAAGACAAAAAGGTGACAGCGTGTCATAGATCCGGGCGATGTGCCGCACGCATATTTCGGCTGCTTGACAATAGATGGTTACCAACGGTTGACAATCATTTGACAAATAGTATCCTAGCCGCTGATGGACACCGAGGCTGAAATCCTGAAAACCCTGAGGCGCAGGGCGGCAAGCGGCGCAGATTTGGCCAAGCAGCTGAAGATCTCACGCCAGGCGGTTCACATACATCTGAAGGGGCTCGTGCTTAAGGGCCAAGTCGTCAAGACCGGAACCACGCGTGGGGCCATGTACGTGCTGTCATCGGACCGCCGACGCGGAGCCGCCACGTTGCGCTTTTCGAAGACTTTCACCCTCGCGGGCCTGGCCGAGGATGAGGTGTTCCTGGAGGCAGCACGGCGCATGCAGCTGGCGCGCGCTCTCCCCGCGAACGTGCGCGACATCATCCGATTCGGATTCACGGAGATGTTGAACAATGCCATCGAACATTCCTGCGCGGCGAAGTGCAAAGTCGAGGTCCGCCTCGATCCATACGTCTGTTTGTTCATCGTCCGTGACTTCGGGATCGGGCTGTTTCAGAACATCGCAACCCAGTTCGGGCTCCCCAACGAGAACGCCGCAGTCGGCGAGTTGCTGAAAGGGAAGGCCACCACTATGGCCGAACGCCATAGCGGCGAGGGCATCTTCTTTACTTCCAGGGCCGGCGATACCGTCTGCTTCCGTTCGCACAAATTCGAGGTTGTATTTGACGGCCGCTCGCGGGACGTCGTTGTCAAGGAAAGAAGGTTCCTGCGCGGGACCGAAGTCCGCTTCGAAATCGGCCGCCGGAGCCGGCGCAGGTTGGAGGCCGTCTTCGAGGAATTCGCTCCTGCCGGCCTGGACTACCGATTTGAGAAAACAAGCGTCCTCGTGAAGCTGTTTCAGCAAGAATACGTTTCACGATCCGAAGCCCGCCGGATGCTGGCGAGGCTCGACAAGTTCAGGAACGTGGAACTGGATTTTCGCGACGTCAGGAGCCTCGGCCAAGGGTTCGCCGATGAGGTGTTCCGCGTCTTCCCGCGCGCGCACCCCGGCGTTACCGTCAAGGCCGTCAACGTCCGCACCGCCGTGGAGCCCATGATCCGGCACGTGCTTGACAATGCCAAAATGCAAAGGATTGACAATTCTTTGACGATTGGCGCCGAGAGATCCATGGGGAAGGGCGGTACACCCTCGAGATCCGGCCATGACAAAGCATGAGAAACAGCCGCGCTCGCCCGTATTCCGGATGCAGCGCCGACTCGTGGACACCGACTGTTCTTTGCATCTTTGATGGGCGTCCATGTCCTCCTTCTTCATCGCGAGCCGAGATCGCCGCGGTGCTTGCTTGAGTTGGAAGTACTAAGTTCGCGGGGTTACCGAAGCGTCTGGAACTCCTCGGGGGATATGCGAAGCTGGCGGAGGATCTTAAAGAAGAGCGGCGGCCCATCGGGTTCATCCTGCTGCCGTAAGCCTGGTCTCCGACAATGGGGTGCCCCAGCTCGGCCAAGTGAACGCGGATCTGGTTCTTCCTCCCCGTCTCCAGAGCGGTCTCCAGAGAAGTCAGCTGCGGAAAGCGCCTCAGGACGCGATAATGCGTCACTGCTTCCTTGCCTACGAATCGGTTCCCGGTTGAATGCATGAGAGATGACCCGGGGACGTCGCTGGTCCCGGTGCCGTGCAGCGGCGGGGGAGACGCGAGTGCTTTGCCATCAGGAGGCGGAGCGAATCAGACGGCGGGCTTCATCCATCACAGATTGGGCCAGGGCTAATGTCTGCGTGGCATCCGTTTCGCTAGGCAGTCCTTCGGGGAGAGACCCGGGCAAGGCATCGGGATAGCGCGCCGGGATGTAGAAATCGTCCAGCATGGCAAGATCGTCGCGCAAATCCGGGTACCAGTCCTGCGGCAATTTCTCAAGCAGGTCGGTTATGGAATGAGTCCGTGGTATCGTTCGGCCAAGTTTTGCCAACAGACCTTTGAAGACTTTCTCGACGCACTGCTGCGCGTGGAAGCAGACCTGATTGTAGATCTTCGCATTGAGGGCAAATTCAGCCATTTGCAGATCCTCGGAAGCAAAGGCCAGCCAGCACTCAGTGGATTCGCTCATAGAGCACCTTGCCCTTTCCCAGAATCTCCTCCTGAAAAAAGAGCCGCTCCTTGCAGAGATGCTCGAACTCCTGCGGCGTATAAACGAAAATATCGGTTGCGACACGTGGCCGCAGCAATCGCCTTGCCGCGCGAATCCGCTGCAAAAACGGCAACTCAGTGCGTTGCACGATGACAAGATCGATATCCGACCAAGCGTGCATCGCCCCTCCAGCCATGGATCCAAATATCATGACCCGATCCAAATCCGGGATCCCGGCAAGCAACGGCAAGAATCGTTCCAATTCCCGCTGTAGCAGCCGCTGTCGATCCTCGATTTGTTGGTCCGCCGTGACCATTTCATTCTCACGCGAATTCATGACGTTTCGCTCCCGCGCGCGACGGTGACAACTTCCGTTTCGGATCATAGCATAAGATTTCGGCCTGTTTTAAATGAACCTTACCCTCCCGCTTCGGAAAGCTTCGCACGTCACGGCGTCGCGCATGATCCCGCGCGCCACAAGGCTTCGACACGCCGCTCTGGCCAAGAATATCTTGCACTGCAGGATCATCCGGACGCCGGCCAGGCACCTGTCCGTTCGCGCTGTGCCCGCAATCGCGCGCACTCGGCAGCGCCAGCCGCCGCAGATTTCCGCCCTCTCCTCTCACCCTCCCGCTTGTTTTCCCGGACAGAAGTGCTTATGTTTTTAATCACAATGGTAGCTTTCCAGGTGGCGATGTCGATCTTCCTGCTCATCGGGCCGGGGCTGCTGATACGCAGCCTGGCGCGGCAGACACAGTCCGACCTGGGATTCCGCCCGGAGAAGCTGCTGGTGGCCGAGACTCAGCTGCCGTCGAGCAGCTATCCCGAACCGGCCCCGCAGCGCGCCTTCTTCCAGACCTTTCTCGAAGGCGTGCGACCCCTCCCCTTCGTGGAATCCGCGAGCATCATCAATCAGCTTCCCATCCGGGACCCGGGGAACGACATCTATGCCTGGCCCACCGGCCAGGCGCCGACATCGGCCGCCGACACCCGGTCGGCCTTGACCAGTCCATTTCCGGCTTCCGGATCGTGACGATTTCACTGGGCCTGTTCTCGGCAATCGCGCTCCTGCTGACCGCCGTCGGCCTCTACGGCGTCCTGGCCTTCTGGGTCAGCCGGCATTTCTTCGAACTCGGGATCCGGATCGCCCTGGGGGCTACCGGCAGGGACACGGTCGGCATGATCATGAAGAAGGGTTTCCTCCTGGTCGGGATAGGGCTGGCGCCTGGAATCGCCGCCGCCGTCTTCGGCACGGCGATCATCCGGCAACTCCTCTTCGAGGTGGAACCGCTTGATCCCGTTTCCTATATCGGAGCCGCTCTCTTTCTCCTCGCGATTTCGGGGCTCGCCTGCCTGCTCCCTGCACTGCGCGCCCTGCGGATCGATCCCGTCGAAGCGCTGCGGGCGGAATGATCCATTCCGGCTACGTCAGCTGCTCTCTCATAAAGCATGTATGCCGCGGGGAAACGGTAGAAAGATCCAACTAGCCGCCCTCGCAAGCACGGCGATTTCCCGTCGGCGTCGTGACGGACACCCGTTATCGCGTCCTGCGGCGCTTGCCCTAACGCGCGAGATTTCCAGCATGCTCTATGCAGTGAGTTCGACCGACCCATTGACGTTTGGATTTGCTTCTGTGCTCTTGGCTGCAGTCGCTCTATCGGCCGGCTGCATTCCTGCGCGCAGGGCAATGCAGGCGAATCCTATGGTCGCACTGAGAGAGGAATAAAATGGTGCCCGGAACGTGTGAAAGAATTCAAAGTCGGCCCCGGCAGGGGCCTTGAGAGATTAGCCCGGGGTGAGCGAAGCGAACCCCGGATAGAAGGCAACAGAGTCATCGAGCCCTGGCAAGGGCGACAGGAATGCATGTATCTGAGGCCTTCTGTTGCCCCTTCAGGGCTCTTGATGAGGTTGACCTTCAACCCCGGGCTGCGCTTCGCTGGCCCGGGGCTAGTCTCTGGGCGCCGCTGCGCGGCTCGTTTGTCAATTTCTTCACAGCTTCCTGGCGTTATTTTGGGAGGTAGCGGCTGAACTCGGGAGGCGCCTTGGTAGTGTGCAGGATGGGAGTGCCGAGCACCGGATGCTTGAATCCGAGAAGAAACGCATGCAGGCCGAGGCGGCCCATCGGGTTCATCCTGCTGCCGTAAGCCTGGTCTCCGACAATGGGGTGCCCCAGCTCGGCCAAGTGAACGCGGATCTGGTTCTTCCTCCCCGTCTCCAGAGTAATCTCCAGAGAAGTCAGCTGCGGAAAGCGCCGCAGGACGCGATAATGCGTCACCGCTTCCTTGCCGGCGCGTCGGTCCCCGGTCGAGTGCATTCGCTTGAGCCGGTCTTCTGCCAGATAGCTCCGGATGGTGCCGCGTTCCTTCTGCACGCGGCCTTCGACGATGGCCCAATACCCGCGCTGGATGTTGTGGCCTGCGAACAGGGTTTTCAGCCTGGCCTGGACGGGCTCGGATTTCGCGAAGACCAGCACGCCGCTGGCAAATTTGTCCAGGCGGTGCACGACAAACAGCTTCTGCGTAGGGTTGCGCTCCCTCAAATACTGGCGCAGATAGGCGTAAGCGGTCCGTTCCCGCTCGTGCGGTGTTGCCACGGTCAGCAGTCCGGCTGGTTTTTCGATGAGCAGGATGTCCTTGTCCTCAAAGACAATCTGCAGTCCGCGCACCCGGACACAGGAATCTCCCCGAGCAAAGATCTCGACCACATCTCCGGGGACAACGCGCCGTGCAGGGATCTTGCAGGTCTCACCATTCAGCCGGACGCGCCCGCGCTCCAGCAATTGACGCAGGGTCCGATTAGGTGCGCTGGGAACCAGGGCTCGAACCGCCTCGAGGAGCGAACTCTCTGTCGGGACTACGAGTTTCACCTAGCTCCGGTTGCAAGCGAGCATTTTGATGGAGTCCGCAAAACGTACCGTGATTCTGTCGGGCGCTGTGAATGACTGAACACAACCCAATCCAAAGACACTATGTTCGATCCAGTCGCCCTCTCCAAAGCTGCCTGCCATGCTGTAGGTTTTGTGAGGCTTGTTGGAGGCTTCCTGCATAACTTCGGTCCAGGTCTGCCGGGCCCGCTTTACGGGAGACTTGCCCTTCTCCGTCTTCTTGACGGCGGCCTTGGATTGAGGCTTCGCTGCCCGGTAATTATGCTCGCCCGCGCAAGTATTGCACTTGACGCGGCGCGGCTTTGCACCCTGCATAGATACGACAGTGTGGGCCAGCACTAGCTTGCACTTGGTGCAGTAAGCGTCGACACTGGAGCCGGCGGCGGTTTTCTTCATGACATTCCCTCAGAGTTTTAACAAAAAACCGAAGCAAATTTTACCACAATTTCAGCGGAAAGCCCGAGGAATTTAGGCTGCTTCAGCAGAGTAAGAGATCGCCGCGTTGACGGCCGACGGCCCATGACGGATCAATGCGCTGCTCACAAACTCGTCGATCGCCGACTGGGTTAGAACTTGCGGGACAAGGTAGTCATGAAGCGGCGGATCTCGTCCAGGTTCTCCCGGATGGCGCACATGTCGACCTCTGCCGGCGCGCTCGCTCTCAGAGGCGGATGCATTGCGAAGTTGTCAAATTGCGCCTGCAGGGCCTGCATCTGCGACCGCGCCTGCAGGAGGGCCTCGCGCAGCTCCGCGGCCTGGCGCCCCAGGTCCGTGATCTCTTGCGCAGCCTCGCTGCCGGCGTCGGAGACCTTCTCAGGAGTTAGGTTCAGGCACTGGCGTTGCTGCTCCATCTGCAGGACTTGGGAAGAGAACGATTCCAGCTTCTCGGGGAGCTTTGTCAGGATCTGAAAGCTCTCGTTGACCTTGGCCTCGAGCGCACCCAGCCCGGACTGCATTTGCTGCTGCTCTTCCGCGCGGAGCCTGCCCAAGGCGGCGACTTCTTCTTTCAGCGCTGAAATCTCACCTGAGGCGGGCACCTCAGATGGTTCCGTAAGCGGAGGGACTTGAGCTTCCAACGACTCCATGCGCTCGTACGCCTTGCGGACCTCTGCTTTCAGTGCCAATACTTCCTTTTCCAGCTCGGCGATTTTCCCGGCGGCGGCCTTGGTGGACTCTTTGCCCAAGCTTTCCATGCCCTGCTGGAGGGATTCGATCATGTTGTGCAGCACGAGGTGGTTTTTCTTCAGCTCTCCGATCTCCGAATAGCGCACCGTAACGTTTTGAAGTCCGGTCTTCAACTCCTCGAGCGCTTTGACGGTCGCATCCAACTGCGCCTGCGCCTCGTTCAGGGCACCCGCGTCCTCCGTCTCCAAGAGTTCATCAACGCGGCCCTCCACTTCGGTCAGCCGCCCACCCAGCATCGGAAGGAGTTCGAGAAGTTGTGGATCACTCCTTGCTGCCAGCTCTTCCGTACAGAGCTGAAGCCTGCCTTCGAGACGTTCGAAGCGCTTCTGGATCGATTCGAAGTCGACAGCCTGCAGCTCCATCCTGAGATCGGCAAGGTCCTGCAGCGTGGGCATGTCGGCAGGAGAATCCAGCGCCGAGATACGACGCTCGATCTCGTCCTGGCGCGTGGTTATCTGCTCCAGGCTCTTTTGGAGCCGCTCCTCCAGTGCTCGGATCTCGTTGCGGATTCGCTGGCGTCCCGGCCGCTCCAGTTCCAATTCGTTGAATCGCTCTTGCAGGTCGCGCAAGTGCTGCCGAAACTCGAGCAGGCCGGGCAATTCCGGGAATGGCTTGTCCTTAGCAGACTCGTTGGATGCTCGTTGCGGTTCCAGGACTGCGGCCGCAGCCAGAGAGTCGGGCGCATGCAGGGCGTAGAACTTCGAAAATATCACGCCGCACTTCTTGCAGTCCGTCCGCTCTTCCTGGACGAATCCGCACTTAGGACAGTTCACGTTGACGAACTCCGGGCAGTCGGGGCCACTTCTCCCTTCAATACGCATCTAGAATCGGCTGGAATCGAGAGTTTCTTCACTAAATAACTGAAGGAAACCGAAGGCGCGAACGTCGGAAGTACCGTCGCCTGGAGCCTTTGATTGATCGAGTCTCGCCTGTCTGACGCCATGCGCGCGCTATATTCGCCCTAAGGCCGGGATCCGGACATGAGCCGCTGATACCAGAGGATGCCCAGGATCGTCTTGGCGTCGGCGATCTCGCCCGTCTTGATCATGTGCAGACACTCGTCGAGAGTGTAACTTTCGACGGTGATGTGCTCCCCTTCCTCGAGGCGTTGAGCCACGTGCGTAAGGTCTTTGGCCAGGAAAAGGTGGATGATCTCGTCGCTGAATCCGGGCGAGGCGCAGAAGGATAATTGGTAGCCCATGACCTCAGCGCGGTACCCGGTTTCCTCTTCGAGTTCGCGTTTCATAGTATCGAGCGGCGACTGGCCACTGTCGAGCTTGCCTGCGGGAAGCTCGAGGATGTACTTCTGGAGTGGATAGCGGAACTGGCGAACCAGGAGAAGCCTGCCGTCCTCAAGAACGGGAACGGCAACCACGCCCCCGGGGTGTTTCACCACCTCGCGAATCACGTTCCGCCCCGACGGCAAACGGATGGTATCAACGTGCAAACCGACCACTTTTCCTCGGTAGAGTTCATCGTGCCTGACAACTGTGATCTCCGGATTCTGCTTAACGTCCATGATCTGCTCCGCCCGAGGTTGAAGACGCCTCTTTTCAGCAGCCTTCCGATCCATCCGCATGTGCGGGATGAAAAAAGGTGCCTGCCGCCAATTTCGCGATGCTACAATACTGCATTGTTTCGACCGTATCTTTGCCGCGGATCGCCAGGACCACTCCGTGTGCCTGAGCGCGTCCTTTTCATGAGGAATTCAGCGTGAGCCGGAAGCGCGTCTATCTGGTCGATGGCATGTCGCAAATCTATCGCGCTTACTATGCCATACGGGGCTTGAGCAACTCCAAAGGATTTCCCACTAACGCAATCTACGGCTTCACCTCGATGTTGCGCAAGCTCGTGGACGAAGAGAGGCCCGACTACATTGGAGTTGCGATCGATCTCGAGGGCCCGACCGTGCGGCACGAAAAGTTTGAGGCCTACAAGGCCACGCGCAAGCCGATGCCGGAGGACTTGGCTCTTCAACTGCCGTTCATCCGGAGAGTCTGTGACGTCTTTCGCGTGCCGGTCATCTCCTATCCCGGCTATGAGGCGGACGATGTCTTGGGAACGCTGGCCCGCAAGGCAGCGGACGCGGGATTCACCGCAATCGTGGTGACCAGCGACAAGGACATGCTGCAACTGGTCAACGACCATGTTTTCATCATGGACCCGATGAAGGACAACCAGCTCCTGGATGCCGGGAAAGTGGTCGAGAGGCTGGGCGTCAAGCCGGAGCAGGTGCCCGACTTGTTGGGACTGTGGGGAGACGCCTCCGACAACATCCCCGGCGCGCCCGGGATCGGAGAGAAAGGGGCCAAGGATCTCATACAGACCTTCGGGACAATCGAGAGCGCCCTCGAGAACTGGGAGAAAGTCAAAAAGAAGACGTACCAGCAAAGTCTGCGCGACAATGCCGAGCTTATCCGCGTCAGCCGCGAGCTCGCTACCATCCGGGAAGACCTGCCCTTGGAGCTGGACCTCGATGCGCTCCTGCTCAGTCCACCGGATCGCGAGGCGGCCTACCGGTTGTTCGCCGAACTCGAGTTCAAATCGCTGATGAAGGAGTTCAGCGACCTGCAGCCGAAGGAGACGCCTAAGGCGGAATGGCTCTCTCCGGAAGCCGCGAGGCAGTACGCGGAAGAGCTGGCGCGCCAGCCGCGCATTTACCTGGCCCTGAAGCTTCAGGAAGGGGAGCAGGCGCGCAAGGCGGCCGAAGCGGTTTGCGCAGGCACAGGCTCGGGGGGACCGGTAATTCTCGATTTGAGAGGTGGGGACATCGCGCGCGCATTGGACCGTTCCTTGCACCATCCGGCTCTGAGCTTGATCTGCTGGGACGCCAAGCTCTGCCGGCTGGCGCTGGAACGCCGGGGCGTGCGCATGGATGCAAGCGCTCAGGACGTGATGCTCATGGCGTTCCTTACTGCCCCCCATGTCGGAGATTACAACCTCAAGCGCTGGGCGCTGGAGAAGCTCCAGATCGCGATTCCTGAGGCGCATGCCGAAGGGCTGTTGCTTTCCGAAACGGCTCAAAAGGAAGTGGCGGACGCACTCGGCAGCGAGCTGGAGGCAGTGCGACTCCTCTACGAACTGCTTTCGCCGCAATTGGACAGCCTGGGATTGCGCCGACTCTACGAGGAAATAGAACTGCCGCTCGTCCCGGTGCTGGCCGACATGGAGCGCGCCGGGGTGAAGATAGATCCCAAGATGCTCCAATCACTCTCCACTGAAATGGAGGAACAGCTCGCCGGCCTCACACGCCGGATATACGAGGCCGCCGGTACTGAGTTCAACATCAATTCTCCCAAGCAGTTGGGTGAAATCCTGTTCGAGAAGCTCAACCTGCCGATGCTCAAGAAGACGCGCAAAACGAAAGGATACAGCACCGATCAGGTCGTCCTGGAGGAGCTTGCCGAGTCGTACGAACTGCCCAGGCTCATCCTCGACTACCGGCAGTTCGCCAAGTTGAAGTCGACCTATGTCGACATTCTTCCGACCCTGATCAATCCCGAGACCGGGAGAGTGCACACGTCTTTCAACCAGACGGGGACGGCGACGGGACGCCTTTCCAGTTCAGATCCCAACCTCCAGAATATTCCGATCCGTACCGACCTCGGACGCCGAATCCGCGCTGCTTTCGTGCCTGAAGAGGGGAATCAGCTCATTTCGGCCGACTATTCGCAGGTGGAATTACGGGTGCTTGCCCACTTGTCGGAAGACGAAGTGCTCATCGACGCATTCAAACACGATGAGGACATCCATGAGCGCACTGCCCGCGAGGTGTTCAGCGACGCCGAACGAGCCAACCGGGCGGAGTGCCGCCGCCGAGCCAAGGTCATTAATTTCGGAATCGTTTACGGGCTGTCGGCTTTTGGCCTGGCGCAGAGGCTTGGGATCTCGCGCGAAGATGCGCAGGCTTTCATCGATGCCTACTTCGAACGCTACAAGGGGGTCCGCCTATGGCTGGACCGAACGATCGAGGAAGCGCGCGCGACCGGCATGGTTCGCACGCTCTTCGGGCGGATTCGACCGATTCCGGACATCAACAGCAAGGATTACGCCGTACGTCAGTTCGCTGAGCGCACTGCCGTAAACAGCCCCATCCAAGGCACTGCGGCCGACATCATAAAAATCGCCATGATCCGGATCTGGAAGACTTTGCAAAACAAGGGGCTATCGTCTAAAATCCTGCTTCAGGTTCATGACGAGTTGGTCCTCGAAAGTCCCGATAAGGAAGTCGAAGAGGTCCAGGCAATCGTGCGTCGGGAGATGGAGAGCGTTGTCTCCCTGAACATCCCGCTGCGCGTAGATATGGGATTGGGCAAGAGCTGGATGGACGTGAAATAATTCGGGAACCCGAAGGTCTGCGGATCGTGTAAGCATATGGCATCGTGTGAGCTGGGGAAGAGTAGGGGCATGGCTGAGGTTCAAGGGGAAATGCTGCCGATGAATGGCTTGGAGTTTGGCCTGCAGCAGTCCGTCCCGAACACCGACAACAATCTGGTGCGCGAATTCCTCGCGGGCGACGACGCCGCGTTCACGCTGCTGGTCACCAAGTACAAGGATGCGCTGACCAACTACCTCAACATGATGGTCGGCAACTATGACGTCGCCGCCGACCTGGCGCAGGAGACCTTTTTCCGGGTTTACAGGAACATACGCCGCTACAGCAACATTTACCAATTCTCGACCTGGCTATACCGTATCGCGACCAACCTCGCGATCGATGAGATGCGCTATCGCAAGCGTCGCGGCCAGGTGTTTTACAACAACATTTGGGACGGCAGCCGGACGAGCGAAGCCGAGCGCCCCGAGATGCAGATCTCCGATGCCCGGCGCGGGCCAAGGGATGAAGTGCTCCGCAAAGAGAGCAGCCAGGTCCTGGGCGATGCAATCCGATCCCTTCCTGAGAAATACCGTGTTGCATTCATTATGAAGGAGATTCAGGAGCTGCCCTACGAGACCATCGCCAAGGTGTTGAAATGCTCGGCCGGCACGATCAAGTCGCGTTTGCACAGGGCAAGAGAACTCCTCCAGCGCAAACTGGAGCATTACGTCTAGAGTAAAGTCATGGATTGCCGCACTTTTCACCGGAAATTGGAAGATTACCTGGAAGGCGGATTGGATTTTCCCGCGCGGTTCGGGATGGAGAGGCACGCAAAGCAGTGCTACGCTTGCGGAAAGGATGTAGCGGCAGCTCTCAGCCTCAGGCAGATTGCCCGCGAGCTCCGCCGCGTCGGCGCTCCGCCGAATTTCGAGGCCGCGCTTCTTAGCCGGATGCGGGAGGAAAAAGCAAGCCGCCGCTTCTGGAAGCTCCACGGCCTTTGGTTTTTCGGCCCGGATCGATTCTCATGGCGCACTGCAGGCTTGGTGGCCGTGGTTGTCGCCTTCATTGCGGGAGCGACTCTAACCCTGCACTACAGCGGTTGGTTTAACCTCACCGAGCCGCCCCAAGCCGCAATGAGTCGTTCAGCAACTCCGCTTTCCGATGTGGAATCGGGCAAGAACGTAAACAATATCTATCCCTCGCCGGGTTCGGGCTTGGAGCTGCCCGACGCAAGCGGCACATTGGGGACAGCCTCCGCGTTCAACATCCGCAGTTTCGGCCCCGGCGGCCGACGCAACTGGGTCACCCCCTTTCTCGAGCCGGGCGTTTCGGACTTTGTTGACATCCGGGTCCCGGTCTCCGATGGCCGGCAACTTTTCTTCCGCTTGCCCAAGACCATCGGCATGCGATACGACCAGGCTCCGCAGGATTATTACTTTCGGAAAATAAGCTACTAGGGCAAACCATGTCGGCCGCAAGATTGGAGTCACCAACTCGCTTCTCCTGCCTGTTCCTGATGGGGACGATGTTTGTTCTGACTTCTTCTGCGGCGCGCGCCCAGGACAGCCCTTCCCTTAAGGCCGAGCAGACCCTCGTTCAAGTCAACTTCGTGACAGAGATGCTGGGCGCCCCGGAGTCGTTCGAGATTGCCGGCCAGATCATCCGCGACTACCGGCCGAAAATCATCGGGCTGTTTCCGTCTACGGGCCTTGTGATCGATGACAAGGGACATGTGTTGACCTTCCTTGGATATCGCTGGGTGTACATCAACGCGCGCAACCCACGCGTCGAAATCATCGATTCGCAGGAAGGCAAATACCCCGCGGAGCTTGTTGGCATCGACCAGGGTGTAGGGGTTGCTGTCGTGCACGCCCAGAGCGGCAGGCTCAAGCGAACTCCTGTGTGCGAGAGTTGCGAACTCAAGGGCGATACCACCGTGACAGTGCCGATACTGGATGGTCCCAAGGTCTCGCAGTTCGAAAACGCCCAGATTCTGTCGGTGAGCACAGGCGGCGGCACCCCTGGCGGCGGCAGCGAATGGGCTATCCGAATCAGCCGTCCTCTGGACGTGCTTGGCGCCCCGATCTTCAACGCCCAACACCAGGTCATCGGGCTGATCTCGGATCAACAGCCCGCAGTGATTCCCCCGGTTCCTCGCTTGAACGTGACCGTTCTGCTTGCTTCGCAGATGCTCAATTCGGCGAACAAGATCATCAAAGCAGGCGGCGACATACAGACGGGCTGGCTCGGTGTCTACCCGGCGTCTCAAGCGGGATCAGGAAACGGGATTATCATTGCTGAGGTGGCGAAAGACAGCCCCGCATTTAGAGCCGGACTCCTTCCCGGAGATACCATGGTGAAGTGGAACGGAGTGGAAATCCGGGACCGGCTCAAATTGGTGCAGGAAGTGCAAAACACCCGCATCGGCTCGAAGGCAATCATTGAGCTGCGGCGTGAGGGAAGACCGGTGATTGTGACGGCCGTGGTCGAGGCGCGGAAGCCCGAGGAGCCGAGCGAGAAACTGGAACTGGATCTGCCCGGATTGATGTCCCTTCCCGGCGCCCAGATCACCACAGGCGACGTTCAGTTGCAAGCCTGGCTCGGAATTGACGTGGCGCCACTGACGCGGCAGTTGGCACATTCCTTCCGGTTGCCTGTGGTGAACGGTCTTCTGATCCTGAACGTCAACAAGCAGACTGCGTTCGACCTGGCGGGCGTGCTCGCAGGAGATATTATCGTGGATGTTGACGGCCTGCGAATCAGCGATCCCCAGGCCTTCTGCGACCATGTCAGATCCAGGGGCGTGGGAAGCCGCCTTGCGCTTCGGATCCTTCACGGAGGCGTCGCACTGAGCAAAACCATCCAGGTGCCCAAGCTGCCCGGCTCCTCCCGCAAGCACAAGAACTGACATCGAATCCGCAGAGCCTTTGCGGTCTTGAAGGCCTTAAGGGTTCACCTCTTGCCCGGCGGCTGCGGAACTCATCGCTGCCTCGCGCCCGCCATCGAAGGCCATCATCTTCTCGTCGTCGAGCACCCCCTCCCAGCGCGCGACGACGGCGGTCACAATAAAGTGCCCTGGCTGCGCACGCACGGATCTGTGCGGGGGCGGCGGGCAACCGCCAGCCCTGCCACGACCCGTTTCTATGGGCAGTCTAG
>Ga0315282_10004592_pt1 | contig 23962 bp, 20 predicted proteins | sample YL17G07_20_MG_FD_203693 | JGI IMG/M metagenome (GOLD analysis project Ga0315282, IMG submission 203693) | Sediment microbial communities from Yellowstone Lake, YNP, Wyoming, USA - YL17G07_20 | ecosystem: Environmental > Aquatic > Freshwater > Lake > Sediment | place: USA: Wyoming | collected... | reverse complement strand
AGCCATTTGAATCTGAACTCAGGGTAATCTGTTCTATCGAGACACCTCTATCAAAAGCCATTTGCAGGGCCTTTCCCGTGGTCAGGGGAAAATCCAATTCTTGACCCTTTGCAGTGAAATCGATGTTTCCTCCCATCTCCGCAAACCCGATCGATTGCTCCAAAAGCGACTGTGTCCGGGTCAGGTGAGTCGGAAGAAACTGGCCAATGGGGATCTCCGTCTCTCTGACAATCCGAATAATGGGGTCGAGCATTCTCTGGCCGCTCCCCATGTGAAGATGAACCAATCCAGCCTTTCCTCCGATCATTCCTCCAACCCTTGCCTCAGCAGCCACCCGGCAGAGTTCCTCGAAGCTCGGTTGGGAGGACCGATGATCTGAAATAGCAATTTCTCCCACTCCGATCACTTTGGGAATAAGGGCGATATCCTTCCTGACGCTTCCCGTGATCGTCGGTGGAGGGAACTGGTAGGAACCGCAGTAAATGTAGGCGGAAATTCCTTCCTCATCGAGTTGCATCGCCTTGGCAAGAAGGGTCTCAAGTCTGCGAGAAACATCGTCCGTGCCAAGGCATCCTACAACCGTCGTCACCCCTGCACGGGTGATTTTTGACAAGGTGATCTCTGGAGTCCTTGTCCGCGGGCCGCCTTCCCCTCCCCCACCTAAAAGATGGACGTGGAGATCAATCAAACCCGGCGACACTATCTTCCCGGAGGCGGAAATCACCCGGGCGTTAAAATAGTCAGGCAGATCGATCTGATCCGAAATCTTCGCGATTGTTTTCCCGACGATCAGGATGTCTCTTATTCCTATTTTTTCGGGACCATAAAGAAATGCTCCTTTAATCAGTGTAAACATGAGATCCTCCTTTACTGATAGGGTTCAAGGATTCAAGGATTCAAGGATTCGAGGATTCAAGTGGTTATCGACTGGGATTTTCATTTGCCTCTTTTCCCCTTGGACCCTTACCCCCCTGAATCCTTGGCCCCTTTCATGATGAGTGAAGGTGGCAGCTCACCCATCGGCCATCTTCCACTTGGTGGAAGAGAGGTTCTTCTTCGTAACATTTCGGAAGCGCATATTGACATCGCGTATGAAACCGGCATCCGGAAGGAGGGCTGATCGGACTTGGGACATCTCCCTCGAGTATCACCTCGTCCCTTCTTCTCCTTGGATCCATCGATGGAACGGCAGCTAAAAGGGCTTTTGTATAGGGGTGGACAGGGGATTGGAAGAGAGCCCTTTTCTCTGCCATCTCCACTACCTTTCCAAGATACATCACGGCGATCCGGTCACTGATATGACGGATGACTCCGATGTTGTGAGAGATAAAGAGATAAGTCAACCCGAATTCCCTCTGAAGCTCTTTCATCAGATTAAGAATTTGGGCCTGAACCGATACATCGAGGGCGGAGGTGGGTTCATCCGCAACGATCAACTTGGGCTGAGTGGCCAAAGCCCTGGCGATCCCGATCCGTTGACGTTGCCCTCCAGAAAATTCGTGAGGATATCGGCCAAGATGTTCTTTCCTGAGTCCTACCGACTCGAGCAGTTGACAGACCCTCTCGTCTCTGTGGGAACGGTCCACCAGGCCGTGTATTTCCATCGGGCGTCCCACAATCTCGTTTACCGTCATACGTGGGTTGAGAGAGGCGAAAGGGTCCTGAAAGATGATCTGAAAAGCACGCCTCATCGGGTGGATTTCTTTATTATTCATAAGGGTAAGGTTCTTTCCTTCAAACAGAATCTCTCCTTCTGTCGGTTCGATCAATTTGAGGATGAGCCTTCCCACGGTGGTCTTCCCACATCCTGATTCCCCAACCAGACCCAAGGTCTCTCCACGAGTGATCGAAAGATCAACACCATCTACGGCACGTACATAGGTTTTCTCTTTCTTCCATCCCCTGAAGACAGGAAAATATTTCTTGAGGCCTCTCACCTCTACTAAGGGTTCACTCATGGTTTTTTGCTCCCCCGTAAAGATAGCAGGAAACAAGATGCCCCGGTGAAGTTCCAAAAAGAGGAGGGATCATTCCATCACAGGGATCGAATCGGTAGGGGCATCGAGGATGGAATTTACAGCCCCCTGGAGGTTGACTTAGATCCGGGACGATCCCGGGGATGACAGAGAGAGTCTCCTTTTCCTTATCGATAAGAGGGATGGCTCCCCAGAGGCCCTGTGTATAAGGATGTTTCGGGTCTTCAAAGATTTCTTCTACGGTCGCCTCCTCAACAATGGAGCCTGCATACATCACTGCCACCCGGTCGCACATCTCAGCCACCACTCCCAAATCATGAGTGATTAAGAGGACGGATGTATGAAGTTCTTTCTTCATTTCTTTGATCAGCCTCAGGATCTGAGCTTGAATGGTTACATCCAGCGCTGTCGTCGGTTCATCTGCGATGAGCAGGAAGGGATGGCAGGAGAGTTCCATGGCGATCATCACCCTCTGCCTCATCCCGCCGCTTAATTGATGAGGGTACTGTTTCACAACCCGTCGGGCATCGGGAATATGGACCCGTTCGAGCATTTCGATCGCCTTCTCAAAGGCCCTGGTCCTATCCAGCTTCTGATGGAGGACGATCACCTCCCTCATTTGATCTCCGATGCGGAAAACAGGATTTAAGGAGGTCATTGGTTCTTGAAAGATCATAGAGATTTCCCTCCCGCGAACGGATCGCATTTCATCTTCCGAAAGGTCGAGAAGATTTCTTCCTCTGAAGCGGATTTCTCCTCCGACGATTTTGCCAGGTGGATGAGGGATGAGCTGCAGAATCGAAAGGGCAGTAACCGATTTTCCGCATCCTGTCTCTCCCACCAGGCCAAATGCTCCGCCTTCCTCGATATCGAAACTCACTCCGTCGAGGGCCCGTATGGTTCTGCCCGCGGAGTAAAAATGGGTTTTCAAATTTTTAACACTCAGGAGTGTGCCCATTTTCATAAAGATCGCATAGCGCCCCCCCACCCTCTCCGCTCCGCCGCCAAAGCCCCTCCTCCCAGAGCACCTGTGCGGCGGGCAGGTATGGAGCGTCGGCGACCTCCCCCTCGAGGGGGGGGTGGGGAGAGGGTGTGTCAGTCTCTCAGCCTTGGATCGAGCGAATCCCTCAGCCCGTCACCGAAGAGGTTGAAACCCATCACCACCAGCATGATCGCAAGCCCCGGGACGGTCGCCACATGCGGAGCGGTGATCAGGTAAGCTCTGGCATTGGAGAGCATGGCGCCCCATTCGGCGGTGGGGGGCTGGACTCCCAGTCCAAGAAAACTCAAACCGGAGGCGGTGAGCAGAACAGTTGCCATCCGAAGGGTGGTCTGGATAATGATGGGAGCCATGGAGTTTGGCAATAAATAGCGAAAGAGAATATTGAAATCGTTTTCCCCAACGGCCCGGGCTGCCTCAATAAACTCCTTTTCCTTCAGGGTGATGACAGAACCGCGAACAATTCTTGCAAACTGGGGGATCGAATAGATCCCGGCAGCCAGCATCAGGTTGACCAGTCCGGGCCCCAAAACAGCGATGATCGAAATGGCAAGGAAGATCCCGGGGAAGGCCAAGAAGATATCCATCAGTCGCATGATCAGGTGGTCGAATTTTCCTCCATAGTAACCACCGACCATTCCGAGGAGCGTCCCGATCACCAGTGCGATCATTACCGAGACCACCTGGATCTGCAGAGAAATACGGGCCCCATGGATCACCCGGCTTAAGAGATCCCTTCCGAGCGCATCGGTTCCGAGGAGATGTTCTCGGTTGGGAGGTTTCAATCGTTTTGCCAGATCCCCCTCATTAGGAGGGTAGGGGGAGATCAAAGGGGCGAGGATGGCAATGATGACAAACAGGAGGACGATCATCCCTCCCACGATGGCTGCGCGGTTTCGTTTAAGCCTTCGCCAGACCTCTCGGGTCTGGCTTGTTTTCATATTTCTTGCCTCATCCATACCGTATTTTCGGATCAAAAAATGCGTAAGCGATATCGGTTAAAAGGTTGACGAGAACGAACGTCGTTGCCACCAGAAGCATTGATCCCTGAACCACAGGATAATCCCTTTGAAAGATTCCTTCTACCATCAGCCTTCCTACTCCGGGGAGAGAAAAGACGGTCTCCGTCAGGACCGCGCCTCCGAGCATATATCCAAATTCGAGGCCGAAGACGGTGATCACTGGGATCATCGCGTTCTTTAGGGCATGTTTATAGATGACGATGAACTCGCGAAGGCCATTGGCCCGGGCGGTCCGGATATAGTCCTGGCGGATCACCTCGAGCATTGAAGCCCTGGTCATCCGGGCAATAACCGCCGACGAGGCAGCTCCCAGTGCGACGGCAGGAAGGATGAGGTGCATGAACGTTCCCTTGCCGCCCGAGGGAAACCATTTCAACTGGACGGAGAAGACGAGCATGAGCAACAGACCCAACCAAAAGATAGGCATGGAGATTCCAAAGAGAGCGCCGACCATGCTCAGATTATCAAAGATGGAATATTGCTTGGTTGAAGAAATGACCCCGGCGATCAGTCCGATGAACCCGGCAATTAAGATGGAGAGAAAAGAGAGTTGAACAGTGAAGAGGAAGCGTTCCTTAAGGAGTTTTATCACAGGCTCCCGATTTCTAATCGATACCCCAAAATCTCCTTGAACGACATGGGAGATGAAATGGAAATACTGGACATAAACGGGTTTGTCCAGGCCGTACTCTTTTCTGACGGCCTGAATAAATTCTTCATCGGCCTGCTCTCCGGCCAGAAGCACCGCAGGATCTCCTGGAACCATGTGAAGTAGAAAAAAGGAGACCAGTGAAACTCCGATGAGAACAGGCAGGAGCATCAGAATTCTTTTTAAGATGTAACGTCCCATCGATTTTCCAAGCCCCTCAGCCCTCCCTCTCCCCACAGGGGAGAGGACAAAGGTGAGGGGGCTATCGTTTTGAATTTTGTATTTCGGTCATTCGAATTTGCTTCGGATTTCGAATTTCTGCTTAAACAAAAGGGCGACTCAGTTTCGGTCGCCCCCCTTATTCGCTTATGTTAAACAAGATCCTCCATTATTTCTCCAGATAGGTCTTGTTATCGAAATAGGTGAGCTCCAGAGGCGAATTGATCACCCCTTTGAGCTTTTTGCTATAGCCAATCGTCTCCTTGGTTACCAAAATGGGGATAGAAGGTGCCTCCTTAGAAAGAAGGTCCTGAGCCGCCTTCAGGTATTTATTCATTTCTGCTTTGGTGGTCGCTATGGTAAATTTGTTCACCAATTCATCGAACTCTTTATTGGAGAAGAAGGTTCGGTTATTTCCACTTGGAACCCACTGTTCTGTTGTAAAGAGGGGGGCAAGAATCCAACGGGCCTCTGCTGAGGAAGGCGCCCATCCAAGAATGAAGAGTTCTGATTCATTTTGCTCGGGCGGTTTACGGGTGGCGGCTAGATAGGCAGCCCACTCCATTGTATCGAGGGAGCAATCAATCCCCACCTTTTTCAATTGCTGTTGGATCGCTTGGGCCATTTCAAAATCTTTGGGATAGCGACCCTGGGGGCTCCATAGTTTTGCCTTGAATCCATTTGGATAACCTGCCTCAGTAAGCAGTTGTTTTGCCTTTTCTGGATTATAGGAGTAACCCTCGACACGAACATATCCGGTGGTCAAAGGACCAACCATTCCAGCACTTACCAAGGCCCTTCCTTGATAGAGGTTTTTGACAATGGCTTCCTTATCGACGGCGTAATTTAACGCCTGTCGAACCCGAACATCCGTGAATGGCTTTTTGGTGACGTTAATTCCAATGAATAAAACACGTAAGGTTTCTGTGGAGTCGAGTTTAATGTTTGGGTCTTTCTCGAGCCTCGGGATATCCTCTGAAGGGATCCGGACGATCAGTTGTGCATCACCCGATTGGAGCATCATCACTCGGGCGCTATCCTCCTTGACTGTTTTCACGATAATCTTGTCAAGTTTAGGTTTCCCCCCCCAATACTCATCATTTCTGACCATAGTCAGGTGGTCGCCATGGATCCATTCTACAAACTTGAAAGGACCGGTCCCAACTGCCCGGCGAGAGATGTCCTTTCCGTAGGTCTTCAGTGCGGTTGGACTGATAATTCCTGATGCACTGTGAGCAAGATTATTCAGGAAAAAGGCAAAAGGTGCTTTTAAGATAATCTTTACTGTGTGATCATCCACTACCCCCACCGAATTGACAAAGGGGGTATACAGCCCCGACCGGGAAGGCTTCTCCGGTCCAATCATCCTCTCAATAAAAATTTTGATTGCCTCTGCATTAAAAGGGGTTCCGTCATGGAACTTAATCCCCTTCCTGAGATAAAAGGTCCATGTCAATCCATCCTTTGACTGTTCCCATTTGGTCGCCAGACCAGGGACGACATTCAATTTTGGATCAAATTTGGCGAGGTTCTCATACATCATTCGGTTCACCGCTTCAGATGGGTTGCTCTCTGCGTTGGCTGGATCAAGATTGTCCGGATCTGCTCCTGCAGCATAGATAACGGTCCCTCCTGAAACTTGAGCCAGACCTTGAGTTGGAATGAAGAGAAGAGATGTGACCAGCATTAAAATGGTAATACCAGACAAAGATTTCATAGAAATCCCTCCTTTCTTATTTTATTTTTCCTTTATCCCTCTTAATCTATCAAAGCCTTGCTTTCTTTGTCAACAAATCTAAAAAATCCAAAATCGCAAATCCAAGTCCCCAAAATTTAATTGACTTCATTCTTTGGATTTTAGTACACTTTTCATGTTATCCTAAGCCTCTTATTCCATTATCTTTTAGCCCGTCATTTACAATTCTGTGAAAGGAGAAAAAGATGGCGAAACGGTATCCAGTGAAGATTACAGTTTTAAAAAAGTTGAGTTCAAAGGAGGTTTATGGTCAGCCTCTCCCGGAAGTAGGGGAGGATATGACCCCTTATTGTGATCGGCTGGAAGTGGGCAAAGAATTTATTGTGGAAGAGTCTGGAGCGATGCCTTTAGGCTTTTGCACCTGGGCATGGCATGACATCTATCCAGCCGTGACGGGCCTCAGATTTGGCGCAAACTACCCCTGGATGAAGAAAGAGGGAATGATTTACTCCTGCTGCAGCGACGGAGCCCGACCCGTGTTCTTCAAGATTGAGAGGTTGTGAGAAGATTCCCCTTTATTCCCCTTTCTTCAGGTAGGCGATGGTGGCGCCCCATGAGCCGGCCTCGGGTGGAGCTAATTTGAACGATTCAACAAGAGGACTCTTTTTAAGGAAAGAATGAACGATGTTCATCTGCACTCCTTTTCCCTTTCCATGGATGATGCGGATCTTTCTGAGACCTTTCTTCTGACATTCTAAGAGGTACTCTTCTAAGAGTGAGGGGATCTCCTTGGGTGAAAAGGTGTGAAGGTCAATCCAATCCTCAATGGGAATGCGAACAACCATAACTCAAGTTTAAAGTTCAAAGTTGAAAGTTTAAAGTTAGAAACCAAGACGACAAAACCATAATTTCAATCTCTCTTGGCCATGTTTGAAGGTTCCACCCTTAACCGTAGACCTTTCACCTTTAACCTTTTTTCTCTATCTTTTTCACCGCCATTTTGAAAATCTTGTGAAACATAGCCTTGGTCAGTTTACCGGTTTGGGTATTTTGCTGACTTGGATGGTATGTTGTAATCACGGTCTTACCGTTTGGAAGGGGATAGACCTTTCCATGGCCAAAGGCCAATGGAGGAATTTCGATTCCTTCCAATCTCAGGCATTTCAATGTTTGCGTAAGAGCAATCTGCCCCAGCGGTATGATGACTTTAGTATTTTTCAAGAGGTCGAGTTCTTCTAAGAAGTAGGGTCGACAGTTCTCAATCTCCTCAGGCAAAGGCTTATTTCCTGGCGGCGCACATCGAATCGTTGCTGTAATATAGCAATCGCTCAGAGCAAATCCGTCCTCCCGATGTGAGGAATTAGGTTGATTGGCAAAACCAAACTGATGAAGGGCGCCAAATAGCCATTCTCCGCTTCGATCTCCTGTAAACATCCGGCCTGTCCGATTCCCACCATTGGCTGCAGGAGCAAGTCCGACAATGAGGAGGCGAGCGTTCGGGTCTCCGAAACTCGGAAGGGGTTTTGACCAGTAATCCCAATCCCGATATCTTTTTGGCTTATGCTGAGAAACCTCCCGAAGATAGGTAACCAGCCTCGGACATTTCCGGCATCGGGCCACAACGCTCTGGATTTTTCTTAATTCTACTTCTGTGTTCATCCTAAACATTCCGTGAGGTAGGATACAAAATCCATCTAAACATTTCTTTCTATATTTTTCAAGCGTCCTGTGATGAAAATCTCTCGTTCACGCCGTTAGAAATAATGCCCTGCTGGAATTTCTAACGGGGTTCACTTTTCCCCCCCCTCATGCCACCCTCTCCCCTAAGAGGAGACTGTGTCGTAATCATGACGGAGGGTAGATTCTGACGGAACAGGCAGTCAGGCTCCTCAGCTTTAGAATGCGGTCATTTAAAGTTATGGGTAATCGGCCTTTCTAGAAATGGGATTCTTTTCATGGGCTTGGAAACCCGAAGCTGAGCAATGGAAGGTTTCCGCTCTAAAGCTTAATCACCCGACCGCCTGTTCCGTGTTGAAGCGGAATTAGTTTCTCGTTGATTACGACACAGTCTCAAGGGGAGAGGGGAAGGGTAAGGGGAATTTGGATTTTGACAGAGCCCCTTTTTCTTGTTAAAAATAATTAATTGTCTCTTTAGAGCCAGTCATCGATCGAATCCCCCCCAGGACCGGGAAAGGAGATGAATGATGCCGACGTATTCCCATTCCCAACTTTCCACCTACGAGACCTGTCCCCACCAATACAAGGTTGCCTACATTGAAAAAATCAAAGCCGAGACCGAAGGCATTGAGGCGTTCATGGGCTCGAGGGTTCACGATGCACTAGAGAAACTCTACCGTGACCTGATGAAGGTCAATAAACTCAATTCCCTGGAGGAGACTCTCGATTTTTACCGTCAGAGTTGGGAGAAGAACTGGAAAGAGACAGTTCAGATTATCCGGAAAGAGTACAGTGTCGAAGATTACCGCCGGCAGGGGGAAAAATGCATCACGGATTATTATAAACGTTACTATCCATTCGATCAGGGAAGAACATTAGGCCTCGAAGAGAATATCTACTTCCCTCTGGAAGAGGAAAAGGGTTACTGGGTTCGGGGTTTTATCGATCGTCTGACCCTTCTCGATCATTCGGTCCTCGAAATCCACGATTACAAGACATCGAACAGACTTCCCGGCCAGGAGGAAGTCGACTCTGACCGGCAGCTCGCCTTTTATCAGATGGGAGTGGAAGGAAAATGGAAGGATATTGAAGAGGTGAAACTGGTCTGGCACTACCTTTCTTTCGATACCGAAATACAGTCTTCGAGGACACCGGAAAAGCTTGACCAGGTTCGGCAGGAGGCCTTAGGGCTCATCCAGAAGATTGAAACGGACAGGCAGTTCATTCCAAAAGAAGGACCTCTTTGCAGTTGGTGCGATTATCAAGCCCTTTGCCCAAAGCGGAAGCATCTGATCACCGTGGAGAATCTGCCGCCTAACGAATATCTGAAGGAAGAAGGGGTGACCTTGGTGAACCAATATGTTGCATTCTTGGAGAGGAAGAAGCTCTTGAATGAGGAGATCGACGCGGAGATTACCAAGGTCGAGGAGGCCTTGTACGCTTATGCCGAGAGGGAACAGTTGGAGGCGGTCTTTGGAAGTGACCATGTGGCCAAGGTCAAGATTGAAGCGAAAGAAAAATATCCCTTGAAGGGAGACCCCAGACGAAAGGCGCTCGATGAAATGGTCAAGAAGGCGGGGAAGTGGATGGAGGTCTCTGATCTAAACCCATGGATGTTGGCCAGAGTGATCGGCCGAGGGGCGTGGCCGCCCTCTTTGGCGAATAAGGTGAAAGAATTTTCAACCACAGAGGAGAGCCGCTCCATCACGATATCTAAGCTGAAAGAGAGAGAATAATAAGCTAACAAAATGTCAAATGTCAAAGCTCAAATGTCGAATCAAATCCAAAGTAAAAATGTTGGAAAAACTTTTGGATTTTGAACTTTGACATTCATTTGACATTTGGTCCCGCCTTGGCGGGATTGAAATTTGGATTTATATAAATTTTTATAGTCCTTAAGGAGAGGCTTATGGACATCCGGGTTGAAAAGGGCAAAGCTGAGAAATACCCCTGTGAACTTCTTCTCCTCTTTTCTTTTGAATTTCCTGAAAGATTGGAAGGTCCCATCCAGAGCGTGGATTCGGAGTGGAAGGGATTTGTATCCGATCTCACGAAGCAAGGTGATTTCAAAGGAGAGCTTTTCCAGTGCCGCCTTCTCTATACGCATGGTGCCCTTCCGGCTAAAAGGGTGCTGCTGACCGGACTGGGCAAAAAAAGCGAGTTTGATTTAGAGAAATGGAGAGGGGCTGCTTCAAAGGCCGGACAGTTGATCCGGGATTCAGGGGTCAAGCAATTTGTCTTCCCGATTAAGAAATTCGACGGTCTTTCCGGAGAAGAACTGGCCGAATCTTTTGTGACAGGAGTTTTGCTCGGAACCTACCAGTTCAATGAATTTAAGACGCTCGAACGGGATAAAATTAAGGAGATTGAAGAGGTCATCCTCCTCGGAGAGACGGCCAAAGAAGTAAAATCGGTTGATGACGGCCTAAGGACGGGCAGAGTCATTGCGGAAGCGGTCTGCATGGCGAGGGATTTGGTCAACGGGCCAAGCAACCAGATCACTCCAACCGTACTGGCCGAGAAGGCCCGGCAAATTGCAAGAGAGCATGAGATGGAGGTTCAAGTATTAGAAGTGAGCCAGGCAGAGGCCATGGGCATGGGGGCATTTGCTGCCGTTGCGAAGGGAAGCCAGGAGCCCGGGAAATTCGTCACCCTGGAATATAATAAGGGCAAAGGATTGGATACGATCGCCTTGGTAGGGAAGGGGATCACTTTCGACAGTGGCGGGATCTCGATAAAACCCTCTGAAAAAATGGAGCGAATGAAAGATGATATGTCCGGGGCTGCTGCTGTTTTGGCTGCAGTCCAAATAGCCTCGGAGCTCCAACTGCCTCTTCATCTCGTGGGAATTATCCCCGCCACGGAGAATCTTCCGAGCGGAAAAGCCTATAAACCCGGAGATATTTTGAAGACCCTTTCGGGTCAGACGGTAGAAGTGATCAGCACTGATGCGGAGGGAAGGCTCATCCTTTCGGATGCCTTAACGTATAGTCTGAGGTATCAGCCAAAGGCGATCATCGATCTGGCCACTCTGACCGGAGCTTGCGTGATTGCTTTGGGAGATTATGTGATCGGCCTTTTTGGTAACGATGATTCCCTCTTGAAACGGATGGAAGATGCTTCAGGGAAGACAGGGGAGAAGGTCTGGAGATTGCCCCTCTGGGATGAATATTTCGAATATCTGAAAAGTGATGTGGCGGATTTCAGGAACGTGGGAACTCGGGCAGCAGGTGCCATCATCGGAGGGATCTTTTTGAGCAAATTTGTTGAGAAGATTCCATGGGTTCATCTTGATATTGCTGGACCCGCATCGGTTGATAAAGAGAGACCGTATATTCCCAGTGGAGGGACGGGTGCTGGAGTGAGGTTGGTGGTCCAGCTTCTTAGGGATTGGAAATAAAAAATAAGCACCAAATTCCAAGCACCAAATCACAAATAAGTTCCAATGACCTATGACCTAAATCTCAAAAATTGGTTTTGATATTGGGTATTGATATTTGGAGCTTATTTGGTATTTGGGATTTGTGATTTGGAATTTAAACCGAAAAAGCTGTTGATTTCCCATTGGAGAGAGTGGGAATGGATGTGATGAACGAGACGGAGAAACAATATCCTTTCCTTATGGCTTGCCATCGGAAGGCCACGAAATATACGCCCATCTGGCTTATGCGCCAGGCGGGGCGGTATATGAAGGAATACCGGGCACTCCGAAGGAGATTCTCCTTCCTGGAGATGTGCAAGAACCCTGAGCTGGCGGCGAAAGTGACACTCATGCCCGTGGAGCAACTCAAGGTCGACGCCGCCATCATCTTTGCGGATATTTTGCTTCCTTTAGAGCCGATGGGGATTGAATTCGAGTTTGCAAAAAATGAAGGCCCTGTGTTTCGCCATCCCATTCGGGAGATGAAACAGATCGAGGCCCTGCGAATCATCGAACCAAAAGAGGATCTTTCCTTTCTCATGGATGCGATTCGTATCGTCCGCCGCGAGTTGGGAAATAAGATTCCTTTAATCGGATTTTCAGGGGCTCCTTTCACCCTCGCGAGTTATATCATCGAGGGGGGCCATTCAAAGAATTATATCCTTACAAAGGGGTTGATGTATCAAGACCGTGTGGCTTGGAACAGCTTGATGGAGAAGATTTCAGAGGTACTGATCCGGTATCTCAATGCTCAGATCCACGCTGGTGCTCAGGCTTTACAACTCTTTGATTCCTGGGTGGGATGCTTGAGCCCAATCGATTACGAGGAGTATGTTCTTCCCTATTCGAAAAAGGTCATCGAGGGGGTGGAGAAAAGTGTCCCTCTGATCCACTTCGCTACCTCCTCCTCAACACTTTTGGAACGGATGAAGCGGGCAGGCGGAGATGTAATCGGGGTGGATTGGCGGGTTGATTTAAGAGAAGCCTGGGCCCGTCTCGGATATGATGTAGCCATCCAGGGAAACCTCGATCCGGTTATACTCCTTGGCCCCGTTAATCTGATCGAGCGGGAAGCCAAACGGATTCTTGAGGGAGCAGAGGGTAGGCCCGGTCACATCTTTAACCTCGGCCATGGCATTCTTCCCACCACGCCTGTCGATCATGTGGTCGCCTTGGTGGAGGCGGTCCATAGGTTTAGTTTGAGGTGAGTTGCTACTCGTTGAAAATTCCCCCTATAAGAATTTTCGATTGCCAATTTCCAATTTACGATTGAAGGACGTAAAGAATTGCAAATCGCAAATCGCAAATCGCAAATCGAAAATAAGACCGTGAAAGCTCTTCTCCTTTTAGCCTTTGGAGGACCTCGCTCTCTTGATGAGGTGGAACCTTTTTTAACTCGTCTCTTCAGGGGCAGGAAACCTTCTCCAGAACGACTGGAAAAGGTCAAGGAGCGTTACCGATTGATCGGAGGATCTTCACCTCTTCCTGAAATGACATGGGGACAAGCCAAAGCTTTGGGAGAGAAACTGAATGCAAAAGGCTACCCATTCAAATCCTATGTGGGGATGCGTTATGGATACCCATTGATCGAGGAGACGATGAGGGAGATTCTTCGAGATGGCATCAGGAGGGTGTTTGCCATCCCTATGGCACCGTTCCGGTCCCGTGCAAGCACAGGGGCTTACATAGAAGAGGTGAGTCAAGTGCACAAAGATCTGGGAGAGGTGTTTGAGATCTCTTTCATTGAGGGCTGGTATTTACATCCCCTTTTTCTTAAGGCAGTTCGGGAGAAGGTTCAAGAAGGGTTGATGGAATTCTCTCCGGAGAGGAGAAAAGAGGTTCATCTCATTTTTACTGCCCACAGTCTGCCAAAATCGATTGTTGAAAGCGATCCCTATGCGAAGGAGATGGAGGAGAGCGTCAGAGCGGTTCTCGAAGGGATGGAGCCTCTACCGTGGCACATTGCCTTTCAAAGCAAAGGAGGCGGGCCGGAGGAGTGGGTCGGACCTGATGTGGAATCGGTAATGGAGGAGCTTGCATCACAAAACGCGAAAGAGGTGCTTCTGGTCCCAATCGGATTTGTATCCGACCATATCGAGATCCTTTACGATATCGACATTGTTTATAGGAAGAAGGCCGAATCTTTGGGGATGGAGTTGAAAAGGACCGCTTCACTTAATTATTGTGAACGGTTTATTGAGGCACTTGCTACAATTGTGGAAGAACATATAAAAGGGAAAGAATAGTTTATGTGTTCGGAGTACAGCCTGCCTTCGTCCCGCAAGACGGGACGATGCGCAGGCAGGAGTTCGGAGGCTTTAAAGTAAATGCTCCGAACACCGAACCAAGTACTCCGAACTATTTGGTTTCAAGGAGATCTATGAAGCGGATCATCATTGTTGGGGGCGGCGTCGCCGGGCTTGGTGCAGCCTATAAAGTGGCTCGCGCTGCATCCGAGGGCCACGACATCGAGGTCGTTCTGCTCGAAAAAGACCGGCGTCTCGGCGGCAAGATCCAGACGGAGATCGTGCCAGATCCCTTGGAGGAAGGCAGGTTTATCGTAGACGGCGGTCCGGATTGTTTCCTAACTGAAAAGCCAGCCTGTCACCGTATCGCGAAGCTCACAGGGATTTTCGATGATGAGCTGCCGACTGACGAGTCCCGCAAACGCACCTGGATCCTATCACGCGGCAAGCTTCACCAACTGCCCGATGGCATCTTTATGTTCGCTCCCACGAAATTTTTGCCTTTCGCCACAACCGGTCTGTTTTCATGGCCTGGTAAGGTCCGGATGGCCATGGATCTTTTCGTTGTGCCGAAGAAGGTTGCACCGGGCGAATTCAACGACGAGACGCTCGAGAGCTTCGTGGTCCGCCGCATGGGCCGCGAGTGCCTCGATCGCCTGGCGGAGCCGCTCGTAGGCGGCGTTCACGCATCCGATCCGGCGAAGATGTCACTTGCCGCAACCTTTCCGCGCCTGCTCGAGATGGAGCAAAAGTATGGGTCTCTCATGAAGGGTTTCATCGCAGCCCGTCGAAAGGTCGAAGAGATGCGGCGTAAGTACCCGCCGAAGCCGGGCCAAAAGCCTCGTACGTTCTTCACCTCATTTGTGAATGGTATGCAGCAACTCACGGACCGGATGGCTGACGCCGCAGGTCGCCTGAACATCCACACTGGCGTGACTGTCACCTCGCTTCACTGTAGCGGCCACGGTGCATGGAGCGCCCAACTCTCCAACGGTTCCACCATCGCCGGGGACGCCGTGATCATTGCCACTGAGTCATGGGCTGCCGAGCCGCTCATCCGCCCGCACGATCAAGCCGTCGCAGACGCGCTTGCCAACATACCGACCTCTTCCTCGGCGACGGTATCGATCGCCTTCAAGGAGAGCGAGGTCGGCTTCGATCTGAATGCATTCGGAGTTCTGTGTCCCCTCATAGAGGGCCGTGCGCTTATGGCGGCTACTTACTCCTCCACCAAGTGGCCGGGTCGAGCACCGGCGGGTAAGGTGCTACTGCGTGGTTTCGTCGGCGGTCCGCACAACCAAGAGATTCTGAAACGCTCGGACGAGGATCTCGTGCAGACAGTACTCGCCGAGTTCCGTGACATCCTGGGCCTCAACCCCTTTGCGAAGCCGCTGTTCTCGCGTGTCTTCCGGTGGCATCTCGGCATGCCCCAGTACACGCTCGGACACCTTGAGCGGATTGCGCGAATCGATGAACGCTGTGCCCAGATTCCAGGCCTCGCCATCGCCGGCGGCAGTTACACGGGCGTAGGCGTCCCGAATTGTATCGAGAGCGGCGAGCGGGCTGTCTCGAAAGTCCTCGGTGAATGGGGCATCGACCTCAGTGAGGACCAGGCTGAGGAGAAGCGTTACTACTAAGAAGGTAAGGGCGAAAGGTCAGGGATAAGAGATTATGAGTAATCGAACCAGGCCAATGTTAAGGTTATTGACGTTCTTTTTCGTTTTGGTCAGTACTATTCTTTCTTTTGCACCTGTATCTATTTCTGGTGAGAAGGTTACAACAAAGGTGGTTGTTCGGGTGGTTGCAAAGGATGCCCAGGTGATTGGGTCGGGCGTCGGAGGTGCACTTGTTCGAATTAAGAACCTGGAAACAGGAGAAATCCTCGCAGAAGGTAATCAGGAAGGGGGGACTGGCAGCACAGAGCGGATTATGGTACAACCCCACCGCCGTGGAGAAACCATCTATGGAACCTTTGGTGCAGCTTTGTTTGAGGCCGAGATTCCCTTGGATCTGCCGACTCAGGTTGAGATATATGCTGAAGGTCCCCTTGCTTATCCCCAGTCCATTCAAAAAGGCTCAAAAACTCTCACTCTTATTCCAGGGAAGCACATCTTGGGTGAGGGGGTGATCATTGAATTAAACGGATTGATCGTCAACATCCTGAATCCATCCCCAAAGGAAAGTTTAAAGAAAGGAGAAGGGGTTTTAGTGAGGGCAGAAACACGAATGCTTTGAGGGTGTTCTTTCACTCCTGGGGGTCTCTGGGATTCGAACAAATTGGAAATATGGGGACAATGGCTTTTTGGAAATCAGGTTTCAGAAAAATTTACCTTGACTTATGCGGGAAAGCCAAGCTTATTCGAAGGCGGTACGACAGTACCGTCAGGTTTCGATGAGGTAAAACTTCGGATCGTCGCCGCCGATTTGGCAGGCAACTTCGGCCAACATACCATCGTTTTTCCTACTGCTCCATGAGAGAGGATCAAATCCTCGATCTCAATATCATTTGGTAATTGCCATCGGCCAGTTTTAGCCTTCTTGTAAGCAGAGCAGAAATTAATGGAAGTGAGAAGAGACTCACTGAATGGACAACTAAGGGGGACCCTTAAGGTGTGATTGATGTGTCAGACCCTAACACTTACCTCCTTGAGCGTCAGGATACGCTTCTTCTTGTACTCGAGGAGCTTGTCGGTTGTCCTGCGGTCTCCTGCGGTCTTTCGTACCCTGCCGGACCTGCGGGCCCATATTTTCGCATGTCCTCTGGTATAGTACGATTCCCTACTTCCAACCGCTTCAATATTGCCAAAGTGTCTTCTTTGGTCGTTTGCTTATCTAAGTTTCCATCTTGATTCTTATCTTGTTTTTTTACTTGGTTTTTATCCTGGTTTTTATCTTTATTTTTATCTTGGTTTTTTATAATAACAGAGGTAGGATTATCCGAAAAGTGGACTGTTCCCTTTTCGTCGACCCATTTATAAAATTCATCTCCCCAACTGTTTTTACCTATTGCGAAAAGAAAAAGAACTAAAAATACCAGAAAAGTCTTACTTCTCATCTCAATTCCCACGTTCTTACCGATGCGATCATAACGTTCTCATGACGGAGATACCCATCTTTCCCAGTTTTGTCATGAAATTGCACGCTCCTGCTCCACCGGGTAAGGTGGCTCATCTCGAACCTCAAAAAATTGACAAGTTAGATTACGCATTTTCTGTGCCATAGGGTCTATTTTATAACATGCTGATATTATAATGTTTTTAGCATACCTGGATGCGTTACTTCTGCGTAGAAGTGACAGAAAACGGTCAAATTTGCAAAAATTTTCCGATTGCTCAAGGAAGAACTTAGGACAATTAAGATACTTTCTTGAAATCTGAATTTCTCAGATGACTGGTAACCCAATCAAACATCGATCAATTGACGGTTGCAACTCTTCGCGTCAGATTCCTGGCCAGCTTTCGATTGGATCAGTTGAGCGGACGATATGCATCCCCGCCTCAGCAAATCTTAGGAATGCTGCGTCCGCCTGATCCGTATAATCGATGACTCCCGGTACGACAACCGGCGAAGTGCAGTCTTCTAACAGGTAGACTCTTTCGGCCAATTTTTTGTCCCGAATAAGAATATCCTTTAACAAATCGTCGATTGTCCATGCAACACAATGGCTCTTGGCCTCGCCGGCAATAATGACGGCGTCAAATTGCAAAAGCTTTTGGATTAGGCCTCTATTTCTCTGTGCGATCTGTCTCCGTTCCGGATCTTGTAGCACCTCTGGACCGAGGACAGAATAGTTTTCAGTCAGAGGATTGTTCCCCTTGATTTGGAAACGTGCCTGACTATAGCGAGCGATGCCGTGGAAGAAAATGGCTTCTTCAATCGACGAGACAAGGGCATACCCAATCCCTCCCAGCATGGCATGATAGGGCCATATGGTGAGATTATATCTGCCCCCTTCTTTCAGTGCCTGGGTATAATGCAATACGTATCGCCGTCCGAAATCAGGGGTCTTCCCCAAGCTATAACTCACCGCAGGGTTGAATTTCAAAATCCCTTTTTTTATATCTTCTTCCGATATAAGGGTGAAGGGTGTGGGATGCTCTCCTTTGTCGTTGACCAAAAAAATGCTGTGGAAGATCTGCATGGCTTGGTGTGTGTCCATCGTCGGGCATATCTCAGTAATGATACCAAGATTGCGGTAGATGAATTCACTCAGCCTGCGATTGTCATCGACTGCCCCGGTTCCTGAACGCCCGCCCACGTACAGCTCAAAACCTGGAATACAAAACGTATTTTGAACGTCTACGGGTAGCAAACAGATTCGGAATTGATCGCTGGCAGCATGCTTTATGTTATTTTGCTTTGCCCACTTTTCAGCCTCCCCAGCTCGCTCCTGATAGGGAACCTTCCAGACTTCACCGGCTTTGTCGGGGTTGAAATGGGACGGGATAGGAAGTCGTTTACGTTTCATGCCCCCTCCTGAATTTTGCAACTTCAATGTCAAATGTAAAAGTCCAAAGCCGAAGGTTTTTTAATCCGCAATCCGCATTCCCCGCCTGCCAAAGAACTTGTTCGGCGGGCAGGCGAAATCCGCAATCAAGACTGGGCCATCTCCTTGGCAACCCGCCTCGCGGCCTCAATGATTTTTTCAATGTCCTCATCAGAATGGGCCATTGATAGGCTGCCACCTCCGTGCATCATATGAATCCCTTTTGTCAACATTCTGATTCGAAATTCGACTTCCCTTTTCTCTATATCGGCGAACTTCTGGATCGAATGAGGAGAATTCAAGATCACTCCTTTTTGGAGAGGGAAATGGGTCTGAAAAAGTGAACCGATCCCTGTGACCATGGCATCCAGTCCTTCACGACGGCAGGATCCCTGAACAGCTTTACGGATCTTCTGCCCTTTCGCTTCTAAAACAGGATAGACCTCATCCGAATGATCCTTCAAATAGCGTAGCATTGCCAATCCTGCTGCCACTGTCAGTGGATGGGCGGAGAAGGTTCCGCCGCCGATCAGGATCTTCTCCCATTTGTCGCCCTTCTTTTCAGGTGAGGTCTTTTCGAGGATCTCTCTTCTTCCAACAAGGGCCCCCACAGGTAACCCTCCGCCCACAATCTTCCCCAGGGTGGTGAGATCTGGGATGATATTAAACCTTTCCTGAGCTCCGCCCAGACTGACTCGAAATCCTGAAATCACCTCATCAAAAATAAGGAGGGCCCCCAAGCGGCCCGTTTCAGCACGAAGGATTTTTAGATATTCGGCGCTGGCAGGAATGAATCCACCCTCACCTACTACGGGCTCAACAATAATACCTGCGAGATCTTCTTTATTTTGGTCGATCACCTCAAGCAAGTTCGAAAGGTCGTTAAAAAGGATTACCTTCGTGTACCGTTTCAGTTCAGGTAACAGTCCGAGGCTCTCTTCCCTTTCATAGGGTATTTTGATTCCTAATGAGAGATCGGAATTCGCACCATGCCAGCCACCGGCTATCTTTAAGATGGTCTTTTTCCCCGTGAAGGCACGGGCAAGGCGAACCGCATACATCGTTGCCTCTGTTCCGGAGCAACAGAATCGGACCATTTCCGCGCAGGGGATCAATTCTCGGATGAGTTCCGCCCATTCCACCTGTTTCTCAAAAACGATGCCCCAGTGGATTCCTTCTTTCAATTGTTGTTCGATCGCTTCCACCACGATCTCCGATCGATGGCCGAGAATATGGGTGTAGTGGCCCATCCAGAGGTCCACGTATTCATTTCCGTCCACGTCCCAGATTTTGGAACCGAGAGCCCTCTTGATGAAGAAAGGGTAGGGTGGGAAGTAATGAATGTTATGGGAAATCCCTCCTGGCATCACCTCTCTCGCTCTTTTAAAAAGGTTTTCTGAAAGAGGGGTTTTTTGTCGGTAGCGATCAAAGAAATGTTCCATTTTTAAGGCCTCCCGAAATGATAAACCTTTCATAGCACATTTTTTGTGGATTGGAAATGATCCTTCCATCTTCCTCCATCCCGGCACCAAGAGGACCACGGGTTTACCCGTGGATGAATTGGCCCTCGGGTGCGCGATGTTCGCCCCGAAGGGGTGTTTGGAGCGGTGCTACGGGATTGACTGTGGGGCTCTATCTTTTACTTCCATTGCACAGAGAATTTACTATGAGTTAAAATGTCTTAGTGGTTAAAATGGAGCGAATAAAAGTGAAGGAGGTTAAGAACGAATGAGCAAGAAATGGGAATTGTTATATTTAAGCCAAGAAGACTGCGTGGCCGCCGGGGGAACCGATATGGACGGTGCCATGAAAGCTGTTGAGCGTTCTTTCTTTCTCCATGGAAAGGGTGATTTTATCCAGCCTGGGAAGCCGGTCATCCGTTGGGGGGGTCCAGAGACGGAAGAGACGATTGGCCGAATTATGTCCATGCCTTCGTGGGTAGGGGGCGAGCAACACAGGGGGGAGTTAGAGAAGAGAGATCTTTTAGGGGCTGTGAATACGGCCGGCATCAAGTTTATGTCCAGCCGCCCCTGGAATCCTCAAAGATACGGTTTGCCCAGGGGAAGCGGACTGATTATCATTGTTGATCCTGAAACGCTTATCCCCGCCTGCGTCATGGATGCGGCAATCGTCAGTGCGATGCGGACAGGTGCAGCGTCCGGCATTGCTGCAAAGTACCTGGCCAATCCAGACTCTAAAATTTACGGTCTTGTCGGTGCGAGTGTTCAGGGGCATACACAGATTATGGCAATGAAAAAGAGCATTCCGTCCTTGGAAAAATGTAAAGTTTATGATATCAATAGGAAGACCGCTGAAAAATTTGCCCTGGATATGGCCGATGGTTCACAAATGAAGATTGACGTCGTCAGTAGTGCAGAGGAGGCCTTCCGGGATGCGGACATCGTCAGCACGGCAACCATTGCAAGTTCGCCCTATGTGAAGCCTGAATGGTACAAAGAGGGGGTTTTTCACGCTGAAAGCTCCTTCTGGGACACACCCCCTGAGGCACTTCGTGTTATGGATCTGATCGTCGTTGATGACTGGGATCAGGTGAGGCACCATGGCGTGGATGTGGGCTGGCGGGCCGTCCGCGATGGCATTATCAAAGAAAGCCGTATCACTGGGAATCTTGGAGAAATTGTCGTAGGCAAAAAGAAGGGGAGGACTGATAAAAAGCAGAGGACATTTTTCAACCCTATCGGTTTGGGTATCCATGATCTTTCGGAGGCTTTTCGTGTCTTTCAAAATGCTAAACAGATGGGCGTCGGGAAGAAGATGACCTTATTTGAAGATCCCGATGGCTGGTTAGGAAAGATCAGGTTGTAGTCTCCCCAAGATGAAATCGTGTCCAAGATATTAAGAATTTGATTCACTCACGAAAAATTATTATGAATTTGGATATTCGGATTTCGAATTTTTCGATAATCTTTTTTGAGAGATAACCTCCTGCATGGACGATCAAAAGATACTCGAGATCAAGAATCTAAAAACTTACTTCTTCACCTATGAAGGTGTTGCAAAGGCTGTGGACGGTGTCAGTTATCAACTGGCCAAAGGCGAGCCTTTGGGGGTAGTGGGTGAATCCGGTTGTGGAAAGAGCGTCACCGCTCTATCCATTCTTCGTCTTATTCCGGTTCCTCCCGGAAAGATCATGGGTGGAGAGATTTTGTTCAAAGGGGAGAATCTCCTGGATCTTCCGGAGGATGAGATGAGAAAGATTCGAGGGAACCGGATTTCGATGATCTTCCAAGAACCGATGACCTCCCTCAATCCTGTTTTTACGGTAGGGAATCAGGTTCAAGAGACCTTCCAATTGCATCAGGGCCTGTCCAAAAAGGAAGCCCGTGAAAAGACCGTCGAAATGCTGAGACTCGTGAATATTCCTTCCCCTGAAAAGGCAGTGGAGCGATACCCCCATGAGTTGAGCGGTGGGATGAGGCAGAGGGTGATGATCGCCATGGCCCTTGCCTGTAACCCAGAAATCCTGATCGCTGATGAGCCCACGACAGCCTTGGATGTAACCATTCAGGCCCAGATCCTTGACTTGATGAATAAGCTGAAGGAGGAACTGGGGATGGCCATCATCCTCATCACCCACAACTTGGGGGTGGTCGCAGAGACAGCAAAACGGGTCATCGTCATGTATGCGGGTAAGATTGTGGAAGAGGCAGAGACCAAAACCCTTTTCGGAAATCCCCAACACCCCTACACCATGGGTCTGCTGAAATCCATCCCAATTTTAGGGGATAAGATCCGCCGTGGGAAGGTTCGTTTGAATGAGATTCCGGGGGTGGTCCCGAGCCTCTATGAACTTCCAGCAGGCTGTAAATTTTCAACACGATGTCCGTCCGTGATGGACATCTGTAAGGAAAAAGAGCCCGAGCTCAAAGAGATTGAAAAGGGCCATTTTAGCTCCTGCTGGCTCACGAATTAAAATTAAAACCTTGAGCTTTAAACGATGAACGATGAACTTTAAACTTAAAATTTGGAACTTGAAACCTGCAACTTGAAAGGGGATATGGCTGAGCCTTTACTTGAAGTAAAAAATCTTAAGAAATATTTCCCTATTAAGGGAGGATTCTTCTCGAAAACCATTGGCTATGTTTATGCAGTCGATGGGGTGAGCTTTTACCTCCATGAGGGAGAGAGTCTGGGGTTAGTGGGTGAAAGTGGATGTGGAAAGTCGACCACTGCCCGGGCCATTTTGAGATTGATTGAACCCACAGAAGGAGAAATTCTCTTCGACGGAAAGGACATCTGCAGACTTGATCACAAGGAGATGCGCTCCATCCGAAGAGATATGCAGATCGTCTTCCAGGACCCGTATGGTTCACTCGATCCCCGGAGGACAGTGGAGCAGATCATCGGGGAGCCTTTGGACGTCTTCCACATTTCTACAAGAAAGGAGAGAAGGGAGCGGATCGCCTATCTCCTCGAGAAAGTTGGTCTCAGCCCTGACCATGCCAGGCGCTACCCCCATGAGTTCAGCGGTGGCCAGAGACAGAGGATTGGGATTGCCAGAGCCCTTGCCCTCAACCCGAAGCTCATTATCGGTGATGAACCGGTCTCTGCTCTCGATGTCTCGATTCAGGCTCAGGTCATCAACCTGTTGGAGGATATTCAAAAAGAATTCAAACTCTCTTATCTCATCATCGCCCACGACTTGGCTGTGGTAGAACATGTTTGTGATCGGATCGCCGTCATGTATCTGGGAAGGATTGTAGAGTCAGCCAGAGACAAAGAGCTCTACACCTCACCCATCCATCCCTACACCATTGCTCTTCTTTCCGCGATTCCTGTCCCAGATCCCAACATCACCAAAAAGAGAATCATCTTGGAAGGGGATGTCCCGAGCCCAATGCGTCCCCCTGCCGGTTGTCATTTCCACACCCGCTGCCCACGGAAAAAGAGCGAGTGTGAAACGACGATCCCTCCATTAACCGAGATCGGAGAGGGCCATTTTGTAGCCTGCCACCTCTCTTAAGAGCAAAAAGATAGTTTGGAGTTAGGAGATACAAACAGAAACTCAGGACCCAACACTTCAGACCCTGAACTCCGGGCTTTCACGTCGCTGTCGCTTTCACCTACGAGTCCTCAGCTACCCGATGCCTAAGCAATTGAAGATTACCGAGTGAAAGCTTGCATTGGTGCCAACTGAATATATGAATATCAAATCGCGACTTTTTTGATATGTCTGGAATAGAGGATTTATAGCAGAAACCGTAACCCCGGACCGTCCTTTTTATTAAATCCAGTTGCCCCTAATTGTGGGGACAAAATGGAAACCGCCAGAAAGCCAGCAGGTGAGTTGGCTAAGGAGTGCAGCAGGGTCAAGGAATGGCGAGTTACCTTAGCGCGTTGATGCTCAACTCCAGAAAATAGCCATAAAGACTGTCCCAAACCAGCCCATTCCATATTCTCAATGCTCTTGACAGAGCGACCTATGAGTCATTCCCGGTCCTTCCCTGGGTTTCATGAGTCTTCAGTAACCCTTTCTACGTGTCCCCCGAACTTGTATCGCATAGCCGATAGAATCTTCCTGGCAAAGTCGTCTTCGCCCCGGGAGCTGA
>Ga0315282_10004591_pt1 | contig 23962 bp, 16 predicted proteins | sample YL17G07_20_MG_FD_203693 | JGI IMG/M metagenome (GOLD analysis project Ga0315282, IMG submission 203693) | Sediment microbial communities from Yellowstone Lake, YNP, Wyoming, USA - YL17G07_20 | ecosystem: Environmental > Aquatic > Freshwater > Lake > Sediment | place: USA: Wyoming | collected... | reverse complement strand
TCTTCCCGTGCGGGCCGGTCCCGCGACCACCACGCGGCTGGTCTCGATGGCTTCGCCCACCAGAAGGAGCGAGACGGAATAGGTCAGACCGTCAATCCCCTCGTGGCTGGCCGAGGGCAGGAGGGCGCGGAAGAAGTCGTAGAGGGCGCGATAGGCGGTCGCCACACAGGCCTCTTCGTCGCCGGCACGCTGCGCGCAACCACCGGCCGCCACCAACGCCATTTTCTCGACCGCTGCGAGCAAGGCTGCAAAGGGCGGCAGCAGATGATTCTGGCCGACTTCGATCATCTGGCCGGCAATGACGACGCCGTTGGGAGCCGTGGGTTCGATCGGCTCGACGGGGAGGACCTTTGCGGTGTTGGATGCTGTTTTCATGGCTGGACCTCCGCAAGGAATTGGCGGGGCGGGGCAGGGCAGAACATTTGTTCTATTCGATGGCCTCAAAAAAGTGCCGTCTATCAACGGCTCGCCGCACCACATGCCGGCCATTGAATCGCAGCCCCTCCCCGACCGTCAATTCACGCATCGTCGCGTCGGAGACCTTCGGGGAACCAAATCGTGAATGTGCATCCGAGGAAAAGGATCGGTGGGGACGGCTTCGAGCATCAAATGGCAACCGTGGCGATGCAGTTCAGACGGCGTGCCCCCCTGTTCCATTCGGCCCTGGCAATGGGTGCCCTTCATTTGTGTTTCCCCGTTCTCAGCTCGCCGCCGAATCCTGCTGGGCCAGAAAATCCCGGCCGTTGAATTCGCTCAGGACTTTGCCGGTGAGGCCGACCGCGATCACGCGTTCGACGGCGTCGGCCGCACCTTCGCAGACGCGCTCCATGGCCTCGCGGTGTTTGCCCCAAAAGGGTCGCAGAACATATTCGGTCAGGTCGTCAATCGGCTCGCCCGTGTCAATGCCGATCCGCAGGCGCGGGAACTCGTTGGTCCCCATCAGCGGAAGAATGGAGAGCAGCCCCTTGTGGCCGCCGGGGCTGCCGCGTTGGCGAATTCGAATCCGTCCCAGCGGCAGGTTGATGTCATCGCAGACGACCAGAATCTCGCCCGGTTCGATCCCGTGATAGCGGGCATACGGAACGACCGCCTCGCCGCTGAGGTTCATGTAGGTCGTCGGCTGCATGAGAACCATTGCGCGGTCGGCGAGGGTGACCGCCGCGAGGCCGGCGCGATCCTTGCGGCTTACGCGAAACGATCCGCCATGGCGCGAAGCCACAATGTCAACCACCTCGAAGCCAACGTTGTGCGGCGTGTGGCGATATTTCAGTCCCGGATTGCCCAACCCAACGACCAGGCGAATCATCGCTGCCTCGAACAGTACGTAGCCGTTCGTGGGGAACAGTCTCACGCCAAGGCGCAAAGACGCAAAGGAAAAGAGGTGAGAGGCGAGAGGCGGGAGAAAGAAGTAAGAGGCAAGAGGCAGGAGAAAAAAACAAGAGGCAAGAACAGAGCGAAAAGGAGGTGGCATCCCGCCATGGATCTCTCTCCTCTGATTTCTTGCCTCTACCCTCTTGCTTCTGACCTCTTGCCTCTCACCTCCGCATTTTATTCCCTCCCCTTCCTGCCTTCCTTCCGGCCTTCGGGTTTGCCTTCCTTCCGGCCTTCGGGTTTGCCTTCCTTCCGGCCTTCGGGTTTGCCTTCCTTCCGGCCTTCGGGTTTGGCTTCCTTCTTGCCTTCGGGTTTGGCTTCCTTCTTGCCTTCGGCTTCGGCTTTGGCCTCCTTCTTGGCGCCGCCTTTCTCTTCCTCGCCTTCCTCCTCTTCCTCTTCGCCCTTGGTGATCAATTCGGGCTCAGCCACTTCGCCCTCGGCCGGAACGGCCGCCACCAGTTCCTCTTCCTTGCGCGGGGTCAGGACCGTGAACAGCGCCATGTCCGGCGACGTGAGATACTCCACTCCTTCGATCGGCGGCAGCTCGCGCACGAAGATCGAATGGCCGATCCGGACATTGGCCACATCCACCTCGGTGACGTTGGGCTTCTTGAGCGGCAAACACCGGACCTTGATCGTCCGAACCAACCGTTCCAACAACCCGCCGTCCTTCAGGCCAACGGGCGTGCCCACCGACTCGATGGGGACTTCGACGTCAATCGGGCGATTGAGATCAATCCGGTAGAAATCGGCATGGACCAGTCGCTCGGTGACCGGATCGCGCTGTGACTCCTGCAACATCACGTCTTCGGTCGCACCGTCGCCGCCCACCTTCAGCGAGATGATGGCGTGTTCGCCGGCCACATGCATCAAGTGCTGGAGCTCGCGCGCACTGACCGAGATCGTGACCGATGGGCGCGACAGTCCATAGATGACCGCCGGGACCCGTCCCGACGCCCGAAGTCGCCGGCCCGGCCCTTTTCCCGTGCCTTGGCGTGGCTCGGCCTGCAATGCAACCTGTTCCACCACGGCTTTATCTCCCTTGGCGACCCCTGCGCGGGGCGCAATGCGTTGATTTTTGCCGACTTTCCGGTTCCCCTCTCCACGAGCGGCTGATTTACATAGGAGGGCCGCAGGCAGTTGTCAAAGCATTTTTCGGAACGCCGCCGGCCCGGGGTGCATGTCCAGATTCCACCTACGAAAAGGGGCGCGCCGGGGGCGTCTGTTGCCGGACGCGGGGATTTGGCCGTGATCCCTTCGGGAGGGATGTGTTTAGCCCTCTTCAGGGGGCTCCTCTTTGCACCAGTACGTGTTTAGCGCGCATAAGCAACAACGACAAGGGCACCCTGCGCACTGGCAAAACCGAGGGTGCGAGCCAACTTTTGGAGTGCGGTGGCCCTCCGCCGCTTTGCTTTTTTGGTCACTGGTCACTCCAGAGAAAGGCAAAGCGGCGGAGGGCCACCGCACTCCAAAGGGTCGCTAAACACATACCCGGCTTAAGCCGGGGTGAGGAGGAGCCCGGTGTTCTGGCAGCACGCTTCAGCGCGGCTTCTCGAGGGCTTCAGCCATTCCCTGCTGGAATTCGGATATGCGCCCTTGTGAAAACATGGACAGGTTTTTTTCTTGACACTCGCGCGAGCGGCCGCGCAAGTTGCGTGTCTGAGTTGAGCGGGGATGTCACGCAGCGACTCTCACCCTTTCACCGGGTTTTCTGCATAAAAAAACGGGCGCGGGCATCACGCTTTCAGCCGCGCACAGGAGGATGAAATAATGCCGTTGGTTCCGATGCGTCAGGTTCTGGAAGAAGCCGCCAGAGGTAACTATGGCGTGGGCGCGTTTAACGTCAACAATATGGAGCAAATCCAGGCGATCGTCGAGGCCGCCAAGCAAACGCGCTCACCCGTCATCCTCCAGGCCAGCCGGGGCGCTCTGAAGTATTCGCGCATGATCTATCTGCGCAACCTGATCATGGCCGCCGTCGAGGAGAATCCCGATATTCCGATCGTCATGCACCTGGACCACGGCAACAGCCTCAAGACGTGCCAGCAGGCCATCGCGCTCGGCTTTACCTCGGTGATGATTGATGCCTCGCTGACCGAGGACGGAAAGAGCGTGGCGTCCTATGCCTACAACGTCAAGACCACGCGCGAGGTGGTCGAGTATGCCCACAACTTCGGCGTCACGGTCGAGGCCGAACTGGGCGCGCTCGGCGGCATCGAGGACGGTCACGGGGCCGGCCTGCGCGGCGACGAGCATTTGACCGATCCCAACCAGGTCGAGGATTTCGTCAAGCAGACCGGTTGCGACGCTCTGGCCGTCGCCATCGGCACCAGCCACGGCGCCTACAAGACGCTGCGTTATGACAAAGACGGCAAGCCGCTTCCGCCGGCTCTGGCGCTCGACCGGATCGAAGAGATTCACAAGCGCGTTCCCAGCCTCATGCTGGTCATGCACGGGTCGTCGTCGGTTCCGCCCGAGTTGGTGCAGCGGCTCAATCAATTCGGCGGTAATATGAAGAACACGATGGGCATCCCGATGAACGACATCAAGTTCGGGATCGCGCGCGGTGTGCGCAAGATCAACGTGGACACCGACGGGCGGATTGCCTTTACCGCCGCGATCCGAAAGGTGCTCGCGGAGCATCCCGAGAAGTTCGACCCGCGCGACTACCTCATGCCGGCTCGCGACGCCCTCAAGGAACTGATCAAGAGCAAGATGACGGACTTCGGCCAGGCGGGCCACGCCGGCGACTACAAGCCGATGACGCTCGAAGACGCCAGAAAGAAGTGGTACGCAAAGGGCTGACGGGCGGGACCACAGCCCAACGAACGAATCGTCAACGCCGGGTGCTTCACGAGCGCCCGGCGTTTTGCTTTGTCCCCGCGAAGGCCAGCGCCGAATAGTCCTGTCCGCCGAAATGGGCGTAGATGAAGCGCCTCAGGCGGCGGCGTTCCGGGGCGTTGATCAGGCGGGAGAGCAACGGATGGAGCCGTCGGGGAATCGCCCCCGGCATTCGGACCTCCTCGTAAGGCATGGAGAGAAAATCCGGGAACACCGAGCCGATCATCTTTTCGTACTCGTCCACGCGGTAGACGTTTTCGATCAAGCCGGCGCGCACCTCCGGACAGTCGGTCGGTTTGCGCGAACGCCTCCAGGCGGGCTGGACGGGCTCCTTGGCGCAGAGAAAAACGCCGTCGGGCCGCAAGACGCGACGGATTTCCTGGAGACCGCCAACGGGATCCTCCAAGTGATGGAGTGTCGAAAAACAAAAGACCAGGCCCAGCGATCCCGCTTCAAAATCGAGCTGCCGAGCGTCGGCCCGAACCGCGGTCAGATTCTGCGCACTCATGCCCAATCGCGGAAGAATTTCTCGAAAGCTGCGCTCGATCAGCTCGCGATCGAGGTCGCCGCTGTAGCCGTGCAGGCCGTGGACGGTGGCCAGGTAGCCGCTGAGATGGGCGGTGAAGGCACCGAGCTCGAGAAACGGTTCGTGGGCGCTGGGGCTCAGAGCTCGCCACGCTGTCAACTTTTCGAGCAACAATTGGAGGATGGCACACTGCGGCGCGATCCAACGCTGGTGCAGCTCTTCGAACGACCGGCCGACGAACTCCTCGAAATGGGCCGTCCCCGCCAGGATCTGATCGAGGAGCCGGCGGCGATACTCGGCCTCGCGCTCCACGATGGGGCGGGTGTCTGGTTGCGCTGCGGATTTGCTGTTTTCGGTCACCCGATTTCAGCCGCTCACCGGATTTCGTTCCCGCTGTCAGATTGCTCCGGATGTCGGAAGCGCGTTCTGGAATGGGCAGGACAAGTTGCCAACCGGTCCCACCCAAAAAGAAAACGCGGGGGAGCGAGCCGTTCGCTTCCCCGCGCGATAATCCTCTTCGGTCGGCACCGTGGCCTTACTTGCTGTATCGCTCGATCTTGGGTTGCGTCTTCGGCAGGACGCAGATCTCGACCCGGCGGTTCTGCTTCTTGCCGTCGGCCGTGGAGTTGTCGGCCGCCGGGCGATACTTCGAGAACGTCTGGGCCGAGATCATCTCGCCCTTGATGCCGTGTTTATCCATCAGATAGTGGAGGGCGCCCAGAGCGCGAGCCGAACCGAGTTCCCAGTTGGACTTCCAGCCCGAGTATTTGATTGGGTCGCTGTCGGTGTGGCCGCGCGCCACAATCTCGCGATCCGGGAACTGCTCTTTGATGATCCGGACGGCGCGATCGAGTTCCTTCATGCCTTCCTCGTTCAGCTCCCCCCGGCCCGGCCGATAGTGGGTTTCGGCCAGAAGCTGGGCGACGATCACCATTCCCTCGCGCTTGACCGCAACCCTTTCACCCAGTTTCTTGCGCAGCTCGGCAATCTCTTTCTCCAGCTCTTTGATCCGGTCCTTGAGCTCGGCGATTTCTTTATCTTTGTCTTTGATGACGCCTTCCTTGACGTTGAGTTCATCTTGCAGGTTCTTGATCTGATTCTTCAGATCGCGCGCGTTCTTCTGATCGAACTGATCGCCGACGAGCGCACCGACTATGGCGCCTCCCGCCGCGCCGATGGCCGTCCCTACGGCCGGGTGGTTCTCGCATGCCGCAATGGCTCCGATGCCTGACCCCACGGCAGCTCCGATCAAGGTTCCTCTCTGGGTCCAGCTGCATCCGGACAACAACGAAACCGACACCGCCACCCCACACAACCATGCCCACGCGTGCTTCTTCATCTGAGAGTCCTCCTTTTTGACTTGGTCGGGTGCTCGAACCGCGAGCATACTTAACCCTCTCCCCGCCTTTCGATCAAGCACTCGACCTATTCTTTTTTGTCTCGGCACAACTCTTTCGTATAAAACGACCTACCCATTGGCCCAGCGCCCCTCACTTAGTCAATGAAAAATGTAAGGCTTCTTGGCTTTTTATTTCGGCCCGTCCTTCGAAACCGCCCCGGCCCGGCCGTCATTCTCACACCGAAGTTCAGAATCGAGAGGGAATAAGCCGAAATCAAGGGCACCGGCGAGGCCGTCGGCGGTCCTTATGGGGCCGGATCGAGCTCGAAGCGCAGATAGTGGACCGCCAGCCATCGCGTGTCGCTCTCCGGCACGGCTTCGAAGACCGCATGTGGCTGGTATAACCACTGATGACGCAGGCACAGGACGTTATCGCCCGCGCGGACCTCGGCCGCGGCGATCCGCCGGCTGAAGGTTCCTTTGCCCGGCCCGATGAACCACTTGTCCAGAGGGCGGCCGTTCCAGACGACCTCGGTTTCCATGGCCACGGGCGATTCGGCCGCCACACGCAACACATAGTCGCGCGGTTGCGACACCGACAGAATGAGCGCCGATTCCGTGGCTTCGCCGGCCCACCGCTGGCGCATCCCCTGTCCATCGGAAGGCTCGGGGGCATGCCATCCCCAAAGCAGTTGCGCGGCATCGCGCGGATCGTCGGGGACCACGCTGACGCTTGGCGAAGTGGGCCGCGAAGAGGTGTGCCACTGAACGAACGGTCCCATCCGCGCGTAGTAGCTGGCCGGATAGATCGTGTTCGGTTCGAGCGGCGAAGTGGTGACAAGCTCGAGGGGGTAGCAATAGATTCGGATTCTGGGATACGCGGCAAAGTCGCGAAGCGTGAGCGGGACCTGAACCACCCGCGTCTCATAGGGCGCCAGGGAAAACGCCCGCCGGCGGCCATTGCTTCTGATCCATCCCGATTGAGGTTGCGACCGGGCGGCCAGTCGAAGGGGCACCGTTTCGAGCGGCACGAACGACAGCACCGCGACCTCGTGGTAGCCCGAGCCGGTGAAGTAGCCCTCCACTTTGTTCGTCGGGTTCCAATCGGTTAACCGCAGGACCTTGCCGAGGTCCCCCAGCCCGATCACGGCGTAAGGCTTATCGGGAACGAAGAACGCGAGATGCCATTCAAACGGCAGCCACCGAAAGCGCGGTTTAAGAAAGAGATCGTAATTGTCGCGCACCTTGCCGTAGGGCGTCAGGAGGTCGTAGCCGGGGAAAAACAGTCCCGCGCCCACCAAGGCCGCAACCAGCGCGGTGAAACCCAGCGGTGGGTGCGGAAAACGCCTCACCAGCAGCAAAAACGCGGGGAATACTTGCAGCGCGTAGCGGTTGCCGATCGTGGTCGCGCCGCCGTAGTAGGCGCGCAGCACAAAAAAGTAGAACAAAAAGTAGACCGCCAGCGCCGCCGCAATCCAGAGCGAGGCCCACCCGCGCTCGCGCCACGGCCGCAGTCCCAGCCACAGGGCCAACGCGATCAGAGCAGGGGTGAGATAGGGGAAAAGGCCGGTCTTGCGGCCGACGAGAAAGGAGCCGATCTTGGTCGGCAGCTCGACGAGGAAACGACGGATTCGCGCCGGCTGTAACAGTTCGCGCCCTAGCCGCGCCTCGAAAAACTCGCTGCCCGGTGCCTGGTGAGCGGATAATCGGTCGCGCGCCTGATCGAGATGGTCGAACGGGAACGTGTCGTCACAATAAACGCGCCGTCCCTGGTAGGGCGAGAAGTGACCGTCCTGAGCAACGTGAACGGCCGTCGGCAGCAGGAAGACGATGCCGGAAGCCAGCACCAGGAGCCCCGCCGCTCGCCACTGGCGCTGAACGAGCAGACTCGCCACCACCGCGGCGCAGAAGAAAATCAGCGGATTCTTCTCGTAGCCGGCCAGACCGAAAAAGACGCCCGAAAGCACGATTCGCCCGTAGGACAGGTTGCCAACCGGTCCCGCGGGCTTCTGGGAGGATTCGGGCGACAGGTTGCCAACCTGTCCCACCAGCCACAGATAGAGCGCCAGCGCCAACAGCGTCGGCACCATCAGGTCGGTATGAAGAACGAAGATGCTGAACGGCGCGGCCGAGGCGACCCACACCAGGACCGCGACGATCGCGGCGCGCCGGGACGGATTGAACCGCCGATACCATCGAAAGGTGATTTCCATCAGCAGGAAAAAGAGCAGGGCGTTCAGGAAGATCGGTCCGCGGACCGGCGCGACCCAGACAAAAGGCACCGCGGCCAGCGAGTAGAGAAACGGCTTGGAGTAATAGAACCGCCCGCCGGCCTCGCGCAGCAACAGCCCGTAGGGCGCCTTCTCGGGCCAGCCGTGCCGCCGGAACCGCTCGAGATCGCGCTGGTCAAATTGAAGGTCGCCGTCGAAGGCCAGGCTGTTGGCCTGGAGGTAGTAGGTCGCCTGGTCGGCAAACATGCCATAACTCTGGGGCCGATAGAAGGCGGCGGCGCCCAGGACCAGGGCCGCGACCATCAGCCGTGGGCCATAAGCGGAGAGGCGATCCGTCATGAGGTCCCGTTTGCCCCGTTCTGGGGTTGGGCCACCGAGATCGAATCGAGAAAGACGTGGTCGCGATAGAACGGCGCAATCGCGGTGATGGGTTCGCCGATTTCCGATTGGACCAACTTGAGTTTGCCGGTTTCGTTGGGCGAGAAGCGCTCGATCTGCTCGAATTCGATGTCCACCGGATAGCCCATGATCTGGTTGATTTTTTCCTGGAAGAGGCGCCGGAGCGGGGCGGTTTCGGTCCCCGGAAGCGGCACGAACCGAACGCGAAACCGATCGGGCGAACGTTGGATGATCTGGTACTGAAACAGCCCGTGGACCTCGTGATAGAGCAGATGAAACAGGTGGGGATTGGCTTCGCTGCCGTCGCGGCGAATGATCCGGTCGGTGGTCCGCCCGATCAGGATTTCAATGGTCGCCAGGCCGCGCCCGCAGGGGCAGTGGTGCCCGAGAATCCGCCCCCGGTCGCCCAAGCGATAGCGGATGAACGGCATGGCATGTTGCTGGAGCGAGGTGACGACGATTTCGCCCTCTTCGCCTTCGGCCACCGGCTCGCCGTTTCGCAGGATTTCGAAGATGAACATGTCTTTGTTGAGATGGAGGCCGTCGAACTCGGGGCATTGCCAGGCCATGTAGCCGAATTCCATGGCCCCGTAATGGTTGATGAGGGGAATCTGGAAGGCTTCCTCGAGCAAATGCCGCGCGTGGCTGTCGAGCACTTCGCCGCAGCTGACCAGGTAGCGCAGCGGCAGCCGGCGCCGGCGCTGTTCGGGAAGGTGACTCATGATGTCCAGCAGAACGCTCGGATAGCCCTGAAGCAGCGTGGGGTTCTCGCGCTCGATGATCTCGATCTTGCGTTCGATCGGCTCGCCGAAATGAACGAAGACCCGCCGCATCAGCCCCAGCCGGTTGAACCAAAACTGGCCGCGATAGACGTGGCGCGTGTTGCGAAACGCCAGCACCTTGTCGGTCATGCGCACGCCGTGGGCGCGGAAAGCGCGCCATTCGGTGACCACGCGCAGGAACTTGGCCTCGCGCGAGATGCAAAAATTCAGCGGGTGGCCGGTCGAGCCGGCGGTCGAAAGCGGCAGCAAATCGCGCGGGGGGATGTCGTCGGCCACCAGCGCCTCGCGCGGATGGCGCGCCATGCTGGCCTTGTCGCTCATCGGAATGCGCCGCAGGTCGTCGAGCGTGCGGAGATCGCCGGGACGGACGCCCGCCTCGTCGAGTAGCCGCCGGTAGTAGGGAACATGGTCGTAGGCGTGTCGAACGAGATTCCGCAGGCCGCGCAGCTGGATGTCCCCGAGAACTTTCTCGGTGGCCCACTGCGTGCGCATGAGGCGGCGGTATTGGCGCCAGAGACTGAACAAGCCGAACAACATCGGAGGGTCTGACCGGCTTTCGCGGGCGCGACGCCGCTCAGGTGGAGCGGCCGAACAGTCGCGCCCAGAGTCGTTTTTCTTTCGCCTGCGATGTTAGGGTTCCCCGCTGCAACTGGGCAAGGGAATTCTCCGGACACCACAGCGGGAGATTCGGGCGCTCTTCGGGCGGCGGCAGATCCGGCGCGGGTTCGGGATGTTCGACCCACTCGACCAGCGGGGCCAGCGCCACCGCCGGAGCGAGATGCGTTTTCAGATACTCGCGCGCTTTCGCCGTCTGGGTGATCGCCGCCGAACAGTCCACCGCCAGCGCGGCCAGCTTGATGCCCAGGTCGTGCGGGTCGCCGATCCGAAACGTCGTCAGATAGTTGTGCGAGGCCAGCGTTTCGCTCAGCTCGCACAGCACCGTGGTGACCACGGGCAGGCCCGCCATGATCCAGTCGAGAATACGGGTGCGATAGCCCACCTGGCCCTCGACCGTCCAGCGATCCACGTTCAAGGCACAGTTGGACTCCAGGTAGTAATTGGGAACGTCTTCGGTCGGCACCCAGCCGCAGAATTTGTAACGATGGCCGTTGGGCGACTGGGCCACCAGCTGCCGGAAACGGTCGTAGGTTTGATCGTCGTGACCGGGGATCGCTCCGCCCGTCGAAACGAACACAATCCCGGGATGCTGGGCCATCGCGCCCTCGAGGCCGGCATAAAGAGTTTCGACGTCGCACCAGGTATTGTAGCCACCGCTCCAGAGAACCACGAAGTCGTCGGCGCGCACACAGCTCCCCCGCAGCACGTCGCGTTCATGGCGGAATTCGGTGTCAAACAGATGGAACGGCACCAGCACCTTGACCAGGTCCAGCCGCGCCGTGTGGCGATTGAGGCGACCGACCGCAGCCAGCTCCCCCAGCATCATGTACCGCTGCCGGTTCGAGCAGACCGAGATGCGATCGGCCCCCAGCAGCGACGGCAACATGTATTCCCACTGTCCGCGCAATCCTTCGTCGTTTCCGTAGACGTCGGCCAGCAACTGGCGCTCGGACATCGGCTGGCCCATGAAATCGAGCCACAGCGGCACGGGCAGACGAGCGGTCACCGCCGCCAGATTCATGAAGTCGGTCGTGGACACCACGCACCGCGGCGCGTGGTGCTCGGCAATCGCGCGAACCCGCTTCGCCGCCGCCTCAATCCGATAGGGCAGATGATAGCAGGCCACGTTGTCCGGGAGCGATTCCGGCGTCAGGGCAACGTCGTGCTCGGCTCCGGGCGTCGAAATCAAATCCTCGTCATGGCCGGCGAAGCCCACCATCGCCACGACGACGGTATAGCCTTGTCGCGCCAGAAAACGCGCCAGAGTCCAGAGCCTCAGGCCCGGCGCATGCAGGCGCGGCGGTTTCTGGGGCGGCATCGGTCCCACGCCGAGCACCAAAACGGCTTTGGATGTCGCTGTCCCGTCGGACAAAGACGGCCTCCCTTTCGCCGGCACGCCGACAAACCCTTACCACGCAACCCGGCGCCTCATCCTTGTACAGCATTACCGAAACCGTTCAAGCCGAAAGTGGGGTTTCGGGATTGGCCAAAGGGGAGGCCAACGAACTTCACGCCAGCCCACCCCACTCCTTTTCGCAACTCCCTCCTTTTCCGTTCCGAATGGAAACCGCACTTGACGTTCGGGAAGGAATGATGCAGAAAAGGCATGCACGGGTTTGCCAATGACCGTTTGTCGGATGCATGGAGGGTGGCGATCATGGCGGCAAGGCGGCCGGGCGCCGTGGAGAGGGAGGTCCGCCCGTTCGAACCGGCGAGCTTCCGCGTATTGGCCCGAGGCCACGCCGGTGCGCGACGGCACTCCGTCTCGGTAGGTGTTCTGGTTGGTTTCTGCCTGGCCGTGGCGGCCGCAGTTCCCTTTGCACCGGCACGTGCTCATGCCGCCGTGGTGATCAACGAGATCAACTATCACCCGGACACGGCCGCCGAGATGGAGGAGTTCGTCGAGCTCTACAACACCAGCGACACGGCGGTGAGCCTCGCCAACTGGCGGTTCGTCAAGGGAATCACGTACACGTTTCCCACCACGGCGTCGCTCCCCGCCCACGGCTGTCTCGTGGTGGCTCGCGATTGCGCCCGGATCATTTCGCTGTTCGGCATCACAGACGTTGTGGGCAACTACGTCGGCCAGCTGGACAACGGCGGCGAGCGTCTGACGTTGGTCAACGACGTCGCGACGACGATTGACACGGTCCGCTACAACGATAAGTGGCCGTGGCCGCCGGCGGCCGATGGCACGGGCGGCTCTCTGGAGCTGGTCAATCCGAACGGAAACAATGACGATCCGCGCAATTGGAGAGGAGCCACGGCGGGGGCGGTGGTTCTCAATCTGGAACACAATGCGTTGACCTTCACGCACCGCCATCGCCCCTCGGGCAATCAACCTTACTCCATGCGCCTGTCGGATGTTCCGGTTGCACTCAATCCGGCGAGGTCTCTCCAATCCATCCGGTTGCCCTCTCGACCGCCGCGCGATGGCCAGTACACGCGGATTTACATCTTCGGGCTGACGCTGGTTGACGCTCTCGGCGGCTGCACCTACGTCAACCTCACGTCGCTTTTCAACCGGGACGCATTCTCGTTCGACACTGATCGCAACGATACGGATAACGTGGACGGAAGGTCGAGCACCTACCCCGCCGAAGAGTTGCCCACGTCGGGCGGTCTCACGGCGTGCCAGGCACCCGGTCACGCGTTAGTGCGCTGGCGGACTCCCAGCATGGCCAATGGGGCAAAGAACTGCATTCGCGCAGACGCCCAGGTGATCACGGTGCCCGCCGGCAACTATGTCCGGGCCCACTTTCTGGCCACCGCAACCGACGCCGCGAACCTTGATACTTTCGTCGGGCTGAACTACTCCGACGGCAGCGTCAATGTGCCGTTCGGAGTCACGGATTGGTGGCCCGGGGTCCCTGTGGCTTCTCCCCGCGCGACGCCGGGGGCGCAGAACACCGTGTATTCGACGATCACACCGCCTTACATTCACGACGTGATGCACACGCCCCTCCGTCCGACGCCCGCCAATGCCGTGACCGTGACCGCACGCGTCGAAGGGACCTCCGGCATTGCCCAGGTAACATTGCCCTACTCTGTCAATGAGGGCGCCACGCAAACCCTGGCCATGTACGATGACGGCGCTCACGGCGACGGCGCGGCGGGCGATGGGATTTTCGGGGCTCTCATCCCGCCCCAGGCCAACCAAAGCATCGTGGCCTATCGGCTCGAAGCGCGCGACGGCGCGGGAATGACCGAGCGTTTCCCTTATGCGGGCGAGGCCGAACCGGCGCGGTCCTATTTCGTCTATGACGGCACGATTGCGACGAACCTGCCGATCGAATGGCTCTTCATTGCCGGCGCCGACAAAGCCTGGCTCGACGACAATCCCAACACCGACGAGACCGTTCCCGCCACGTTTGTGGACAGCAACGGGCAGGTCTATTATCACGTCCGGGTGCGCTACCGGGGCGCGTGGGCGCGCAGCTGGCCCAAGAAGTGTTGGAAGCTCTTCTTCAACAAGGGCAACGAGTTCAACGGACAAGGCTCCCTGGATTTGAACAGCAACTGGAACGACGAGATCCTGGCGCGCGAGAACCTCTGCTATGAGATCTTCCGCGCGGCCGGCTATCCGGCTTCTCAGACCCGCCTGATTCAATTTCGGCTGGCCACCGGCGGGCCGGGCCAATTCCAGGGCGTCTATGTCGAAGTCGAGCAGCCGGGAGCCGGCTACCTGCAACGGCATGATCTCGATCCCAATGGTTCGTTCTACAAAGCCGTGGACAACGGCGTTTACCCGCCTCGCTCCAATGAGAGTCTCCAACCCACGACCCTCTATCCGACGATCTATGAGAAAGACACGCGCCTGTGGGAGGACTACAGCGACCTGATCACGTGGACCCAGGGGATAGACACCGCCACCCGAACCGCCACGGTTCTCCCCTACCTTAACCAAACCACCGACCTGTGGCGGCTGGGCGAGTACCTGGCGCTCAATACGATCATCGCCAACTGGGACCACGTGGGCAAAAACCATTACGATTTTCGCGACGTCCTAACAAACAAGTGGCTCCAGATGCCCTGGGACGTGGACCGCACTCTGGGCGAATATACCAGCCCCGGCTATCGCACCGACCAGCCCATTGACTATGGCCGCCACGATGTGCCGGGTCCCAGCGGCATGTATTCCTTCCTCCAGGACTGCTATTTCGAGGAACCGCGCCTCCTGACGTTCCACTATCGGATGCTCAGGCGCCTGTGCAACCTGGTCTTCACGGAGGAACGAATGCACGCGGTGGCCGACCGCACCCGCGCGCTGATGGGCACCGACGCCCAGGCGGACTACAATCTGTGGCAAGGCGCGGCGAGCTATGACAATCAGTGGGCCTTCTGGCGGACCACACAGGATTATGTGCGCAACCGCCGCAACTTTATCCTCGGCCGGCTGCCCGCCGAAGGCGACGTGGTCATCAATGAGTTGATGACCTCGAACACCCGCAGCGTCCGCGATCCGGCGGGCCACTACGAGGATTGGGTCGAACTCTATAACCCCAAGTCCACCGCGGTGAATCTCGGTGGCTGCCACCTCAGCGACAACCTCTCGAGTCCGACTCGCTGGCGCTTCCCCGATAACACCTTCATTGCCGCCCATGGGTGGTTGATCGTCTGGTGCGACGGCCGCACCACCGAACCCGGCGGACTGCATACCAACTTTCGCCTCGACGACCGGGGCGAGCAGATCGGCCTGTTCGATACCGACGCCAACGCCCATCTTCCCATTGACTGGTGGACGTATGGGCCCCAAGTCGCCAACGTCTCGGTCGGCCGCAACGGCGATGGGGCCTGGGAGTGGGTGGCCTATACCAGCGCCACCGCCGGCGCCGCCAATCCCGTGCGCGCGGTGGGCGTTCCACCCGTTCGGTTCAACGAATGGCTCGCAAGCAACCGGGTGACCAACGCAGATGAGAAAGGCGAATACGACGACTGGGTGGAGCTTTATAACACGAGCAACGAACCGGTCTGCATCGGCGGGCGGTTTCTGACCGACGGCCTGGCCAAACACGACTCGTGGATGATCCCCTACGCCACGGTGATCGCACCCCATGGATTCCTGGTGGTCTGGTGCGACGGCCAAATCCGCCAGGGCCCGCTGCACACCGATTTCCATCTCGATGCGGTCAACGGCGGGGAGCTCGCGCTCTATGACTCGAACACCGCCACGCTGATAGACTCCGTGCGGTTTGGCCCGCAGCAGACCGACGTCTCGCAGGGCCGCTTCCCCGACGGCGCCGCGACCAGCTACACACTGGACTATCCCACCCCGGGCGCACCCAACGTTTACACCATATTGCCCGCGCCACCCTTCGGCCTGGCGGCAACGGCCGTCTCCTCGAGCCGAATCAACCTGGCGTGGATTGACAACTCCAGCAACGAGCAGGGATTCCAGCTCGAGCGCAAGACGGGCGCCGGCGGGTTATGGTCGCAGATCACCACCACCACGGTCAATGTCTCCGCCTATCCCGACATTGGGCTTCAACCCAGAACCACTTACTTTTACCGCGTGAGGGCATATAACCCCGTGGGCAACTCGCCTTATTCCAACGTGGCTTCCACCACGACGTTCGATGCACCGCCGTCGGCGCCGTCGAACCTGACGGCGACGTTGTTCCTGGCCAGCCAGATCAACCTGGCGTGGAATGACAACTCCAACAACGAGCTGGGATTCAAGATCGAGCGCAAGATCGGACTCGGCGGTTCCTGGTCGCCGATCGCAACGGTGGGCGCGGGTGTGACGACCTATCCGGATCGCGGGCGCCTGCTCAACACCACCTACTTCTACCGGGTGCGCGCGTATAACGCCGCCGGCGACTCTGCCTATTCCAACGAAACATCCAAGGCAACCCCCGCACAAAGCCGGGGTCGCCGCTGGGGCCAGTATCGCTGACGGGCGGGCGTGGAGCAGCCCGAGGTCTCGCCATGAGCCCGGCAAGACTGCCATTATCTCAGGAGACGGCAGCTCACAGGCTGACCGCCTGCGCCACTCTTATTTCGCGACTCCCTCGGCGCAGGTTTTTCTGGCTCAGGCTTTGTTTTTTTCGACGATAACGGCTTCGATTTTCTCGCCCATCGAACGGGCAATGTCGTCCCAGGTGGCGGCGCGACGGCGGGCTTCGGCGGCCAGGCGGGGATCGGGACGCGGACGGGCCAGTTCGCGTTCGGCGGCCGCCAAAAACGCATCCGTGTTCTCCGCGACGGCCACCACATCGCCCCAGACCCGCGCCACGTCGGGGATGGCGGTCGAGACAACCGGTCGCCCACCCGCAAGGTATTCGGGCGTCTTGGTTGGACTGATCGAGGCGGTCAGCTCCGACGTGACAAATGGCAGGAGACAGACATCGAACGCCGCCAGATAGGCGGGAAGATCGGCGTACTGCTTTTCGCCAAGATAGTGGAAGTTGGGCCGCTCGAGCGGCGGTCGTTCCATGCCCACCAGCGGACCGAGCAGGACAACCGACCCGCCGGGCCATTTGCGGCACAGCGCGGCCAGCAGGCCGAAATCAATGCGCTCATCCACGGCGCCCCAGTAGCCGAAAATGGGGTGTGACAGGCGCGCGATGTCGGCGGGCGGAGGACCGACGCGGGCATCGAGCGCTTTGGCGAAATGGTCAAGGTCCACGCCGCTGGGGAAACAACAGGTGCGCGGATTGATGCCTTGTTTGGCGGCCTGGAGCGACGGCCCGCCGGTGAAGACAACGTCGGCCCGACGGATCAGCGCCTGCTCCTGCCGCTCGACCCTTTCTTTGTTGCGCTCGGCCCGAAATCCCACGAACGGATCCATGCAATCATAGACGAGCAGCTCGAACGGAATCTGCCCGAGCAGTTGAACGGACGCGGGATGATACACCCACAGAAGGAGCGGGCGCGTTCGGTGGCGGGCGACGAACAGCCGCACGGCCAAACCATAGAGCCGGAGATTGATCCACTCCAGCAGCGGCGAGAGGCGAACGCCCGGCGTGTAGGGCCAGCTGCGCCAGAGCAACCGCGTCCCGGCCCGTCCGCCCAGTTCCTCGCGACGGCCCGCCAGCAGCGCGGAAACGTAGCGGCGCGTGGACCACTGGCTGAGGAAAAACACGCGCACGCCCATCCGATCGAACCGCGTCATCAGCTGCTGCGGCCGCTGAAAGAGCGTCGTCTCCCAGCGCAGGTGGGAGAGGCAGAGGATCTCGTAATCGGTGAGCGATTTACTCATGTGTCCAGAGCCGAAAGTATCGCCGCGTTCGCCACCGCCGGTTGCCTTCCAGTTTGCCCGCCATGTGGCCCAGCTCTTTCAGAACGATCAACCCCCAAAGTTGACGCGAAGAAAGATCACGCGCCGTCGCCCAATGCCAGACCGCTTTCCAAAAATGCCGGTAAAGAAGCGGCCGAATCCAGAGATGTTTGGACAAATCGCGCGGGCTAAACCGATGGCGGTGCTTCAGGTACAGCTGCACCTCGCTCAGGCCATAGCGGTAGAACTGCGCATGGATGTCAACGCCGCGCTCGCGCTGTCGGTGGCAGATCAGCGCATCGGGCGCGTACGCGAGAGCGAAGCCACGTTCGCCAAGCCGCCACCCCAGCTCCACGTCTTCAGCCGCCGCGTCGGCAAACTCTTCGTCGAAGCCGCCGACCGTCGCCAACGCCTCGCGCCGAAACAGGCCATTGGCCGTGATGACGAAGGGAAACGGCAATAAGCGTCCCTCGATCGCCGCCGGTTGATCGAGCACGCCTTCGCGCGCGCAGAAATCGCGGACCACCGCATCGCGACAGACGGTGATGATGCGACCGCCGACCGCCGCGCTCTTCTCCCGCACCGCCCGGGCAACGAGATTCTTGAGCCACACCGGATGAACGATGCAGTCGGCATCGGTCATGGCAACCCATTCGCCGCGAGCGGCGGCGATGCCCGTGTTGCGGGCGGCCGCCGCCCCGCGTTTCGGCTGCGCGACCACCACGACGCCGAAGCTCCGCGCGATCTCAACCGTGCGGTCGGTCGAGCCGTTGTCGGCGACGATGACCTCGAGCCGGTCGCGCGGATAATCGAGAGCGCGAACGGATTCGAGGCAGCGGCCGAGAACCTTCTCGCCGTTGAGCACCGGAATAACCAGGCTGACGGTTGGCCACTCACCGGTTTCAAGCGATGGAACAGGGACATCCGATGGGAAGGGGTCCGCGTTGTTCGTCTCGTCGGGCGGTGGTTCCGCACCTGGCCGTGCGCGGTGTCGTTCAACAAAACCGACGCTCAGCCGTGCGGCGACGAGGTACATCGGAACCAGCACCAGCCGCGTCACCGGATCGAGAACCGAAACGATGGCTGATCGAATGTTCACGACGCTCCGCGGTTTAGAGTTTCGAGTTTCGGGTTTCGAGTTCCGAGTTCTACGTCCTGCATTTCGGATTCGAAGCTTGTCTGGCGCAAAGCGTTTATCTCGCCGGCCTTCTTCCCAGTTCACAGGCCTCTTGCAGGCGATCCGTTTTCGTCCTGACGTCGCCTTTTTGACTGACGCCGCCAACGAGTATCTTGCCCGTCAGCTTCATCTCCAGGTAATGAAAACACTCCTCGAAAAACGTCACCAGCAATGCGGCCGTTTCGGGTTTTGTCTCCTCGAAGGGAACCGCGAGGACGGCCGACTTGCCGCGGATCTTCACGCGATTCTCGATACAGTTGAAATAGACCAGGCGATCTAGGAAGGCCTTCATCAAGGCCGTGGGCCCATACCAGTAGACGGGTGTGCCGAAAACGATCGCGTCGCTGGAAATGATCTTGCCATAGATCCTGTTCATGTCATCCTTCTTGCTGCACGGTTTGCCCTGCCGGCAGGCATGACATCCGTCGCACTCCTGAATCTGCAACTCCTTGAGGAAGAGCAGCTCCGTCGCCGCGCCGGCTGTCTTTGCTCCCTCCAGGATTTTGGCCACCAGGATGAGCGTGTTTCCGTTTCGCCGCGGGCTTCCCACAACTCCCAGTATCCTTTTCATGGGTCCATCCTTTTCCACATCGGATTCACTGGGCCGATCCCTCCGCCCAGCGGCATTCCTTGCTCGATGGCGTGAGTCACGAACTCCTTGGCCCGGACGGCGGCCTCCACGGGCGAGTGGCCCAGAGCCAGATGGGCCGTGATCGCGGCCGACAGCACGCAGCCGGTTCCATGGGTGTGGCGGGCGTTGAGGCGCGGCGACGCGAGCTCCTGGAATTCGCGGCCATCGTAGAACAGGTCGGTCGCCGAATCCGGATCGGCCCGGTGGCCGCCCTTGATGAGAACGTAGCGCGGGCCCATTCGCGCGATTTTCTCCGCGGCACGTCGCAGGGAGTCGCGGTCGGTGAGCTCGAACCCCGCCAGCCGCGCCGCCTCGGGCCCATTGGGCGTCGCGATCAAGGCCTGTGGCAGCAAAGCGTTAACATAAGCCTCAAGCGCGTCGTCAGCCAGAAGCGCCGCGCCGCTTTTCGACACGAGCACCGGATCAACGACCAGGTTCTTGATTCCGTATCGTTCGACTGCGCGCGCCACGGCCAGAACGATTTCGCGGTTGGCGAGCATGCCTGTCTTGGCGGCATCGGCGCCGATGTCGTCGAGCACGGTCGCGATCTGGAGTTCGACGAATTCCGCGGGAACGGCATGAATCCCCGCAACGCCCCGCGTGTTTTGCGCCGTCAGGGCGGTGATCGCAGACGTGCCGAAAACGCCCAAAGCCGCGAACGTCTTGAGGTCGGCCTGAATGCCGGCCCCCCCGCCCGAGTCCGAACCTGCGATCGTCAATGCCCGTGCGATCCGCTGGGCCATCTATTCCTTCCCGGCCGTGAATCGGCGCCTTCGTTGGTGCGCGATGGCCATTTGAAGGTCTGGCGCCCGTTGCTGCAACCAAAAACACAGGGAGTGAACAAATGCGGGAGGCGATGCGATGTGCTTTCGTGCCGCGCCGGTCAGCGGATCACACGGATAGGTCTCCACCTTGGGGAGACGCTCTCGTTCCCACACCCGGTTGGTTTCGTCAGTTCCGGCGCAAACGCCAGTGCCTCACGGCTTGCGCGGAAAGGAGAACGAGAAAGACAACGGCGGGAAGCACGGCGGCCCGCGGCAGAGACCACACCCCGAGAACGCAAAGCAAAACAACCAGCAGGGAATCGAACCAGTTCCATTCCTTGAGAAGCCGAGCCAACAAAATCAGCACGGCAGTGACACCCAGAACGTACCAATAGATCAACCCGACGTCGGCTCGCAGAATGTAGAGCAGACCGCCCAGAACAAAGAACAGCGCCAGCATCACGCGCACCCGCCAGCGGGATGGCAGGCGTTGGATGAAGCCTTCCTGGAGCAGAACGGCGACGACGATCACGATGCCCGTGACAAACCGCTGGACGTCGGTGCTCTGGCCGCACAGCGAAAGGATGTTGGTCAGATAGCCGAAAATCAGGACGCCCACCAGAGTCCCGATCATCCGGCCGCGGCCGCCCATGAGGCTCGACCCGCCGATCACGACCGCGGCGATGGCGTCGAGCTCGCCCAACTCGCCCATCTCCGGTTTGCCCTGACGATATTGCGCACAGGCCAGCACGCCGGCCAGGCACGAGAGCATCCCGGAAATGGCATAGACGGCGATTTTGACGCGATCCACGTTGATACCCGAAAGACGCGCGGTCTCTTCATTCCCGCCGATGGCATAGATGTAACGACCGAACCGCAGCCGGGTGAGGATGAATCCGCCGAGGGCCATGCAGGCGAGGAAAAACAACCCCGGCACGGGAACGCCCCCGACGACCCGCAGCTGATCAATTCCCGGCGGAACGTTGCCCTCTGCGTCGTAGAGCGAATGGATGTAGCCCGCTCCGCTCGCGGCGGCGATCAGGCGCGCCGTGCCGTAAGCCGAAACCATCATCGCCAGCGTGACGATGAACGGTTGCAGGCGGCACTTGGCGACGATCGCGCCGCTGAGACCGCCCATCATCAGTCCGACCAAGGGAACCACGACCAGCACGGCCCAGACACTCAGGCCCGATTTGACTTGCGGCACGGTCCAGACCATGAGCAGCGCGGCACCGAGAGCGAAGGCGCCGACGGTTCCAAACAGCGCGCGCCGGCCGCTCGGTTCGCCGCAGAAGAGTGCGCGGAGAAATGCGACCGTCAAAATGCCCGCGGCCAGTGCCGCCACCGGCAGTCCGAACCAGGCCGCCATCGTCCATCTCTTGTCCACCAGGAGCATCGCGGCCAGCGTCGAGCCCAGCCCCAGCATTCGGCCGACCGAAAGGTCAATCCCGGCCGTGATAATCACCAGCGTCATGCCGACGGCCAGAATGCCGTTTTGCGAAACCTGGCGCAGGACGTCGCGTTGGTTGTTGGGGGTCAAGAAGGTCTCGGAAACGAGACAGCCAATTCCAAAAATGGCGGCCAGACCGAAGTAGAGGCTGCCTTCGCGGATCAGGCGCGGAACCGCCCGGGCGAGGGCTGAAGAAATGCCGGAGGGAGACGGAGCCTGACGCGCGGTTTCAACGTCCGACATCGGAGGTTTCCTTGGCGCCCGGTGCGGCGGCGTGGAGGATTTTCTCCTGCGTGGCCTCCTCGCGCGCCAACAGAGCGGCAACCCGCCCTTCGCGCATGACCACGATGCGGTGGCAGAGCTCGAGCAGCTCGGGCAGCTCCGAGCTCGCCATCACGATGGCCACGCGCCGCAACGACAGCTCGCGCAGGAGATGATAGATTTCGGCCTTGGCCCCCACGTCAATCCCCCGCGTCGGTTCATCGAGCAGGAGAATGCGCGGATGGGTCGCCAGCCATTTGCCGAGGATGACTTTCTGCTGGTTGCCGCCGCTGAGGTTCATGACCGTTTGCTCGCGGCTGGGCGTGCGGATGGCCAGGCGCCCGATGAAGTCGTCGGCCAGGCGACGCTCGGCCCTCTTGTCCACCATCCAGTGCCGCACCAGTTGGCGAAGTGAAGGCAGGGCCAGGTTTTCGCGCACGGTCAGTTGCAGGACCAACCCCGTCGCCTTGCGGTCCTCGCTCACCAGGCCCATGCCGTGCGCGATGGCATCGCGCGGCGAGCGAATGGCGACGGGTTGGCCGTTGATGGAGATGGTGCCGTGCGCGCGGTCGCCGTGAGCGCCGAACAGCGATTCGAGCACCTCGGTTCGGCCCGAGCCGAGCAATCCGGCCAAGCCCAGGATTTCGCCCGCCCGAACGTCGAACGTCACGTCGCGGATGAGCGTGCGGCGGCCCTCGACCGCTCCGGTCAGCGAGAGGTTTTCGACCGACAGAACGATGTCCTCGTCGGGCGTTGTCCGTTCGTCCTCGGCGAAAAAGCTGGTCAGGGTGCGGCCGACCATCATGCGAATCAGCTCGTCGCGCGTGGCCTGCGCCGTCGGGACGGTGCCGACGTATTCGCCGTCGCGAAACACGGTGATGCGGTCGGAGACCTGGAACACTTCTTCCATGCGGTGGGAGATATAGACGATGGCAACGTTCTGTTCTTTCAGGCGCCGGATGAGCGAGAACAGCGTGGCGGTCTCGCGGTCCGAGAGCGCCGAGGTCGGTTCGTCGAGGATGAGGATGCGCGCATTGAGCGAGAGGGCCTTGGCGATTTCGACCATCTGCTGTTCGCCGACCCGGAGATCGCCCACGCGGCGGTCGGGTGCGACCTCGATTTCGAGCCGCGCGAACAGCTCGCGCGTCTGGGCGTTCATCGTGCGCCGGTCAACGGTTCTCCAGCGGGTGAGCGGTTCGCGCCCCAGGAACACGTTTTCGGCCACCGTCAGATCGCGCACGAGATTGAGTTCCTGGTGGACGATGCCGATGCCGGCCTGCTGCGCCAGGCGCGGGCCATCGAATCGCACCGGCCGGCCATCGAGAAGGATTTCGCCCTCGTAGTCGGGATGAACGCCCGACAGAACCTTCATCAGCGTGGACTTGCCCGCGCCGTTTTCGCCGATGACGGCGTGGACGTCGCCCGCCATCACCGCAAACGACACGTCGCGCAGCGCCACCACGCCGGGAAAGGTCTTGGTGATGTGGCGCGCTTCGAGAACCGCCGTTGGGAGTTCCATCTCTTTTGTCTCCGTCACACGATTAACACCCTACTCGTTCAGCACAAAGACACGAAGAGAATTCAACATTCAGAATTCAACATTCGCTCTTCTTCAGAAGGCCGAGAAATTCGCGCGCATCCTCGACCGCCTGGGCCATATAGTCATTATTGAAGTAAGCCGCGATGTGATGGCCCTTCCTTAGACAGCCCGCCGCAAACTCGGCCCAGGGCTCCAACCCTTTGCGGCCATACCGGCCCGAATAGATTCCGGAGGAACCGTGAAAGCGAAGGTAGACCAGCGGCGCCGTAACGATCCGCGGGCAGTCGAACTCGATATGATGGAATACGCAAAAAGCGATTTTGCGACTGCGCAAGAGATCGTAAACCGGGTCGGTGAACCACGAGGGATGGCGGAATTCGACGGCGTACTCGAACTCGCCGCTCAGCAAGGGCAGAAAACTCGCCAGCCGTTTCAGGTCGAGATGAAGATTCGGCGGCAATTGAATGAGAATCGGCCCCAGCCGGTCGCCGAGCCGGGTCGCGCGCTTGAGAAAGTCCGCCACTTCGCCGCCGACGTTGTTCAGTTTTTTTCGATGCGTGATCTGCTGCCACATCTTGAGAGCATAGAGAAAGCCCGACGGGGCCTTGTGGCGCCACCCTTCAAAGGTCGTGTCAGGCATTATCCGATAGAAGGTGGAGTTGATCTCCACCGTATCGAACTGTTGCGCGTAGTGCTCAAACCGTCGGCTGGCCGGCAGCGTCTCGGGATAGAAGGCGCCCTTCCAGTGATCGTAGGACCACCCCGACGTACCCACGCGGTAGTTCATAGTGCCGGCCCTCATCACCACGGCTC
>Ga0315282_10004590_pt1 | contig 23963 bp, 20 predicted proteins | sample YL17G07_20_MG_FD_203693 | JGI IMG/M metagenome (GOLD analysis project Ga0315282, IMG submission 203693) | Sediment microbial communities from Yellowstone Lake, YNP, Wyoming, USA - YL17G07_20 | ecosystem: Environmental > Aquatic > Freshwater > Lake > Sediment | place: USA: Wyoming | collected... | reverse complement strand
AGAGTCCATTATTACCCTCTTCTCCCATTCGTAAATCCAAAATTTACAAGAGTCTGGAACCACATATACACCGACAAAAACTATAGATATATATCAAAATTTAAATGTTTTGGAAAACAAAATATATTAACGTCATTGACTTTCAATTGAGGCGTTAGGGACAAAGAGGGAAGAAGTTGGTAGAGAAAGCGGGCGAAGGTTACAAGATTGTTTTAACTGCTGATCGAACCCTCATGAGCGAGTATAATGGAGGCATATTTCTAGGCTTCAGCGCTTGCGTCCCACAGGGATTGATTCCTGATAAGCTCTACTTCTCCTTGTTTTGCCCATCAATTGAAGCGAATGAGGACGGTTCAGCCAAGTATGCTCCATGCGGAACAAGAAAAATCGAAGCCTCTTTGTTAGGCAACGGTTTCAAAAGAGAGGACGTGATTGTTGCCCACCCAGAACACCTTGAAAAAGTTGTCGGTTCAAACACAAAAGTCGTTGGAATTACAGAGAATGATCCTTTGGGAATGGGACCAGCCACCTCCACATTCAAGCAACTGTTTGGCGGAGAAGCATACATGGCGATAAAGTTCAAAGAACTGCTGAGCAATCCTGCTATACAAACTTACAGGCCGAAGATAGTTGTTGGCGGGGCTGGAGCGTGGCAACTTGAAGACAGGGAAACCCGAAATAAGCTGGGAATAGACTGCGTGGTGATTGGAGAAGGCGAGAAGGTTGTTGGCTCAATTTTTGAGAAGGCAGTGAATGACGAACAAATGCCGGAGGTCGTGTATGGGGAAGTGGTTTCTGAAGAAGAAATGCCTTTAATTCAAGGAGCAACTATAGACGGAATAATCGAGATTGCTCGAGGCTGCGGGCGTGGCTGTGATTTTTGTGTTCCCACTCTTCAGCGTTATCGTTGCCTTTCCATCGACCACATTCTGAAAGAGGTAGAAGTCAACCTGAGAGCCGGAAGAAGACCTCTACTACATGCGGAAGACGTGCTCAGGTACAAGGCAAAGGGTCTGGAAATAAACAAAGAAGCAGTAGTTAACCTTTTCAAGACTGTAAGAAGCTATCCAGGCGTTGATTCGGTCGCGATAAGTCACTTCGCTCTCTCTTCGGTTGCCAGCGCACCGGACCTAGTTGAGGAAATATCAAACATTCTTGATGCAGGCAAAGACGGAGGATGGCTTAGTGGTCAAACAGGCATAGAAACTGGTAGCCCTCAACTGATCAAGGATCATATGATGGGAAAATGTAGACCCTTCAAATCGGAAGATTGGCCGCAAGTCGTTGTAGATGCCTTTCAGATTTTGTCCGAGAATTTTTGGGTTCCTGTTGCAACTCTGATCATCGGACTACCTGGCGAAACCGAGAAAGATATCGAACTGACCATTGACCTAATCAAGCAGTTAAGGACTTTCAAGAGCCTGATAGTTCCCCTCTTCCTAGTTTCAGAGGGAGGACTAAAAGGCAAAGCAGAATCATTCACGATGGAGAAAATGACACCTAAGCATTCTGAACTTTTCCTAGAATGTTGGGAACACAACCTAAACTGGGGCGATACTTTCCTCAAAGAGTATTTCGTCACACAAGGGGGAGGGAAAGGATACGGGCTAAGGCTTGTCTTTTCCTATGCAATTAAGCAAGGCAAGAAGCTGATTCGCAAATGTCAGAATGACTATGATTACGACCTGCCAGCAATGATCAGGGACGCCAGAAATGGCAAGATAAGCGTAGCTCCTTTACCAATCCGTTTCATCTACCGGCTATTGAAGCCAAAGGATCATGGAGGCTAGAATTGCATGATCCCATCATTGCCTTCATTTGACCCGATAGAGAAAAATCTAGGAAAACAAGGAGCTAAGATTGTTCTGACGGCTTCAGCGACGGAAATGAGTGATTTTTACAATAATCAGTTTTTTGCTTTCGTAGGCGGGTTTTCAAAGGGTCTAATACCATTATGGCTTCCAAGGAAGCGGCTATATCCACCCGTAGAAAGCAACCCTGAAGGAACCGCAAAATATGCGCCTTATGGACTTAGAAAAGTGGAGGCTATCCTGTTAGAAAACGGATTTGCTGAATCAGACGTAGCTGTTGTTCACCCTTACCATCTTAACGCCTTTGTTGGTTCGAACACAAAAGTTGTTGGTATATCAACCATGGACCCTTTAGGAATGGGCTACGTCAGTAAGACGTATTCTTCACTAGTTGGTGGAGGAGAACCTATGAACGCGATAGAATTTAGAAAGTTGATGAATCATGGAAGCCTCCAAAGATACAAACCAAAGATTATAGTTGGTGGTGCAGGGGCATGGCAGCTTGAGTATAAAAAGGTAATGAAGCCTTACGGAATAGATTGCGTCGTGATTGGTGAAGGCGAAATGGTCATCACAGAGCTTTTCGTTAAAGCCTCGAATGGAGAAAGTCTTCCACAAGTGGTTCACGTCGAGACAAGTCCGACGAGTGAAGAAATACCCAGCATAAAACACGCGTCAATTCACGGATGTGTAGAAATCTCTAGAGGTTGTGGACGAAACTGTCAGTTTTGCACACCCACCATGCATAGAAGAAGAAACTTTCCGCTCGACAAAATCATGAAGGAAGTAGAAGTCAATGTCAAAGAAGGAGCTGAGCGAATCACTCTCAGCACAGAGGACATTTTTCTGTACGGTGCCAAAGACGACGGTTTTATCCCAAATAAAGAAGCAGTTTTAAAATTACTCGGAAGTGTCGTATCATATCCTGGGGTTAAAGCTATTCAACCAGCTCACATGTCGCTGGCCCCTGTTGTTTATGATCCAGATATGGTCAAGGAAGCATCGGAAATACTGATCGAACACAGTTGGTATGGCTATCGTGGTAAGTCAATTGTAACGGCTGAGACTGGAATAGAAACTGGGAGCGCTCGCCTTATACGTAAATATATGGCGGGGAAACCGCTTCCTTTCAAGCCTGAAGAATGGAGGGAACTTGTCTGTCAAGCTTTTGGAATTCTGAACGATAACAATTGGTATCCGCTTGCCACTCTTATTGTAGGGTTGCCGGATGAAACTGAAGATGACGTGATAGAAACTCTTGAGCTGATTGATGATCTAGGCGAATATAGCGCCTTTTTTGTTCCTTTGCTCTTCGTTCCGTTAGAAAAATGTCTCTTAGAAGATCAATGTGGCGCTGAGTTGGATGCTCTTTCAGAATTGCGATGGGAGTTTCTAGCAAATTGCTGGAAGTACAACGTTCGTATTTGGAAGACATCATTTTTGGAATCCCGACTTCGCAATCCTTTGCTTTATGGTGCTGTTACGGAATTCTTCCTACCGTCAATCGGGTTTTTTGCTGGTCTCTACTACGGAATGAAACATGGAAAGATTGCAAGAGATTCTATATGGAACATGGCAGGAGTAACTTGAAAGAAAGCATCCGTGATAACTTTCACGAAAGGCTTAGGCTTTGGTTTAGTCCTGACTCCCCTAAGCGTGGAATATGTTGTAGGCGTCAGATAAGACTACGAGTATTTCGGTGACTATCTCGTATCTGATACGATGAGAGAGATGACAGAAATGATAAGAGGCAATGCATGATGCGTCTCGAGGATAAGAAAATCAGCGTGTTTATACCGGTTTATGAAGGCTCAAACTTACTGGATAATTTGCTAGAAGAATTAACAAACGACTCGTATGAAAACAAGGAGATTTTTGTTACAATAGACAGACCTGATGAAAAATCGCTAGAAGTTGCCAAGAAATATGAGAACAAGGCAAATTTTACTCTAAATGAGCAAAGAAGGGGCAAGGTAGACGCTTTAAATAGTGCCGTGAAAATTTCTGAGGGTGAAATTCTAGTTTTCCTTGACGCTGATGTCAAATTTGATTCAATGGAGTTCTTAGCGATAATAGAAAGGGAGATGAAAGGTGTCGATGTTCTTGATGTGAAGAAGAAGATTACGAGAGACTCCTTTATTGCAAGAATGGTAAACTATGAGTATGTCAGCTCCAACTTTGGGAATTACCTTTGTTCGCAGCTGATAAGGAGATGTTTCGGCATTAATGGAGCCGCTTTCGCCATGAAAAGAGAAACTTTTGAAGAGGTTGGAGGGTTTTCTAAAGTTGTTTCAGAAGATTTAGACATAGCGGTGAAAACTCTGCTAAAAAATAAACAGTTCAAATACACAGATAAGATAGAGGTTTACACGAAGGCTCCTTCTAACCTGAGAAGCTGGTTTGCTCAAAGGAAAAGATGGGGCATAGGTGCTGGTTTATGGATTAAGGATCATTGGAAAAACTTGTTAAAATATGTGGCTAAATATCCGCAAGCTGCAATTCCAAGCATCATCATCCTTTTTCCAACCTTAATTCCAATGATTCTCAATTATGTTTTCTCGAACTTTCTGGACTACAAGATTTTTGATTTTGTTCTAATGCTTTTGGCGACACGGTTCAGTTTCTTGATTCCGTTTCTCTTTTCCGCTTCGATGGCATTAGTTCTTTTCACAAGCTTGGTGAATTTTTTCATAAGCTTTCTTCTTTTTTCCGCTTTGTTCTATTCAGCATCGAAAAAGCTAAAACTGCACTTCAACTTTTTGGAATTCCTGATTTACTACTTCTTCTATCAACCGCTTGCCTTCTTCACACTGATAGTGGGCATAATCACACCCTTTCTCTCTTCAAAGTATAAAGTGGATTGGAAGGTCTAATGTTGCGCGCTGGCGAAGATGCCAGTAAAACCTAGTCGTTTTAACCGCAATTGAGCCAATTCTTACTCGTAGAACGTTGTAATCTGGAAATGTTTGAACGAGAGTTTGAAGCTATTCAACGTTATATAAGCCAGACACTTTTACCGGTAAACTGGTGTTCAATTCTTAACCCCCGCACACGCCCACACACAACGTCCTAAACTGAGTTTGTTTAGCTGAAATAAGCTCATAATATACCTGAATTTCAGATGCGGGGGGTGGGACCCCCACCCAACTTTACCGGTAAAAGTATGCTTAGGGCATGTTTGGCGAGAGTTCGAACCTCTCCCGGGCTACCATGAAACCCAAGTCAGGTCGACGTTCAAACTCTCGGTTTAATGATGATGACTTGGGATTTGAACCTGCGAACCCCTACAGGATGGCCGCCTCAGGGCTACGTATTTGGCCATACTTGGCAACCGTATATTTGTTTTTTCCTCAGAAAGTCCAACTCGTTTAGCTATAGCTTCAAAAGGTTCCATGGTGCTACTCAATTGACTTGTCAACATGGCTTCGTCAAAGGAGAAAATTTACTTCAGGATTAGTATTTCAATGCCCGATGCTGTTCTAGGAAATCCATTGGAAGCTTATCCAAGGCCTCTGCCTGTTGCGCAAACATCATTATTCAAGTCATTACTCTCTTACAAACCTGATTGACAAGTTTAGGAAAAAAGGGGTCTTGGTTTGTCTTAGTTGTATTTAATGCTCCTTGTTTCTATGGATAGAAAACTGTGCCTACAGTTTCTATCACAGTATGCGTTGGATCCACCAGCATTCCGTTCAGAGAACCCTTTTTCTGTACATGCTCGAACTCGCTGGTGCCGTGTGTGCCAATGAACATTCCATTGATTAAGTATCCCATTGAGATTGTGCCTCTTGCGCTCCCCGAAATTGTGCCGCGCCCCTCGAAGGTTAATAACCAATGTCCGCTAAAGGTTCCTTCACCAGTTGCCAAATTGATGTTAAAAGATAACCAATCCTCAAAGGTGCTGCTGCCAAGTGTGCCTACCTCTGTGCCCACCCAGTAAGAATCCCGAATGTGTAGAATGCCGTCCTCGGTGACCCATTGCTTGCCAGGATCGACCAAGGCACTTTCGATGTGAGAGCTGTACGGTACTTCGGTCTTTGCCATCGTTGGAGCTATTAACATCACGGATAATACGAGTAGAGTGACCATAGGTAACAAGATTTTTCTCATTTTGTACCTCCTCCATTTTTCATCTAAGCGATAATGTAACGGTAAAAATACCTAGGCATTTTTCACGGAAATCCATCCTCAATTTGAAGAGTAAACTAAAAACATTGCCTACTCGTGTGACATATTAATAATTGTGACTGAAAAAATAGTTCAAAAGCTGAAAAAGCGTCATCAAGAATGGATTTATCAGAATACTGTTCAGAATGGCCTTGTCCATTTTTATCAGCTGCGGGCAACTTCGGCGTCAACGTATCTTTTCATCGTTTCTTTCTCGTATGATATTCTTGCTTTAGTGATTCTTCCCCCGCGTCCTCGTTTGCCTGTAAAAGTTCGGATTTCTATGAATCCACGCCTCTCAAGCTCAGATATGGCTGATCCGCGTCGCCTTTCATCGCCGTACATGCTTCTGAGAGAAACGTGTGCATCCTTGGCTATTTGCACAAGGCTTCTCCAGCCAGCTTCCTCAATGAAAAGCCTTCGCTTCATGTAGTCTTCAACGAAAGCATTGACCAAATAGTCAAAAACCAAGCGTGCAGCCTCCGTCTTGAACTTGAAAACAAGCGAAGCCTGAGAAGTCAGTTTTTCCGCTGGTGCAATCTCTACGCCCTGCAGTTTATCTTCTTTTCCAGCCACGGAGCGAAGCGTCATCCCCCAACAGCTGAAGTTGTAGACAAAAGGCTCTTGCAGAAGATGGGTGAACGACAACTCGCCGTAAGCCAAGAATCCAAATACTTGTGTTGAGGATAGTGCTTCTTTGAAAATCTGACACTCTGTGTTCGAGCTACATCCAGCAATCATCTCCGATAGTCTACGGGAAATGCAGGACTGTATGAAAGTAGTGTCTCTCTCCTTGAAACCACGGTTCTCTCTAAGCATGTTAAAGACGTTCCGCGCTCCTTTCTGAACCTTTTCATGATCAATCATGACGATGTAGCCAGGTATGGCGGGGTCGTGGCTCCTAACGGGCTGAAGAAGCTCGAAAATCGGGCCGTGCACTCGCAGCAGGTTTGCTGGAGCATAGTTTCCAAACGGAAAGGCAAAAGCGTACTTCGCCAGTGTCAAATTCAAAGGTATCCCTTCAATTTCGGAAATCTGTTGCAGTAGCTCTGTTTCGCTAGGCAGGGGCAAGCCTCTTTCACGAGATATTCGAGTTTCGTTTTCGCATATTATTCTGGCGTGCACTTTTCGAGGATCTTCGTCTCCAATACGTTTGAGGTATTTGAATTTGGGTTCTGCATCAGGGTCAAAGTGGAAGATGTAGGATTCTCCAATCCTTTTGACCGGTGACACGTCAAGACCACATGAGGGATCAACTATGTTAGGGATCAACGCGCTGACAGCGTCACTATCAAGGATTTTTAGCTCTGACAGTTTGCCGATTCTGCCGTAAAATTGGTGCATTCTTTGACCAATGATACCATCACCACTGACTCCGCCGATTACATTTGCTATTCGTGTTTCCGGAAAACTTCTGAGAAAGTCTGCGATGCCTGTAGCTAGGAAATATTCCCAACCTCCTTTTCCAATCATCGCTCCCTTTGTTAATACGAGAAGAGTTTTGCTTTTCTGTAGCTGCTCGTTGGATTTTGTGTTTTGATTGAAGTCAATCCAAGCATTGTGAGCCATTTCTTTGCCGTTTTCCACAGCTTCTCTTTCGCTTTCGAGACCCCAAGTTCGTCCGATACCAATGGGATAATTCGTAACTAAGGCTAAGAGGGATAGGCCGTTGTAGCCGATTCCTGAAACTTCCTTCAACTCGATGTCTTCGTTTTCTATCTCGCCGGCTGTTGTATGTCCAATCAAGCGAAGCTGTTCCGCGGTGCTTTTTCCTTTGAATCTTCTCTCTATGGCTCCGAGAATGCCTTCACAGATGAGTTTATCTTTATCTTCAGTTTCGCCTCTGTAACTCGAGTAAAGAATCAGCAGTTTCACGTCTGTCAGATTGTGCCCAGTCTGAGATATGTCATTTTCAATCTTATCCAGAATTCTTTCAGTCAGCCTTTGTGCTTCCTCAACGCTATTCCCCTTTCTCAATTGCGTATCCTTGGTCGGATCGGCTTCCAAATCGTTTCTAGTATGTGCATGTCCTACAAACCCTAAAAAGAAATCGTTAACCATGATTGGCTCTCCATGGGTGGCGGTACATGGATGTGATTATTGCATCTGCGAAACCTAAAAACATATCTTATCTGCAGACACCTCTCTGCATAATCTAAAAAGCTCCTTAACATATTAGTTGACTGCATTGAAAACGTCCTCTTTCATGTTGATGATAAGCCCGTGTCGGAACAGGACAAGCTTGTAGGGTTGTGAAGAATTTCCTTTCTCGAATGCAAGTCTACAAGTCTATATTCGATTCTGCTTCCGTATGAATAATGGAAAAACTAAAATGAAAAGCCAACTAAAGGAAGAATTTTGGATTATTTAGGAAAAAGCGCTAAAAAATAGGCATAATTCGGCAATCTTTGCAAGGGATGGGATTTGAACTCCGACATTTTCCTCCAGTCAGAGCCTCCCTCTTAGTTACTGCGAGATGAGAAATTTAAACGAGATAAGTCACGTATCCCGGGCTACCATTACACCGTGGACAGGTCGCGGTTTAAATTATCAGTTTTGTTGTTGGAACTGCTTAATGTGTGTATGTCGATAACATGAGTGGACGTTTCGGGTTCCGAAAGGGTTGTTTTGCAGCGGGAATGATTGCTGAGCGAAAATTGAGTGACAAGTGGCAGGAGTTGGCGTTGCTGACTTTCTGCAGAACATGACAAGCGACATCATTCTTTGTTCTGGTGAGGAGAAAGTGGAACTGAAAGGAAGAAACTGGAAAAAAGCAGGCATAAATGCGAAAAGGTGCAGTGAAGACATAACCTAATATACGATGATTATTGACAGTTGGATGAGGGAGTTTGTTGTCTGACCAGGACGGAGAGGACCAGAGAGAAGAATCATTGCCGTTGAGAGTCAGAGACGTGATGGTGAAGGAGGTGATCACTGTGGACGAGGATTCCACGGTCAAGGAGGCTGTCGATGTTATGAACGAGTTTCAGATAGGCAGCCTCATAGTGCTGGAAAGAGGGAAGGCTGTGGGGATAGTTACGGAGAGGGACTTCTTGAGGAGGGTTCTTGCGAAGGCAAAGGACGTTATGAATACTAAAGTGAGGGAGATCATGACGACCCCCTTGGTTGTTGTTGAGCCAAGCATGGAGTTGGAAGACGCTGTGAAACTGATGTTTCAAAGCAAAATAAAGAAGCTTGCCGTGGTTGATGCAAACAAGCTTGTGGGCATAGTGACCCTTACAGACATTGCACGGGTTCAACCTCAGATGATAAGAATGCTGAAACAGCTTACCATAAAACAGGCGGCGCCGAAGAGCATGCAGAAAGTCATTCACTACTACATTGTCTAGAAGAATTGCTACAAACAGCTTCTGCGTCTGCCATCCGGCGTAGATTTGGATCCCAGACTCTAAGTTGATGATCCAACATCAGAAAGTCTTTTGTGGTCTAGTGCTAGAAGAAGATTCATGTCTTCGACTAAGAGGATGGCCCTAGCCTGGCGGGGAAACTATCGTTTCGTAGCGAAAAACGAAAAAGGGCTTTCTGTCAGTTTCGATGCCCCTTTACCAAATGGTGGGGAAGAGACTGCACTGTCGCCGATGGAGAATGTTCTAGCAAGTTTAGCTGCATGCAGCAGTTATCATGTTGTGACAGTATTGAAAAAGAAGAGACAGGATTTCTCAGACTATTCGGTACAGATGACAGCGGACAGAAGAGATGAACCGCCACGAGTGTTCACCAGCATCCATCTCAAGTACATCATCAAAGGAAAGAAAATCAGTAAAGAAGCTGTTGAAGGCGCAATAAAGCTTTCTGAAGAAAAATACTGCTCAGTAGGAGGGATGTTAAAGAACGCAGTCAAAATAACCTCTTCATATGAAATATTAGAAGAATAGGAAAGGTTCCTTGCAGGCTGTATCCATTCACGATCATTACGTCTGATTCCTGAAGCGTCCCGTTGATAACCAGTCTCAGCTTATTGGCTGACACGTCTATTCCTTTTTTCAACATAACAGGACGACGAAAAATCTGGTTTTCATGTGAGTGGCTAGGACGCTAGAAAACATGACGCTCGTGAGATCGATTTGATCAGTCGTTTCGCGCAAGAATGATAGTGGACCGAGCGGGATTTGAACCCGCGACTTCCGCATTGCGAATGCGGCGTTCATGCCAGACTGAACTATCGGCCCAGAAGTTTTCGTCTGAAGGAACCTTCACTAAGAGAACTGGAGCTTGATTTTATGTTTTGTGTTTCTAGGCATTCTAGGATGGAGGATAGGACGTTTTCTGTGGTTTCTAAGGAAGTCTGGATTGTGTCTTTCTGGCTTCTTCCCCTAGGTTTTTGCTGAGGTATAGGCTGTTGTGGTTTTGATGCCTGTTCGGTAGGGTGTTATTCCTGTTGCTTCTTCAAACAAATTCTTTCATTCGTTTCTCAATGACGACAATGTCAAGCGGGTTTCAGCGTTCTGGATCCTAGACACTCGTGTTCTAAACTCTAGAATTAAATCAACCAGAAATATAAGAGTAAGCTGGAAGTGAACAGAGTGCGGGTTGTAATACTTCTGGTCAGTATATGCTTGATACTGCTCGGCATGGACTTGATTTTCTACTATATTGATACGGAATTCTACCGACCAGATTATGACGACCCTAACTGGGAAGTTAAGTGGATAATATGGAAATACCGTCTGCACACACCTCTGAGTGTACCTATTTTTGGTTCATTGTTCTTTCTGATAGGACTTTCACTTTTCATTACATGCCTGCGATTTTCTCCGACAACTCAGTCAGACCCTTCAAGGTTCTTTCTTTCAGGTCGCCGATCAATGCAAGGTTAAAATAGTTCCTCATAAACAACTTTCCGCTGGCGCGTCCTTGTAAAAAGTCTGTTTCGGAATCTCCATATTTGGTTAAGAATGTTGCATGTGCCTCTCGAACATAGCTGAGCCGAGCGTACTGAGAAAGACAGAGTGTCTGAGGTTGCAGATTGGGGCGCCAATCAAGATTGTGGCTGCTGAAATTCGAGGAGCATCTGCTTTTCTTCGCGTTCTTGGACGGCTTTCCACATCAGGTCCTTGATCGCTGGACTGATGCCGTCCGGATAGCAGGGCCTCACGACTCTTTCCATGAAGTCTTTCAGCAGGCTTGCCGGGATATCATATATTGTTAGATGGACGAACATCTCGTTCTCGAGAATCTTGAACTCTCCGTTCTGAAAGTGCATCAGCGTTTTCTGTCTCATAGCCATCTCTCCGTTCTTTTAGGGGAAGGGCCCAGTTGCCCTCACCTTGCTTTTCCTCGCACCGTTCGAGGTCTGATACTTGACCGGTGTTTTTTGGATGGTGAGGGTCAATGGGCTTGCCTTCTCTCCCATCTCCACATGTTCAGTCCGTAACACGACATTAAAAGCCAGCGCAGATCCAACATTCGTGAAGCTTGGAGAGTAGGGTTAAAGTAATGCTCGAGTGCAGTAGTCGCATGGAAGAGGATGCGGTGATAGAAACTTGTCCTTCGCCGCTCGTTTTGATAGGTCAAGACTTGAACGAGTAGAGGCTCTATGCTGTATGCTGTGTGGGTATTGAGATGTAGATTTTCTTGTCGTCCAGCTGTGACTCGTGCCATTCCAGGTTGCTCTCGTCTCGGTTGTGGCGCAGGTTGATTTTCTTTGTGCGGACGAGTTGCTCCATTTCTTTGACGTACGGCTGCAGGAGTCTTATGCCTTCGTCGTCAAGTTCAGCTATGTCAACCTCTTTCAGCACGTCTGTGGGCATGTAGCCCAGTTCTTTTCTCAACGCCTGAACTCTTCTTGCCAAGTCTCTCATCAGGCCTTCGCCAACCAATCCTTCGTCTCGCCGAGTATCGAGGAACACTTGAACGTTGTCTTCGGCCGCGGAAACCCATCCTTCCCCCGTCACATGTTCGGGGGCTTCTTGAGCGTATTCTGTGCTTTTGACGTTTGCCAGTTCAAGGAGCAATGGTTCGACGCGTTTCAATGTGTCAACAACATCCTGTGAAGCGATGACGGTCATTCTTCTGAGAGGCCATCTTCTCTTCACCTTACTGTCCTGTCTGGCCGAGTATACTAGTGAAATGCACTTGAACAGCGTTTGGAAGTCTTCTTCTACACGTTTGTTTCGAAGCTTGCTGTCGGGTTGGGGCCATTGCTCGAAGTTCACTGATTCTGGAAGTCTGTCGTCGAATTTTCTGAAGACATTCTGGTGCAGCGCCTCACTCAGGTGTGGCGTGACAGGGTTGAACAGCAACGTTATCGATCTGAGGACATGCCATAACGTGGCATACACTGCTAATCTCCTGTCGAGAGTTGAAGGGTCATCCGTCCAGAGCTCTTTCCTTACCATCGGCACGTAGAGTCTGCTCAGGTTCTCTATGACGAAGTCTTCAAGCATCGCCAAAGCCTGGTTGAATTCGCATGTTTCAATTTTTTCCGTGTAGGCTTCAATGGTTTCCTGAAGTTTCGAAAGAAGCCAAAGGTCTGGGCTTGTGAGCTTCTTCTCTTTCTCGGCCCATGCTAGCGTGTGCTTCTTGGCGTTGAAATTGTCGAATTCAGCGTTCTGGGCGAAGAACCTGTTCAGGTGGTAAAGTGTAGAGAGGATCTGGTACGTGCGGCGGCCGAGTTCTTGAGGGTCGAAGTCGTTCGCGTCGATGGGGGAGCATTTTCTCAGCAGGTAAAACCTGCAAACGTCTGCAGAGTACTTATCCAGCGTCTGGTTCGCTTCTATCACGTTGCCTAAGCTTTTGCTCATTTTTCTGCCCTTTGCGTCTTGAGTCAAGCCTTGAAAGAGGAAGGCTTTGTAGGGCGGTTCCGTCTTGCCTGTGAATATGACGTGTTCTTGAAGCAACCTGTTAGCCCATCCTCTTGTCTGGTCTATCGCTTCGGTCAGAAAATCAACTGGCACGTATTTCCTGTACTCTTCTTCCGTGAATCTGGCGTAGAAGGACGCCCCACTGTTGTGCCATGTGTCCAAGACAAAGTCTTCTCTGCGCATCGTGCTCCCGCACTTTTCACATTTGAGCAATATCTTGTCAACCCATGGCTTGTGAAGCTCAAAGTGCCCTTTCGGCTTCTCCGTGGCTCTTTCCAATAGTTCCGCCTTGCTTGCCACGGCGGTTTTGGCTCCGCATTTCTCACATTTCCACACTGGCAGGGGCGCCCCCCAAACGCGTTCCCTGGACACGCACCAAGGCTTGCCCTCCTTGAGGCAGGCGATGAAACGGTTTTTGGGGCTTTCATAGTAGTACTTGGCTTTCTCAGCAGCTTGCAGTATCTTGTCGTTCACTTTGTCGGTTCTCAGGAAGTATTCTTTCCGCGCGAGCCACACGAGTTTGTGGTGAGATCGCCAGCATGTCGGATACTCATGCTTTACAGTCTTGACTTTGACTAGCAGTCCTCTTTTGCGTAGCTCTTCGACGACCATTTTGTCTGTGTCTCGGGCGAATTTGCCGCAGAAGATTCCGCCGTCGCGTGTGAACTTGACTTCGTCGTCAAAGGGAACAAAGACTGGCATGCTGCGTTTCATGGCAGCCGAGAAGTCCTCTTCACCGTTTCCAGGCGCCAGATGAACGACTCCCGTGGCTGTTTCCACGTCAACAAAATGTTCGCAGACAACCTTGTGCACGAGCGGATGACTTTTCTCCAAGTCTTCCTGTCTTGGGACAATGTCCTTGAACGGATAATCGTACTTTGCGCCTTCAAGATTCTTGCCGAGCACCGTTTCCAGCATCTCATACTTTTGCACGCCGATTTCTTGCATCACAGCTTCCACACGTGAGCGGGCGAGAATCCATACTTCCCCGTCGACCTTCACCTTGGCGTACTCGGCTTCAGGACGCACTGCGAGCATCGTGTCAGTGATGAGCGTGAAAGGCATGGTGGTCCAAACAAGGAAGTATTCGCTCTTGCTGTTGCTGAGTTTGAATTTGAAGTGCAGGCTCGGGTCTTCAACCTGCTGGTAAGAGCCTTCGTAGCCTACCTCGGCACTGCTGAGACTTGTTTGGCAACCCGGACAGTAAGCCACTACGTAGTACCCTTCTTCAAGAAGACCTTGATCCCATGCTTTTTTCAGGATTTGCCATTCTTTTTCTATGTACTCGTCCTTGTACGTCCAGTAGGCTTTGTCCTGATCTATGAACACGGCAAGCTTCCTGTCTGCCTCAACCCATTCTTTATGGTATTTTTCGATCGTCCTCTTGCATTCATGGATGAATCTTCCCATGCCTACCTTTTCTAACAGTTCCCGCTTGTTCTTGACGCCCAGCTGCCTCTCGACTTCCAGCTCAACCGGCAACCCTTGGCAGTCCCACCCTGACCAGAACGGTATGTAGAAGCCCTGCATAGTCTTCCACCTGTACCGCAGGTCTTTCATCACACGTCCACGCGCGTGACCTATGTGCGGTACGCCGTTAAGAGTCGGCGGCCCCTCAACATAACCAAGAACGCCCAGATTCTTCCTTTCCCTCAGCTCCGCCAGCTTTCGCTGCGTCTGGTTGGTCTGCCAGTACAGGCGTATTTCTTTTTCAAGTTCAAGCGGGCGATACTCTGTCATGGCGCCTTTCAGAGAATTAGTACTGAATTTGGCGGTCACCTTGCATCACATTGCACCCGCAAACACGTCAAAGTAGCATCAGCCCAATATAACCTTTTTGAATTCACAGGCTCTGTCTCCAAATTCGGTCGGGTTGATTTGTTCGTGGTTATTTGTGCACGTTTAACATCGGTCTCCCGCCGTAAATCCTTGGATTTCGAGACAAAAATGACAGTCTAGAGACGATTTAGAGACAGTGCCGAATTCACAGTTTTAAGCAGCAGAATTTTGGTGATGCTTGGGCGAAAGCCAAGAAGAATCAACCAATTGCCCTTGTCCTGTTCTGTACTCTTCTTGGGTTGTCTTGCGAAAACAATATTTACTCCCTGGAGCATGAGCCTTCTGACTGCAATGCATGCGGAAAACTCCGGCCTTGCCCTTGATTTTTGGAAAAAGATCGGTGCGCTGATACTGATTCTATGCTTAGTTGACGTTTTTCTGGCTGTGCATATGTGTGTGCATTATGGAGATTTATTGTTTGTTGAGGGAGTAGTGGTCTTTGCGGCAGGCGCCTATGTTGCCGCAGGAGTTGCAAATCTTCGAAGGGAAAGTTACGCAACACTGACAGGTAGCCCTGAGGGATACAGAGGGTACCTCGAAGAACAGCGGTCGAGACAGGTTTCAGACGGTATACTTCTCATGGTCATCGGGGCTATAATCAATAGCAGTATCAATCGTTTATTTCTTGGTATGATCGCAGGCGTGCAATGCGGCTTCGGATGTTCCTATGCAAACTGAATTCGCTGTGTGCAGTTGCGTCTGACAGGTGGAAGTCTTGAAGGAGTCATACGCGAACTTTGTGGCCGTCAAAGTCGCGTTTTGAAAGCCCGAATTCCGCTCTGGTTTCTTGCAGCTGCTTCTTTGTGAACACAGGTCCGTCTGTGCATACGCGGTACTTGCCTATGGTACAGCTTCCGCACAAGCCTATTGCGCATCGCATCAGCCGTTCCAAGCTGACTTCTAGTTTTGTTCCATGTTTCTGGCACATCTCAAAAGTCTTGAGAAGCATCTGTTCAGGTCCACAAGCATAAACCATGTCCGGCTTTTCCTCGCGCAGTACTTGCTCGACAGGTTGTGTGCATAAACCCTTGATGCCGCAGGTCCCGTCTTCTGTTGATGTGATCAGCCGAAGTTTGTCCTTGCTGAGCCCGTTTATTATCTCATCCATGAATATGAGTTCTTTCCTTGTCTTGGCGCCAAGCACAAAGGTCACCTTTGCTCTGCTTAAGAGTGTCTTAGCTAGAAACAACAACGGGACAGTGCCCGTGCCTCCTGCCACCATCAAAACCTTTCCCTTCGACAGCGAAAACGAGTTGCCGAAAGGGCCACGTATCCCTATGATGTCGCCAGTTTTCTTCTTATGCAACGCCCGAGTTGCATCTCCCACTTTCCGCACGGCGACCCTCACGACGCCACTGGCATTGCCGCCTAGAATGCTGAAAGGAATTTCATCCACGCCAGGAATCCACAGCATCAGAAACTGCCCCGGCTTGGCCTCGGCGCACAGTCTGTCCTTGAAAGAGATGGTCTTGACTGTCGGGCTTTCAACCTTCACGTCGAGAATGCGTGTAGTCCTCAGCCAGTTACCTTTTGTGCGACAGGCCGACAATGTCCTCCACTCTCTCATACCCTTTTCTTTTTAGATAACTGCTTATCCCATGCGAGAGCGTTCTGAAGACGGCTGGTCCTTCTGTGGCTATTGCCGTGCCAACCTGCACTGCTGTGGCACCTGCAAGAAGATACTCGACCGCGTCTTGCCAGTTCGTCACGCCTCCGCATCCTACTATGGGAACCTTGACCCGTTCATACAAATCGTACACGCATCTCAGCCCAATAGGCTTCACGGCGGGTCCAGATAGGCCGCCGACCCTGTTAAATAGAATTGGCATCTTCGTTTCAACATCTATCGCAATGGCCCTCACAGTGTTAGTTGCCGTCAACGCGTCTGCTCCAGCCTTCACGGCTGCTTCTCCAATCTCAACGATACTCGTCACGTTAGGCGACAGCTTGGCGAAAACTGGAGTCTTCACGGCTGCCTTCACTTTCCGTATAACACCCGCGAGGATCTGAGGGGTCTGACCAATTTCCGAACCCGTTTCCTTCACGTGCGGACATGAAACATTCAATTCCACAGCATCAGCACCCGCATCTGCAGCTTTCCTTGCGACCTCAGCGTACTCTTCTGCGGAGTAGCCGTAGACGCTGACAATGAAGGGCACGGTTAAAACTTGCTTGGCATGCCGAATCTCGCCTTCAAATTCCTTTATCCCCGGGTTAGGAAGGCCCATGGCGTTGATCAGGCCGCCGTTCACCTGAACTACCGTAGGGTTTGCGTAGCCTCTGCGGGGCTTCACGCCGATGGACTTTGAAACGATAGCGCCCGCACCGTTTTTCTCGATTTCCTTCATCGTTTCGACCGTGTACCCCAGAATCCCAGAAGCCAGCATCGTAGGGTTATCCAACCGCAAGCCAGTAAGGTTAACGCAGAGTGGATTAGGCCTCAAACTTTTCAGCACCCTCGACAACTCATTAAACTCTGTTCAGCTTATATTAAATTCCCCTGTCAGTCCCTAGAGCAGCTGGCCGAACAAGGTTTTCCTCGGCTGGCTACTACAGAGCGGAGTCACAGCCACACAAGAATATCAGGGAGCCTAAGACAGTCAATGCTTGTTGAAGGCTGATGCCTTAAGTAAGTCTTTATTAGGGCTTGCGTGCGGATAGTACGCTTGAGGCACAAGAATGAAGGCTACGATAATCGGAAGTTCTTTCGGCATACTTGCTCTTAGCAGCGAAAGCAAGCTTGTCGACTGTGTGTTGTATCCGAAGAATCCACAGGCAGCCGCAAAGGCTCTGGCAAGGTTCGACGCCGGCAAAGTCACCGAAGAGTTTGGCTCACTGATCAAGCAGCTGAGCGAAAAGGATTATGATGTTTTTCTTTTTGAGAGCGCAGACGTTGCTAGGGAGGTCGCGGAACGGTTGAAGGTTAAGACGGAGTTTTCTAACTCCACTCGAGCTGGTGAACTCGTGCGTTTGGAGCCTGAAAAGTTCGCGGTGAAAGCAGGCTTCGTTCGTGACGCGGATGAATTCAACGTTTGGATGCGGAACGTGACGATGGAAACCGCGAAGCTGCGTGTCAAAGGCGCCGTTGAGAAAAGAGACATGGTTGTCGCCCAAGCTATCCAAACCCTGGACGAATTGGACAAGACCATCAACATGCTCATGGCACGAGTAAGAGAATGGTATGGAATACACTTTCCTGAACTTGACAGGTTTCTGGAGAAGCATGAAACGTACGCGCGTCTCGTAGTAGAACTCGGGAGCAAAGACAACTTCACGCTCGAGAACCTTGAAAGAGAAGATGTCCCAAAGGCTAAAGCTGAAGACATGGCCAAAGTGGCTGAAAAATCGATGGGCGCCGACCTGGAAGAAGCAGACCTGACACAGATTCAATCACTCTGCAAAAACCTGCTCAGCATGTACCAGTTGCGTGAAAGTCTGGAAAAATACTTGGACTCAATAATGGAAGAAGTCGCACCCAACACCAAATGCCTGCTCGGTTCTCTTCTCGGTGCACGGCTAATAGCAATGGCGGGAGGACTGACTAACCTGGCAAAGCGGCCTGCAAGCACCATCCAAGTCTTAGGCGCTGAAAAAGCATTGTTCCGCTCGCTCAAAACTGGCACAAGGCCTCCCAAGCATGGAATGATTTTTCAGCACACGTTGCTGCATGACGCAAAAAGATGGCAAAGAGGCAAGATCGCAAGGGCTCTCGCGGGAAAAGCGGCAATAGCAGTGAGAGTAGACGCTTTCGGAGGAAGACACATAGGCGACGAACTTAAGGCAGACTTGGACAAGAGAATCGAGGAAATCCGCCAGAAATACGACCAACCACCTCCGCTACCGCCCGCGAAACCTCAGCCGCAGAGACCTCGAAACGAATTCTCTAGACGCGACAAGAAGTGGAGAAAACACAGACGTGAACGTTAAAGTCAGACCGCACCCCGAATTCGAGGAAATATATCAAGTAACGCTTGAAGATGGCGCGCAGAGACTAGCCACCAAAAACTTGGCACTTGGAAGAAACGTCTACGGAGAAAGGCTCATACGCTATGGAGGCGCTGAATACAGGGTCTGGGACGCTTTTAGAAGCAAGCTAGCCGGCGCAATCCTGAAAGGACTGAAGACCGTGCCCATAAAACCTGCACACAAGGTACTCTATCTCGGCGCAGCTTCAGGAACCACGTCCAGCCACGTTTCAGACATAGTGGGCGAAAAAGGACATGTTTACTGCGTAGAATTCGCGTCAAGGTCAATCCGCGACCTCGTCGACAATGTCTGCGCATACAGGTTTAACATGATCCCGATACTCGAAGACGCACGTTTTCCAGAAAGGTATCGCATGTTCATCCAAGGAAAAGCCGATGACATTTACTGCGACATAGCGCAGCCGGAACAGGCCAAGGTGCTAGCGGACAATGCAGACGTGTTCTTGGCAAAGTCCGGATGGGTTATGCTTGCCGTCAAAGCGCAGAGCATCGATGTTACAAAAGACCCGTCTGACGTCTACAAAGGCGAAGTGCGTGTTCTGGAAAAACGCGGTTTCAGAGTCGAGGAAACCGTGAACCTTGAACCCTACGACAAAGCCCACGCCATGATAGTGGCACAGAGATGACATTGTTCGAGAAGACAAGTATGGTTTATATCTGGCAATGCAATGCATGTTTTATCGTGGCGGTTTTATGATTGTTGGGGAGAGAGACACTCGAGAAGCCCCAGAATTTATCTTGGTGAAGTCGGGCTTCACCGTCTCTGAACGCTGCAGTTCGCGTCCAAGCTGCTTCGATTTTGCCGCAAGAAAAAGCCGCACCTTGGTTTTCGTGAAGTCGCAAACTGACGTAAGCAGCCTTTCCGCACAGGACCTCTACGAGCTGAGGTTAATATCCGAAAACCTCTCTGCAGTATCTCTGCTAATCTGCGACCAAACAAGGGAAAAACCGCTAGAAGACGACACGGTGTACACACGATATGGCGTCGTGGCGGTGACCTCTAAAACGTTCAAGAATGTCTTAGTCCATGGCTTATCGCCTCTTATTCAAGCCAGTCCCGGCGGGTACTACGTTGAGATTGACAGCGGGGCCCTGAGGCGGAGAAGACAAGAGCTTGGTCTGTCCGTGGGTGAGGTAGCCGAAATGGTCGGCATTTCGCGGAGGACAATTTACGGGTATGAGCGTGGAATGATCAAAGCATCTGTCCCAGCGGCATACAACATGATCAGGACACTTGGAATTCCTGTTGCCAAACAGGTTAACATCCTTGAAAAATCAAAAGAACAGCAAAAACCTTGTCTGCTTAACACTGCAAGGAGAATGTTTTCAAGGAACAAGCTACTGCACAAGATCATGACCAAGTTTTCCAAGTGCCAGATCACGCCAGTCAAGCGGGCACCATTCGACTTTGTAATACGCGTGCCGGGTGACCGACGAATACTCGGTGGCATCGTAAGCGCCAAGGAGCCTGAGCTTAACCGACGAGTCGACGAGATCCTCAGCATAAGCAGAGTTGTCAGTGCGCATCCCGTGCTGATAACCGAAGGCGAGCAATATCGAAAAAAGGAAATACCCTGCGTCAGCGACGAAGAAGTTGCGCGGATGAACGGCCCTGAAGACTTGATCGCAAGGGCTACATGAGCTTAATCTGCTTGGTGCCTTTCTCGTCCCTGACTTTCTTGGCTGGTCTCCACGACCTTCTGACGCATTCAGGGTAATCACCCAACTTGACGCAGAGCTTGAGAAAATCGATCGTCTTTTCATCTGAAGGATACCCTGACCCAACATCGCCGTATTTCTCAGCCAACTTGGCGATTTCATTGTCTCTTTCCACTTTTGCGATTATCGATGCCGCCGAAACAACAGGATAGTTTCTGTCAGCCTTGTGCTCCGAAACGATGTCCATTTTGAAAGACATACACTCTAGAATGTCACGTTTGAAGCGTCTTTCCAGCACGTCTGAAGCGTCGACGTAAGCCTTGTCAGGCCTCAACTCGTCGAGCACTCTGGCCATGACCTGGGCTTCCAAGTAGTTCAGTTTATGGAGTTTTCTGCCGCCAAGAACCACAGCGTCGATTTCTTGTGGCGACAACTTTATGACATGATAGTTTTGGCAGACCTTCCTGATTTCAACGGCAAGCACTTCGCGTCTGCTTGGACTGAGAAGTTTCGAATCCTTAACTCCCAAAGTCCTCAAAACAGACAAGTCTTCCTGCTTGACTAGGACTCCTGCTATCACTAACGGGCCGATGACTGAGCCGCGGCCTGCTTCGTCAACTCCTGCAACCAATGTTATGCCTTGCTTTTTTTGTTGGCTGTCGGTTGTCACTGTGTTTCTCGCTCCATTTTAGTGGCGGCAAGATATTGTACAGCCTTGCCCGCGATTGTCGCCGGTAAGCTTTCCCTGTTTTCCCATGTGACCACGAACGTCTCCGCGTCCTGTCTTGTTTTCATCATTTTCACGAGTTTGTCTTCTGCCCTCCAATGAACAGTAGTGATGACGGGTTTTCGTCCTTCAACAGCATTTTGCACCGCTGTTCTGAACTTTTCCGAGAAAAGCTCCATTGGGCCGACCTCGTCGACCGCTACGATGTCACATTTCTCATTGGCTTTCTGCACAGCTTCCACCCCAACGCTATCAAGGTCTCCCAAGTTTACACGGTATTTGCCTACTTTCGGACCATACTTCTGGTTTATGTGGGCAAGCCAGCCTGTTTTCCCCGTGCACAAGTCCGAAACTTCAAAACCGACACGTGTTCCACATGAACGGACTTCACGGCTCACCATGCCGCCAACACTGAAGCCTTTGGTCTTCAACATGTCTGCCGTTCTGAGCAGAACAGTGGTCTTTCCTACTCCAGGACTGCCCGTGATGAGCAAAACACGTTTGTGCAATGGCCTCACTGCTAGACCAGAAGTCTAATATTGCCCAATAAAAGACTTTTTCATAACCGTACCAAAGGAACATATAGAACATGCAATATGCAGACTTCAAACCTGATTTTCCGACCGAAACAATCTCAGAGGGCAGAGTAAAAGTCGTTGTTCCAAAACTCAAAGCCTACAGGAATATGCCCTGCGACTATGCACCCTCAAAGGCTCCCGTTTTCTACAACCCCGTCATGGAGCTGAACCGAGACCTTGCAGTACTAGCATTACGGGCTTATCAAAGGCTGACCAACCGCAAACTCGAAGTTTGCGAACCGTTAACAGCCTGTGGACTTAGAGGTATCCGTTTTGCAGCTGAAGTCAAAGGCATAGAAAACGTTGTGGTCAGTGACATTAACGAAAGAGCCTTCAAAATTGCACAGCACAACGTCGCATTGAATGGGCTAGCTGACAAGGTTGAAGTGAGGAAAGAAGAGGCCAACTACCTCCTAAGCGGCTACAGTGCACCTCAGAGACGGTTCGATTTTGTAGACATTGATCCATTCGGTTCGCCTGCTCCTTTCATCGATTCAGCAGTACGCGCTTTGCGCGACGGTGGGCTTCTTGCAGTCACGGCAACAGACATGGCCCCTTTGTGTGGCGTTCATCCACACGCATGCATCAGGAAATACGGTGGAAAACCTTTGCGGACTGAGTACTGCCATGAGCTAGCTGCAAGGTTGGTGGCGGGAAGCTTGGCGACGACCGCGGCAAAACATGACTTGGCTATCATGCCCGTTTTCAGTCACCAAAGCGAACACTACGTAAGAGTCTATGCAACAGCCAAATATGGAGCAAAAAACGCTGACCAGAGCCTGAAAAATATGGGCTATGTTCTCCACTGCTTCAAGTGTCTCCATAGAGAGACAGTCATAGGCGCACTCTCAAAACAGCTTCCAAACGAATGCGTCGAATGCGGGTCAACACTGAGTGTCGGCGGACCAATGTGGGTAGGCAAACTATTCGATCACGAGTTCGTCACGACTATGAAGCACGAAGCACAGATTCATCCGCTTAGACTCAGCGGAAACCTCATGAAAATGCTTGCAACAGCCGAGTACGAAGCAGATGCGCCGTCAACCTACTACGTCGTGGACAAAGTCAGTGATGCTATGAATCTGCCCGTGCCCTCTGTGAAGAACGTGATAGCCTCCCTGCGAAAAGACGGTGAGATGGCCGTTCAGACCATTTTTCACACTAGAGGCTTGAGGTCGGCTGCTAGTGCAGAAAAAATTCGTGAAACAATCGCTGCGCTAGCTCGTTGACAGACAGAGGAAAAGTAGGAAACGTGATACAGTTCGAATGTGACGAAAAAGAAAAACGGGGAAGGTTGGAACTAAGCTAAGAAGGCGGTGGGGACAATGGCGGGGACGGTGGCGGAGGGGTTGGCGCATTTTTCCTTCTTGAGGCAGCTAACATTATGATTGCAGCGACCAAAGTTATCCAGAAGCCAAAAGACAAGTATGTTGTGTAGTTTATTGAGGTCAAGCCAGCTACGCTAGATGAACCGTTCGAGAATAAGCCTACTTGGGGGTAACCGGTGGTGATAGGGGCTTTCGAAAGCTCGCTTTGTAGTCCAGCTGCAAATACGATCATTGACAGCAGCGCAAGAACTCCTGCGCCGATGAGCATTGCTTTTCCGTTCTGAAGCAGACTACCTACTATCCCTAAGACGCCTCCAACGATGACCAGAGCAAGAGCTGCCCAGCCATACCAGAGATTCATGTCAACAATCATGGAAACGCCCATAGCGGTCGCCTTGGCCTGATATGGATACAACGATAAATCACTTGAATAGGTGATCCCCATTACGCCAGATGAAATAGTCATTGTCCACCATGGTAGCACTATGCTGATGAATGCTAGTATGCCTCCGATGATACCTAGGACATTTGGTTTCAAACGGCAACTTCTCCTGGACGCCTTTTCTATAAATAATACTTTATAACATTTTTCATTGATTCAATAATGCGTGCCATCATGGTTCTCTGTGAATAGATTTGCTCAATAACCAGTCTGGTGACCTTGAGACATGAACTCGCAGCCGATAAGCCTAACGACCCAACAGGCGTTTGCAGTTCACATTTCGCTGGAGAACTGAGAATTAGATCGCACAATCTGGCTAATGTGCAATGCCCAGAGGGGCTTTTGTGTTGGTAGGACGTGTCAAAGATTGACATATTCGCGTTGCCGGAAGTGGCTTTTTATTCAGACTCGCGACTCCATTGATTGGTGCCCGGCGATGGACAAGAAGAAACGACTGTCAAGCAGAGATTTCTTGGCACTTGCAGACATGTTCTGGAAGGGCACAGCTTTTGTCAGATACCAAAACCCTGATGCTTGGGTCGTCTGCTAATACTGATTGATGATTTGGAGACATCCTGCAATACTTTTTTCATCATGCCTTG
>Ga0315282_10004589_pt1 | contig 23965 bp, 17 predicted proteins | sample YL17G07_20_MG_FD_203693 | JGI IMG/M metagenome (GOLD analysis project Ga0315282, IMG submission 203693) | Sediment microbial communities from Yellowstone Lake, YNP, Wyoming, USA - YL17G07_20 | ecosystem: Environmental > Aquatic > Freshwater > Lake > Sediment | place: USA: Wyoming | collected... | reverse complement strand
AGTATTGATGGAAAGAAAGTGTCCATATTTTCCTCCTTGTAAGATTTTTGTTATCAAATCTAATAACAAGGAGTTGGATGTTTTCTTTCCCATTTTTTCAGTTATTTAAAACTGCGAAAGTATAGAAATTACTGTTTACTGATTACTATTTTAATCCGTGCTGATCTGTCTTATCCGTGTCAATCCGTGTGCTATTTCCTAAAGAATTAATTAGGTTGACTATTAACCTTTTGTGAACTTACGCAGTTCGTAGATTATGTCGCTAGTGGATATTGGATCAGGATATTGATATTTTATTACTCCCACTCCTCGCACAAGCCAATAAGCGAAGATTACTGCAACACCCGGCTGAGTGTCTGATGAAACGGATTCCTCTACACGAAATACACCAGTGTAAGTGCCTGCTGGAACAGTAATGCTTTCGCTGGCAGATACTACTTTTCGTGTATATGTAAAAGCTGGTTCAGTATATAGCTTCGAGACTATCCATTCCTTACCCTCGTATAATGGAAACGACCATTCAATTCGTTTGGGTATGTATCTCTGGAAGTATGTGTCATTGAGAAAATCTACCCATAGTTCGAATGCGTATTCTGTATAAGTATCTGAATCTTTTGTGAAAAAGTAATTGCGGACAGGAAATCCATATCCTGCGCCAGTAAAATCAACTGGTGCTTGGGAGTCAGTCTGTAAAATTCTAACAGTATACCCACCTATGTTTTTCGTGCCTGCGATCTTTGCGGTGTAAGTGCTTATACTATCAGGGGTTGCATATTCCCACGAGTCACCCTCAGCAGAGGGGAGATCAATAGCTGTGATTGAGTTTGGAATTTCGACAGGGGTATTATCTTGCTTATCAAATGGCTCCTCTGAACCACATCCTAAAAAACATATAGAAACCAAAACAGAACAAATAATGAACAATACAATAAATAGTTTTCTTGCTAAATAAGATATGTCATTCCAGCGAAGGCTGGAATCCAGAAAATGCGCATAACTAGGAAATGGGTCCCCGTAAAAACGGGAATGGCGCAGTATGGATGTTGTTTTGAAATCCCCCCTTCCCCTCTTTTCAAAGGGGAGAGCCAATTTTCCCCCTTTTGAAAGGGGGATTAAGGGGGATTTAAAGGCTTGTATTTTTTTATTTATCACCATATTACTGCAATCTTCCCTATTTTTTTCATGCCGTTTCCTTCGGCTATGTAAACATAAGTTCCACTTGCTACTGGCTGACCATTGTCACCCGTACCATCCCAATCTGATTCTGTGTTTTGTAGAGTTTTGACAAGCTCACCTGAAATGCTGTATATTTTGATCTGAAACCCGACTGGACGAAATCTGACTGGCTTATCCACATTTGGGCGAAATGGATTCGGGTAACATAATATGCCTTTATCGTCTTTTGATACATATTGAAATTCAGAACCTTCTTCGATGAATGTACCAATCATGCCTGTGTAGTTTTTGGCTGATACAACGTAAGTGTACGTTCCAGATGGAATGGAGAAATCTACAAGGAGTTTTCCCTGCCACAACTGGTTTCCTTCAGTTGATTTTTCTAGTTTTACAGGTATCCTTCTGCCATCGGGTGCAATAGTAATCAAATCAGGCGGCTGAACTAACGGCTCTGATGCTCTCAGGTAAATCTGCCATTCACCGGGTGCAAGTAGCTGGGTAGTAATGTACATCGAGGGAGGTTGATTTTGGATGGGAGTTATACCACCTTTAGCAATGGCAGGAACTCCCATTATGCCATTTTCACTCACAGGCACGACAGCGTAATAATAACGAACAGACTGCGGGTCAAAGCCTGAGACTGTAGTATCAATATCATTAAAGGTCGTATTGTCTACAAACGTTGTGTCTGTCGCAGATACTTTTCCGACAATATTTATGTTTCCGTCAGAAATACCATTGCCATCCGCATCTGGCGCGCTATATACCTCAAACGGGAGAATATCACTGTCATCTTGATCCCTTTCAGACGGTGCAAATCGCTTTCTCACGATGGCAACGTTTTTAATTCCGGATATGTCCAGAAGCTCCCATGATACTATGATCTCGCCCTTGTCATTTCGTGATAGTTTTGGTTCAGATAGCTTTCCAGTGGGTTGTGGTCCTGCTGAATATGAGACGCTATATATATCCAGATCGGGATGAAGATTGCTTAGAATAAGTACTATCTCCTGTATCTCTGTGCCGAAGTCAGTATAGTTGCGCTGTCCTTCTTGTGACATACGGAATGGCATTATCTCATCAACTTGTGGCAACCTATCCTTCTGGTATATTATTAATTTGGCTCCCCATCCTCTAGTTCCAAACACATCAAGTCGCAGTAAGTCATCGGGGACAGTTATGTCAGAGCCATCTATCTTTATGGAGATACTATTTTGCCCTTCTGATGGAAGGAATCTTATATATCTTGCACCAAGATTCTCAGGCGCTTTCTCTGTATCCAGATCGGTTTTCATTGGATATTTTGATATGACGTCATCAAGATGCACAGGTACAGGCGGATATTCTGTACCATGCGAATAGAATCGCTTGTCATATCGAAAATTGGTAAGGTAGTTCCATACTGTAAACTCTTTGAAAGCATTCGGCAAACTCGTTCCCCGACTTGTAAAGACGTCATAGAAATTAGCAAGCTCACGATATGTTCCTTCAGCCATGTTTTCAAAAATGTCCTTTATTATTTCTACATCGTATCTCTCAGTCAGGAAGATGTCCCATATAACACTGCCGTATTCGTGCCAGCCGTCAAATCTTGTCAAAGACCAGTCAGGGTAACGGAACCAATAGTTAAGTTGGCTATAATAATAGTTATTTCCGTCAGTTTCGTCTTGCTCACTACCATCGTATACCATGCGCTCCATCCATGTGCTTGATGCTTCCATGAACCAGCGTTCAGAGCGATAATTATAGCTGAACTGTATTGAATGGAAGAATTCGTGACAGCACGTAGTTTCTAGGTATCTTCTACCCTCTGATGCGCCTACAAGTTCGTAAGTTTTTGAGTTTATCCCGAAGAATAACGGTGAAGTTATAGAAGTGGATTGAATAGCTACAGGTTCTTCAGGCATAGTAAATCCAAGCCAGGGACCTGAAAACAGGTAGACGTCATATCTCTCATCACCACCGTTATCTATGGACCAGAAATCATCATAAGGCGTTCTATATCCAAGATCATTTATCTCAACTCGATAGGATTTTTCAAAAGCTTCGGCGCTTATGTCAACAAAATCAGGAACACCGTTGAGAGGTGATACATCTCTTGAGATCACGGCATCAGGGCCTTCAGTTGTATAATGGAATTTGAAGTGGGGTGTGTTGAAGATTTTTGGCAGACCAGCCACGTACCACCAGCTATCAGGTTTGTCTGGTCTCTGAAACATGGCGCTGATTTCATTGCGCATGAGGGGCGGTATGTTTTTCCAGTTATCGGTTATGGTAGCTATGTATGGGAACAGGCATTTATTGGTCTGGCTAAAGTCGTATCCAGAGTGTGATTTAGCAGACTGCATTGTCTTTAATGCTATTTGCAGGTCAAGGGGTTGTGCATAGCTTGTGTCAGCCTGCGCATGAATTGAAAAAATAAAAAGTAGCAGACACAATGTGGATAAAAATAACCCACCCATTAATCCCCTCCCAAGAGGGGAAATAACAACCTTCTTTATCTCTCTTTGATAAGGGGGATTATAAACTCCCCTTTTAAGAGGGGTCCGGAGGTGTGTTTTTTGCTCAGAATATATTTGATAACTCATTATAAATACTCTTACTTTATTTCACCGGGGAGGTATTAAGGTCTCTTAGTTTAGGTTTTTCGATTGAACTCATTCTTTACCCCAAAGTTCTTTGGCTTTTGATGCGATATTTTCACCAAGTTTTAAGCATCTCTCCTCGTATAACCCGCTAGGTGATTTTTCAGATACGGCGCCAAAATGCAGGAATGGTCTTCCACGAGTGATCCCGCCAGAATAAATCATCATTCCGCGCACCAGCATGCCAGCGATAATGGTCATTTCAGTAAAATCAGCGCCGCCTCCGCCGGGCCAATTCTGTGAAGCAAATACCCCACCGAGTTTTCCATCCAGATCCACAGATATAGTGTCGAGGAATTTCTTCATCTGCCAGCTTAGAGTTCCCTCGTAAGTAGGACAACCCATTATGACCGCATCAGCATCAGTGATGTAAACCTTGTCAATATCATCTATAGCCATAATCTTAGACTCAGCTTGGCTTACGCTGTCGCATCCCTTTTTGACAAGTTCAGCCATTCTTTTTGTATTGCCGGTTTCAGAATGATAAATTATTGCTACTTTTATTGTTTTCATGACTGTATCCTCTTTAGAGTTTGTAATGTTCAGCAAACGTAATTGCCTTATCATACTCCTGTTTTTCCATCAGGGTATCATAAATTTCCTTTGCTAGATCTTTTATTATTTCGTCTGGTATTTGATGCTTACTCACGTAATCTATGTCTAATCTGCACAGGTCTTTTTCCATAAGCCTTAGAATTTCTTTTTGGGTATACAAAAAAGACGGTTTTCTAGTAAAAGCGTATTCCTTAAAAAGCACCTTAATTTTTTCGAGTGCGGCTGTCTGTGCCGCTGTAAGTTTAATATCAGCCATTTTGATTACTCCTTGCAGAATGGCTCTTGTTAGAGACGCCAACATTTTTGATGGTTACATTATCTCACATTTGTTTTAATTTTTCAAGAACCTGTTTCGATAATAATAAATGCTATTTTTTAATCAGCTTTCCGATGTTATTATGATATAATGGTATATGTTTAATAAAATAATCGTTAAAAGAGGTGCAAGTATGAATTTTGAATTATACGGTAAGTTTATACGTACCTATTGGTACGAAAAGGGTATTGAGTATGGCAACCCATTCTATGACTCCCGCTTTAGAGTAAATTCCCCGGAGGCTTCTGTACACCCTGAATTTATGTATCGCAATGAATCCAGAGAGAATGGCATGATGCAAATTCTAATCAATGAGGATTTAGGGCAGTTAGATGGTGCGAAATTGTATCTGGAAATCTGGGGTGGACACCCCGGCACAGCAAATAAGCGAGTAACTATAAACGGAAGAAGCACTTATGCACTTCCAGAGGTTGGGACAGCGGACAATAACTGCACTCATTCTTATCCTGTTATACCACTAAAGATAACCGATCTGGTGAACGGTTACAATGCCATCCAATCTGCTTGTGATCAGGGAAGGAGTTTTTGGGGACATTTCATCGTTGATAACGCCTGTCTGATAACTGCGCTAAAGAACGGCCATCCCGATCTTAAAAAAGCTGAAATTGCTGGTTTCCATGCCTCTGTTAATGCTTTGTATGATGAAAACGAATGTATAAAGGTCAGCTTATCCTGTCCTTCATCGTTTATGGATGTGACAGCAAAGATTGACTTTTGGGGTTACTATCATGGCTACGATGAAAATGGGAACTGTGAGATGACCGACTGGCACGGTTTCACAAAAGAACGTCGTCCAATGGCGAATATAGGAACTTCCGATCATAAACCCTATGAGGTATTATGGGACGTTTCGATGATCCCGGATCAGAAAGACATTGCTTTGATGGCGGTAGCGCGTTTTAAGGACCAAAGAGATATAGCCTATATTACGCCTGTTATCGGCGGATTACAAACTCCAGACAGAAAGGACAGCAAAAACACTATATACCGATCAAAAGATTTACCAAAACCGTTCTGGTCTAGAGTTAGCCAGAGGAAAAACTGCACGATTGATCTGGATATTCAAACTAGCCAGATTGAAAAAGCGGAATTACACGTGGTATTATGGGATGGCGGTCGGGGAAACGTGGATTCACCCTTCACACTAAATGGATATCCGATCCCTGTCACCGATGAAGGTCGGCATGACGTTATATATAGTAAGATAAATCTTGATCCAGAATGGCTCAAAAGCAAGAATGAAATATCTTTAATTTCGGATACTGAGCATCATGGTATAGAGATATTATCGCCGGGTCCGATGTTGGCTATATTGAGCAAAAAGTAGTAACTTAAAAGCCTTCAAAAGTTAGACTGATCTATGTTTGTAAGGAATACGTTAATATTGATATATTGTTTTATGTTATTGAGATAATATAATATTATACTTAGTGGTATCTAAATCACTTACGTCATGTGGTTCTTTGGTATTTAACGGGGGAATGATTCTTGTATAGAATGGATTCCCACTTTCCCCATTTTCATGGGGACGGGAATGACATGCTTATATTTTGTCATTCCCGTGAAAACGGGAATCCATTATAAACATGAGTTTCCCCATTAATTACTAAAGAGCCCGTCACGTTGTTTCCGTGAAAAAAAGAATCCGGTTTTTATTCACATACTTTACTGGATTCCAGCGCAGGCTGGAATCCAGAGACATTAAAAACACTAATTATTTAGCGATAGAACCATTTAGAAAAGGCAGAATTGGTATATTATGAGACATGATAAAAGTAAAAGGGATTTTATAAAAACATCCATTGGAATAGGGCTTGGTGCTTATGGTTTATCAAAAATTTCGCATTATTTTGATGGCGAAGCGCTTGCTAAAAGCAGTGATCATATTATCGTTATAGCCCGCGACCAGCGGATTATTGACGCTAATCTTAAAGTTAATTATACAGTTACCCGTGATTTGCTGAATGATGCAGTTATGAAAATTTCAGGAGCAAGTACGCCGTTAGAGGCATGGAAAACGTTCTTTAGATCAGATGATATAGTTGGTATTAAAATCAACACCCTGTCAGGCGAGATGATGTCCTCACATCAGGAACTCGTTATGGCTATTGTTGACGGACTTAGATTAGCTAAAGTTAAAGATATTGTAATATGGGATAAATCAGATTCAGACCTTGAAAAAGCTGGATTTACGATAAATAGAAAATCATCAAATGCCCCAAAGTGTTTTGGAACAACACCAGATATTGGATACGAAGATGACATAACAATGTATGGCACTATTGCAAGCAAATTAAGCAGGATAATGTCCTACTGTACAGCTTTTGTAAACGTACCCGTGTTAAAGCATCATACAATGGCAGGGGTTACTCTTAGCTTGAAGAACTGGTTTGGCGCTATACATAATCCCAACAAATACCATTTCGATATAAACAGCAGTAGTAAGATGGTCGCTTCTTGTAATTATATTCCTGATGTAAATAAACTATTATTTTCTGAGCAAAAAAAACGGCAGCCGCTTATAATATGTGATGGGATAATATCACAATACGATAAAGGCCCCGGATATGCACCATCTAAAACATGGAAATACTCAGGGCTACTTGTATCTACAGACCCGGTTGCTCTTGATTTTGTTGGAACAAAGATTATAGACAAGAAACGGTTTTCATCAGGATTGAAATTACTGGCAGATATAGGGCGCGAACCAGAGTACATAGCAATATCAGCGGATAAGTTTCATAATCTAGGCACCAATGATCCAAAAATAATGGAATTGGTCAGCGCAGGTAATCTTCCACCGAATATTGATTTATAATTTTTTGTATTTATACCTCTTTAGGGGGTGTTCGATAAATGGATTTCACAAGAAGAGAATTTTTAAAAACCATTATAGCAACAGGAACTTGTGCAGGGCTATTGTCAGGTGATGTTTTTCGTAAAGGATCAAATCCTGCACTGCTTGCCGCTACTGTCAAAAATAAAAAAGGAGCGCCAGGTACTGATGACCACATATTCTTTGAAAAAGAAGCGATGTTCTACGATAAATTGCCAGAGAAGGAGATCAAGTGCAAGCTTTGCCCAAAAGAATGTGAGATAGGCGATCGAGAAAGAGGATGGTGCGGGGTCAGAGAAAATAGGGATGGAACTTACTATTCTATGGTCTATGGCAACCCATGCTCAATCAATCCCGATCCGATTGAGAAAAAGCCATTCTTCCACTTTATGCCGGGAACAATGGCTTATTCCATTGCTACCGCAGGATGTAATTTGAACTGCAAATTCTGTCAGAACTGGGAAATATCTCAATCTCGACCAGAAGATACAAAGAATTTCCGTCTTCCACCGGCAAACGTAATTTCAGAAGCAAAGCAATTTGAGTGCAAAACTATCGCCTATACTTATTCTGAGCCAACCGTATTCTATGAATACGTGCTTGATACTTCAAAGCTTGCAAGGAAGTCCGGGCTTAGAAGCGTGGTAGTATCCGCCGGGTTTATTAATCCCGAACCTTTGAAATTGCTCTGCCAGAATGTTGACGCTATCAAGATTGATTTGAAATCTTTCCGTGACGAGTTTTACAATAAGATATGCAGCGCGGAGCTAAAACCAGTCCTGAATACACTCAAAACGATAAAGGCTTCAAAGGTTTGGTTCGAGATCGTATATCTTGTGGTGCCGACGCTAAATGATACTGATGCTGAACTAAGAGATACTGCGAGATGGATTAACGACAACCTGGGTCCTGATACCCCAATTCATTTTTCAAGGTTTGCACCAAATTACCAGCTTAAGCTCCCACCGACAAGTGTTGATAGGCTTAACACAGCACGGCAAATAGCAATGGACATAGGGCTTCACTACGTCTACGTTGGGAATCTGGCGGGTAACCCCGGAGAAAATACCTATTGCCCAAAATGCAAGCGAGAGGTTATTAAACGGGTATACTTAGTACGACAGATGAACCTTGTTGATGGTAAATGCAAGTGGTGCGGTGAAAAGATACCTGGGATATGGGCGTAACCACAGAATGTTGAAAACACATAGCGGTTCACCTAATTAATTATTTGGTTTATTTTATAAGCAATATTTTAAATCCCCCTTCCCCCCTTTAGCTAAAGGGGAGTCAGAGGGGATTTGATTCTTTTCATTTAAGCTAAAAAATTAATTCGGTTGACCACTAGTTGAGAATTTACAGTGCGATGTATTAAGAAAAATAAAAAAAATGGTTCTGTGAATAGGAGGCATTCAATGTTGAAAATTGTAAAGATTGATCCGACAGTGTTTTTTGAAGAAAAAAATGGACTCATGCAGGCAGTTGACGTAACCGTTGAAAATACGGGGCAGACAGTTGAAGCGCAATTAAATGCAAAAGCCTGTTCACAGGAATTGAACGTGAACATGGGTAAAATAGAGCAAGGCACAGGAACTTATAGGCTCTATGCTCCTGACATCCGTGAAACTATATCCGTTGAGTTTACACTAAAGGTCAATGATAAAGTGCAAGATCGCCTTACAATGAACTGGACTCCCAGAAAACATTGGGAGATATACATGATCCCCATTTCCCATCATGATCTTGGCTACACTAACACAATTGAGCGTGTCCTGCGACAATACTGCGAGATATACGAAGACGTACTCAGATTTTGTGAGGAAACAGAAGACTATCCAAACGAGGCAAAGTTTAGATACATGGTTGAGGGTTCGTGGTCATTACAGCATTTTATTCAAAAAAGCGATAAAGCGACCCGTGAAAAACTCGCCAAATACATAAAAGAAGGCAGAATAGAATTACCGGCTTTGTTTGGTAATCAGATCAGCGATATGTGCAGTCACGAGGAACTTATACGCCTTATGTACCCATCCTTCAAGATAAGGAGGGAATTTGGTGGAAAGATCAATTTCGGCAGTATAACGGATATTCCAGGACTAAGTTGGGGACTGCCGACAGTTTTATCTGGTGCGGGTGTTAAATATTTCTTTGCTGGTTTGCCCAACTACTTTGAGTGGGGCAGGAACGATATACACACTTTTTGGGATGAGAAAAATATACTTCGTGAACATGGTAAACCTGACGCATTTCGCTGGAAAGGTCCCGACGGTTCAGAGATATTGGTTTACTATCAGGGCAGTTATGGATGCTGGAGTCCAAGGTCATGCGAGCAGGTAGAAAAAGAATTGCCTGCGATGCTGAACGATATGGATAATAGAGGATGCCCGTTCTCTGTCATGCGCTACGGCGGTTATGGATGCGGGGATAACACAGGAACTGACATAATTGTAAGCAATCTCGTCAAGGAATGGAATAGCAAGTGGGCTTATCCCAAGCTGATTGTTTCTACTAGCTCGATGTTCTTTGAAAAGCTTGCTGAACAATGCGGAGATGTAAGGACGTTTGTTGGAGATTTACCACATACGGATTACTCAGTTGGTGCAATGTCCTCCGCAAAAGAGACGACAATTAACCGAGTTACACATGATAAGCTTCACTCCGCAGAGAAGCTTTCAGCAATGTCTCACTTGCTTTTGAATAGCAATTATCCAGCCGATAATATTCGTGACGCCTATGATAATATGTTGCTATACGATGAGCATACGTGGGGAATGTCGCATCAGGTCGGCAACGTGCAGGATTGGGCATGGAATGAAAAAAGCAGTTACGCATACAAGGCTTCAGGTCTTACTGAGCTTATACTCTCAGGCAGTGCAAGAAATATCGCTAACTCAATCGCTTTTGATGAGGAAGGTCAGCATATAGTCGTGTTCAACACGCTGTCATTCAGCAGAACTGATCTGGTAAATATACCAAACTACCTTCTTGAAGAACCTTTTGAGATAATTGATACTGAAACAGGTCAAAAAATACCGCACCAGATCGTTGAGCTTGATAGTCCACAATCGCCTGTACCTTATGCCGCTGGGAGGTACGCCAGAGGGCAATTTAGCCCGCATGAACGCTTTAATCTTGCCTTTGCGGCTGATAATGTCCCTGCGATGGGCTACAAAACTTATCGAATTGTAAAAGATTCATCAGTTATATCAACAAACCTTGTTTTAACTGATACAAGTATAGATAACCGATTTTTCAAAGTTAGTTTGAATCCAGAAACCGGAACTGTTGAAAGTATATATGACAAGGAACTTGGCATTGAACTCGTTGACAAAGATGCTCCTCATCAGGCTAATCAATTGATAACCAGATGGGTTAAGACTGGAAATGAGGAAAGCCCAAAAATTGCAGCGATACGAAAAGGTCAAAATGGTCCTGTCTATGCAAGCCTTGTGGTTTCAACAAGCGGTGCAGGATGCCCGCAACTGACTCAGGAAATCATACTTTATGATAAAATCAAGCGTGTAGACTTTGCTAATCAAGTTCTCAAGGATTCAACACCGACGATGGAAATATACTTCGCTTTCCCGTTTAAGATGGATAATCCTGACTTCCGATTTGAAGCACCTGAATCAGTGATCAAGCCATTACGAGATCAGTTACCCGGCACAAATTCCAACTACTATTCAGTTCAGCATTGGGCTAACGTATCCGATGGAAAGGTAGGGATCACATTCACACCTGTTGACAGTCATCTCGTTGAGTTTGGCGGATTGCATCCTTGCTACGTCTCACAGGCTCATCATGGAGTTACTCCTCCGAACTTTGGCGCTGATTTTGTAACAGAAATGACGAAAGGATATATGTATTCATTCGCCATAGACAGCAACTTCCGTACTAACTTTCAGGCAACGCAGTTAGGCGATATACTTTTCCGTTATTCAATAACTACACATAAAGGCGATTGGCTTAACGGCCGTCCAAGAGATTTTGGCTGGGCAATAGGCAATCCACTCACTCCGGTGCCTGTTGATGGAAGGCGAAAGGGAAACTTACCAAAGTCAATGAGTCTGTGCCAAATTGATAAACCAAATATTCTTCTCATGACGCTGAAAAAAGCGGAAGACGGTGAAGGTATAATTATCCGATTGATCGAGACAGAGGGGTGTGACACTGAAGTCAACCTCACGTTTCCTAATAAAAACATTGAGAATGTTTATGAGACTAACCTTGTTGAAGAAAACGAAAAAATGCTTTCTGTTCATGGACAGACCATAACAACAAATGTCAAAGCTTTCGGAATTAGGACGATCCGTCTGACAAGTACCCACAAATCATAGGAAACGTTCCTAAAAATCAGATTAGATATACGAGTTTTTCAGTTATGAACAGAAATGGTAGAAGTAGAACATGCTTGTTTTGTGAATTCGATTAACAACAGAGCAAGCCAGTCGGCATGTTCTACAACGCTAACAGAAAAACTCGTATTAGATAAAGAATTTTCATGTTTGAACCATTGAACAGCAAGCAAGAAACTTGTCAGCGAAGAAATGCCATAAAAAATGACACAGAATTGTCTGAAATCAAAATCATCACTTTTTCGTAAGGTTAGACGTCATTATGGCTTAGTTCCTGACAGATTTGCTGCATGATAGTTATTTTGTGGAGACTTTGATTATCTCTTTGATTCTCTTAACTATTATTTTTTCCTGCCCTAGTTCTAATGTCTGAGGATTCATGAAAATGCTATTGGGACCGGCGCCCGCTAGTTCTATGCTAGGTTCTCCGTTTCGCAATTGAGACATTATTTCATCTCTTGTCATGCCAAGTGCTTTTTCGTCAAAGATGATCTCCGCTCGTGGCATAGGCTGTCCTGCCTCGCTTGGGAAATCACGCCTTGTTGAAACATTCGGAACATTTGCAAATTCATCTATCACATATTGAACCTGATCTTCGTAAGTTTGCATCAGCTTTTTGTGATCAAGGTTCAAATACCATCTCACCGCCGCCCAAAGTCCGACTATCTCCTCTTTGCCAACTTTCATTGGACGACCGATGAAGGCTCTTGGATTGGAGTTTAGCATGCATGCCTCTATTAAGTCTTTTCGTCCAACTATTAGTCCACTGCTCTGCGGTCCGCATAGACCTTTCCCACCGCTGAATATAGCCAAATCTGCGCCCAATTGAGTAAATTTCCACAGGTTTTCTATTGGTGGAATCTGTGCGGCGGCGTCAACGATAAGCGGAACGCCTTTCCTTTTGGCTATTTCAACAGCCTTTTCCAAAGGAACCAGGCCGCCCATACGAGTTATGTTGTAGAAATAGAATATTGCGGCTGTTTTATCGTTTATGGCATTTTCCATGTCTTCAGGTGACGTTCCTGCTTCTGTTCCGATCTCGACTATTTTTACGCCGACCTGTCTGATGGCAAAGTCGTACCCGTTTCTATTCATCTTGTGTATGATGACTTCATTTTTCATGCCATCGGTGAAAGGTAATCTTGAGCATTTTGTAGGATCTGTCCCTGTAATACAGGCGGCTGTACTTAGAACTAAGCCAGCGGCGGCACCACAAGAAATAAAGGCGGATTCATTCTTTGTCCATTTTGCGATCTGCTCTCCGACTTTTCTTTGCAGATCATCAATGCTGACAAAATGTTTTGAGGCTTCGACCATCGCCTGAACAACCTCAGAAGGCATTATTGACCCACCCAAAACTGTTACAGTTGCTATTCCGTTGACTACCTTCTTGACATTAAGTTCATCATATACGTCCATATCTATATCCTCATAAAAAAGTTTATATAATTCATTCTGGCAAAACCATTGCTTTACTGAAGCCATTATAGCAGTATCAATATAGCTTTTCAATGGATTTTTTACCAAATTTGACAACATAATGTAGTCGCTCATATAAGTTTTAAGGTGAAAAGATAATACAAATATGATACACTCTCCATAACTAATAAACAGCGAAAAAAGGAGAGTGTATCATAGTGAGATTCCCCATAATTTTTAACTTTCAACTTTTAATCTCCTTTGTGTCTTAGTGTCTTAGTATCTTTGTGTTTTTTCATTGAAAAATGCCGCGGACATGAAGTTTATACTTGGTAAATCCAAAAACAAATTGATTTCTTTAAACCAATATGGTAAAATTCCGTTTAACGTGTTTGGATAAAGTTATAAGTCCTCATACCTGTGTTTAATACGAGGAGGTAGGAAATGCGCAGCAGACTATATTTGTTACTTTTTTTTGCAGTTGTAATTATAACCGCTCTTTTATATGCTAATTCGACACAAGCTCAACAGGTCGTTAAAGATGGATTGGTAAGCTACTGGACTTTCAACAAGGCTGATATAGATGGCGAAATTGCTAAAGACGTATCTGGAAAGAACAACGGAACTATCAAAGGATGCAAGCCGATCGCCGGTAAGTATGGAGAAGCCTTAGAATTTGATGGGGTTGCCAACTACGTTGAAGTGCCTGATGATAAAAGTCTGCAATTATGGGAGAAATATACCCTTGAGGCATGGGTTCTCCAATATGAGTCCCGCAGTAACAGGATTATAGATAAAATAACTGCCGGTACTGCTGATGGTCCACACCTTGACACGTATCCGGGAACAACGCTCAGGTCGTGCGCAGGCAACTGTTTCTCCACAGCTACGAGTTATAGTCTTAAAGAATGGCACCATACGGCGGTGACCTTCGATCAGGGAAATGTAGTCTTGTATCTGGATGGAGTGGCAGATGGTAATGGCAAAACTACTTCGCCACTTGTGGGAAACAAACTTACTATGAAGATAGGCGCTGACAGTAACGGGCAGAACCTATTTATTGGCATAATAGACGAGGTTCGTGTCTATAACCGGGCATTGACAGAGAATGAGATCAAACAGAATATGAAGGCACAAAGCCTTGCAGTAGATGGGCAGGAAAAACTTGCTACTACCTGGGGCAATATAAAAGATTCAATATAACAATAAAGGTTGGCAGTTAAAATGAGAAGTGCTTTTCTGAAGGATATGGCATACAAAAAAGCCAGAATTGTGCTGACGGTTATAAGTGTAGCATGTCTGGTGATGCTTATTCTCTTGATGGGCGGTATGATGAATGCGCTCACGATGCAGGCAAAAGACTACGTTAAATCCGTAGATAAGCAGTCTGGAACAGGTATCGTATGGCTTTCTACTGAAAGATCAGGCAGTACCTTTGCAGGCTTTTCTTTGCTTAACAGCGAGTATCTTGAAGTTTTGAGAACTGCAAAAGGCGTTGACAAGGACATACCGCTTTCACCTCTCATATTTGCTCAGGCGCGCCCCATTATCAACGGCAAGGAAAAGAAAGCTATTGTAGTTGGTTATAAACTTGGCAGACTCGGCGGTCCGTCAGAACGTGACCTGAAAGACCCGACATCTCCTTTTTATCCTATTACAGGAAGACTTTTTCAACCGAGTGAATACGAAGGTCCTGAATATGTACCACCGGCTGAAGTGATCGTAGATGAAAAAACCGGTCTTGAGATCGGCCAAACTGTAGAGCTTTCGGGAAAACCCTTAAAAGTTGTTGGTAAGACAAAAGGACACTTGTTTGTGTTTGATACGCCATTACTGTTTGTTGATCTCAGAACCGCACAGAACACAGTTCTAAGCAATGTTTTATACGTCAATACTATGCTGGTAAAAGCGGAAGAAGGTTATAACGAATCTACTCTGGCGGGAGATATAAAGAATCTCAGTCCTATCCGTGTGGATGCTCACACAGGTAATCAGATCGTAAAAATTATCTTGGCGAATTACGTTGATGAACCGATGAAAGGTGTACGGGCATTAAGATCGCTGCTATGGATTGCTACTGGTCTTATAGTCGCCATGATCACTTATATGACTACGCTTGAAAAGACCCGTGAGATCGGTGTACTCAAAGCCATAGGGGCTTCGGATAGATACGTAATCTCAATGATATTGAAACAAGTATTGCTTACAACTATAGCCGGTGTAGTTCTTGGTATACTTCTAGCGATTGTATCAGCTAGATTTTTCCCGATTATGGTAATTATAAGCCTTAGAGAACCTTTGATTGTTGCCATTATAACTATCGCTGTATGTTCTTATGGCGGATACGTTGCGGCAAAAAGAGCGGCGGCTGTTGACCCTATGATAGCATTTAGAGGTCGGTAGAATGGAAACCCTTATAGAAAGCATAAATCTCGTAAAACAATACGGAGAAGACAGTGAAACTGTCATCGCTGTGAATGACGTCAATATATCCATTAACGCCGGTGAACTACTCGTCATTATGGGTGAAAGCGGTTCAGGAAAAACCACTCTCACCAGTATACTTGGATGTATACTACAACCAACATCTGGCCGTTTAATAATAAATGGAACAGAAATTGACTACAAAACACAAGATTTGTCAATAATTCGCAGGGAAAGCGTTGGCTTTGTGTTTCAATTATTTAATCTTATACCTTACCTCACTGCAATAGAGAATGTCATGATCGCTATGGACATCGGTGGAATAAAAGGTCAAGAAGCCGAAAATAAGGCAAAGGAACTCCTTGCACAGGTTGGCTTATCTGAAAGACTCAACCATAGACCATCCCAGCTTTCTGGAGGGGAGCAACAGCGGGTTTCATTTGCTAGATCGCTTGCTAATGACCCTCTTGTAGTCTTTGCCGATGAACCAACAGCTAATCTTGACAGCAAGAATAGTGCGAGCATTATGGACCTTATTGAAAGCCTTTGCCGGGAGCGAAACACTGCTTTTGCTGTCGTGACTCACGATGCACGATTAAGACAGAAAGCTGACAGAATAATCGAGATGCAGGATGGACGGATAATAAGCAAGGATGAGAGATGAAAGAAATCACTTCATCCGTCACCCTCTATCCTTTCACAAGGGGGATTTCAAAACATTTGCCACTTACTGAGGCTTAAATTTTAGGAAATAGCACGCGGATAAACGCGGATTGGGCGGATTTACGCGGATCAGAAATAATAAAAGAAAAATCCGCGAAAATCCGTTTAATCCGCGTCATCCGCGTGCTATTCCTATTAAAAAAAGTGAAAAATCTTACATTAAAGTTGCTCAAAACGTACTAAAACATTAAAAGAGGTACTCAAGTTGAAGCGAGCTATATTTCGCAATTCATTGCTGGCACTTTGTGCTTTATGTCTTACAATAATTACTTCGGGATGCGCAACGATGCTGTCTGAATTTTGGACTGAAAATTATGCGCTGGCATCTAACGGTACAAAGGCGTCACTTCCCGAAATCAACGATGGAAAATATGATACTCTTGGGGTTACGTTTCCACCTACACGTGAATTTGATCTCGTTTTACCCGAAGAAAAGCAAATAAATAGAATATTAATATACAGTGGAAATGTTATATCTTATGATCTTTTTTGTTGGGATAATAAAGATAACAAGTGGGTTTCTGTTGGCAGTGTAGGTACAAATGCTGGAAGCAAAAAAGTTTACGCTGATAAATACAAGTTTAATATACCTAGATTCGATCATCGTATAAATTTCAAGACGAACAAGATCAAGCTAATCGTAAATAAAGCCGCAAAAGATGGAGTTCTAACTACCCGTACTCCGAGTAAAAACGACAAGATAATAAATCAAAGAACAGAATATATACAGATGGGTCGAGATCGGGTAAGAGTTGATCTTTACGATGTCTTTACTTATAATGAAGCCACGATTCGAGAGATTGAAGTGTACAGCCATGCAGAAAAACCAAAAAATAAATGAAATAGAAGATTAGGTGGATGATAAGTGCGTAAATGGTCAAAAGGAGTTAAAATTGCTCTTCTAATTTCCCTCAGTATACATATTACTGCATTTCTTTCTTTAAGAGGTGTTGCGCTTTATGGTAGTATATTAAACATTATTCCTAGAGGTTTGTTCGTTGAAATTGTGAATGTTCCTAAAGATTCCAGTATTCTGCCAAGCATGTTTAATGAAAAGATTGAGATGACAGAAAGGAGTCAGGTTCCCCAAAAAAGAACTACAAAGCTATCCGCTGATTTATCTTCTATGAGAATTACTTCCAGCAAACTACCACGCCATCAGATTATAACCAAAATAGAAAATACAACCCACATTAATCAGCTATCAGTAAATCCAGAGATTACATCACAAAGTCTTCCATCTAGCTCTCTCCCTGCCGCATCTCTTGCAGGATCAGCGCAAGGTACGTTTTCGCAGGGCAAAGATATCGGCAAAGGATTAAGAAGCAATGTATCAGGAAAAAGTAGAGAAATGGTTGATTCAAGTAAAATTATACCAACCACACAACCAAAAAATTCAGTAGCTGATCTCTCACTAAGCAAAAAACTTCGGATTTACAAAGATTCTGATATGCCTTATGTAAAAGCCTTCGGTGAGATCGGAAGTCACATAGCAAAATTCAAATCAAAGAAGGTAGACGTAGCTTTCATTATAGATATAAGCGAAAGTATGCAAGACGACATAGACGCTATAAGACAGCATTTGAATATTCTAATTGAGGAATTTCGTGAGAGCAGTCTTGACTATACTATTGGAGTAGTCACATTTCATTATAATGCCCTTCTTAGTTGGCTTGGTACGGATGTTGAGATAACTGATCAAACCCGTGACGTTGAGGTGATCAGGGATGTGCTTAAAAATATAAAAGTTGGTGGTGATGAACGACCACTTGACGCTCTTATGAAAGCATTTTCTAAAGTCAAATTTCGATCTGGCGCCGGCAGGCATTTCATCTTAGTGACGGATGAATACGTTAAAGTAACTTACACAATCTCGGATATATTGAAAGAGGCAAAGAGATTAAAGATTGTTGTAGATGTGATAGGCAGGGATGAACCATTCCAAAGAGCGCTTGCCGAACAAACCGGCGGTATGTGGATGCCAATAGAAGAAGCGGAGAAAAAGTAATACGAGTTTTTCAGTTAGCATTGTAAAACACGGTAGCCCTACACTAAAGAATTTTGCCACAGCAAGCATACTGTAATCGTTAAAAAATGCCATTTTGACATAGTATTTCAACGTTTTTCACAACCCTCTGACCCCCTTTGCTAAGGGGGGAATGTTGACACGACTCGATTTATTCCCCCTTAAAAAGGGGGCTAGGGGTTGTTTTTAGGACGTTTATGTATTTTTTAACGATTACATACTGAAAGTTATTTATCTTTCTTAACGATCTTGCCTATGCTGCGCAGTTGTGCGTGAGCCGCCGCTAATCTTGCTACTGGAATTCTGAATGGAGAACAGCTAACGTAATCCAGACCCGCTCTGTGGCAGAAGTCTATCGTAGCCGGGTCGCCACCATGCTCACCGCAGATTCCGACTTCGAGATCAGGTCTTGTCTTGCGCCCCTTCTCGACTGCGATCTTTATCAACTCGCCAACGCCTTTTTCGTCAATGGTCATAAATGGATCAGTATCGAGTATGCCATTCTCTAAGTAGAATCTCAGGAACGTTCCCTGCGCATCGTCTCTGCTTACACCGAGAGTCGTTTGAGTCAGGTCATTAGTTCCGAATGAGAAGAACTCAGCCTGTGTTGCGATTTCGTCAGCAGTGACAGCCGCTCTTGGAAGCTCGATCATGGTTCCGACCATGTATTCGATCTCAATACCAGTCTCCGCCATGACTTCCTTAGCTACTTTATCGGTAAGGTCTTTCTGCATTTTAAGCTCACTCACGTATCCAACGAGTGGTATCATAACTTCAGGAATAACCTTCTTTCCGCTCTTTTTGACTTCGACCGCTGCCTCAAAGATAGCTCTGGCTTGCATTTCGGTTATCTCAGGATAGGTTACGCCAAGTCGGCATCCACGATGACCGAGCATCGGGTTTGCTTCGTGCAGTGAATCAATCTGCTTCTGCAAGTTTGCAGGATGTACGTTCAATTCCTTTGCCAACTCGTCTACTTCCTCTGGCGTGTGTGGTAAGAATTCATGTAAAGGCGGGTCTAGCGTACGTATGATAACCGGGAATCCTTCCATAGCCTCGAATATCTCGATAAAGTCGTTTCTTTGCATTGGCAGGAGATTTGCAAGAGCCTTTCTTCTACCTTCTACGTCTTCAGCGAGGATCATCTGACGCATGGGGGTGATCCTGTCTGCCTCAAAGAACATGTGTTCTGTTCGACAAAGACCGATACCTTCTGCACCGAACGCTCTGGCTCGTTTTGCGCCAACGGGTGTGTCGGTATTTGTCCTGACGCCGAGCTTCCTGATCTCATCTACCCATTCCATGAATGTACCGAAATCACCGCTCATCGTTGGCTCAATTAATTGAACTTCACCAAGCATGACTTTACCGGTATATCCATCAAGGCTTATAATATCGCCTTCATTAACAACCAGATCACCAACTGTAAATTGTCTGGCAGTCTCGTTGACAGTTATGTCATTACAACCAACCACACAGCACTTGCCCATATCACGACCGACTATTGCAGCGTGTGAGGTCATACCACCAGTAGCGGTCAGAATGCCCTGAGAAGCGTGCATCCCGCCAACGTCCTCTGGTGAAGTGAAAGTACGCACTAGAATAACCTTCTCTCCCTGTTTTGCCATTTCTTCTGCACGGGCGGCAGTAAACACTACTTTTCCAACAGCAGCACCCGGGCCAGCCGGTAAACCCTTACCGATGACATTAGCCTTAGCTTTTGGATCAACCATCGGGTGGAGTAATTGGTCTACTCTTTCGGGCATAACCCTTGCGACAGCCGTTTCTTTGTCAATACGCCCTTCTTTGACCATATCAACGGCGATCTTAACCTCTGCCATAGCAGTACGTTTACCTCGTCTTGTCTGGAGTATCCAAAGCCTTCCTTGTTGCACGGTAAATTCGATGTCCTGCATCTCTTTGTAGTGATCTTCCAGTTTACCTGCGTATCCCAGAAGTTCCTTATAAATTTCAGGCGTAGCTTTGGCAAGTTCGTCAACGTGCAGAGGAGTTCTGACACCAGCCACCACATCTTCGCCCTGAGCATTAAACAGATAATCCGCAAAGAATTTCTTTTCACCATTGTTGGGGTCTCGTGTAAAGGCAACTCCTGTTCCTGAGTCATCGCCCATGTTACCAAATACCATCGTCTGGACATTGACTGCTGTTGAGCCTTCGTCAGCGGAGATTTTGTTGATTCTTCTATAAATAATAGCTCTCTCTGAGTCTCGTGAACCAAATACCGCATCTCTCGCTATGCGAAGCTGTTCCATCGGGTCTTTGGGGAAATCCATGCCCTTTTCACGTCTGACTATCTCTTTATACGTCTTTACAAGGTCTTTCAGATCGTTAGCATCGAGATCAGTATCCAGCTTAACGCCTTTCTCTTTCTTCTTCTCATCAAGAGCATGCTCAAAAAATTCAATATTTATAAGCAAAGCTACGTCGCTATACATTTGTATGAGTCGCCTGTATGAGTCATAAGCAAATCTTGGATTACCAGTTTCAGTGGCAAGCCCTTCAACTGTCTCGTCATTGAGTCCAACGTTCAGAATAGTTTCCATCATGCCCGGCATAGATTCCGCTGCACCTGATCGAACAGAAACGAGGAGAGGTTTCTTTGAGTCTCCGAACTTTCTTCCCATAACCTCCTCAATTTTATGTAACGCTTCAACTATCTGCTCATCAAGGTCTGCCGGGTAAGTTTTACCGTTATCGTAGTAGTATCGGCAAACGTCAGTGGTGATTGTAAATCCCGGTGGAACTGGCAAACCCAGGTTAGTCATTTCCGCAAGGTTGGCACCCTTTCCACCCAACAATCTTTTCATATCGGCTTTGCCATCAGCTTTGCCTGCCCCAAAAAAGTATACATGCTTTACATTTGACATTAGAAATCCTCCATTATTATAGTAGCAACACTATTCGTTTTATCAACAAAACGCCTTCAAACGAATATTATCCCCGGCAAGTTAGTTTTCATTCCAAATTATGAGTTTTTATACATAACAATCCTGCGGTTGAATTTCGGGAAGTAGGCTCATGAAATTGGTGGGATAATATCCCCAAGTAAAGGCTTTTCTATCAGAATCTGATTGTCTCATACCGAAGCGTGAAGTTTTTACGGGCTGGTTACCGGAAGTCCATGTTTCATTCATAAATAAATACGACAAAACGACAAGATAATGTTAGCATAACATTCTATAAGTGTCAAGTGTCTTAAACCAAATGGAGGAGACTGTTTTAATTAGTAGGCAACAAAAAAGCCATCTGTTACAATATACTCCACTTTGAATCACCTACTAAATTAATACAGTCTCGAATTTTCGAGAGGGATTGACAAAGATGCTTGGAAATGATAATATACTATTCAGAAAATATATCTGCGAATAATGCTAATAAGCACGAATAAAATAAAAAGATTCGTGAAGATTAGAGTAAATTAGCGGATAAAATATTTTCATTGTTATGTATGAGCGTTTGCTTATGAAAAACTTAAATAGAAACAAACAAGAAACATAATATTATGCTGGCTCATAGAATATTTCGTTAGGGGGTCATTTTGGTGAGAACACTGCTATTTACTACACTATGTACTGCTTTGCTACTTTTAGCTATTGTCTTACCTGTCTTTGCCTTTGACAACATTACTCCACTCGAAGTCAAACAAAAACTAGATGCTGGAGGAGATGTCTTCATTCTCGATGTTAGACAGCCTGAAGAATACGCCCAGGGGTATGTACCAAAAGCATACCTGATACCTTTGGGCGAACTCGATCAGCGATTGAATGAAGTTCCCAGAGATAAATATTTAATTGTCGTGTGCCAGAGTGGTGGAAGAAGCGCTAAGGCTTCACAAGAATTGGATGATAATGGATATAATAACGTCCATAATATGCTTGGCGGAACACCGGCTTACAAAAGCTTGCCTGAATATCTTTGTATTAAAGCAGATGATTTAAAGGATCAACTGGCAAGCCTAAACGCAGTTATATTAGACGTGAGAACAACGGAAGAATATGAAAAGAGGCATATCGAAAACGCTGTTTCTATCCCTATTGACCAGTTAAGTGATCGTAAAAAAGAGATACCACAAGATAAAGGGATTATTATAGTAGGTGCAGACAATGATCAGGGAACTCAAGCCTCTAAAAAGCTTATTGAGTTGGGATATAAGGATGTCAAGAGTCTTGAGGATGGCATGTTAGCCTGGAAGGTCAGCACAGGAGTATCTAGCCCAAAAAAACTCATAACGACATTCGCCGCAATCAAGAAGAATTAAAGATTAGAAATATTGTATTAATCTTTAATCTTGACTTTTAGTGCCTTTATTAGTAAGTTCGTATGTCATTCTAAACACTAGCGAAGAATCTAAAACGTTATGATATAAGAAGATTCTTAACTTTATTCAGAATGACAAAACACAAGTTATTTAGCGATAGAACCATTTAGAAAAAGTGATTAAATGCTTAAAGTAGGTATCGCCGGGGTGCCAAGCAAAGAGATACTTGACCGTCATACAAAAAGCGGGATCGAGATCGTTGATCTCGACATGCCCATAGATGGCGTAGATTATTTTGACGCAATAGAGAAAATATCTCCAAAAATCTACTGCGCTACGCTCAAGACCGTCTTTGTCAATGCACTGACTTTAATTCCTGACATTATAATAGCTGACGTCGGTGAAGGAAAATGCGATGGGATGCGGTTCATCGCTGAAGTACTTCGTGACCTTCTACCAAACACAGGGATGATAACCACGCACAATGTAAATGCAAAACCATTGGGAAACCCTATATCAATTTCTGATCTTACATTAAAAGAAAAGATGAACAGGATCGTTAACAGCGTTATAATGGAAGTTGATAAAAACGTAACTTCATGTAAGCCAACTGCCGGTTTTTGGGGTGTTCCACCAAGGGATTTCTCGATCCTCGACCTGTTCCCGAATACGACTCACGTATATGGCTGGGTAAGGTGTATGGAGAATAAATCGCCGGATAATATGGAGATAGAGATGTACGTTGATGAGGGGATTCCTATTGTGTTTTTTGCCCAGTCATTTTGCCAAAAAACAATGCTGGCGAAGTATCTAGCAAGCAAATATAACGGTCTTTTCGTGGATGTAGACGCACAGTTAGATGACAGCACCAGAGCAAAGGTGATCGCATTTCTTACTTTGCGTGGAGCTATTATATAAAGTAGAGAAGCTAAATAGGTCTAGCAAACTGAATTACTAGACGAAATTAATGTAATAGAATTGTCATAGCATTATCATATTTCTGCCGTAAATTCATTTATAATATTCGATTTTTAACTTGACATTAACACCATACTATTGTCAAGTGGTAGCCCCACATTAAAATGTGGTCAAAGATTCCATCGGTTAATAAGCTCTTTCAAACGCTCAGAAGGTCTACCCCTAGGTAGCTTCCAAGGAAGTAACGGCACTTGATAAGTAAGCAACTCACC
>Ga0315282_10004588_pt1 | contig 23966 bp, 14 predicted proteins | sample YL17G07_20_MG_FD_203693 | JGI IMG/M metagenome (GOLD analysis project Ga0315282, IMG submission 203693) | Sediment microbial communities from Yellowstone Lake, YNP, Wyoming, USA - YL17G07_20 | ecosystem: Environmental > Aquatic > Freshwater > Lake > Sediment | place: USA: Wyoming | collected... | reverse complement strand
CTCGTAACCCGTCTCCCTCTCAAGGTCATCCCAGTTGAGGAGGATGTACGGCTTCCGGCGGAGCTTCTTGACGAGGCGTTTACAATATTTCTTGACTTGTCCCTTGGGGCCGTTGAACCGTAATATCATGTAGAAGGTCTGGGGCATCTTCCCAAATTGGCTATACCTCTTCGATTCGAGCTCGAGGGTCGTTTCTATGAACTCGATCCTTACCGACCATTCCTTGTCCTCTTCCAACCATGACGCCTGATAAAGCTGTATCTTTGCGGTCTCATCCATCTCGAGCGCGGCATTCCAGGCAGCAGCGCCCACATCCGTGAAGCAGATGAAGGTCTTGAGGGACAAGTAGGAGCATTCGGTATAGGTCCCCTTCTGGAGGTCTGCGTAGATCACATAAGGCATCTCGACGGAGGGCCTGGCGAAAAGCAAGGCCGTAGATTTCTCCTTCGCCATTCTATCCGCCTCGGAAGCCCTTCAAAGGAGGGTCTAGGTGTTTCATTCTCACAATGCGTAATAAACCTTTTCTAAGGGTGTCGAAGGTGTTGAGTGCCCGAGCCGGGATTCGAACCCGGATCGAAAGCTCCGCAGGCTTTCAGGATGTCCTGGCTACCCCACTCGGGCACGGTGATTTCTAGCGCGTTCTCCTCGGTGAAGGTTGGTAAAGTGGTCCGGTTTAAAAAGGTTTCTCATTGTGAGACCGAGGAACTACCGCCCAGCACTCATGTAAATAGCCAGCTCTGGCGTGACCCTTCCGGTCACCTTTTCCATACATAATGTTTTTATCGACAAAAGACCTTTTTGATGCGATGGCCCAGATGCGCATCAAGGGACTGACCTTGAAATCGAGGATCGAGTTCGTCGACCAGATCTACGGCAAGGACGCCCTGGCCGGCATCATGAAGCACCTCAGGCCAGACACGGCGGCCGTGCTCGCAGAGCCCAGGAAGGTCAGGGCCACGGCCTGGTACGACCTCAGGGTCCAGGTCGACCTCGACGAGACGATCTGCCGGCACCTGGCCAAGGGCGATGCGGGCATCTACAAAAAGCTCGGGGCCTTCTCGGCCGAGTTCCAGAGCGTCGGGGGCGGTGGTCGTACGGTAAGCGACCCCTGGAAGTTGTTCCAGATGGTCGGCTCGGTCTTCGACCGCTACTTCAGCCCGGGCCGGATCGAGATCATCAAGGTCAACGACAAGGAGGTCCTCCTGAGGCTCTTCGAGTTCAGGTCCGTGAAGGAGAACTGCCTTTCGAACCTTGGGTTCCTATCGAAGAGCCTTGAGCTGAACGGGTTCAAGCCCACGATCGTCGAGGAGACCGTTTGCTCCGAGGACCCGTCGGCAAAATATTGTGAGTACCACATCGCATGGAAGTGATTCCACAATTAATTTCCTTACTATATCAATTCCTCTGGAGCTTCGGGCTTTGTTGTGGGTTCAACCTTGACAGGCTTTGGGGTCTCATCCACACCCTTACCTTCCTTGAGCTCGGCCAGATCCTTTCTGGCTTGCTGAATATAGTGTCTGGCCTTCCCTGGAACGTTGCACATCACGAAGGAACGGGCAAGGTCCAATGGTATTTTCACATATTCTGTGAACACTCCCTTGGCTTCGAGGGCTCGGACCTCTCGCTCGAGCACTTGTACCTGGTGCCTGAGCTCTTCCATCTCAGAATCGTTTCTCGGCTTTGGCCTTCGGATCTTGTTCTTGGTAAGGGGTTTTCTCATCCCGCCCCTTCCCAAGTATTGCTGCTCATCGTACCACCAGCCAAAGGCCATCAAACCAGTGAGGAACCACATTAGAATGCCCAACAGGAAACATACGAGATTAAAAGGAGATATACCGAAGTAAAAGAATAGTATCCCGATAGCGAATAGGAATCCAATCCAGAAACATCCTTCAACCCAGTAGAAACGGTCCCCCGGCCTTGTGATGGGTTTGAGAGTACCTACTGGTAACATTTCCTTGTATCCTCCGAACCTTGGCCCATTACTTCGTTTGTGCGATATTAAAGGTATGCTTGGGCCATCCTTGAGATGTCCCAACACTGACGACAGGATTTTTACATGTAAGATGTTGAGAATGCTCTAAAAGGAAGTACTCACTGTACCAATTGCTCAGAACAGTACGGGCAGAACTTGGGGGTCTTCGGTAAATTCAGCTTCTCGCCGCAATATGGGCATGCCGCGAAGGCCTTCTTGGCCGTCCCCTCGACGCTGGTGTTCCTCAAGGACGCGTCGGTCTGCACCTGCTGGCCCTGACCAAGATCGCTGTGCATAACGACGGAATTGTCGACGTTGATGTTCGAGCCAGACCGGGCGTCTCCGGCGATGACGGGCCCGCCAGCGCCGCTGCCCCCGATCTGGGACCGTTGGACAACCGAATCCTTGATGTTTATCTCGTCGCCGATACGGACGTTCTGGGCGACGATGATCTGCTTCTGCTCGCTGGCGGCCTTCTTGGTGGCCTCGACCTCTGACAATATCTTCGAGAGGTAGACCTGCATCTGGCTGGAACCGGACTGACCCTGGATGTCCGACTTCATCTTCTCCATCTCGCTCTCGAGCCGCTCGACGTCCTCGGCCTTGTCGGCCCTCTTGAGCCGGTCCTGGACATCCTGCAGCTTGGAGCCGGTCTGCGAGACATACACCGCCGTGCCCAGCTCCTCCTCTAGCTGCTTTGCCTGGACGTTCATGCCGAAGCGCTTCATGATGTCTATGGCGATCTCGTACTTCGTGCACGCCCCGGGGGCGTCCATGAATAAGGTGTTGCGTGCCTCTTCGCCGATGGCCACGGCCTTCTGCTTGACCTCGTTGCCGAGGGCGTCGGCCTTGACCATGAGGTCCTTCTTGATGTCCGGCGGGGCCTCCTTGGTCCGCACCATGTCCTGGACGCGGAACAGCGTGTTGGCCGAGCTCCTGAGGTCGGTGGACAGCAGGGCCTTGGCGGCCATCAGGTGCGTGTCCACCTCCTTTATCCAGTCCTGGGCGCCGGCCTCGGCCTGCTTGCCCTTCTCGCCGCACTGGAACTTGAGTATCTCGTAGTGCTTCCGGTCGTTGCCTATGATGCGCTTCATGTCGTTGCCGGACTGCGCCAGGGAATCGTAGAGCGGCAGAAGCTCGTCGAGGATCTTGTCGGCCTCCTTGAAACGGCCCTGGCCCATGAGCAGGTTGGCCCTGTAGTCCAAGGACCTCAGTTGGTTTATCTGTGGGGTGTAGGCCATCGAGCATCCTCTGTAAAGGTCGTCGGGCTAGTGGGGCTCCCATGCATCAATGGAGCGGGGCCCCGCAGCCTCCACAGAACTTGGCGTTCGGCGGGTTCTGGTGCCCGCAGGTCGCGCATCCGGACTGGGCCAGTACAGCGCCGCAGAAGTTGCAGAACTTCCCTCCGCCGGTGACGAACTGGTGGCACGAGGGGCACTGAGCGCCGACCTTCTGGGTCACATCGCCGTCGAACTGCTTGCTCTGGGCGACCTGTTGGCGCATCTGCTGTACCGCCACCTCGGACTGTGTGGCGGCCATCTCGACCCCAAGGCGCGGGGAACATTCCACGCAGAGGTTGGTGTCCGTGTTCCAGCAGTCGACGCACGCCCACTTGTGGTCCCGGGGGCACTTGCGGAAATATTTCTGGATCTCGTTCCATGACCGGCCGAAGGCGTCGTCCTTCTCCTGCCGCTGCTTGGCGTTCAGGTTGTCGCCGCTGCTCTGGCTCCTTACGACCGACCCGAACATGCCGCCGAATAACTCGCCGGCCACGTTCGCGGCCTGTGAGGAACGGTACGCTCCGGACGCTATGTAGGTGGACTTGTACTCCCTGCCACAGATGTCGCAGTGGAAGGAGAACTGGAAGCCCTGGTTGTTGCTGTAGTCGCGCCAGTTGTGGGGTACGTCCAAGACGGGCATGTTACCACGCAGTGCCATTAATTAGGCATTCCCGTATATATTTCTATCGAGGGGGTCAATGGTCCCTAACGATGTCCTGCATGCCTATGAGCTTGATGCGGGCGTCGACGGCTATGCAGCCCTCGCCCTTGGGCAGGACCATGACGGGGTTCAGGTCCACCTCGGCGATGTCTCCCATCTCGGTCACCATCTGGGCCAGCCGCTCGAGCCACTCCTGCAGGACATCGATGTCCGCCGGCGGCTCTCCCCGGTGGCCCTTGAGCAGTACGGCGCCACGCGTCTCGTCTATCATCTCTTGGGCGTCGGCGTCGGTCAGAGGTATGAGGCGGAAGGAAACGTCCTTCAGGGCCTCGACGTAGATGCCGCCCATGCCGTACATCAGCAGCGGGCCGTAGGTCTTGTCGATGCTCATGCCGAGGATGACCTCCTTGCCACGGGTGACCATGGGCTCCACGCGAATCCCGTTAATCTTGGCGTCCGGGGCCTTGGTCGTGACGCTCAGGAGGATCTGCTCGTAGGCCTCCTTGACCTCCACCTCGGTGTGCAGGTCAAGGGCCACGCCGCCAACGTCCCACTTGTGGACCAGGTTGGGCGAGTCTATCTTCAGGACCACCGGGAGGCCCTCCTCCCTGGCGTGCTTGGCGGCCTCGGCGGCGCTCTTGGCAAGCAGTGACTTCGTCGTCTTGAAGCCGTAGGCGGCCAAGACTGTCCGGACCTCCTTGGGGTCCAGCCAAAGCCGGCCGGCGTTCCTGGCCTTGAGTATCTGCTCATCAGCCGTGGCCCGGTCCGCCTCGAACTCGCGGACGGTGCCCTTGTCCTTGTGGAGCCACTGGCCGTAGTTGTAGAGCATGCGGAGTGACTTGACCGCGGATTCCGGGAAGCGGTATGTGGGCACGTTGTTCTCGGTCAGGTAACGTACACCCGGGGAGTCCTCCTTCTTGCCGAGGAAGCACGCGATGATGGGCTTGTTGGAGAAGCGGCCCACGTCCACGATGGCCCTCGATGTCTCGACCTCGGCCTTGAGGACCAGGGGCACGTTCAGCACGATGATGGCGTCCACGTTCCGGTCCCGGATCATGGCCTGGAGGCACTTGCGGTACATCTCGGGCGTGGCGCCCGCTATCATGTCGACCGGGTTGTGGGTCGAGGCCTCCTTCGCAAGGAAGGTCCTCATGTAGGCCTCGGTCTCGGGCTCGAACTGGGTCATCTCGAGGCCTATGCCCTCGACGGCGTCGGCGGCCATGATGGCCGGGCCACCGGCGTTCGTCAGGACCGCGACCCGCTTACCGTGCGGAGGTGGCTGGCTGGCGAAGGCCATGGCGTAGTCGAAGAGCTCCTCGACGGAGGTGGCCCTCATCATGCCGCACTGCTTGAACAGGGCCTCGGCGGCCGCGTCCATGCCGGCCAGCGAACCCGTGTGACTGCTGGCGGCCGCGGCGCCGGACCTGGTCCTGCCGGACTTGACGCATATGATGGGCTTCCTCTGGCTGATGTCCCTGGCGATCCGGGTCATGTTGCGCGGGTTACCGAAGTTCTCCATGTACATCAGGATGATGTCCGTGTTCGGGTCCTCGCCGAAGTCCCGTAAAAGGTCGTTGCCAGAAACGTTGGCCTTGTTGCCCATTGAAACGAATTTAGAGAAGCCGATCATCTCGTCGCAGGCGTGGTTCAGGATAGCCACGCACATGGCGCCGGACTGGGACATGAATGCCATCCGCCCCGGCAGGGCCGGTGTGGTCCCGAAGGTGGTGTCGATCTTGAACTCGGGGTCCGTGTTTATCATGCCCATGCAGTTGGGGCCCAGGAACCTCATGCCGGCCTTGTGGGCGATACGGTTGAGCTCCTTCTCGAGCTTCTCGCCCTCGGGGCCGATCTCCTTGAAGCCCGCCGACAGGACCACGATGCCCTTGACCCCCTTCTCGGCGCATTCCAGGAAGACGTCCTTGACGAACTTGGCCGGGACCACGATTACAGCCAGGTCCACGGGGTCCGGTATGGCCTTCATCGACGGGTAGGCCTTGACGCTGTGGACCTCCTGGGCGGTGGAGTTCACGGGATAGACGGTCCCCTTGAACCCGTAGGTTAGCAGGTTGTGCACGACGTACCAACCGAGCTTGGACGGGTTGTTGGTGGCACCTACGACGGCAATGGACCTTGGCTTGAAGATGCAGTCGAGATCGCTCATGGGGACCCCCTCTGGATGTCACTAGCTGGGTAGGGCATCGGCGAATAAAACGATTTGGCTGGCCCTGGCGCCTATTCCTCGGGCTTCTTCTTGGTCTCGAGCTTGCCCAGGGAGGCATAGAGCGGTGCCACGCCGCCCCTCGGCAGTGGCGGCTTATCGCCCGCCTGCGGGCCCATGGGCTTGGCCTGCATGGGCTTCGGCGGCGGTCCTGGCGGTGCCTTCCTCAAGAGCTCCGTGTCCTCGTCATCGTCATCGGGCTCCGGGCTCGGGGACGGTCCCGGTCCGGGCGGTGGCGGGAACAGGTCGGGCCTCGGCTCCAGCGGGCTCGGGCCTGGCGCTGGTGTCGGTCCAGGGCTGACCTTGGAGACGTCTTTGATGCCTGGGGTCGCCATGGGCTTCGGCGGGCCTTGCGGCATGGGCCTCGGGCCAATGGCGGTCGGCTTCGGCGGCGGGGCCTTGGCTACCATCTTGACCTTCTTGATGGTCTTGACAGGGGGCTGGGCCGCGGCCTCGGGGGCCTTCTTCTCTTCCGGCTTGGGTTCCGCCGGCGGTGCCGCGGGCTTCGGGGGCGGTGGCAGGGGCTTGGCCTCGGCGGGCTTCAGCGGGGGAGGCTTGGCCACCGGCCTCACGACCCGCTTGACCGTTACCGGCTCCTTCGGCTTCGGGGTCACCTTCTGGACCGGCTTGACGACGGGCTTCGGAGGCTCCTCCTCGATCACCTCGGCCTCGACGACCTCGGCGTCTATCAACTCGTCCTCCTGCGGCTCGTCGAAGATGGCCTTGTGGACCGTTGGCGTGGAGAACTCGAACAGGGGGAACTCGCGCTCGAGCTCCTCCGGGACATCGGCGCTCGCCTCGGTGGGCGCGAGGTCGATGGAGCGGGCCAGGTCGACGTGGACCGGTTCGTTGTTCTTCGACCCGATCAGGCCCTGGTTGAACCGCTGGTAGACCTCGCAGGAGAGGGCTATGTTCTGGTTGATCTTGAAGCACACGGTGCATAGGTTGAAATTGGGTCTCACGTGGCAGGGATGGGTCGGGAGGTTGTCCAGGAAGAACCTGAGGTTGTCCTTCCTCTTGTCGTAGATTGCAGCCGCATCGCACTGCATGGCCGTCATGGTCATCACCTAGTCGCTCTCCTTGGTCTCGAGGTCCGTCGAGTGACATACCTCTATTTATTTATTGAATAAAGAGTTTTTGGTTAGGACGTTTAATCCGTCGAGGGGCCCGGGCCCGCCTTCTGACAATGATTACTATTAGGAGCATCCCGGCCAGGGGGACCACGATGTCCCTGAACTCCGGTATCCTCCAGACCGAGGCCTGGCCCGCGTCGGCGGCCGGCTTGTCGTAGCCCGGGGCGCCCACCAAGATCTCCGAGTACCCGTCCTTGTTGAAGTCCCCGCTGTCCACGGACCAACCGAAGTGATCGTTGGAGGCGTTGCCGTAGTTGGTGTAGTTGGCGTTGGCCGCGGTGTTGTTGAAGGACAGCGGGCCCAGGAAGGTGTAGACGGCCCCGGCGTCCGCCGTTGCCCCGTTGTGCGCGTAGGGCGCCCCGACGGCTATGTCGGCCCTGCCGTCCTTGTTGATGTCGCCGGCACCGGTCACCGAGTACCCAAAGTTGTCACCGGCGGCCCCGCCGGTTATCCTGACGTCCTTGCGGGCCCGGACCATGATGAGGAGGTCGTAGGTGGAGACAGCCCAGTTGCCGTTCGGGAGGTTCCTGCGGGCCGCGGTGCCGCCCGTGTAGGGAGCGTGATCTTGCTCCCACCAGTTGTATCCTCCGTTCTGTTGGGCACAGGAGGCCACTATCCAGTAGACCGTGTTGCCGGTCAGCTTCGCGTTGGGGCTCACATCGAGGTCTATCCAGAAGGTCTCGATGGCGTTCGCGTTCTTTCCCGGGTTCACGTTCGTTGTCCAGACATTGACCCCGCTGGGGAAGTTGTTGGCACCGTTCGTCTGCAAGGATACGGTCAATGCGTTAGGGTTGTTCACGCGCTCCGATCCCATCCACCAGATGTTGGTCACGTAGGTCGTACCGGCCGGTGTGGTGAAGGACTGGGCCCTGATCCGGGTGCTATCGACGTTCCGGCTCGCGCCCGGAGGATATTCCAGGACGACCTGGGCGAAAATGTTGTCCGCCATGCTCGCGCTCCCGTTGAAGATGTGGGCCCTGCCGGCGTCAGCGCCGCCGGCGTCGCTGTAAGGGGCCCCGACGATGACATCCGCGTAGCCGTCCTTGCCCGGGTCCCCTGCGCCGTCCACGGAATATCCGAACCCGTCGCCCATGTTCTCCCCGCGGTGCACCACGTCGGGCCACACCAGGGCGTCGAACATCAGGTCATTGCTGTTCTGGGCGGTCCAGGCGTTATTGACCCATGTGGCCGGATAGCCTCCACCATAGACGTTCGCGTTCCTGTAATACCAACCATATCCTTGGTTGTTATTGCCGGTGGCCGTGGCATATATCCAGTACCTCGTGTTGGCGCTGACGGGGGCCGGGTTCGAGAATACAATCCTTACGAAGGAGCCGCCGGCAGCGGCGGCGAAATCCCTCCCCTCCTGGGAGGATATGCGGTTCGCGCTGGGTACCCCGTTGTTGTCCGTCCGGATCTCCACTTCGAGCTGCGTGTTGCCGTTGCCGATGTCCTGGGCCTGGATGTCCACGAACCGCACACGGCCGGCCGTGCTGGGCGTGAAGGACTGGGCCACTCGATGGTTATTGTCGATGGGGTAGTTGACATTGCTATGTGTGGTCTGGGAGGCCATGAGCGTGTTTTCGAGGCTCCCCCCGTAGAAGATGTTGGCCCCGCCCACTCCGAGGGTGCCATTGCCGCCGACCGCGATGTCCGGATAGGTGTCGCCGTTGACGTCGCCCGCGCCCGCGACGGATATGCCGAAGTTGTCGAAATTGTATTCGCCGTCGAGCTTTACATCGGCGTTCGTGCCGTTCGTGGGTATGGCCCCGTCGCCGTAGAACACGTAGGCGCGCCCACCATCCGTCGTGAACTTGGTCGTGTTAAGGAGTTGGTCGAAGTAGGGGGCGCCGACGAGGACATCGTCGTTGCCGCTCTTGTCCACGTTCCCAGGGCCAGCCACCGAGTATCCGAACTTGTCCGCGTTGACCTGTCCGTCGATCGTCACATCGGCCTTGGCGGTCGTGTAGCTGCCCGTCCAGGCGTTCTTTCCGTAGAAGATGTACGCATGGCCGGGCCCGGCGTCGGGCTCGCCGATTATGATGTCATTGTAACTGTCCCCGTTGACGTTGCCGACACCGGCGACCGCCCAGCCGAGGTGCCCGCCTACCTTCAGGCCTGTTATCCTCACATCGGCCTTGGACGCATTCAGGTCGTCGTGGAGGTTGAAGTTGGCCCTGCCGTGGAATATGTAGGCGGCCCCTCCGTTGGTGGCGTTGGTGTCGTTGTAGGGGGCGCCGACGATTATCTCGTTGTAGCCGTCGCCGTTCACATCGCCGGCGTTGGCCACACAATAACCGAACTGGTCCCCGCTGGCACCACCGCTACCGTCGGTGACCAGGGCCAGGGCCGGGTCGCCCTGGACCTTGCCGTCCGACGCGTCGGCCTTGGAGCCGTCCCAGTTGGAGATGTAGAAGGCCGCATCGAAGGCCCCCGTCGGGCCGAGGCCCAGCAGGTCCTTGGGCAGCCCGAGCTCGATGGCCTTCTCGCCCTTCTCGGCAATGACGTTCGTCCTCTTGGTCCAGCCATCAGATGCCTTGGGGTCGTAGGCAAGGAGCTCGGCGCTGACGATCCTGCCGCCCTTCCCGAGGACCTTGATCTCGTAGTCGGCCCCGATGGTCGTCCATTCGGCCATCTGACCCGTGGTGTTGTCCCTATCGGCATCGATGAGGATCAGCAGGACGTCCTGTCCTTTGAGGACCTCGGGGACGATCGGAGGCCCCGGTGGGCCCGATGGCCCGGGCACCGGCCGTTCGGCTATGCCCCCGGGCTGGAAGTCGCCATACATGATCCCGCCTACGGTCTCGGTGTAGAAGAAGGCGGACTGGCCGTTCGAGGTCGTTCGGTAGTCCTTGATGTCAAGGGTCGGGATGTCCATGTCGCCGAGCGTGTCCGGGTTCGAAGGCACATTGGACCAGTCTTCGAAGGCCCCGTCTATGGTTATCTGTGTGGGCGCGGCTCCGATGTACCTTTTCTGGGCCATGGCCCCGTTGACGGTGATGGCGCCCCCGGCCGCGGTGACACCGGTCCGGTCGAGGCCTAGGCCAATCGTGGAATAGCGGGCCGCACCCGGGGTGATGTCGGCCGTGACGAAGAGGAGCAATGGCTGGCCGGGCAGGACCTTGATGGCCGTGGCTGGCACCAGGTCCACGGTGTTACCGGAAGGGTTGCCCCCGCCTATTGCCATGTCGCTGGACCCCGGGCTCCCGTCGCCATTGTCCATGGTGAGGGCCATGCTGGCGATGCCATTGCCAAGGCTGCCTGTTATAGACAGGTGAAGTGAAGGAATCGTCGTGGGGCTGTTCATGGCCGTTACCCTTATGGAGAGCAGGGCCTGGCCGTTGACGCCGATGGCAAGGACCGATGGTCCGGCCTCCGCGATGCCCAGCACGAGGGCCCCGCCGTGTGACGAGATGATCGCGTCCGCCGTGTCCCGGCGGCCTGCCGTATCCGCCATGACGAATAGGGATTGCGGTCCGTCCTTGTCGATGGTCCCGATGGCGGATGTGGACACCGCGCATTCCAGGGCCTGCTGGTGGGCGCTTGCCGAGATGCCGACGGGGTCCGTCCACCCGTTCCAGTCCTCGCGGTCCCTGGCCGTGTCGAAGGACAGGAGGTTGGCCGAACGGACCGTGCCGTCCCAGCCGTAGACCTCGACCATGCGGTCGGCGCCGATGCCCCCTATGGTATATCCCGTGAGCGTGTTGTTGTCCGTGTCCAGGAACGCTCGGAAGATGTCCACGCCCTGGTCCCTTCCGTTGAAGATACGGCCCGATGCCGAGACCTGGACGAAGAAATAGAGCGAGCCATCCTGGGGCTTCAGGAGGTAATCGGTCATGTCCAGGTCCGGGTTGGCGGCCTGGTCGCCGGCTGCGTCCGGGAACTTCTGGAACTTGGTCCAGTCAGAGAACTGCCCGTCTATCACTATCCCGGGGCTGGTGTTGACGAACACCATGACCGTGGGGATCGCGACTAGCAGGAGGACGGCAGCGAGGACGGCGCCGATGGCACGGAGGTTCCTCGAGCGCTTGGCCTTCGCCGGCGCCCGTGAGATGCCTACGCCGTTAACCATGCCGCTGCCGTTGGTCAGTCCGCTACGGCCATTGACCAGGCCGCGGCCGTTGACGAGCCCCTTGCCGTTGACAAGGCCACGGCCGTTGACCATGCCCTTGCCGTTCACGAGGCCCCTTCCGTTGACGAGCCCGCGGCCGTTGACGAGGCCGCGACCGTTCGTGAGACCGCGACCGTTCGTGAGACCGCGACCGTTCACAAGTCCGTGGGTCTCGCCCAGGGCCGGGCGCTTGACCTTCCGCTGGACGCGAAGCGGCTTGGTCTCGGCCGCCTCGAGCGGGGCCATCTCGAGGACCTCCTCGGCGGCCTCGACCATGTCCAGGACCGCGCCTTCTTCCTCGGGGGCCGGTCCGCGCGCCTCGGAAAGCGTGTCGACGATGTCCTGCAGGAGGGTTCTCACGGCCACGGAATCCGGGGCCATGGCCTGGGCCTTGAGCGCCGCCTGGTAGGCCTCGTCGATGTTCCCAAGGCCCTGCAATGCCTTGGACTTCGACAGGTAGCCCTCGATCCTCTTCGGGTCGACATCGAGGGCCGCCTCGAAGGTGTTCAGGGCCGAGCGGGTCATGCCTATGTCCATGAGGGCGTTGCCTTTGTACCAAAGCGCCTCGAAGGTCGGGAACTTGGATATCGAAAGGTCATAGTGCTCCATGGCGAGGCTGACCTCGCCCCGGACGAAATGTTCGACGCCCTGCTGGGCATCGAGGAAGGCCTCCTCCTGGAGGGGCGTGAGCGGCTCCGGCGGCGGGGTAGCGGGCGCGGGTTCCTTCGGCACCTCGGCCACGGGCATTTCGGCCTTTGGCTCCTTGTCGACATCGAAGGTCTCGACGAGGGCGGCCAGCTCTGCCGCGGCCTTCTCCTCCAGGGCCTTCAGTTCCTGCATGGGCTCGGCGGGTCCCTCCTCGAGGGGCTCGAGCTCCTGCACCGCTTCCACCGGCGCCGTCTCCTGGACCGGATGCATCTCCGGGAGACCTTCAAGCTCACCGGGGGGGACCTCGGTCTCGTGGGCCCCGACGGCCTCCAGCCTTGGCAGCGGTTCCTCCTCCGGGACCGCCTCCAGCTCTGGATAGGCCTCGATGTCGGACAGGGGTTCCAGCTCAGGCAGCTCCTCGAAGTCCTCGGGCCTCGGGCCGGCGGGCTCCTCGATGACCTCCTCGAAGGTCGGCAGGGCCGCCTCCTCCTGGGTGGCCTCCTCGACGACCTCGAGCTCTGGGTAGCCCTCGGCCTCGGAGACAGGCTCGAGCTCCGGGACCTCCTCCTCGACGGGTTCCAGAGCGGGCGGCTCCTCGACGGCCGGGGCCGTTCCGTCGCCCTCGACGAAGAAGGCCTTGCTGATGCGCCGCTTCATCTCCCGCTCTATGCGGCCCTCGCGCTCCCGCTTGAACTCCTCCCATTCCCGCCGGGCCTCGATCTCCAGCTTGAGGCTCAGGAGCAGGTCCTCGGCCTGCAGGGGCTCTCCGGCTTCGATGGCCTTGAGGATCGCGGCCCGCTCGTCCTGGAATTTATCCTTGGGGACACCGTTGAGCTCCTCGAGGACCCGGTCCTTCGTGGCCTCGAGGGCCTCGGCCCGGGCCTCGACCGGCCCGACGCACTCCAATCGCTTGGCCAGGTCCTCCGCTCTGGAAAGGGCCAGGTAGTTCTTGGCGCGCTTGGCCCTGATGTCGAGCGTCAGCTTCACGAGCGCGTTCTCTGCCTCGAAGACGCGGCCCTGTTCCAGCATCCGCCAGATGTTCCTGGCCTGGGCCTCGAAACCACGGATGTTCAGGGCCTTCAGGTCCCGGACGACCTTGTCCTTGGTCTCGGCCTTGGTCCGCTCCACGGCCTCGGCGTTGGAGGACATGGTCTGGCCGAGGTGGGCAAGGAGCGAGCCTTTGGCTATGACGGCCTGGATCCCCTCGAACATCCTCCGCTTCTGGGCGTCCTCGTCCTTCTTGGGGCCCTTTTCGTGCGCTTTGCGGGCATCCTCGGTGAACATGACGCCGAGGACGTCCTGGGAGGGGGCCTCCTTCCGCTTGGCCTGCATGCGCGCCTTGATTATGTCGAGACGCCGCAGGGAATCGGAGAGCAGGAGACCAGAATCGATGTCCTGCCTGGCCTTGATATCGCCGGATGCCTTGGAGACGACCTCTCCAATCCTCTCCTTCAGCTCCCCCTTGGGCCTGGTCGGGCCTTCGTCAAGGAGAACATCGTAATCGTCGGGTTTGGCCCTGGGGGGAGGGGCCAGGAACGGGGAGGGTTGTCCGACCGGGGACCCGCAGGACGGACATTTCTCTGCCCCCTGTGGGATGCTGGCACCGCACTTCTTGCAGGCCCCGGGCTCGGACCCCACCTTGTCCCAGTGCTCCTTGAACTTCTGGGCGAAGCCGTTCTGGTGGCCCTTCTCCTCGTCGGGCATCGGTTCTTATAATAATACAATACATTCATATGGGTTACTTATATCTATTTTGCCTTTCTAGTCATATATTTTGCCTTTTCTCTGGGCTTCGAGAGCTGGCCGAACGGGTCCGTCACGACCTCCATCACGGATGTGCCCTCGCCCGATGCGATCCGAACGAGCAACGACCCTGAGAGTGCCTTCACTATGGACGGTTCGACGTTGTCCGCCCTGAGGGCCGTCATGAGCGATGCCTTGAAACGCCCTAGGCCGCCCTGTCGGGCCCGGGCCAGCTGGTCGTAGAGCGGCGTCGACCTGTAGCGCTTGGACCGCCCGTCTCGGAGCGGGACGATCAGGCCCGCCCGCTCGAGCTTCCTGAGGTGCCAGCTCAGGGCCTGCCGCGGGACCCCGGTGGCGCTCGAGAGGCCGACCAGTGTTGTACCGGGGCGCTCTCGGATTTTCAGGAATGCCCTGAGGGTCGTTGGATCGCTGAGGGCGGAGAATATCTTGGCCTCTTCGTCGGTGAGATGTCCCGTGGCACGATAGGCCCACCGGCCGCCGAGGCGGGACCGGGTCACGAGGCCTGCCCCGATGAGCTTGTTCAAGTGCCAAACAGCGTTCGCTCTCGATGTCCCGAGGGCCCTTGCGAGCTCGCCCGAGGTCTGACAGGGCCTGCGGCAGAGCTCGGAGAACATGGCCCTGCGGGCCTTGCTCATCATGAGCGAGGCCCTGGGTACCGGAATCTGTTGTGAGAGGCCCTGCTGTCGCCGCCGCTCGAGCGCCCGGCGCATCCTTTGCCCGAGACCGCCCTCATGCGAGAACCCGTCCTGCCTGTCCGACAAATCCGTCACACCTCACAACGCCAGATGGCTTGCATCATTGGTACTCGTCGAGAATGTTCTGTACGAATCGGTCCAGGTCGAGGCCCTCCAGGTCCTGGTCACCGAGGTCCTCGAGGACACGCGCGACCTTCTTCGCGACCTCGGGCGGGAGGCTGTCCATCTTGTCCTTCAGAGCTTTCTTGACCTTGTCCATGGTGGCCTTGGTGCTGCGCCGGTAGGTCCTTGTCGGATTGACGACGATGCCGAGGCCCTTGACGATCTTGTACGGATGGGCCGATTCGTCGTGGGCGCTCCCGCGGAACTTGATGATCTTGATGGCACGCTCCGGGTCCTTCCCAAGTAGGTTGTGCCTGAGGTGGATCACGCAGTCGGCGACGTACATGGGTATGGTTATCTCGCTGCCGGACAGGTTCCCCTGGCCGCCGTGTTCCTCCAGCGTGCAGATGACGGTGCCGACAGTGCGCAACTGGTTCATGAGAAGGGTGACGTACTCCCGCTGCTCGTACAGGTCCTTGATGGTCCACATGACGGGCGTGAGCGGGTCGACGACGATGCGCGCGTTGAAGCCCCGCCACTCCTCGACGAGCAGTGGCAGCTCGGTCTTGACGAACTCCGTGAACTCCTTGGCCGAGGCGTCTATGAAGACAAGCTTGCCGGCCTTGATCTGGGACCGTATGTCGGTCCAGCCCATGGCCTCGGCCTCCTTGATGATCTGGGCCTGGGCCTCGTCAAGGCTTATGAAGACACCCTCCTGGCCCTCCTCCAGGCCGCGCCTGACGAACTGGAGGGCAAGGGTCGTCTTGCCGGCACCGGTCGCCCCTATGACGACGGTGGTGCTGTTGCGGTTGAGCCCGCCGTCCATTATGGAGTTGAGGCCGAATATGCCTGTGCGGAGCTTGTCCACCGCTGCCATCGTCGGAACTATAGGAATGGGCGGTTAAAAATGTTGTCGAAAGGGCAAAGTTGCCATTTCCGGCCACCAATATTGCCAAAACATTTATCGTTGGGGACAAAAATCCGGCCAAACATGTCCGACAAACCGAACCCCTTCGTCTATGCCAGGACCCACGACGTCGTCTGGATGAGCCAGAACACGAACCACCTTCCGACAACGCCGGAGATCGAGAAGGCCATCATCGATGCCGTCATGAGGAGGGAGTACAACCTCTACCCGCCGTTCCTGACGGGCCTCACGGAGCTCCACGATGCCATCCGGGCGGACCTGGGTTGGAAGGACCCCAAGGTCATGCTGACCTCCGGCGGGACCGAGGCCTTGTACATTGCCATGAGGGCGTTCCTCGAGAAGGGCTCCGAGGTCATAACGTCGGACCCGAGCTACTTCATCATACACCATTTCATCAAGATATCCGGAGCAAGGCCAACGGACCTGCCGATATACAAGCCGCCGTACAAGTACGACATCGAGGAGGTCAAGAAGGCCATCAACAAGAAGACCAAGATGATCCTCCTGATCGACCCCATCAATCCGCTTGGTACGGGCTACACAAAGTCGGAGGTGAAAGCGCTTTGCGACCTGGCCGTGGACCACAATCTGGTCATCTTCGACGACATAACGTACAGGGATTTCGCCGAGGAGCACCATCTCACAACAGAGTTCGCGCCTGACAATACACTCATAGCGTATTCCGTTTCAAAGAACTGCGGCCTCGCGGGGTTGCGGGTCGGGGCCTTGGTAGCACCGCAGAAGCTCATGGACGTGGCCTCGCCGTTCAACACCAACGACCTGTCCATCAACATACTGGCGCAGTACGCGGCGCTGGCGGCCCTCAAGTCAAAGAAGAAGTGGATAGGCGGGGTCGTTGCGCAAGCAAGGAAGAACCAGAAGATAATAAAGGAGGCCGTCGACAAAATCGACGGGGCCTTCCTGCCGGTCTACCCGTCGCAGGCCAACATGTTCGTCATCGATGTGAGCGCTACTGGCGTCAAGACCGAGCCGATCCAGGACAAGCTGCTCTACGAGCACAATGTCTTCGTGAGGGCCGGGGAGTACGTCAGCAAGCAGTTCGGCTCCAAGTTCATCAGGGCCTCGTTCACGGTCCCGGAGGAGGGCGTGCGGCGGTTCGCCGAGGCCCTGCCTAAGGTCATGAAGGAACTGAGGAAGAAATAGGGCAGATCATTTCCATTCTGCCGCATAGGTCGTTGCATTTACTTTTATTGTCCAGAAGAACTCCCATCGTCCTATTTGCATATATTTAGAATCGACAAGGAAATTTAATTTAACATGCCACTCACCTTGACCGATGCGGCTCACATTATTCTTGATTAGGTCCGTATACCAATCCAATTTTCCAAGCATGTTCTTCGGGGTCTCATTGAATTCGCTAAAGAAGTTGATGGTTGCGTTGGTATGAGGTCTATTAATGGTTTTATTTATCGTTGAAGAGGGCTGAATTCCTTTAGTGTAATCAGATGGGGGGATTATGGTGGCATTGAGTTGGCATTTAAACACATTACCATTTTCGTCACGGCCACTACAGTTCCATTCGATGCTGGTATCAAATACAGTTATGTTTGTTTTCGTGATATTGAACGAATATTCCTTGGAGTATTCCCCGTGGGCCCATTCTCCAAATGTGATTCCACCCTGACGGTTGCTTTCATTACTTGAGAACAATGAAATCGATGTTTCGTTGAAAACGATGTTGTGATTCTTCACAGGATGGGAGTTAAATGTTGTTAAACATCCGCTTGTAAAGAGGAGGAGCAATATTGCTATTAAGAGTGACCATATCTTTTTTATCCAGATTCCTCCAGATTTGACAATTTGGATTTCTTCATCTTCCGCCGTTTCACTACAAATATTATTACGATGACGAAAAGTATCACGATGAATGAATAAAGTCCAATATCGAATTTAAAATTCCCGGTCAATGACGCAGCCTTGACATCTATCGTCTGGCTTATAGTATTATTCTCATCGTCTGCGAACCAGTTATCGGTCCGTGCCATGATCTTGTGAGAACCTTGGACCGCGGTCCATTTGGTCTTAATCGAGCGGACCTCGCCAGGGTCGAGTTTCCCGACGCTCACGTTCAGGGCGATGGGTTTTCCGTTGTCGTAGATCGAGATGTTCGTGCGCGGCTCGTAATAGTTGCCGCTGTTCTTCATGATCGTCTCTATGGTGGCGTCCTTTCCAGCCGTGATGTCAGATGGCGTGATGGAGATGGATGAGACGGAAATCATTGGCCGGCGGAAATCGATTGGGGCGTGCTGGGTCTTAGCAAGCTGCGACGGGCTGCCCATGGATTGCACAGTGGCGGTGATCTCGCCTAAGGTGGGTCTTGTGGCCTGTGGTATTACGATTGAGGCCGTTATCACTACGGCTGAGTTGGGGGGCACCTCCGGGGGGTTGGTTTGCGGGATGACCATTGGCCAGCCCAGCGAACAGGAGGCGTCCACTGTGTATTTATCAGGCATGTATCCTGTGTTGTATATCGTGATGTTTATGATGGTGAAGCTCTGTAGGTTATCACTATTGATGGCAATGTGAAGATTATTTGGTGTGAGAACGACATCGAAGTCCCACATGGTCTTTTCGGGCTGCATGGATTGCGCGAACGGGATTTCGGCCCCTACCAGTAGGATAAGACAGATGGTTATCGCAAACAATTTCCTGGGGTTGGGCATGGCAGTATATTAATCGGGTTCGAGGATATTTAATGTGTGTGGTGGGAGGTTTTTACTGTCCCTAATGCAAGGTGCGCTTTAGTGTGCTGCGTCCGCAAATAAAATGGCCTCATCTTGTGACCTTGAGCCCCTCGACTTCCTTCAGATTCTCAGGATGCTTCTCGAAGTACTCCCTTATCGGCCCCAGTACCTGGTTCAGCCCGTCCGAGACGCCTTTCTTCAGGTCCGCCGGGTGGAGCTTGCCGTCGACGAAGGCCTTCTCCAGGTCCGCGTAGGAATCGAACTGGACGTCCCCGCCGAATTTCGCTGGCCTCTTGATGCTCAGGACGGGCAGCCTGCTGAACAGGATGTTCCTCGCGATGTCCATGACCGGGTTCCCCTCGACGACCTTCTCGGGGCAGAAGGCGTTCTTGATCTTGCGGTTGACCTCATCAGCCGGGTCGTGCAGGAAGATGGCGCTCTCGGGCTTTGACTTGGACATCTTGGCCTCGGACGGGTCCATGCGGCCCGCGCCCTGGAGGCCGGCGTTGAGCGGTGTGTGGATGGCTATAGGGGGTTTCAGGCCGAGCTTCGGGGCCACGTCCCGGGCCAGCATGTGGGCGTGGCGCTGGTCCAGGCCGCCGAGGGCAACGTCCACCTTCAGGTGGAAGATGTCCGCGACCTGTATGAGCGGGTACATGAGCTTCGATGTGTCCTGGTCGCCGTCGGCCTCATGGCGCCCCAGGATGGTCAGGGCCCGTTTGACACGGGAAAGCGTCGATGCCTTGGCGACGCGCAGCACGAGCTCCCAGTACTTGGGGTCGCTCATGTAGTCGGTGAAGTAGATGAACTTCGTCCGCTCGGTGTCGATGCCCATGGCGGTGAAGCAGTCCTCCATGTACTTCCCGCACTTGCGTATCTTGACCATGTCGCCGCCGAGCTTGTCGTTGATGAATGCATGCCAGTCGGCCATGAGGATGGTCATCCGGAAGCCGCAGCGGGTGAGGTCGATGATCTTGTCCGCCATCATGAGCCAGGCGATGTGGGCCTTGCCGGAAGGCTCGAAACCTATGTAGCCCGTTGGATCGGGCTTCTTTACAGCCTGCTCGAGCTCCTCCCGTGTGATTATTTCGGCCACGGCCCTTGTCTTGAGGGCCTCCAGGTCCTTCTCCGACGGCATGGTATCGGCCTAGGGAAGGTGGTGAGGGTAAAAAAGATTTGGGATATGCCTTTTAAAAAGTGGGAACGAGGGGATTCAGACCCTTACCTCTCAGGTGAATCGTCTACTCTTCCTCGCCCCCGCCCGCTGCATCCTCATCATCCACGGCTTGATACTCGCGGGCTTTGGTGGCATCCTCCTTTTCCGCTGGTCTCGGCCGCTTCTTGTCACCGCGGACGGCCAGCAGCGCCACGCCGATGACAAAGAGAACAATAAGCAATGCATAGAGGGGCATCGGGTCGCCCCTGGGGCCCTGGCCGACGTGGATCACCGGCTCCTTCCAGACCGTGGGGTCGTAGGGCTTCCAGTCCTTGCTGTCGCACACCCCGTCGCCGTCCGTGTCCCTCCAGTCGCTGGGGTCGTCCGGGCAGGCGTCCAGGTGGTCGACGACGCCGTCCTTGTCGTGGTCCGTGTCCTCCAGGAGCCTCAGGACGATGGTCGGGTGGGTGTCCTCGGGATGGTCGTAGCAGCAGCCCGTGATGTAGTCGAAGGTCCACCAAGTAAGGAAGAGGCGCGATTCGTTCCACTTGTTCATGTAGACGGCCGCCCTGGGGCCGAGGTCGTCCCCGCGGTTCCACCATTCGGCATCGTCCAGGAAGGCCTCGTCCATGTCCCCGACGCGCGACACCACGGTGGGCGTCCCGTAGGTCTCCCCGTCGTAGACGACCTGGACGATGGAGTAGTCCTTGCCGTCCGTCGTGGAATCGTCCTTGGAGGCCCAGAATATCCGCAACCCCTTGTTGAACTCGATGGCGAAGGGCTGGGTGTCGTCGAAGACGTCCCCGGGCGGGGAGAGCTCCTTCGTGGGCGCCCAGTTGGTCCCGTCGTAGACCCGCATAACGATGTCGTAGTCGTACTGGCCATTGTTCGTGTTCTCGGTCTTGTAGGTCCTCCAGAAGGCGTGCAGCTCGTCCTTGCCGGTCTTGGGATTGTGATAGGAGGCCAGCGCCGGGGTCGTGTCGAAGGACACGGAGGTGATGTCGATCTTCCGCGACAGGGGCTCCACGGCGCTCCAGCTGTGGCCATTGTCGGTGTAGGAGCAGACGGCCTCCATGTACTTGGTATCTTTGATGGTCCTCTGCCACATCACGTAGAGCCGCTGGCCTTTCCATACGGCCGCGGTCGCGAACTGGTTCGAGGTGTCGTTGTTGGGATAGTCGGAGAGGACATTGATGTCGCTCCAGGTGGTCCCGTCGAAGGTCCGGTAGAGGATGTCCCGGGTCGCCTTGAGCATGTCCTCCCGGTGCCATATGACGTAGAGCTTGTCCTGGAAGATTATGGGCTGCGGATATTGGTCCAGGCCCCAGTCCCCGAACTTGCCTTCCCGGCTCAGGATCTCCGGGGGGGTCAGCTGGTTCAGCTCGTTCCCGTCGTAGGTCCGCATCATGATGTCGAAGCGGTTGACCGGGGTCCCCTGGGGCTTCTGGTTCCTGTCGTAGGACATCCAGAAGATGTACAGCCGGTCCTTGTAGGCCACGAGCCTGCCCTTCTGGTTCGTGTGGTCGGCATAGTAGGCGTTGGGCGTTACGTCTATTATATCGCCCCAGGTCGGGGTCCCGGTGAGGTCGCTGTAGGACCTCATGTAGAGCTTTCCCTTGTAGGACACGGGCTGGTCCGCGGAGTTGGGGACAAGCAGGCCCTCCCACAGGATCCAGAGCTTGTCCTTGAAGACCACCATGTCCGGTTCCCGGTTGCTGCTCTCGGCCGTGTAGTTGGACCATTTGCTGGCCCACCAGCCCTCGAAGCCGTAGGTGACATGCCAGAAATCGTCGTCCGTCTTGGAGCCCGGCACCGGCTCGATCCAGTCGGCGGTGGCCTGGGGGATGGCGGAAATGAGCATGATGAGGATGGAAACGACCGCAAGGAGCTTCGTGCGCATGGAGGGACCGTCCTTACAGCCCCTACTTATTTTATCTAATTATATAAATTGATTGGATTGCGTTCTAATCTTAATGATATGTACTATGGGTATATTAAAAATGTGAAAAAATGAAAGAAATATGAAAGAGGGAGGGGGCTGGGCCCCCTCCCGCACGCGCCTATTCCCTCTTGCGGAGCAGGACCAGGGCGATTGGCACCAGGGCCATCAGGACCAGCATGGAGTCAAAGCCCGGTATCAGGCCGCCGCCGTTCGAGACGTTCACCTTGTCGATCAGCTTGTTGTCGTCCTCGTTGGACTCGATGACCTTGTTGTCCGGATCCACCGTGAACTCAAGCCTGTGCGAACCGGCCTTGGGCATCCACTGGAACACGGCCGTGTTGTTGCGGCCGCCCGGCATCCTCTCGAGAACCTGCTCGCCGGCAATGGTTTTGTCGTAGAACCTGACGGTCACGTTCTCGCAGGCCACCAGTCCCTGGTTGGACACTATGACCTCGATTGCGACCGGCTTGTTGGCCACGAAGTGCGTTGTGCTGTACCTTATCTTCGTGATCTTCAGGTTCGGCAGGAGCAGGTCCACGACGAACATGACCTTGTCCTGGATGCGTCCCTCGGATGTCCCCGTCACCGTCATTGTGTACTGCGTGTTGTCCTGGTCGTAGGTGAAGGGTATCACCAGGAGCAGTGTGACCTTGGCCTGCTCGCCGGCCTTCAGGGGCACGGCGTCGATGTCCTTGTCGTCCATCAGGAACCGGCTCTGCCAGTTGATCGGCTTGTCATCCAGGGTCAGGGCGATGACGTCGTTCCCGTTGCCGTTGTTCTTCACTATGATGACGAAGGAGACCGTCTTGCCCGGGGTCCCGGTCTGCTTGGACAGGGCCGATGTCACGTCTATGCTGTAGATCTGCAGGACCCTGGTCGTCAGGTCGAACTTGTAGGACCACTCCGTGCCGGTCGAGGTCAGCTTGAAGGAGGACACATAGGAGTCCGCGATCTCGCTGCCCGGGACCTTCAGGGCCACGGTGTAGGCCTTCTGCTCGCCGGGCTCCAGCAGGATGGTGTCGATCGGGATGCCTTCCGACAGGAAGCTCGGGACCCAGCCGACCCTCAGGACCTCTGGCTTGAGGAGGAGCTGCTCTGCCCCGTTGCCGTTGTTCTTGATGGTGACCTCGTAGTTGGCCTGTTCGCCGGGCTTGACCTGGACCTCCGGCGGATAGGTGGACACGTCCAGGTTGTGCACCTGGTTGACCACCGTGGTGGCCGTCACATCGGAGGTCATGGTCCTCGCCTCGTCGCTGGCCACGACCCTGACGACGAGCCTTGTCCCGGCCTTGGCGTTCTCGGGGGCCAGGACCGTCAGCTTGACGTCCACCTGGCCGTTGTTGGGCACCGATACGGATGTCCTGTCGAGCTGGACGCCCCAGTCACCGACACCGGACACGATCTCGAGTATTATGACCACCGTGCCGGCCATGTTGCCCTGGTTGTAGACCGTCAGTGTGTAATCGGTCGCGTTGCCCGGGTCCACGTACTTCTGCGGGGCGTCGATGCCCAGCTTGATGAAGACGTTGGGCTGGACTATGGTGTGGACCGTTGCCGAGCTCTTGATCTGCGGCTGCGTCTGGACATAGGCCTTGAGCGTGACCGAGCCCACCTCGTTGGCGAGGGCCTCGGCCGGTGGGGTGACGTCCAGGACCACGGGCTTGTTCTCCTTCGGTTTCAGGCCTGCGAAGAAGTCATCCTTCAGGGTGATCTCCCAGTCCACAGGCTCGTCCGTGATCTCGATCTTGAGGTCCTCGACGACGTCTCCGTAGTTCTTCGCCATGCAGGTGAACTCGGTCATCTGGCCTGCCATGGCGATATGGACATTGTCGGCGCAATCAAGACGTATGTTATGGTCCACCACCAGGAATACGCGTATACACACGGTATCGTTCTTCTCTGGATTACGTGAGCTGGTGGCGTTGACGCACACCTCGATGAAGTCGTTCGGGTTCCCGAAGTCCGGGCCCTTGACCGATATCTCGAGCTTCGCGACCTCGCTGGGCTGCAGGTCCACGGTGTTATCGCTTATCCAGGCGTCCCAGCCCTGGCCATCGTGGCCCATCAGGTCCATAGAGATGTTGAGGAACATGGTGTCGTTCTGACCGCCCACGTTCTTGATGGTCATGTTGCCCGTCTTGATCTCCATCGGGTGGATGAACATCATCTTGGCCTGCTCGGTTGGCTCCATCTTGAGCTCGACACCGAAGGTGTAGGCGTACCTGTAGTAGACCTCGTTGTCGCCGTCACCGTTGTTCAGGAAGACCACATGCAGCCCGTTGTCGGGGTCGACACCGAACTGGGGCCAGGTGGACTGGCCTGCCAGCCCGGCGCTGATCTTGATGGGCTTCCGGGTCAGCGAGGACTGCTCGTTGCCTTCGATAATCTTCGTGTAATACACATGTCCGTCGCTGCAGGCGCCCCAGATGACGTAGACGTTGTTCTCGCCGTCACCGACTATGTCGCCGTAGTCGCATGCGTCCTGGGTGACCGTGAAGGTCTGGCCACCGGTCAGGGGGTTGCCCATCTTGTCGGTCTCGCCGTAGAAGATGGTCTTGGGGTTGGCCGTCTGCGAGTAGAGGAGCATATGGACATGGGCGTTGGGCGTCGTGGTGGCCAGCGGGACGGGGCTCTCCCAGCCGCTA
>Ga0315282_10004587_pt1 | contig 23966 bp, 16 predicted proteins | sample YL17G07_20_MG_FD_203693 | JGI IMG/M metagenome (GOLD analysis project Ga0315282, IMG submission 203693) | Sediment microbial communities from Yellowstone Lake, YNP, Wyoming, USA - YL17G07_20 | ecosystem: Environmental > Aquatic > Freshwater > Lake > Sediment | place: USA: Wyoming | collected... | reverse complement strand
GATTTCCTGCGCTCGGTCGCCTATCTTAACAGTGATTCTTCTATACGGCACATTCAGCGCGAACCTTTGCAAGCACCTGTCAAACTCAATCTCTCTTTTGATCATGGGATCGATCCCAAAATCTACGGAGACCGACCAATGCCCATCCGCCTGGGGTTCGGTTGCCGCTATCGCTGCGCTTTCTGCGTTCAGCAACCTTTTGAAGGGCCTTTCCGGATAAAAGAACTTGACGATGTTAAAGAACAGATCGCTTGCATAAAACGCGATTATGCCATCTCAAATTTTATTTTTGTCGATCCAATCATTAATTCCGATCCGGATCTATTGCTTCAACTTTGTGATCTGATCGCCCCATTGAAAATTCAATGGGAGGCTTCTATTGCGCCGCTTGCTCGGTTAGATTCGGAATTCTTTCATAAATTGGCTTCATCCGGCGCCAAACATCTGGTTTTCGGAGTAGAGTCATTTTCTGATGCCTTACTTGAAAAGATGAATAAGGAATACACAGGTGCTCAAGCCATTGCAAATCTGAAAGCTGCGGCGGATGCGGGAATATCCGTTTCCATGAATTTAATTGCAGGGTTTCCCGGTGAGGTGCAGTCGGATTTAGTTGAAACGGTTCGAAATCTGCGCCGATGCATTCCTATTAATGCAACCGTGAAAGGGATTTATCCTTGCCGGATTCCGGAAGGCTCGATCCTGCAACGACTTTCGGATAAATATGAAATCTCTTTTGTGCCGGGAGGCGATCCGGAAAACGACTGGTTGACGAATCCTACTCAAAACAAATCGGCTCGCGAAAAATCGGTCAAAGAACTGGCTATCGTCGCAGCAGGATTGCCCTTGAGCATCGATCTGGATCTCATCATTTCTCCTCATGATGCAATTCGGCAAATCGAGCCTGTTATCCGTCATCGCTGGCGAATTACAACCAAGGGCAAGCCGGACGCAATATTGATCAATCCGCCTCCTTGGGGGCCCGCGAATCCGCCTGTGGGGCTCGGCAGTTTGTCCTCATATCTTGAGCGGCGGGGGATTGAAGTGGGAGTGGAAGATGTGAATATCCGGGCATTCGAGAGAGCTGATGAGAGACAAAAGCTTCTTTGGCATGTTGAAAATAAAAGTTTCTGGTCGCGAGAGGAAACTTTTGAGGCGATTTGGTCCATGTTTTCAGAAATCGCTGAGAGCGCTTTAAAGCGAATTGCCGAGTTGCGACCCGCTGTGGTTGGATTTTCGGTGGTTGACCCCAAAGAACGTTTTACAATTCGTATGATCCGAAAATTAAAAGAAATGCTGCCGGATACGCGGATCATTATCGGCGGGCCTGCCTGTTTTACAGATGAATTTCGCAGACCATTTGAAAATCTCGGGCCTGGTATGATAGCCGGAATCTGCACCGCCGAAGGCGAGGAAGTTTTATACGAAGCTGTTTTGAGAGCTAAACAAAACAAAGCTTGGGATGGCATTCCGGGACTGCTGATTCCAAACGCGGAATTCAATCGGGAAATGATTTCCGCAATGCCTATCGAGGATCTTTCTGCTCTTGTTTTCCCCACGTACAACGATTTCAATCTGGCCGATTATAAAGGCGATGAACTGCTTGTCGAATGGTCGAGAGGTTGTCTTGGACAATGCACATACTGCAAAGGCAGGCAAATCGCCGGCCCTTATCGCTGCAAGAGCCCGAATCAGGTCGTGGATGAACTGACCTATCATGTCGAGCGAAGCGGATATAGGCGTTTTACGGTTTGCGACAGCCTTCTCAACGGAGACCCAAAAAACCTTTTTGAAATCTGCAAGCTGCTCGTCGACCGAAATCTGACGATTGCCTGGCGGGGCGAGGGCTTGCCTTTGCCTTCACTCAATGCAGAATTGCTCAAAACAATGCGCGCCTCCGGGTGTTATGAATTGCAACTAGGACTCGAAACAGGGTCCGACGACGTCCTACGACGTATGAATAAAGCCGCGCTTTTTACTGTCGAACAAGCCCGCGACGCCATCCGAAGAGTTCACGATTTGGGAATAGCCGTATCTCTTTTTCTAATCGTCGGGTTCCCCGGTGAAACCGAAAGCGAGTTTTTAAAAACTCTTAAATTTTTAGAAGAAAATCGGCCATATATCGACCGAATCAAATCCATTAATGAACTGCACATCATCACCGGCACTGTTTTGCACTCAAGACCCGATCTATTCGGAATCACTTTGCCGGAGGCCGACTATCATTGCCTTTGGACCGGCGCTGGCGGCCTTAATCACGAGGTTCGAAAAGAAAGAGTGCGGCGCACATTAAAAGCGGCCTTCGACCTCGGCATTCCCGTTCAAGAAACCAATCTGGCGGAAGACAAATCGGCGCTGGTCGCTAAAACCATCCGTGAAACAAAACCGGAAGAGCGTGAATTGATTCGTCTTATACTCGATTCAGCTCATACAATTCAGAGTTTCGACGGCGCCGCGCCGCCTTCATCGGAAGATCGTCTCTCTAAAGACCCGGTGCTTACCGGCATTCTCTCAGGCGAAGAAGTCTTTTGCGGTCCTGAAATTCTGGAAATCGACCTGACTTCCGCATGCAATCTGCGATGCATCGCATGCTGGTGCCATTCAGATCTGGCGCGCAAAGCGGGAAAAGCCCGATCCTATTCAGGAACGCTTCAGACTGATTTGGTTTTCAGTCTGATCGACGAAGCAGCCGCAATGGGTACGCGGCACGTTCAAATCTCAGGCTCAGGCGAGCCTTTTTTGCACAAGGATATTTTTAAGATCATATCGCGAATAAAAGATCGCGGTATGAGCTGCGCCGTCATTACCAACGGAACGCTTGTGGATCGCCGGGCAACGGAAAAGCTGGTCAGACTCGGACTCGATTCGTTGACTGTCAGCATTTGGGCCGGGACAGAAAAAACATATATGGCTACACATCCGGGAGCGGCGCCCGGGACGCTTGAACGAATCAGGCAATCATTGGCGGCTCTGCATTCTGAAAAACGCCGGATGAAAGCTTTTTTGCCGCATGTGAAAATCTATCATGTCGTGCACCACCTCAATGCGCATGAAATAGAGCCCATGGTTCAGTTCGCTATAGAGAGCAAAGCTGACTACGTGGAATTTACGCCCGTAGATCTGATTCCGGGCGCGACGGACGAGCTTGCGCTGACGGCAAAGGATAGAGCCAGGATCGCACGAGACCTTGCGGCATTGCGAAAAAGACACGATTATTTGGAATTGGACCCGGTTCAGATCGGGGATCAAGATTCTGTTCCGGAAACCAAAGAGTTTGCCAGATTCGTCAAAACAGATATCCTGGCGCCCGGATTTGAGTATAAACTATCGGATATTGCCGACTTTGATGTTCTATGCTCGCGAAAAGAATGGAAACTTGAGGTGCGCGAAGACAATCGAGAAGGGAATGCTTTGATCTTTTCTTATCCCAAAAAGCGATGCATAGCTTGTCCTCTATTGGATCAATGTGCGATCGACAAAGAAACTTTCGAAATTTGCGTGGAGTTTACCTCGCTGTTAGGATACGGTACATTTTTCCGAAGGATCATGAAGGATATATCAATAAATGGTGGATATGATGCCGATGTGGTGGATATAATTCCTTGTACCGTGGGGTGGACATATGCGCGGGTTCTGGCAAACGGCAAAGTCATTCCATGCTGCAAGGCCGGCGACCATCCGCTGGGTGACTTGAACGAAAAGAGTTTTTACAAAATCTGGAATGATGCGATTTACGGGGAGTTTCGTCGCATGGCATTGACGCAGAAAAAATGCCATCCATATTTCGCTCGAATTTTATGTTATCGGGCGTGCGATAACCTCGGCCAAAACCGGATCACTGCGCAACGCCTCGAAGCCTTAAGCCCGATGGCCAAAGCATTAATGACTGTTTCAGGCAGGAATAAATGAAGCTGAAATTTCCGGACATCTTAGGATGGACTTGGCGCAACAAGTGGATTCTGATCGCCTTTGCTTTCTTTGCTGCGGTTCGAATCGCCGTGTTCGTCACCTCGGATAACGGAATAGATATGCATCATAACGCCTACGACCGATCCGTGTTTGTGCTCGGATTTGAGGGCTTCCGCTATATTCATGATCCAGCTTACGGGCCGGCCCATTTCACTTTTTTGGCTTTAATGAAAATGCTCGTGACCGGTGATCCGGTGCTGGGACCGCGAGTGCTTTCTCTGTTGGCGGGTCTGGCTTGCTTCCCTCTGCTATATTTTCTGACGCGCAGGTTGTTCGGCGATCAAGCTGCGTTTTGGGCTTGCGCATTTTTAATTTTTGCTCCGCTTCACGCCAGATTAACGGCGATCTCCTTGGAAGTGACTTTATACATGGCCTTTGTTTTGGGAGCCATGCTGCTTTTTGAGCGAGGTTTCTCTGAAGGGACCCCTTATAGGCAAAGCGCTGCATTATCCGGCTTTATGTTGTCTTTGGCTTGTGCGACACGGTTCGAATCTTGGTTGCTTGTTCCCTTATTTTTGCTGATCGGGGCGTCCCGCGATCTGAAAAAAACCATTGCGATGGCCTCTTTAGGCGTGATTCTTCCGATTTTCATGCTCGCGAACAATGCGCGCGAATACGGCGATCCGCTATACTTTTTAAAGGTCAGCTCTAAGGTGGCTAGCCTTCATATGATGCAATATTCTTTGTATGAGAGGCTGATCGCATGGCCGAAAATTTTATTTTGGGCGACACCGGCCCCTGCATTTCTTCTCGCCTTGGCAGGCGGATATTTCGCCGTTCGAACGCGCCGCGGTTTACTGCTCGGCGCAGCTTTTATCTTTACGCTTATTGTGTTTATTGTTCGCACCTGCCTGGGCACCCTGGGGTTCAATGAGACAAAATATGCCGGTATGCTGGCCGTCTGGGCATTGCCGTTCGCCGGTTTTGCCGCTGCTCGATTTTCCGAACTCGCATTAAAAAAGGAATCCAAATACGTTGTTGTGGGCTTGATGCTCGGCCTCACGGCATTCGTCGGCATCGGAAAGATCATTCGCGACAGCTATCTTTTCCAAGCACCATCCGATCTCAAAGAAACGACTGCTTTTTTGGAAAGATTTCTGCCGCGAAATGCCCAGGTGATAATCGGGCCGAGGGATAAAGGCTATCTTATCATCAAAGGAAATTTGAAAAAGGGGCAAGTTAGAAACCTGGCCACCCGAGATATTGACGGCCGCATTGACGCCGATCAGTTGTTGATTCTGCTGCGTTCCACACTGCAAATTCCACTCTACCTGGTGTTCGATTCAACGGCAGACAATCTCTCATTGAGAAATATACTGCCTTTGGATCTTACGGACCCGTGGCCTCAAAAAGCTCTTGGGCATATGTTTTTGCGCGCTTTCTCTTCTAAAAATTATGGAGTGTTCAGGGTGGATCCGCCAATGCCCGGAGAGTGAATTTCCAGGGCGATTCAAAACGATAAGATCTCATACGACTTCGCTATCAAACATAAGGTATTCGCTACATGCTTTTAATCGAGCTATATATCTTATAAAAGCTACGTCGTTATGATACAGACGTAGCCGTCATTGATTTATGTCATTATAAAACTCTATCTATGACGGCGGAGTCGTATCAAATTAATTTAAAGGAAATTCCGAGTCGTTATTTTCCGCCATTTCAACGCGATTTTTGCCCAAACGTTTGGCGTGGTACATGGCAGCGTCGGCTTTGTTGATCAACGTATCCATGTCCCTTGAATCTTCAGGAAACGAAGCAATACCTATACTGATCGTCATCGAAGGCACGCCGGGTGATTTGGTTTCGGCGATGGTCTTTCTTAATCGTTCGCCCATTTTAAATGCGGATTCCTTATTTGTTTCAGGGAGCAGCAACACAAATTCTTCGCCGCCATATCGACCTACAATATCCACATTTCGGCTGTGCATCTGCAATATTTTTGCAATAGTCAACAGAACCTGATCTCCGACGGAATGGCCATAGGTGTCGTTTGTCACTTTAAAATTGTCCAAATCCGCCATCACGATGGAAAAGGTTTTGCCGTACCGTTCCGCGCGGCGGATTTCCTCATGGAGTTTTGACATAAAAAATCGACGGATATAAAGGCCTGTCAAAGAATCGGTGACAGCCATCTCCCAGAGTTGCGCCTTATTAATCGAAACTGCGGACTGGTCGGCTACGGCTTTCAGCATTTCCAAATCTTCTTTGGAAAAATGCGGTCTTCCTTGCTTATTCGTCATATTGATGACGCCGATCACCTCTCCATAGACCGACATAGGGATGCAAGCGATTGATTGCGCATAAGACTTCTTGGCTTTCAAGAATCTGGCGTCTTCGTCAATTTTATTCACGATTATGGGCTTGCCTGTCTTAAAGACTTGGCCGGCGACCCCTTCTCCGGGCTTGAAAGCCTGGCAAAGGATCTCTCCGCTGTTGACCTTGTCTTGATATTCCTTATCGGCCAGTCCCTCGATTACATGCACTTTCAATTGCCCAGTGTCAGGATCATAAAGCATAATGGATCCCTTTTCGGCTTTGGCGATTTGAATGGCTTGTCGAAGGATGTAGCCAAGAAGACTCTTCAAGTCGCTGATAAAAGTCATGGCTCTATTGATGCTGTACAGCAGCGAAAGATTGTGCAGGGTCTTATCCAAAGATTTCTTTTCCGATAATCGCTTCTCATAGATTTGGCAGTTGTGCAAGTTCAAGGAAGCATGCGTCGCCAATTGCTCGAAAAACAATAGATCTCGGTCGGAAAATGTTTTTTTATCGGGTTTTTCTCCGAGCATTAAAACGGCGGCCACATTATCATTAATTTTGAGCGGAACCAGAATTTCGAACTGAAAGTCCGAAAAAGGTTTCGTTTCCAAAAACGAACTGTTTTTGTTTTTTAACGCGGCAATTCGAAGAGGTTTGCCGTCGAAAAACAATTTATTTATCCGGTCGTATTCCAAACGGGGAAAATCCAATCCTTTGACCCGTCCGAGGGAATGACGAAAGACGTAAGTTTTGGATCTTTTATGAAGCGAAAAAATAATTCCCTTCGCGATCCCGAAATTATCTTTGATGAGCTCCAACAGAGTCTCATAAAAAGTGTCGGAATATAAGATCGGGGTAAGGGTATTGGCAAAAAATATCAAATCATTCTGATCGGCGCCTTGTTTTTTTCGGTCTTTTTTCTTCTCATTTCCTCGCAAGCGATTATCAAATACTCCATCCCGTTTGTTCTTGCTTCCCATGCGACTCCTTATAGCTGTTGATTTAATGCATGTTTATTCACTTTTAATAAATAAAAATATTACCTGCCAGTACTTTTTTATTAACAGGATAAACTATACATTTTATTTGAGTTCGGCAACATCAATTATGAACGATTTTATTTTTTTTATTTCCGAAATATTACAAGTGCGGCGGCGGCAGTTTTATTCTCCAAAGCCAATTATTGTTTGCCGATTGCTCGCATTATTTCCTTAACAAAATCCATTTCCGGCAAAGCGCCCACTACGCTGAATTCTTCATTGATGATCGTATGAGGAACTCCTTGAATTCCATATTTTTGTAAAAGTTGGGGAAATTCGGAAATTTCGACCATGTCGCCTCGAATAAAATCAGAGGCAATGGCGAAGCGGTGGACGATCCTAACGGCGCGAGGACAATATGGGCATGTAGGAGAAACCATGGCTTGCATATGGACCGGTTTATCGACTTTTGCCAGCTCATCCAGAATTTCCGGACCCAAATTTGTGCTGAGGTTACTGATATCTAAAATATCCTCAATCAAGGTCGTGAACTCATAACCTGCCGGAACACCAAAAAATCGGATCCCATAATCTTTCTCGCCGATCAAGGCAAAACCGGGGATTTTATCGATGCTGTAGCGCTTGGCCAAATCGGCTTCTTTGACAAAATCGTGAATCTCCAAATTAATTTTTACGGATAACTCGGACAATTCTTCCATCAATTCCCGAGTGGCCTTACAGAACTGGCACTCAAATTCTTGTGTGAACAGTATGATGGTCACATCGTTTTTCATGTTTTTAAAAGACTTTACCAATTGTTCTTTGTCGCTATCCTTTAATAATCCCATTGAAACTCCCTCCTATATCGACTCTTGATGCGTCAAATAATCATAGGCGGCCAATGCTGCTTTTGAGCCCTCACCCGCTGAAATCACAATTTGCTTATACGGTACGGTAGTGACATCTCCTGCTCCGAACAACCCTTCTACATTGGTCCGACAAGCGCAATCCACAATCATTTCATTAAAATCGTTTAATTGGACAAGGTCGCGCACAAACTCGGAATTAGGCAAAAGTCCTATCTCAATGAAAACGCCATCCGCAGGAATATCCGATTCCTCTTCTGTTGTTCTGTTTTTTACTTTCACGCCGATAACTTTTTCCGAACCTTGGATAGCCATGATTTGATGATAATCGAGCATGATGAGCTTTTTATTCTTTTTCACGGATTCAATCAGGATTTCGTCGGCCTGCCATCCTTTCTCAAAGTTTACAATGGTCACTGCTTCGGCCACTTTTAACAGATCCAAAGCGGCTGAAACAGCCGAATTTCCTCCTCCAGCAATCACCACTTTTTTATTTTTAAAAAACGGGGCGTCACATATTGAGCACCAAGCTACACCTTTGCCTGTAAGTTCTTTTTCGCCGGGAACATTGAGAGTGCGATTGCGTTTCCCTGTCGCCACGATCACCGTTCTGCTCCGATAAGTGACTCCCCTCTCGACTCGAATCGAAAAATAATTCCTTTCTTTTTTCACCTCAACAACTTTCTCGTCGACTGCAATCGGAATATCAAACTGCATTACCTGCTCTTTGAATTTTTCGACCAAATCGCTGCCTGTGATGGTCTGAAAACCCAGGTAATTTCCGATCTCTGAAGTAGAGCTGACCTGGCCGCCGAAATCTTTGGTAATCAGCGCAAGTTTCATCATCTTACGGGCTGCATAAATGGCCGCAGCCATGGCTGCGGGTCCGCCGCCCAGGATAAGAATATCATATAGGGTTTCAGGTTCCGGTGGTTTCCTTTCATGCAAAACAGACAGATCAAAAGACAGGCCCGATATTTCCATAAAGATCTCCCATCCAGTTATGATCCAATGTAAAATCTTACCCTATTATCCGATGTTATGAACACATTATTATTTATCCAGACCCGTTTTAAAAAGACCATCATCGATCCAAAATAAGGATATTAAAATTAAAAGGTGATGAAGCCGTCATTGCATGGAAAAAATCATTAATATCATATTATAAAATCTATACTATAATTCTTATGATGATCCTCTCCAAAGGAGACTTTTCATGAGGAAAAAACATATTTATTTTCTGGCTGCGCTTTCAATCCTTTTTCTTCTGAATAGCCGGGCTCAAGCAAGAAAAGTGTGGCTGGATTATACTGACGGCCAGACTTACCGATGCGACAACCACCTTTCCGTCAATGACATATACACGATGAAGATGACGCCATATTCTCCTGCAAAAATTCTTCAAATCACTTTCAAAGCAGAGAATGCAGGGACAGCAGAAGTGCACTTTTGGCAAGACTTAAATGGAATGCCGAATATAAACAAGGAACTGATGACGCCGGTCGAGGTCGCGACTCAATCCGGACAGCATTATTACGGCTTAGACCTTAAGGATCAATCCATCACTATCGATCCTCCGAGGGTCTTCCATGTAGGTCTCGTGCGAAAGTCGGAAAAAGGCGCTTCTCTCTGCATGGACTATACTCCCGATTGGGCGATGCGCGCCAAATATCGCTACAATGGAGAGTGGACGGAAAACGAAAAGGATTGGTTCGTCAAGGTATATGTCGATTATTATAACGAACCCACCCAGTTTTATTTTTCTGATACGACTGAAGAAGCGGGCATCACAAGGTTGGGCGGTCGGATGGCCTGGGGCGACTACGACAACGACGGCTACTTGGACCTTCTGATCTCAGGAAATATTTTATATCACAACAACGGCGACGGAACGTTCACTGATGTTTCCGATCAAGCGGGCATCAGCAGCACCCCCAGCAACGGAGGCGTATGGGCGGATTTTAACAACGACGGCCTGCTCGATTTCTTTGCGATGGTGGGCTCCATGGATAATTACGACCGATTCTTTCAAAACAACGGCGATGGAACGTTCACCGATATCACTGATTCCGCATTGATAGAAAGCGATCGCGATTACAATCCGTCAGAAGGCGCCGCATGGGGAGATTACGACAAAGACGGTTTTCTCGATTTGTATCTGGCCAACTATGAACTGCCAGGCGATACACTGGGCATTGGAACCCGCGACAGACTTTATCACAACAACGGAGACGGCACTTTTACCGATGTCGCCCCTGCCCTTGGAATCGATCCGATGACGGAATCCGGCGATTACATGTGCGGTCGCGGCGTGAATTGGGCGGATTACAACGACGATCTATGGCCGGATATCTATGTAAGCAACTACAGACTTGATCCGAACTTTTTATGGCAGAACAACGGAGGGTCTTCATTCACGGATGTGTCTTCGGCAAAAGGCGTGCAAGGCAATGGACAAAGCCATGCGTGGGGTCACACTATCGGCTCGGCATGGGCTGATTTCAATAATGACGGTTATCTCGATCTATTTACGGCAAATCTTGCTCACCCGTTATATTTCGGATACTCCGATATGAGTTATTTATACCTCAATAACGGGCCTCCCGATTACACCTTCACTGACGCCACTAAACAGGCTCACGTGATCTATGTCGAAACCAATTCAGAACCCTGCTGGGGCGATTGGAACAACGACGGATGGATAGATCTTTTAATCACCAACGTCTATGATGGATTTTTCCAGCAGCTTTACCGCAATAACGGCGATGGAACTTTGACCGATGTAACTTACTTTTCCGGGCTAAACATCGAAAACGGCTGGGGCGCGACTTTTGCGGATTACGACGAGGATGGATTCCTGGATATCATATCCAACAAAGGGTTATATAGAAATAACGGCAACGACAATCACTGGGTCAAGGTAAAATTAGAATGCAACAACGGCGATCCGTTTTGCATCGGAACCCGCGTGGAGTTGCAGATTGCGTGGGATAAAGGGCCTCAAGCCAGAGAGGTGTCATCTGGAAAAGGTACGACAAATGGAGATCCCTTCGTCCTTCATTTTGGTTTAAATCAATGTGCCGAGGCATGGCGAATCACCGCAAAATTTCTAAACGGGAAAAATGTGACGCGCTACCAGGTCGCCGCTGATCAAACTGTGATCATCAATGAAGATGATCCTTCCGATTCGGAACCCACAACTCCCACAGAACCCAGCACATGTGCAAATGTGGATTATACCGAACCGGGATGGCCGGAAGACGATGATAATGCAGATGATGACAGCGGGGACTCCGTTGACGACGACATCATTGACGACGACTCGGGGATTGATGATGACTCGAGTGATGATGATTCGGGAAGCGACAATGAGAATGATTCACCGCAACCCGACGATGATGGTAACAACGCAAAAACGTGCGGATGCTGAATCCGCTATCGCCCTTTCAGGGCTAGGTGATCTTTGCCTTTTTTCCTAAACCCAGGGTTAAAACCCTGGGCTATATGCATACACCCTTTCAGGGTGAGGCCAACATTTGCGCCTCGTCACATTCGCGCCTTATCGCATTCGCGCATTGAAGCATCCTTTTAGGGAAATTAAGAAAAAAACATTTCAGCCTCGAAGAGGCCACGACGGTTGTCTTGCACCCTTTCGGAGTGAGGGTAATTCCATTTGCGCCTCGAAGAGGCGGCAGCCGACAGCCCAGGGTTTCAACCCTGGGAAAATAGGAATATAAACAATCAAGCCCTGAAAGGGCGACAGCTTAATCTGAACGAATAATCTTCAGCGCGTCTTGACATAATGTTCTTCCATTCGTACAAATATGCAAACTTAATACGACTACGGGGTGCCCCGGATGGAAAGCAACATTCTTTTAAATTTAATTGATGCAGGAACTACGATTTCGCCGCAGTCTTTGAATATCATTCAATTGATTGTAGCCGCAGGACCGATTGTCAAATTGGTTCTTCTCATTCTCGTTTTATTCTCGATAGCGAGTTGGGCCATCATCTTTTTAAAATGGATGATCCTTCGAAAGGCCAGGCGAGAAAACGATGTGTTTTTAAAAATTTTCTGGGAATCGCGTCAATTCGATGAGATTTATAAATCCTCCAAACCGTTGGAACAAAGCCCTCTATCCGCAGTATTTGCAGCAGGTTATGCCGAACTGCAACGTTTCCGCAAAGCGAAGGAAAAGGATAACGAATCTCCGGGTGGAGGAAGTATTGAAGATAGCGCTTTTCGCGAAGCGGTCAAAGACAGCATTCAGCGTGCTCTTCGCCGGGCCATCGCCTCGGAAATCACTCGCGTCGAGCGGGCCGTCCCATTTTTAGCGACTACCGGCAACACTTCGCCTTTCATCGGATTGTTCGGAACCGTTTGGGGAATCATGGATTCATTCCATAAAATAGGGCTGACCGGATCAGCCTCTCTTACTACAGTCGCGCCCGGCATCTCCGAAGCATTGGTCGCTACCGCCGTCGGCCTTTTTGCAGCTATTCCGGCTGTTGTGGCTTTCAACTTCTTTACCAATAGAATCAAGGTGCTGGAAACCGAAATCGAAAACTTCGCCTCAGATTTTATGAATATTATGGAACGGCACATCTTATGACGGTGTCATTTATATTAATGAAAGAGAAACGAGAGTAGAAACATGGCTTTTGGGGGTCCGGGCGGCGGCGAAAAAAAGAAACTGATGAGCGAAATCAACGTGACTCCGTTGGTGGATGTCATGTTGGTGCTCCTCATTATCTTTATGGTAACCGCTCCTTTATTGCAGGAAGGAATCAAAGTCGAAGTGCCTAAGGCTTCCGGGCAGGTCATTAACGAAGATCAGGAAAAGCCTGTTATCCTCATAATTAATAAAGAACAAAAAATCTTTATAGAAAAAACTGAATTTCCACTCGAAACACTGCAAGAAAAGCTGAAACCGATTTATGATTCAAAAACAAAAAAAGAGGTATACTTGAAAGCGGATAAAGATGTCCCTTACGGCCTGGTCGTACAGGTGATGAGTGAGGCAAAAAAAGCGGGCGTAGAACGATTGGGCATGATCACTGAGCCAGAGGGTGCCGGAGAAGAACAAAAGAATAAGAAATAACACGCCGATGGAACCATCCATTGCAGGCCGATTGTATTTAGGCCATCCCAAAGATGGTTTTAATGTAAAATTGTCAATTGCGTTGATATTTTCGACTATGATCCATTTATTCACAGCTGCGGCTATTCTATTCGCACCCTCTACAGTCCACCTGCCAAAAAATAATGTGATTATGACTGAATTAATCGATTTTCCAAAAGGTCCAGGTCTGGGACCAGAGCTTCCTAACGAACAATTGGTCGCAGTTCAAAAACCGACACCTGTTGAAAAAATAAAAAAAGAGCCCGAACCCAAACCGAATGAAATGAGATTGCCGGATCGAGTCAAAGAAAAAAACAGAATTCGGACCAAAGATGTCAGACAAATGAATGATGCCATAGAGCGAATCCGTCAATTGCAAAATGCCAAATCCTCAGGCGGAGGAGGAACCTCGGATCAAGCCGGCGGTTCGGGTATCTATGGTGTTTACATTAAAAACATTAAAAACAGAATCAAGAAAGTATGGGTTCCGCCGGGCAACTTAACTCCCGAGGAGAAGAAAAAATCATTAAATATACTTATAAAGATCTCTTCCTCGGGGCAGGTTCTTACAAAACAAATTCTGAACTCTTGGGGAAACCAGACTCTTGACCGTTCTGCCCTAAATGCAATAGAAAAATCTTTTCCAGCCCCGCCTCCACCGCCCATCATGGCGGAAATATTGGCGTCAGAGGGGATTGAAGTGGCTTTTAAACCACGAGAAAAGGATAACCGTTGAAAAAATTGCTCAGAATTCTTTTCATGGCTGTATTCTGTTCTGCATTATGCCTTGCGTTTTCCCACTTGACCCTTAAAAACGCCCAGGCCAAATTCAAAATCGACATTTATGCCGGATCCGGTGTTCATAAAACCTCAATGGCCATTCCATTATTACGGAACTTAGGCGACAAATCAGGCCCCGGAAATCTTGAAAAAGATCTTGCTGATGCTCTGACTGACGATATGATGATGACCGGTTTTTTCGATGTATTGCCCAGGTCCATCTATCTCGAAAATCCGCGTATTGCAAGCATTAAGCAAGGCGAATTTAATTTTGATGACTGGTCTGTCATTGGATCTGAAATGCTGATAAAGGGCGGATTTGTGGTGGATGGGAATCATATTTCCATCGAATTTCGCCTTTTCGATGTCATCCAACGCAGATTAATCATCGGCAAGAAATATGAGGGAAATACAGAGGATTACTATCGGATAGCTCATAAATTCTCTAATGAAATCATCTATACCATGACAGGCGAACCGGGATCTTTCGGCACGCAGGTGGCCTATACTTCCGGAGGAAGAGGCCGCACGGAGCTCTATGTCATTGATGTTGATGGCCGCAATAAGAAAAAACTTACGAGACTAGGCGGCTCGGTGGATTCTCCGGCCTGGTCGCCGGATGGAAAAAGCATTCTGTTTACTTATGCAAGAGAAGGCGAGCGTGCAAGTTTATGGATTATCAATGCCGATGGAAAAAACCTTAAAAAAATATGTGAATATCCTGGAGTTGTGCTTACGCCCGCATTTCATCCGACGGGAAAATATTTTATTTTAACGTTGTCAAAAGACGGCAATTCGGAATTGTATACGATGAATTTGGACGGCTCAGATGTTAAACGACTTACAAATACATGGTATATCGAGGTATCTCCCAGTTTCTCTCCTGATGGGAAATCCTTGGCATATGCATGCGATCGCGGAGGGCAACCGCAAATCTTTAAAATGAACGCGGATGGCACAAACGCCGCGCGCATCAGTTTCGTGGGCGGCTATAATTCAGATCCGTCATGGTCTCCAAAAGGAGATAAAATCGCATATCAATCCCTATCCGGCAATAATTTTCACGTCTATGTTATGAATACGGATGGTTATGAAGTCACCTCTTTCGGACTTGGCGAACATCCTAGTTTTTCGCCGGATGGACGATCGATCGTCATCTCATCTCCCAGAAGCGGCGGCAGAGGACTCTTTATCATCAATATCGATGGGAGCTTTATAAAGAAGTTGACATCAGGGGCTGATAATGATATGTCTCCCGCTTGGTCACCCAGACTGGCAGATTGATACTGCTTTTAGGGGTTGCTCTTTTATATATTTCGGTTATGATTAAATACGCATTCAATAATAAGGGATGCGAAAGGAGGTGTATCTTATGAGGAAGGCTTACCTAATGTTGGTCCTGCTGGCTGTGGCCGGCTTGCTTATTCTTGCTGGTTGCGGCAAGTGCCCACAGGCCAAACTCGATGATGCCAAGGCCGCATTGAACGATGCAAAGGCCGCCAAGGCACCGGATCTTTGCCCAAATGAGTACAAAAGCGCAGAAGACAAACTCGCCGAGGCTGAAAAAGATTGCGCGGACAAGAAGTATGATGAGGCAGGCGCCGCTGCGGATGAGGCGAAAGCATTGGCTCAAAAAGCCAAGGATTGCGCCCTAGAGGCTGCAAAACCAGCTCCGCCGCCACCACCGCCGCCGCCACCACCGCCTCCTCCTCCACCGCCACCGCCCCAGTTTAAGTCGATTCATTTCGACTACAACAAAGACAAAATTCGTCCGGGCGAGGATACGGAAATTTTGAAGGCTCGTTCACAGCAAATGAAGGAAAGTCCCGATAAAGCCTTGAAGCTGACCGGACACTGCGACGAGCGCGGTTCTGATGCATACAACATGGCTTTGGGTGATCGCCGTGCAAAGTCCGCTAAAAAATTCTTGACGAGCTTAGGCATTGACGCGAAGAGACTCGAAACTGCCAGCATGGGCAAAAAACAGCCCGTTGATCCAGGTCATGACGAAGTTGCTTGGGCTAAAAACCGCCGTGTAGAGTTTGAGTGGACCACTCCTCTCCAAAAGGCGCCCAAGAAAATAGGACCTGCTACTGAGAAGAAGGACAAAAAGGACAAGAAGGACAAGAAGGATAAGGAAGACAAGAAATAATTTCTTAGCTTCCATTATTCCTTTTTAAATGGTGTATTAGACCCTTCGGGATAAAGATGTCCCGAAGGGTCTTTTTTATTTTAAATTTCGGTGTATTATATTTTCGCAATTTTTAAGATGCGATTTCGGCAGAAATTAAACTGAGGAGGATGGTCATCATGCGGTGTCGAGTTTTTGCTGTATTATTCTCTGTTACATTTCTCGTTCTCGCCTTGACCTCATGCATACTTTCCACATCTGAGACGAAAGCCACCGGAAACGACCAGGATATGAAAGTCCGCATAAAGCAACTCGAGGATGAAATGACAACAATGCGAGAGGAATATTCGCGCACAGCCGGAAGCGTAGCCGATTCAGTGGCCGCTTTTGATCAACTTCAATCGCAGGTCGGTGTTGTGGAAAGCAAACTCGACGAATCCACTTTTGCCGCCAATAAGTACAGTCAAGACTATCAAGAACTTCGCAGTTATCTGGAAGAGGAGATGGCCAAGATCGATAAACGGCTCTACGTGCTCGAGTCTAAAGCCGGAATAAAAAATGCCGAAAATATCGGAGCCATTCCGGCCTCCGGCCAGACAAAACCTAAAACGGAAGAAGACGAATTCCGTGAAGCTGAAAACACGTTCAAACAAGGAGATTACGAGTCGGCCAAAGGGAAATTCAAAACCTTTTTGACTGCTCATCCTAAAAACAATAAGGCCGATCAAGCCACATACTACATTGCAGAAACTTATTTTAAACAGCGCGATTATGAAAATGCGATCCTGGAATACCACAACATCAAAGAGCGCTATAAGCAATCTTCTTATGTTGTCAAATCATTGTTTAAGATCGGCGCTTGCTTCCAGGAACTTGGCCAAACCAAAGATGCAAAACTTTTTTACAACCAAGTGATCTCGGATTATCCGGGCAGCCCTGAAGCTCAGATGGCCAAGAAAAAGCTGGAACTACTGCATTAAAAGGGGGATTCTCTGATGCGCGTTCACCCAAGCGCTGATGTTATAGCCATTTTCCTTTTCTTAGGCATAGTTTTCACGTGCTCTATGGCATTCGCACAGGATTCCTATTACATTGAAGAACGAGTGCAATCCAATTCTCCGCAGCATCCTCCGATTGATGGGATAATGAAAAGCTATATCAAGGGCGATCTCTTGCGCAGAGAAGCTCCGGACGGCGTCGAGGTCAATATTTTTCGTCCCGATCGACAGCTTGTATGGCTCATCAACACAACACGAAAATCTTACGCGGAAATCCCTTTCGAAGTATTTCGCCAGAATGCGGAACTGGAACTTATGAGCATGATGCCTCCGGGCCCCGATGGGCAGCCGCATGTTCCGGATACGCTATATGATCCGACAGGTAAAACCAGAAAAATAGGAAAATGGTCTTGCAAGGAATATAAAAGAAAGAACGAGCCCAAAATGCAAGGCGTTACATCGACGACGACGCTTTGCGTGAGCAAAGAGACCGGGCTCCCCAAGGAGCTTACATTAAGAATCTTTTCAATCACACTCGGCAAAGAGCTCAAACCGCCGATTCAAAAGCTCCTTGATAAAATCACCGAACTGGACGGATATCCGGTGCAAACCACGACGTCTATTACAGCTCCTCAAATACAATCGAATACGACCCAAACCCTGATTAAAGTCGAAAAGCGCGCCATTCCCGACGACATATTCGAATTGCCGGCAGGTTATACAAAAATCAATATGCCTACTCCTTAGTCCCGAGGGAATAAATTCGTCATCGAATTTATGAAGCGAAGGGCTGAGCCAAATTGTCTCCAAAATGAACTGAAAAAGACACGGTCGACATTACACATTCAAAACACATTTGAACTGAAAAACAATTTTACAAGCGATACAATAAAGTCATGTTGCGTCGACTGACTCCGTGGATACTATTGCTTTCTTTATTTAGCATTTCTTGCGCGCGTTACATAAGGCCTTCTCTTCATCCCTTCGAGCTTGGATATGATCCGGTTGATCTGGCCAATTTTCCGCCGACTCATTTAGAGCCAAGGCATCGTTACAAAGTCACCTTAACCGGAATTTGCAGGGTAACCTCGAATCCTAGTCATATCAGCGTAGTCGCTGTAATACCTATTCCCCCCAACTGTCCCGAACAAATTATCGAAGGATACAAGCTCACGCCCGCGCCATCCAGGATCGTTACTTCATTTCACGGATACCGATACGCCATCATCGATTTCGGTCCTTTATCGGATAATATGACGGCTGAATTTGAATTGGTTGTAATCCTCACTCCTTATCGCGCTCAGATACCTATGCTGGATCCGAAAGTAATCCTATTGGGGCCGCCTATTCCGGAGTTCATCCAGGATGTCTATTTAAAAAACGGGAACTATTATCAGCTTAAAGATCCCTTCATTAAGCAGACGGCACAAATAGCGTCCGGCAATGCCAAAGAACCTCTGGAAATCGTAAAAAATATCACTCGATACGTGCATTCTCATCTATATTACAAAATGTCCGGCCCTAAACAATCCGCGCCTGTAGTTCTCAAGCGCGGATGGGGAAGTTGCACCGAATATTCTTTTGTCACTATTGCGCTTCTGAGATATCTGGGCATTCCGGCTCGTTATGTAGCAGGATCGTCAAACAACACCTCGAAAAATCGGCCGATAGCAGCAGACAGGGTCTATCATAAATGGGTCGAAGTATGGCTTTCGGGTTATGGATGGGTTCATCTGGATCCTACCGGCGATAAATCTCCAAACGTCGACTCATTGGGAAGATGGCCTGGAAAATATCTGGTAATGATCCATGAAACCGAGCCTGGTCTGGTGCCGTGGAATCCATCTACCGATAACGTCACAATTACAGCAATACCCGATAATCCGCAGCTAAAAATCGCCACGGAAAAAATGGAGTTTATTTGGGAGCAACTCCCATGAGCATATTGGGCGCTAACATCTTCAATTCGAAGCTTATTATTTTCGCGGATTGTTTTATGCTTCGCATAATTTAGGACAATTTCATTGTGTTGCATTTGACCCACTTTTATGCGGTCCTTTAAAAAGCTTGATCGAATATTCTTTATTTTAATCACCTTAATTTTTCATATTAATTCGGTCAACTATTTTATATTGCTCAAATTGATGAATTGGAAAAGTTAAATCCAAAAGGAAACGGTCTTTTACAGCTCTTGAAAAATATTTTTCTGATCGCGGTTAAAAGTTGTCGATGAAATCCTTAACCTCATTTGTAGCGGATATTGCAGCGGTCTTCTCTTTTTCTGGCGGTGTAATAAGGCGTTTCCCAACGAGTTTCGCCATTTTTTCAGGACCGATGAGATCGCGGACGGCATTTTCCAAATAAAGCAACTCTTCATAACGTGCGTTTAGCCCGGATACGGATTTCTCGATTTTGGCGAGCTTGGCTTTGATGTCTTTGGTTTCATTATTGACGGTTTCGATCCCACGTACGGCATTGCCGAGTTCAAATAGCTTGTTTTCCATATCTGCTGAAGAGGAACTGCGGAATGCCGTCTGAAGCCGTTCTCCAATCTGGTTGAATTCCAGCCGATTTTCGTTCAAAGCTTGGACCATCTTTTTCAGGCTCAATTCAGAAAGATCCCCTACTTTCACTCCTAACTTCTTCGGAAGTTCCGTCTCGATTCTTAAAATTTCGGCGACCATGCCTGTCGCTGCACGATAGATTTTTCGCACATAGATGAACGAAAGAATCATTGCAACCAAGCAAAGCAAAGAAAGAATGCATGCGATAAATGCGGCATATGAAAAAAATTGATTCGTCAATATCAGTTGCATTGTTTCCCTTTATTTATAAGCCTTCGCAGATCGCTAAAACTTTTTATAAAGGACTCTCCTTACTTTATCAAAAATGGTTTTTTCTTTTTGAGGCGGATTCACCATTTTCAACAACCGCAGTTCTCTTAATGCTTCAACGCAATTTGGATTCACCAAAAGAGCTTTTTCAAACTGTCTTTCCGCGAACTCTCTCAGTCCCTGAGTCTTATATATATACCCCATAAACAGATAGGCCTTTTCACATCGGGGATTTGTCGCAATGGTCCTGTTTAAAATATCCCGAGCCTGATATTGCGCTTCTCCCTCGCTATCGAACGGATTTAGTTTTTTGTCTTCAGGGTCCACATCCTTTTCCAGGGGAATGTGCCATAAAGCCCATCCGTAAAAGGCGGCATATTCAGCTTCGCTGGGGTTTGTTTCGGTGGCCTTTTTAAAAGCGTCTGAGGCGCGGTAATATTTTTTTATTTTAAAGTATTGCACGCCGGATTGAAATGCTTGTTCTGCGATGATGACCTGCTTGACTTCTTCAATCCTCGTATCTGTTTCTTTGGGTTGGATCCCCTCGAGGAACTTCTTGTATTCTTCGACTTTATCTTCGGTATCCAGTTGATCTTTGGCCTGGGTCAATTTTTCAAAAATCTCATCTACTTTGATCTTTAAATCGCCGCCGACTTTCCCAAAGTACCGATCGGGATGGTATTCTTTGGCATATTTGTAATATGCTTGTTTGATTTGGTGTTCCGTTGCATCCTTGGTCACTCCCAGTATTTCGAAAGCGTTGGCGTTTTGAAGTCTTGTCCACATGTTTATGATTTTTTTCCGGATAGAAGCGTCTTCTTCGGCTTTTCCTTCCTCCAGATCCGCTACGGCAGCCGCCAGCGCATCTCCCTGCACGGGTTGAGGCTTTTCTTCCTCAAGTTCGGGTTCAGGCGCCGGTTGTGCCGGAGGCGCCGGTTTTGCCGCATGAGCAGGTTTTACTTTGACTTCGGGCTCCGGCTTAGGTGAAGGCGGCGGCGCGACAGGCTTGGCTAAAGGAACCAAATCTATCTTCTCTGCACTGAATTCTTTCTCCGCGGCAACGCCCGGCACCAACGATGTCTCGCACATTTCAGACAACAATAATACCGCCAAAAGCTGCTGGGACCTCTTCAAATCCAGCATTGAACCGGCAATAAGTTCCTTTAATTTCTTTGTGCCATCCACTGAATCGACCAATCGCTGCTCGCTCGGGGGCAAATCAAGATCTTGAAACTGGTAATAAAGGTTAGAACTCTTTCTAAGAAAATAATCCTGAAAAGGAGTCAAATAGCGGACCAGCCGATCCATGCCCCAATGTGATTTAATCCCTTCATAAATAATATTTGCGGTGGACATTTCAATTGACGAAATATCACCCACTATAGAATGATCTTCTTCGAATTGATATAAACCTTCCGGCCAAGAAAAGATCTCAAAAATCTTTTCGCGCATTTGAAGTTTTAGATAATTCACAACATCTACAGGGGTCAGAATTCCCATCTCAATCAAAATAGTTCCGATCAACCGTTTTTTGTTCTTCATCCTGTAGACGGATTCTTCGCATTGTTCTTTTGTAATACAGTGCATTCTGACCAGAAAATTACCGAAATATTCCTCTTCCATGTTCGTTTGAACGCTTACCGGATAGCCATCCTTGATGGTGACCACCTTTTTCACATTCTCGCGACTCATGGTGAGATAACCGGAGCTTGCCATGACGTATAAATCGTGCAACAGCTCCGGAAAAGACACGGTAGTCAGCTCGCCTTCCAAAGTAACCACCTTTTGAGGGGCAGCGGGCGCTTCAGTCACATCTTGTTCCTCTGATTCTTCAAGCGACTCAGCTTCCGGCTTTATAATCTCACCCTCGCCGATAAATCCGGCTACTAAATCCATAAGTTTGGCGAGCTGAAACGGTTTTTCGACAAATTCATCTGCGCCATATTTTTGTTTTGCATCGGTCTGCATCTTGTAATTTTTATAGATTGCGCTCATCAAGATGACATGTGTTTTCTTTCCTTGGTCCGTAGTTTTAATCTGCTTGCAAACTTCCCAACCATTTTTTTTCGGTAAAAGAACATCCAAAAGCACCAGATCAGGCGCGGTTTCGCTGAATGTATTGAGCGCATCTTCGCCATTTCGAGCTACATACGTCTCATATCCTTTTGCCGAGAAAGAAGCATGAAGTATTTGGCCGATGTTCCTATCATCATCCACTACCAAGATGCGTTTTTGCATTATCTCTTACCTTTCATGGACCATAGACTGGACAGTCATCAATAAAACAATAAATTATAATCACATCTTTCGGCATTCGCAATAAAGCGAAACGATCCGATGCGTAAGATTTCACCAATAGACAGATTTTCATAATCGGTACTTATGCTTTGACTTGCACCCTTCTTAACTTGATCAATATACATATAAAAACGATTACGGATATCAGATGCGCCCATAAAAATCGATGATAGAAAATAAAATTGCCGAATTGCCGCATAAGTTCAATGTTTTCCGGGTCGAACCATGGAGAAAAAAGGATTCCGGGCGCAACAGCCAGCAGTACCAGGCAAGCAGGCGAACGAATCGGTCGATCCATTAAAAGAATTCCCATCGTGCTGATCGCCGGCATCAACCAAATGTACTGTTGAATCCACCAATGCGATGATCCGAGCGGGTAGAACAAGGCAAACACGGCAACGAGAATTTCCGGTCTGGAGCGATAAGCAGCGGGTATCAATCGCACAAAGATGACCGACGCGATAAATGCCAGTACAGGAGCAATCTGCATAGCGACTTTTACTACCTCGATTGAAGACCACAATGCCGGGGTTTGTCCCAGCCTCGTATCGAAAAGACGCTGAATCATCGCCACTACGGATTGATTTACGATGTACGTGTTTCCGTATCGAGATTTAAAAGACATCACGGAGAACCACGATTTCCAGAATTCCCATCGAATTGCCAGAAAGCCCAACAGCAACAATGGAATTCCGATAATTACCGCCCAGATTAATGATCGCATGTACCTTTTCGGGTCTGCTACCAAAACCAGGACAACAAAATATGACGGATAGACTTTCCATAATATGGCTATTGCCAAACAAGCACCGGACAATAAAGGAAGATCTTCATGATGCCAAAGAAAAAAGACTGTCAAGGCCATCACAAAAATGTCGCATTGGCCCAAGGCAAGATGGTGCGCCAGCGGATATGAAAAAATCCAAGGCAAAAACATGACATGCGCCAATAAAGGAGTAATCTCGCTATTAGTCGGAACTCGTCGAATAAACGAAAAGAGGATCAATATGAATGCCAACAACGCCGCAACGGTCCAGCATATGATAGCTGTAAGTGGTTGTAACAACGCCATAGGCGCCAACCAAAGGAGCGAAATCGGAGGATACAGGTATCGGGTCAAATAAGGGAAAATATCTACAGCGGTCGGAGGTGGAACTTGCACAAAATAAGGATCTTTATCGGCTAATAAAGCATTTATGCCCAGTTGAAAAGCTCTGAAATCAACTCCATAACCCCATATGTGCAAGAAAGCAAAAACAAAGAACGTAGAAAGACCGATAAAAGAAAATAAAGCAGCAGCCCCTACTCCCCATTTTTCCGTTTTATTCAGGTTATTCCACATTAGAAGTATGGCTAAAATCCTAGTAAGCGCCGATTAGCGAAAGCAAACAAATAAAATAATCGCTCATTATTCTGCGTTGCAGGAATATGCTGCGCTTTAATGTCAAATATTTGAATCGAAGGCATTGCCTTTTTTCTCCAATGATACAAAACGTTTCGGCAATTATATTTGCAGTCTATCAAGGGTAAACGAAAAAATGAATCTTTTTGTCTTATATTCGGGGAAATGTATCCCTGTACAACTTGCAGACCTCCTTATAAACTACCCAAACTCTTAATTAAAAGGAAAAACTAGGGTGCTGATCGATTCTGAAGAACCTGGATACAGACGGATTACCATTCCGGCGGTTTTAGGCGCCGGCTTTTATGGCATCCTCTTTCTCTATTGCC
>Ga0315282_10004586_pt1 | contig 23970 bp, 16 predicted proteins | sample YL17G07_20_MG_FD_203693 | JGI IMG/M metagenome (GOLD analysis project Ga0315282, IMG submission 203693) | Sediment microbial communities from Yellowstone Lake, YNP, Wyoming, USA - YL17G07_20 | ecosystem: Environmental > Aquatic > Freshwater > Lake > Sediment | place: USA: Wyoming | collected... | reverse complement strand
GCTTGCGTCTTTTCTTTCACGCTGTCTCCATTCTGGAGTGCGCAAGCCATGCTTGCGCCTTTTCTTTCCCGTTCATCCCGTCTCGCAAGTGGATAGTATGTATCTCTTTGAATGCACATTGGTATCAGTCCTATCTTGACCTGTCCTGCCTTCGATACTGAATCGCCTCTCCCACGTGGTCGGGCAGGATGGCGTCGGAATGAGCCGGGGCGGCGACGGTGCGGGCGGCTATGAGCATGAGGTCTCGCCGGTCATGCGCCGAGCCGAGCGGATCCATAATGCGATCACCTCGAGGGGCGGGGCGATCCCTTCGCCATACCGCAATCGAATCAGGTTGTGGATAGACGGCGCGTGCGAGCGGGCTAGATCGGCGGGCGTTCGGATGCCGAGGGTTTGCAGCCTCGCGGCGTGAACAAGCCCCATCCCCTTGATCTCCGCCATTATGCACAGTTCCCGCAGTTTCTCGAACTTTTCAGGCGAGATTCCGGACGGGGGGTCTTTCAGCTTCAGGAAGGTATGAGTCTCGTCCGCGCCCGCGCGCTGGAGCGCCTCTGCGCCCGCGTATCCAAACTCGACGCCATAATAGTAATGGCTCAATGGAATAGAGCAGGAGACTTGAGTGGAGGCAAAGACCAAGGCGGCGGATACCAGGGTGAGACAGAAAGTCGCCGCCCAGCTTACGATTGCGCGTCGAGCCGCCATGCCGCGCAGACGGCGGTTCTCTTCGCGCGAGAGTTCCCAGCTTCGTCCGCCTCGGAAAAGATTGATGAAGTTGACAATGGCGTAACACTCCAGCGCAAACGGCGGGAATCCGAGGAACCCCAGGACTGGCATCTCGCCGAGTTTGAGTTCGTCGAAGAAAGGAACCGTGTAGATCCACTTCGTCCTCGCGCCGAGGTTCCAGGCCTCCCATAATCCGCCGCAAAGGAATCCCGAGACAAGCAGAGCTACAAGACGCGTATTGTCCGCCGAGGCAATCTGGCCCAGGATGGAACGCCCCTTGAGTTTCCAACATAGGGGATCGAGCAGAAGAAATGCGAATCCCCAAGCCAAGGCATAGAAATCACGCGGCCACAGCAGCATCAGGGCCAGCATGAGCCCGCCGCCCCCCATCTGAAGCGAGACATGCGCCCGCGTGACTTGGAAGGGCCGGCCCCGGATGCGCCCTCCGGGAGCAAGGCGTTCGATAAAGCCTTGGACAAGCTCCGCGACCTCGAAGATTCCGGGCAGCACTGTGGCATAGGAAAAGAGAAGGGGAAGGGACCGGGCGTTCATCCCGATCGGAACCTGGACGTACCACCAATTCTGCATCCGAATATTCAGGACTTCGAAAAAAAGCCAGACGGGGGTGGACCAGAGGGTCAGAAGGAGGAATTCGCGCGGGCGCTCCTGAAGCATCGAACGTTTGCGCACAAGAAAAACCATGAAATCCACGGTGAAAATGAACGGCCACCATAGATACGCATAGATCGGCGTGTAAAAGGGTTCAATCTTCGCGAAGAGACACCAGTGCGCAAGCGGCAGCCCCATAACGCCGAGCGCCCAAAGCGGGCGGCAAAAGAAGGGAACGCGAGGTGCTTGCTTGTTATCATCCAACATAGAGACCATCCTGCATGACAAGATAACGCTATCACTTCGACCGATCGAGCGTCCTGTACTGAATCGCCTCGCCGACGTGGATGGGCAGGATGGCTTCGGAGTGATCGAGGTCGGCGATGGTGCGGGCGACCTTGAGCACGCGGTCGTAGCTGCGCGCGCTCAGGCCGAAGTTGGTCATGGCGGTTTCGAGCATCACGCCGCCCGCGTTGTCCAGCGCACAGTGCTTCTTAATGTCGCGGCCGCTCATGTGCGCGTTGCAGAAGATGCCGGTGCGCCCCACGAACCGCCGGCGCTGGATCTCGCGAGCCGCCTCGATCCGGTTGCGGATCGTCTCGCTCGATTCGCCGCCGGACGCCTGCTTCAGCTCCTGGTAGTGAACCGGCGGTACTTCGATGTGCAGGTCAATCCGGTCCATGAGGGGGCCCGACAGGCGCGAGCGGTACTTCTGGATCTGCTGCGGGTTGCAGGTGCACTCCTTGCGGTCGTCGGTGAGAAAACCGCACGGGCACGGGTTCATCGCCGCGCAGAACAGGAACCGCGCCGGGAAACTGAGCGTCATCGCCGAGCGCGAGATGGTGACCACGCCGTCTTCGAGCGGCTGGCGCAGCACCTCGAGTGTGCTGCGCGGAAGCTCCGCCACCTCGTCCAGGAAGAGAACGCCGTGGTGCGCCAGCGAGACTTCGCCGGGGCGCGGCACGCTTCCTCCGCCGATCAGCGCCGCCGTCGAGATCGTGTAGTGAGGCGCGCGGAAAGGACGCGTGGCCACCAGCGCCTGGTCGCCGTTGAGCAGGCCCGCGATGCTGTGGATCTTGGTGGTTTCGAGGCTTTCCTCGAGCGTCATCTTGGGCAGGATGGTCGGCATGCGCCGGGCCAGCATCGTCTTGCCGCCGCCGGGCGATCCCACCAGCAGAATGTTGTGCGCGCCCGCCGCGGCCACCTCCATCGCGCGCTTCACGTGCGCCTGGCCTTTCACGTCCTGGAAGTCGGTATCGTAGGTTTGATGCTGGGCGAAGACGGCGCGCCGGTCCACCGTGTGGGGCAGCAGCATTTCCTGCCGCGAGAAGAAGGCCGCCACCTGCGCCAGGTCGCGCACCGCCAGCACCTCGATCCCGTCCACCATCGCCGCCTCGGAAGCGTTGGCTTGGGGCACCATGATCCCGCGCAGGCCGGCTTCGCGCGCGCCCGTCGCCAGCGACAGCACGCCCGGCACCGTCCGCACCGCGCCGTCGAGGCCAAGTTCGCCCACCACGGAGTAATCGCCGAGCATGTCGGGCGGGACGAAGCCGGAAGAGGCCAGCAGCCCGAGCGCCATGGGCAGGTCGAGCGAGGCGCCCTCCTTGCGCACGTCCGCCGGGGCCAGGTTGATCACGATCTTGTTGGCCTGAAGATGAAAGCCGGTGCTGACGAGGGCGGAGCGCACACGGTCAACCGACTCGCGGATGGCCATGTCGGGCAGCCCCACGATGTTGAAAGACGGGTTGATCCCCCTGAAGGCGTCCACCTCGATGTCAACGCGCAACGCCTCGACCCCAAAGACCACGTGGCTGATGACTTTCCCGATCATGCGGCTCATTCCTCTCCGGCGGGTTCATCCGACGCCGCCGGAATCCGGACACAGCGGTATCATCCAACAGACTAACAGTTTTTTCAAGTCCCGTTTGACCCGACTCATCACGGAGGCAGGGTCTTGCGAAATGAGTGGCGCAGGCTTTCCAGCCACAACCGTTTAAGGGTTTGCACACTCTAACCACTGGAATATGAATAATATGCAAGACTTGAGCCTATTCTCAGCCGTCTTCAGGCGGCTCCTCCTTGCCCCCGGCTTCAGCCGGTGGGAGAAAGGGAATATTCTCTTAAGAACAAAGCCGGCTTCAGCCGGGCTTCTCGATCCGCTTCAGCAAAGGAGGGGACAAAGGCAAGGCTGAAGCACGTCGGGAAGCCGCGCTGAAGCGCGCTATCCCCCGCGGCGAAGGAGAACCTTGTTCCCACCGGCTGAAGCCGGGGGCAAGGAAGAGCCCGCTGAAGCGGGCAGAAACCATTAAACGGTAGTGGCTTTCCAGCCTGCGAAAGGCCATGAGAACAGGCCGGAAACGCAGGCTGGAAAGCCTGCGCCACTCATTCTGCCGGAATAAAAGCGTCATTTCGCAAGACCCTCTCCCAGAGGGCACATCTTGAAATCGTAAATGATCATCTGCAAACGGCGCATTCCGCCTTCATCCTTCCTCCTTCGTCCTTCCTTCTCTGTGCCTCTGCGTCTCTGTGGTGAGATCATCATCTCTCACAATCGCTTCGAGAACCTTCAGTCCAGCTCCGGTGACCTCATCGGGACTGGCGAAGTTGGCCAGGAGAATCACCGCGGCGCCGCTCTTCGGCTCAAACCCCGCAAAGCTGCTAAACCCGCCCGTGCCGCCGTTGTGCCAGATCAGGCTGCGTCCCCCCGCATCCCGGACGATCCAAGCCAGGCCTACCTGATCCTTTCCCATCGCCATCCTGGGTTTGTGCGTGTCGGCCATCGCGGACACAACCCCCGCCTGGCCGCGCCCCAGGTTGGCGTCCATGAAGATCATCATGTCCCGCAGCGTTGAACGAATGCCCCCCGCGCCGGCAAAAGCATCGAAATCCCAGTTGGCGGCCCGCTTCCCGTCCGCATCGTGACCCTGGGCCATCCGCCGGCGCATGGCGGGGGTGAGATGGAGCGCCGTGTCGTTCATCCCCAAGGGCCGGCAAATCCGCGTCCGCACCAGCCCCTCGTAGTCCACTCCCGCCCTGCGCGACAGGAGATGTCCCAGAAGCCCCACCCCCAGGTTCGAGTACTCGACCTGCGACCCGATGCCACGCGGCAGCTTGTATCCCTCAAGAAACGCGTAGAGTTTCTCTGGCGTGTAATCGCTGTAGGGGTTCTGCGGATCGGCGGGCGCGAAATTGGCGGGCATGCGCGGAAAGCCCGACGAGTGCGTGGCGAGGTCCAGCAGGGTGATCTCGCGGTCCTCTTGCCGCGGGACCTTCACCCCTTTCGGCAAGTACCGCGAGACGGGATCCTTCAGCGCCGCTTCACCCTTGCGCACCATGTCGGCGAGTAGCGTGGTCGTGAAGACCTTGGATATCGAACCGATCTCGAACACCGTTCTCTCATCCAGCTTGGGCCGGGCCGGGTTTCCGGATGGACCGTAGGAGTACGTCGTCCACTTGTCCGCGAACCTCACGGCCACGGCAAGCCCCCGCTCTCGCCTTCCTTCTGCCAGCGGCCGGACGACTTCCCGCAGCGTTGTCTGCGGCTGCCCGGCCCACACCGTCAAGCCGGCCGCCGCAAACAGAAGACACAGAAGACTTCCGCCGAGAGGAACAGGGAAACCGATACAGGGCTTAAGACATCTCTTGTCGTTCATGGTACATTTTCACCGCGTTTCTCCCGAAGAGGAGGCGCCGCCGCGCTATTCTCCAACAGCACGGACCGGTGGCGCAAGCGTCAAATCCGAACGGGGACAGGAGAATGGAACCAGAAGAACCCAACGACGACTCCGCCAGTGCGGCGACCGTCCATCGCGTTGCGTCAAATCTAAAAGCTACCGAAGGTTAGGGGGTGCCACGGGCTCGAATATTGAGTCTTGTGCCAGGAGACCGGCGAGAGTATACTGGGTATGTGTGGAGATGTTGTGCCAGAACCCGCGGGAATCCCGCTGTTGACCTGCGCGTGCGCCTCCCAAAAGATGCCGCGGAAATCCTCCCGAGGGTGGACGCCTCGCCAGCCGCAAGTGTATGCTAAAGGAAACGCAGAACTTCATGCTTCGCCTCTGCCTCTCTCGTATCCCAGAAATGCTGTTTGCCTGCCTCTTTTTTGCCGCGGCTGGCTTCTGGAACGCCGCCTCCGCCGCCGTGGTCATCAACGAAATCCACTACGATCCCCTGGACCGAACCGAACACATCGAGTTCGTGGAACTCTACAATCCCGGTCCGGACGCCGTTGATATCTCCAGCTGGCATTTCACGGACGGCATCTCGTTTACCTTCCCCGCCAGCACCTCGATCCCTGCCGACGGATACGTCGTCGTGGCCCAGGATCCCGCCGCCGTCCTGGCCAAGTTCGGCGTGAGCGCCTACGGCCCCTACACGGGCCGGCTCAGCAACGACGGCGAGAATATCGAACTGCGCGACGCGGCCGATGCTCGGGTGGACGCGGTGGACTACGGGGTTGGCTTTCCCTGGCCCACGGCGCCCAACGGCGCAGGCTCCTCCATGGAGCTGATCCACCCCTCCCTGGACAACAACCTCGGCGGCAGCTGGCGCGCTTCCGGCTATGAACAGGGTCTCTCGCCCTTTTTGTCCGCAACGCAATCCTCGACCGGCTGGGGTGGGCTCGCCACCCGCGCCATAGACGGAAACACGGACGGCGAGTTCTTCAATGGATCGGTCACACACACCGACGACACCGACCAGGCTTGGTGGGAAGGTTCATTGAAAGAGCGATTCACCATTACCGCCATCACGCTCTGGAACCGGACCGACGGCGGCTGCTCGTACCGGCTGAAGAACTTCCAGATCACCGTGTTTGACGGTGCCACTACCGCCTTTTCGCAGGCCTACCACACGGACGGCTCTTCCGTTGGCGTTTCAGAAACCTTTTCTCTGGGCGCCGGGGTGCAGGGAACCCGCGTCCGGGTCCAGCTGCTCAGCACCGGAAGCGACAATTACCTGTCGCTGGCGGAGGTAGTGCTCACCAGCAATTATGTCTCCTATTCACTGGGACCGACTCCCGGCAGAAAGAACTGTTCCTATTCCACCTCCTCTCCTCCCCAGATCCGCCAGGTGGACCACACTCCCAAGCAACCCCCCGCCGGACAGCCCATCCCCATAACGGCCAAGATCACCGACCCCGACGGCGTGACTTCCGTGACGCTCTGGTACCAAATAGTATCCCCCGGCAATTTCATCCCGGCATTCCTGCCGCTCCCGCACGCCACCCTCGAGGCCGACCCCCTGCGGCCCTTCGACCCCAACCCCGCTTTTGAGAACCCCGCGAACTGGACCGCGCTCACCATGAAGGACGACGGAACGGGCGGCGACGCCGTGGCGGGAGACAGCATCTTCACGGCGGTTGTTCCGGGCCAGGCAAACCGAACGCTGGTCCGCTATCGTATCGCCGCCGAGGACGCGTTGGGGAACTCGGTCCGGGCGCCTTACCTGGATGACCCCTCTCTAAACTTCGCCTGTTTCGTTTACGACGGCGTCCCCGCTTACACGGCCCAAGTCTCCGTCAAAAGCGGCCCTTACACCTATGGCGCGGACGTCATGAACTCCCTGCCGGTCTATTTCATCCTGACCCGCGCGAGCGACTACAACGAGTGCATCGCCTACAACTCGGCCTATCAGCTCGACGGCACGGAAGCTCGCCGCCGTTTCAACTGGGAATTCGCTTTCGTGTACAACGGAAAAGTCTATGACCACACCCACTGGCGGCTGCGGCAAACCTGGGGGCGGTACGTGAACGCGGGCAAACGCAGCATGCGTTTCGAATTCAACGCCGGCAATTATCCGCAGTTCCACGACCAGTACGGCAGGCCGTATCCCACGAAGTGGAGATACATGAATGTGAATAAGATGATCGGCTCGGCCGGCCCGGCCAACTGGGGCCTGTCGGAAGCGGGGGCCGCGCGGCTCTGGAACATGTTCGGCGCCGCCGCGCCCTACACCCAGTATTTCCACATGCGCGTGGTAAAGACGCCGGATGAGGCGCCCGCCGTCAGCGGGCAGTACTACGGCGATTTTCACGGCCTGTTCCTGGCCATGGAGCATTACGATTCCCGGTTCTTCGACGCCCACGGCCTCCAGGAAGGCAACCTCTACAAGTTCAGCCACGGCGAAACTTACTGGAGTCAGGCGCAGCGCTACCAGGCCGAATCCAGCGTCACGGACGGGTCGGACTACTCCAACCTTTTCGACAAGAGAGACCAGCTGCCCGAGTACGACTCCGATTGGCTGCGTTACCACGTGAACCTGGACCGCTGGTACCGCTACCACGTTGTGACGGAAGGCGTGCGGCATTTCGATTTCCGCCCGGATCTGAATTGGTTCAAGAACCGCTATTGGTATTTTGAGCCGGATCCCGGCGGCAATCCCCTCGGCAAGATGTGGATTTTTCCGTGGGACTGGGACACCTGCTGGGGGCCGAACTGGAACTACGGAGAGGACTACATCAAACAGGCCATTTTCGGGTATTGGCACTGCGAGCCTTTACCGGTCTATTATGAAACGCCGCGCAAGGAAAAGCCGGAACTCATGCTCGAATACCGCAACCTCATGCGCGAGTTCCGCGACCTGATCTGGACCGAGGAAGTGATCTACGGAATACTCGATGAGATGGCCAACAAGATCGCGCCATTCACCGACGCCGACCGCGACCGCTGGAGAAACGCTCCGGCGGCCGCGGGATCCCAGAACGACGGCCCGATGGCGACCCGGTTGCAGGACCAGAAAAACTTCGCCTTTGTCGGCGGCAGCTGGTTCAACAACCCCGGCGGCGATCCAGGCGACGTGGAAACCCGGGCACACGGCCGCGGCTACTGGCTCGACAAGCTCGTCAACAGCGAAGGCGACGGCACCGCCGTCCCCAACACCCCCTCCGTCACCTACACCGGCCCGGCCGGTTATCCCACGAATGTTCTCACGTTCCAAAGCGGCGCGTTCAACGATCCCCAGGGCGCCGGGACCTTTGCCGCCATGCAGTGGCGCCTCGGCGAGATCACCAATCCCGGCAGCCCCCTCTATGATCCCGCTGCGCCAAAAATGTACGAATATCCCGCCGTCTGGCAGAGCGCCGACCTTACCTCCTTCACCACGGCCCTCACCATCCCCTCGACCGCGGCGGTGGCCGGCCACACCTACCGCGCCCGCGTCCGCCACAAGGACACCACGGGCCGCTGGAGCCACTGGTCGGCCCCCGTCGAGTTCACCGCCGGCGCGCCGGACACCGCGTTGGGCCTGCAGCGCTTCCTGCGCGTGTCGGAGCTCATGTACGATCCCATCGGCGGAAACGCCTACGAATTCCTCGAATTGCACAACGCCAGCACCACCCAAACCATCGAGTTCAACGGCGAGGTCTTCACCAACGGCATCACGTTCTCCATGCCCGCCGGCCTGCAAATCCCCCCGCAGGGCTACCTCCTTCTCTCGCAGGACGCCAGTTCGAGCTTCAGTTTGTTCCGCGCGCACTACGGTCTGGACTCCTCGGCGCCGATCGCCGGACCCTATGCGGGGAACTTCAGTAACGGAGGCGAACGCATCGAACTCAGCAAGTCCCTCAACGGCGAGAAACTTATCGCCTTTGAGTACAGCGACGGCCGCGGCTGGTGGCCGCAGGCGGACGGCGCCGGTCACTCCCTCGTGCCTCTACACGTGGACACCCAGCCCCCGGATTCGCTCAGCTACGGCCGCAACTGGCGCCCCAGCGCCTACGTCGGCGGCTCCCCCGGCGCGCCGGACCCGGAACCCCCGCGGGACGTCCACCTCAACGAAATCTGCGCCCACACCGACACCGGGCTTCCCCCGCCCGCGGACTCCAACGATTGGTTCGAGGTTCTGAACCTGACCACCGGCACGATATCCCTCACTGACTGGTATGTCTCCGACGACAAGGCCAACCTCCAGAAGTACCAACTCTCCTCCGGCTTCGCTTCGATCGGCCCCGACGGACGCCTGAGCTTCGACGAGAACCATCAGTTCAACAATCCCCCGGGCAGCGGTTTCGGACTCAGCAAATCCGGCGAGCAACTCTACCTTTCCTACCTTCCGGCAGGCGACCCGGCCCACCTGCGCATAGCCGACGCCGTCGAGTTCAAAGGACAGGACAACCAGGACAACGGCTACACCCTGGGACGCTGGCCCGACGGCGACGGCTGGTGGTGCAACACCTCCCCCACTCGCGACGCATCCAACAGCCAGCCAAAGGAAGAGGTCGTGATCAGCGAGATCATGTACCACCCATTGCCCGATGATGCCGCGCTGGAATACATCGAACTGAACAACTCGTCGAGTGCGACAGTGGACCTGTTCCATCCCACCGAAGGCCCCTGGCGCGTGGCCGGCGGCATTGACTTCACCTTTCCGCCAGGCACGTCTCTCGCGCCGGAGGAATGCCTCCTCGTGGTCAACTTCGACCCGGCCAACGCCGCGCAACGCCAAGCCTTCGAAGCGGTCTATGGCCCTGTGAGCGGGCAGCTCTACGGACCCTTCAACCTGGGAGGCCAACTCAGCAACATGGGAGAACGCGTCGCGCTCGAGCGGCCCCAGCCCGAAGACATCCTCGGACAAGGAATCTCCTGGATCATTGTGGACGAGGCAATCTACTTCGACCAGGGGCCGTGGACACCGGATGCCGATGGCACCGGCCTCTCCCTGACCCGCGCTAATCGCCGCGGCTCCGGCAACGACTGGAACAACTGGGCCGCAAGTGTGCCTACGCCCGGTTCCAGCGTCTTTGTCGTCTTCGTTTCTCTGAGCTCCGCCACTGTGGCTGATCATGGATTGACCCGCAACGAGAACCTGCCCTTCACCGCGGTCTTCAGCCGTCCGGTCGGCGGCTTCAGCAGCGCGGGTATTGCGGCCCAAAACGCCGCCCTGGCGGGTTTCACCGCCGATCCCGACGGGAAAACTTACACCTTCGCCGTGAGTCCCTCCACCGACGGGCCGGTGACCGTCCAGATCCCGGCTGACGTGGCGCAGGCCCTGGACGATGGAACGACCAATACCATCTCAAAGGCATATTCCTTCACCTACGACACCACGCCCCCCGAGGCCTCGCCGCCGGTTCCCGACAACACCTTCTACACGAACACCACTGTCACTTACCAGTGGACTCAACCGGTGGATGCCAACGGCGTGGTGTCGGTCGTGCTGCTGGCGGGCACATCACAGGATGGCACGGACGTCTATTTCAGCGGCAATCTGATCGGCCAAACGCAGATCACCATCCAGACTCCCGACAAGTGCACCATTTACGCCCGGCTGGTGGCGACTGACAAGGCGGGCAACGTCCGGACAACCACCAACGGCGCGCCCGTGCACGTGGATACGACTCGGGAGCCTGCCAGCGCGCGGGTGCCCTGGACCCTGTTCGCGGAGTAGGGTGGGCATCCTGCCCGCCACTGCCTGGCCAGTTCGCCGACGGAAAGATCGCGGCCTTGCAGACCCTTCGCTCTTGACAAAGCGCGCGCGGAACGCCACAATCCTTCTTCGTTAGCCCCGCAGACCTCAAGGGGACGACGTATTTTGCGCCCGTCAGGCGCCGCTCGAGATGATCGTCCAAAAACAAGCCTACGCCCGCGCCGGACTCGCCGGCAACCCTTCCGACGGCTATTTCGGCAAGACCGTTTCCTGTTTGGTCAAGTCTTTCCAGGCCGAAGTCACCCTCTTCGAAAGCCCCGAACTCAAGATCGAGCCAAACCGCCGCGACCACTCCACCTTCAAGAGCATGAGCGATCTGGTCGAGGACATCCGGTTTTCCGGGTACTACGGGGGAATCCGCCTGATCAAGGCCGCCATCAAGAAGTTCCACGAATACCTGATTTCACACGATATCTCCTATCCTGACCGGAACTTCACCCTGCGCTACGATTCCAACATCCCGCTCCGGGTCGGCATGGCGGGGTCCAGCGCCATCATCACCGCCACCCTGAGCGCGCTCATGGAGTTCTACGAGGTCCAGATCCCAAAGCCCTTTCTGCCGACCCTGGCACTGCGGGTCGAGACCCAGGAACTCGGGATCTCCGCCGGATTGCAGGACCGCGTGGTCCAGGTCTATGGCGGATGCGTGTACATGGACTTCGACCGCGACCACCTCGAGGAATTCCAGTACGGCAGATACGAGGAGATAGACCCCGCCCTTCTGCCGCCCCTCTACGTCGCCTACCGGGACGCGCTCTCGGAGGGCACCGAAGTGGTGCACAATGATCTCCGGGAGCGCTGGGAGAAGGGAGACCCGAAGGTCCGTCAGGCCATGCTCCGCTTCGGCGAAATCGCCGAGGAATACTATCATGCGTTGCGCGAGCACGACCTGCGCCGGGCCTCGGAGCTCATGAATCAGAACTTCGACCTGCGGGCGAGCATCATCCGGATCAGCCAGGCCAATTGGGACCTGATCAACGCCGCCCGCAACGTCGGGGCCAGCGCCAAGTTCTGCGGTTCCGGCGGGGCGATCGTCGGAGTATATGGGGATGACTCCATCTATGCCGACTTGGAGCGGGCGATGTCGGAAATCGGGGCCAAAGTGCTGAAGATTGAATTCTAAGGAGTTGCCGCCATGATCAAGAAAGCCGTCATTCCCGCCGCGGGGCTAGGCACCCGCTTCCTCCCCGCCACCAAGGCCCAGCCCAAGGAGATGCTCCCCATCATAGACACCCCGACGATCCAGTACGTGGTCGAGGAGGCCGTCCACTCCGGCATCCGGGACATTCTCATCATCACCGGGCGCGGCAAGCAGAGCATCGAGAACCATTTCGACCGGGCCTTTGAGCTCGAAACCCACCTGAAAGCCAAGGGGCGGGAAGAGCAGCTCCTCCAGGTCCGAAAACTCTCCCAGCTCGCCAACATCCACTTTATCCGCCAGCCGGAACTCAACGGACTGGGCGACGCCATTTCCTACGCGCGCTGGCACGTGGGAAACGAGCCCTTCCTGGTGCTGCTGGGAGACACCATCGTGGATTCGCCCTCCGCGCCCTGCTCGCGCCAACTCATTGACGTCTTCAACCACTACGGGGCGCCGGTCATCGGGGTCGAAGAAGTGGATCCCGCGAAGGTGGAGCGCTATGGAATCGTAGCGGGCAAGGAGGTCGCCCCCAACACATGGCGCATTGACGTGATGGTGGAGAAACCCAAGCCCTCGGAGGCCCCTTCCCGCCTCGCGATTGCCGGACGATACGTCCTCACGCCCGAGATCTTCGCTTACATTGACAAAACGGCCACCGGCGTCGGCAACGAGGTGCAGCTCACCGACGCCCTGCAACTCATGCGGAGGGATCACGAGATCTACGCGCACAAGTTTCAGGGCAAACGTTATGATATCGGGAACCGGCTCGATTACATGCGGACCCTGGTCGAGCTCGGCGCCAAGCGCGGCGACATCGGCCCCGATTTCCGGGCATTCCTGAAGGAGTTCGCCGCGGGACTGCCGAACTGACGCGCGCTACTTCTTCCCGGGTTCCTCGACGGAGACAGTAAACGTGGTCTCCCCCTTGTCGCCGGGAACAATATGGATCATGGCCCGGCGGCCGTCCTTCTCGTAATGCAGCATGGTCACCCCGCCTGAAGCCATGGCCATGTTTTCCTTCCACCCTTGGGCGGTCATCTCCTTCTTGTAGGCTTCCTGGATGGCCGCGGGGCTGTCCTCCGACTGGAACTGCAACTGGGTGGTGTTTTCCACCTTCATGCTTGTGATCAGTTTTGCCTTCTTGTACACGAGCACGTCCGCCGGAAAGCCCTCGGGCACCTTGGTCGCTCCGCCGGTCGAGATCTCCATCTTGTCGCCCTTGTCCGTCTTTATGGTCATGCCTTCGTCGGTGATCTTCACGTCGGCTCTTCCGCCCGACTCTTTCTGGATCGCCTTTGCGGCCGCTTTCTCGGCTGCCGCCCGCGCGGCCTCATTCGCCTTCTCCTCCCGGGTGCCGCCGCCACAGGCCAAAAGCAGCCCGGCCGTTATCAGAGTGCATGCGAGTTTCTGCAACATAAGAATCCCCCCCTTCTTGCGGTTGTGTGCCAGAGCGGGCCTCCGGCGAGAGCCGTCTACGCCGAGGAGCACGCCACCTGCCACGGCTGGATCCCGCGCCGCCCCCTCTTTTTGCGGGCCCTAGTTCAATGATAGCGCGTTCCCCCAAGGTTTCAAGGATTTCCCGCATTCTTTTTCCTTGAAAAACCCCGACATCCGTGGGATACAATAGAGGCGTCAGTTCCGGCGTTCCGTTTCTGGGCGGAAAGGGATGCGCCCGACGCCTGTTGGATCTGGCTCCGGGGCTATGATATGTTTGCCACAGCCTTCCTCTGGGAAGGCCGCTCGTCTTTTGTCCTTGTAGGGTGGGACTTTTCGTCACTTCGCAAGCAGGTGGAGCTCGATGGAAAACCAAAATGCCTACAGCGTTCTCGGCTTGCGGAAAGGCACCTCGGAGAAGGAGGTAAAAGACGCGTATGTAGCGCTCATCAAGAAGTTCGACCCGGAGAAGCACACCGACCGGTTCATGCTGATCCAGGCCTCCTACGAGACGCTGCGCCATCCCGCCAAGCGGGCGCGCGAGGACATCCTCGTCTTCAATTTTGTGCGCGGCCGTTTCCTGTTCACCGAAGAGGAGAAATCCGGCGAACCCGACGCCGCGCTCAACCAGGAGATCCTGAAGTACCGCGGCGATCTGGCGCGCGACGGCGCCAACCCGGAGCTGAGGATCGCCTACACCAAAGCCCTCATGCAGCGCACTTTCAAGAAGGTAACCAAGCGCCTGTGGGCCGAGGCCATCGAGGACTGGCAGGCCGTGCTCCAGGTGGAGGCGGGCCACCAGCGCGCCAAGAATAACATCCTCTACTCCTACCTCACCCTGGGTTACAGCTACGCCGACCACGGGCTCTACGAAGAAGCCGTCGAGCTGTGGGAAAAAGCGGCGCAGATGAACCCCGACGACGAGCATCTCATCCACAACCTCGCCATTGCCTGCGAGATGGCAGGGAAAACCGAGGAATCCAAGCGCTACTGGGCCGAAACCCTGCGCCGCTGGCAGGCAAGGCTCGATGGCGATCCCGACGACGAATACACCCGGGGCCTGATCGTGGAGATCCGTCGTCATCACGGAGGCCAGGCGGTGGAGGAAGGCCGGTCCGGCCCGGCCTCGATCGAGGAATACCGCGAGATACTCAAGATCAACCCAGACGATTTTGAGGCGCAGTACAAGATCGCCACTGCGGTTTATGAGGAGCACAAGTGGCCCGAAGCGATCGAGGCCTGGAGCAACCTGCTCAAAAAGCACCCCAAGAACATCGAAGCGCTGAACATGCTGGGGTGGTCGCTCCTGAACGCCGGCCAGATCGAGCAGGCTTTTCAAATCTGGCAGCGCAGTCTGGCCGTTGACCCGAAGAACCACTCCACGCAGGAGGCCATCATTAAGGCCCGCATGTCCGTGGGGCGCGCGTTCCGCAACCGCGGCATGCACACCCAGTCCTTGGTTCACTTCAAGGCCCTTCTGCGTTTCACCCCGAAAAGCTCCGAAGTCTTTATGGAGATCGGAGAGACGTATATGCTCAAAGGAGACAAGCGTTCCGCGGCCCAGGCGTTCAGCATGGCCCTTCAGCTGGATCCGAAGAACCGCGACGCCAAGCAGCGCTTGTCCGACATGAAACTCCGCACGTAGCTCGGCTCGCGGCCGCCGCCGCTCCCGGCGCGGGACCAAAAGATCATCCCAAGAGGGATTTATGCGCGCATCGAGAATACCTCGCTATTACGTTGACCTGCTGAAGAAGGAGTTTGTGGTTGACGAGCCTCGGGAGGCTGTGCTAAACCTCAGGGACAAGAGCGGGGATGCGTGGCGCCTCCCCGCGGGACCGGGGCTTTTTCCGGCGGAGGAGCGCCGCGGCGGCGCGGAAAAGCTGGACCTCCTGACCCAGATCTCCGACATGTTTCTGGAGCAGGAGCGCCTGGAATCCCTCGCTCGGGAATGGGAGAATCAGAGCCAGAAGACCACCCAGGAGGGCTTCAACCGGTTTTTCCGTTCCGCGCTGCCGCTCCTGGACAGTTTCGACCGGGTCATGCAGATGGCAAGCGCGCAGTCTCCCTCCGCCGAAATGCAGAATTGGCTGAATAGTGTGGCGGCGGTCCAGTCTCGTATGGCACAGTTGTTCGAGAGGTACGGGTTGCGGTCCATGGACCCCATAGGCAAGCGAGTCAACTTGGACCGGCATGAGGTCGTCGAAGTGATACACACGGACAGCATTCCCGATGAGACAATTGTCGAAGTCCGGCAGAAGGGCTACGTCTTTGAAGGCAGAATTCTACGCGACGCCCGCGTTGTGGTCGCGCAAAACGAGAGGAGGTAATCAGTCCCATGTCTACCATGATTGGAATTGACCTTGGCACCACAAACAGCGTAGTGGGCATAATGGACAAGAACGGACCTATGATTGTTCCCAACAACCTCGGCGAGCGCCTGACGCCCTCGGTGGTGGGTTTCACCAAAACGGGGGAGATCCTGGTGGGGAAGAAAGCCCGGCGCGGCGCCATCATGAACATCGGCCGAACCGTCTTCTCCATAAAGCGCCACATGGGGACGGGCCACCGCGTCAAAATTGACGACAAGGAGTACTCCCCCCAGGAGATCTCCGCCATCATCCTGCAAAAGCTCAAGCAGGACGCCGAGGAGTACTTTGGCGAGGATATTCGCGATGCCGTGATCACCGTGCCCGCCTACTTCACCGACGCCCAGCGCCAGGCCACGAAGGACGCCGGCGAGATCGCCGGCTTCAACGTCCGCCGCATCATTGACGAGCCCACCGCGGCCGCGCTCGCCTACGGACTCGACAAGGAGAAGGACCAGACCCTCCTGGTCTATGACTTCGGCGGCGGAACCTTCGACGTCTCCATCATCGAGATCATATCCGGCGTCTTCCGCGTCATGGGCATCAACGGCAACACCCTCCTGGGCGGCGACGACATTGACAACCGCATCGTCCAACTCCTGGTCAAGGAGTTTCAGGAGAAAAACGGAATCAACCTCTCCGAGGACCCCGTGGCGATGCAGCGCCTCAAGGAAGTGGCGGAGGAAGCCAAGATCGAGCTCTCCGAGGTCCGCGAGTCCCACATCCTCTGCGAGGCCATCACCATGAGCGACAAGGGCCCGCTCACCCTCGAAAGCACCCTCACTCGCGAGCGGCTCGAAGACCTCATCCGCGACTTGGTGGAGAGCACCAGGGGACCCATGGACAAGGCCCTTGCCGATGCCGGGATCACCCCCAAGCAGATCGACACCGTCCTGCTCGTCGGTGGGACCACGCGCATTCCCCTGGTCCAGCAAACAGTGAAGAACCATCTCAAGATCACTCCCCATCGGGACATTTCCCCCGAGGAAGTGGTGGCAATGGGCGCAGCCGTGCAAACCCAGGTGCTCGCGCCCATCGGCGACGAACTCGAAGGCACGCTGGCCGCGCTTTATAACAAGGAAAAGATGGTGGTCGTGCACATGACCCCCTTCTCGCTCGGAGTCGGCCTCGAAAACGACCAGATGGGAGTCATCATCGAGCGCAACTCCACCTATCCCGCGGAGAAAAGGGACATCTTCACCACCACACGGGATTTCCAGGAGGCCATCAGCTTCCCCATCTACGAAGGCGAGTCGCCGGTCGCTTCCGAAAACACCTTCCTGGACCTTCTGCGCATCGAAGGAGTCACCCCCGCTCCTCGCGGCGTGCCACGCATCGAGGTCACCTTCCGCCTCACCCCCGACCGGATCCTCGAAGGGCGGGCCGAAGACCTCGCCACCGGCCTGGAGAAGGCCATTACCATCCAGGCCACCTCGACCAAGCTCAGCGAGGCCGAAAAGTCCAGGATGATCTCCGAGGCCAAGGAAAGGGTGACACGCATGCTGCGAAGCAAGGCCGCCGACTCGGTCGAGGAAGAAGTCCGGGAGACGATCCGGCGCGCCCAGGCCGCGCTCAATGACTCCCCCGAACACACACTGGCGGGCAAGCTGCGCGAGCAGGTGCAGAACATGCAAAGAGCCCTGCAAAAACAGGAACACGAGAAACTCGAAAGCCTGAGCCTCGAGGCGATGCGGACTCTCGCGCAGATCGAGTCTTCCGGCGCCTGAACAGATAGGACTGAGTGCTGAGTGCTGAGGACTGAGAATTGCGGATTTGGGATTGTGGATTGCGGATTTTCCAATTTCAGATTTCGGATTATGATCCTATGATTATGGTTACTCAGCACTCAGTCCTCAGCACTCAGCACTGATCTTGATGTCCCGTGGAATTGAGATCTGAACCATGCGTTGTCCATTCTGCCGAACGGAGAACCGGGACGAACGGGACTCCTGTTATTATTGCGAAAAAGACCTTTCCATGTTGAGGCTGATCGTCAACAAGGCGAAGTCTCACTTCAACACGGCTTTGGAACTCGCTGAGCGGAACCGCAACGAGGAAGCCATCGCCGAACTCAACAACGCCCTCGACCTCGACCACTCCCATGTCAACAGCCACGTGGTCCTGGGGACTCTCTACGCGAAAATGGGAGATCTTGAGAAGGCCAAGGCATGCTGGGAAGAGGCCTTGGCCCTCGATCCCCGCCTGCAGAAGACCCACGAGTATCTCGGCAAGGGCGAAGCCGCAAGCCAGGCCTTCCCGATCTGCCGCCGCCAGCGCAGAACTATCGTCTTCCTCGTCCTTATCCTCATCAGCGCCGTGTCCTTCCTCACCCTGCATTCCCTTCCCTCTCCATACGAAGACCTTCTGGTGAGCGCCGTGGACGCGTATAAGAAGGACAAGAGCTTCAACGCCGCGCTCCAGTGGCTCGACCAGATTCCGCCGTCTGAAAGAGAGGGCAAGGCGGGCACGATCGCGCAAGCAATGCGCGTGATCATCGAGACCGAACAGGACACTCTGGTCAAAAAGGGACAGGAATATGTCAGCACCGGGAATATCCAGGCCGCGGATCAGGTGGTCTGGGGTCTCCTCATGTGGCACCCCTCCGCTCCCTTCCGCGCCAGGACCGACGCTATGCGCGCCGAGATAAAGAAAATGGCCGACAAATCCGTTTCGCGGGCCCTGGAAGACTACAAGGAGCGCAAGATTCTCCTGGCGGAAGCCCAGAAGGTCCTGGGCGCCTATCGCGGCCTTTCTGTCAAAGACAATGACATCCTGGTCACTGGCGAGGCAATTCTCAGCAGCATCACTCAGACCCTCCGTATCGAGGACACCCTCCGGAGCTTCCAGAGGCGCCAGATAGACGAATGGACCCTGCTGGAAAAACTCGCCGAGCTCCACAAGGAGTATCCCGCCTCCAAGACGCTGCCGGGTCTCATCCGCAGCTTCCAGGAGCCGCTCGCAAAACGCTGGACCAAGGACGTGGAAGCCGCACTGGAGAAAGGAGACCCGGACGGGGCCGCGCGCGATCTTCAGAACCTCCAGCGCCTGTACGCCACAGCCGGACCGGAAGAAGCGCCTGATTTCACGGGCTATTCCGCCAGAATCCAGAAACTGCGGACGGAGGACCTCGAAAAAAGGGTCCGTGACGCCTACGAACGCGGAGAAGACGAGCAAACCATCCAGCTTGGCGAGGAATTCCTGAAGAGCCGTCAGCCGCAGCCCGAAACCCGCAAACTGGTTGAAGCCCTGATAAGCAAGGCCAATGAGCGCCTTGCCCAGAAACGCTGGCGTTGGATCCTTGAGCGCGACCGCCAGTACCTGGATGGAGTCATCAGCATCGCGGACGCCGAGGCCACCATCCAGTACTATCCACAGGTGACCCAGTATCTGCCCCGGGCCCCGTACCCAACCGCCCGGGAACACATCCTGCTCTACACCGCCCTTGCCTACCGGCAGGTGGGCCAGCCCGACAAGGCATTGGGGCTTCTCGAGAGAATCGAGAAGGAATATCCCAAGAGCCGCGTCATGCGCTGGGTCAAAGTCTTCAAGCCCAAGGTGGAAAAACCTTCCGCGCGTGAGTGAAGCGAGGGAATATCGGAGGTAATGCGATCATGCAGACAGCATTATCGAAGTCTATGCGCGCTACGAAGTTCTTTTTGCTTGAACAGGGGGGAGGAAGGTTTTTCATATGGTTGTCCATCTTCCTGTTTCCTGTTCCGTTTATTTTCGTGAAGACTTTTCCTTTCTTGCAGCAGCATGTCAATATCAGTTTTCTTGCCGGGCTGACAATGTGGTTGGAGGAGTACTGGCTTAGCCCGTCTTTTGCAGTATCTTTTGTATCAGGAGTATTTGGGGTCCTTTGTCTTTATGTTGCTTCCAAACGGGCCAAGTTGCATGGACAGGGTGCTGATTAGGACAGGCATAGGAGCAGCGGGGATCTCACGCGGCTGGCGAACTACCACTTCACCTACAGCGACGGTCAGGGCACGACGCGCCGGCTCATCACCGCGCGCGAGAGGGAAGTATATGAAAACGGCTGAATCAGAAGAGATGCGCAAAGAATACCGGCGGGAGGACTTGGGTACCGGCGTCAGGGGCAACTACCTGGAAGAATTCAGGAAAGGAACAAACCTTGTCCTTCTGAGCCCCGATGTGGCCGCCGCTTTCCCCGATGAGGATTCCGTGAACAAGGCTTTGCGCGGTTTGATAAGAGTCGCCCGGCAGTCCACTGCCGGAGCAAAACGCTCTATCCGGCGCGTAAAGGCGCACAGTTGAGCGGTGCTGTCATTTCCAACTAGTTGACGCTGAAAGGTCTTCCAAAGAATCTGTGGGTAGGATTTAAGGATGAGTTTTTCGCTTTTCAACCAAGACACGGATTTGAAAGAAGGCCCCTCACCCTACTGTCCTGTCACACCTGAAAAGACGGACACATGCCCTCCCTGACGGTCGGGCTACTGCATAACGACAGAACGGAACATACGTCACAAGGGCTATTTATGCAGTAGCCCGACCGTCAGGGAGGGCATGCGATAGAACAACGTTGACGCGACACTACCCTCTCCCGCAGGAGAGGAAAAAGGAGGCCGATCTCCCAAGAAAGGGCGGCGCAAGACCAGAAAGCAAAGGGGAAAAGGATTTCCTCTCCTGGGGGAGAGGGGGTAGGGTGAGGGGCCTTTTTCTCGGCATGGGGGAACAGAACAACGAAGTGAAACCGGCCCCAGGAAAACGTATGGATTTCAGACGTTCAAAATGCCGCAAGTGTCGTTGTATCATACGCTCGGCAATCTACCCCAGCCGGAATCCACCCACGAATTCTTTTGAGGAAGCACGCTGAAAAACACCCCTGACCCCTGCCCGAATCGTTTTCGGGGGATAGAATCACGCTACGGCGACCAGAGTTCTGCCCGGTGGGGCAAGAGGCGGCCTGAGACGCCCCCATACCCGCCGCAAAAACGCCAGAAACGCGGAAAATGCGCAAACCTCCGAAGGTTTCATGTTGCAGGGTTTCTCCGGGGAGTGGGGTCAAATCCCGCAATTCTTTACCACAAAGGCCTGTCTCATGTCAAGTAAAATCAACATACAAAGTCCTTGTTCAACATCGACTGCGTACGATTCACTCGTCCCGCTAGGCGTGTTTGTGTTTCGCCCGGTTGCTGTTTTCGAGCAGTGAAAGCTCCCGCCGGTAGTCTTCGGGATAGTCCATGTCCGATAGCGCCGCGGGAGCCAATACGTTAAGCTCAAAGACGTCCTCCGGATGCGCTTGCAGGAGGCCGCGGAGACCCACGTTGTCGTATTGCGTCGTGATTTCATTGCGAAATCGTTCTGAGAAGACAATGGGATGTCCCCGTTTGCCTCGGAAGCATGGCACGACAATCCCTTTATCCACCCTATTGAAGGAATGAATCATTTGATTGACCAGTTCGGGAGAGATGCCCGGCTGATCGCCCAGCGCCACCAGGACCGCCTCGCACTCCTGCGGAAGCGCCCTTAACCCGCAACGCACCGAAGAGAGCATGCCGGTTCTGTAATCGGGATTGCTCACGACGCGGGCGGGGCGGCCGGACAATTCCTCGGCGATCCCAGAAATCGCCCTTGACGACGCGGGCGGGGACATTCATAATCACGCTAAGTTATTTGTCGTTTCCGCGGTTGTCGTTTCCGCAGACGACGTTGGGAGCCGTGCAAAAAGAGGGGGTTTCGTCCAATGAGAAAAACTCGGCATATTCCGTTCAAGAGCATCATTCTTTTCGCGGCGGTCTTGGTCGCCGGGCTTCTCCTGCCGGCGCGCGCAGCGGCCGTTCCCGGCGACGTCAATGGCGACGGCGTCCTTTCTCTCGCGGATGCGGCGATGATCCGGGCGCATCTCCTTCAATCCGCGCCGCTCACGGGCGACGCCCTGGCCGGCGCTGACGCGGACAGCGACGGCAATGTCACTCTTGCCGACGTGGTGTAGTATGTCAACACCCATCTTTCGCCCGTCTTGCCCGTGGTCAGTTCCTTCTCGATCAACAGCGGCGCTTCCTTGACCACCAGCCGCAACGTCACACTGAACAACACGTGCACGGGTAGTCCGACGCAATACATGGCCAGCGAGTCGGCGACCTTCAGCGGGGCATCGTGGCAGACCTACGCGACCGCGCCGTCTTTCATGCTTTCGTCCGGCAACGTGACGAAAACGGTGTATTTCAAGGTGAAGAACGCAGCGGGCGAGTCACTGGCGAAAAACGACTCGATCCTGCTGAACGAGGGGGGCGACGGACCCGAGATTACGATCAATCTGCCCGGAAATGTTCCTCTCGTGCTGGTCCAGATCCCCGCCGGCAGCTTCCAGATGGGCCGGTATGCAGGAGAGCGGAGCAGCTACCCGGATGAAGACCCGCAACATACGGTGAACATCGCCTACAACTTCTACATGGGCAAAACCGAACTCACGCAAAAGCAGTGGCTGGCCGTGATGGGGAGTTGGCCTGGGTCCGCGCCCGATTCGTCGTATGGCGTGGGCGATAACTATCCCGCCTATTTTATCTCTTGGAACGACTGCCAGAACTTCATCACCGCGCTCAATCAACACATCACCAACACCGCCCAAGGCCCGGCGACCTTCCGCCTCCCGAGCGAGGCGGAGTGGGAATATGCTTGCCGCGCCGGGACGCAGACGCGGTTCTTCTTCGGCGACTCGCTCTCGGTGGATGACCACGACACCGATGGCCCGGCCGGGACGCTTCCGGGGAACCGGTCGGACTATATGTGGTGGTGGTTCAATTGTCGGGGCAACGCCAACGGAGCGTTTGGCTCAAAGCCGGTTGGCACGAAGCTGCCTAACCAATTCGGGCTGTACGATATGAGCGGCAACGTGTGGGAATGGTGTCAGGACTGGTACCACACGGACTACAATCAAGCGGGGAGGCCGGACAATGGGACGGCTTGGGAAACGCAACAATCCAGTTTCCCATACCGGGTGGTGCGCGGCGGCAATTGGCCCGACTATGCGAGCGACTGCCGCTCGGCGAACCGCAGCAACCACCCCCCGGCCACCCGCCAGGACGGCTTCGGCGCGCGGTTTGTGCGGACTCAGTAAGGAAGATGTACGCTGTTTTCTTTACACAGTAGCGAGCGAAGCGAGCTCGATTTTCCCCGCACCTTGTCACAGGAGAAAGGATGGACGAATTCGGCAAGTCTTCTATCAAACTGCCTCCTAAAGGAGGAGCTACGAACGGTTTGTAGCTCCCGCTTCAGCGGGCCGGCGGAGCGGGCGCAAGGGGCCTCCTAAAGGAGGAGCTACGAACAGATTGCCTCCTAAAGGAGGAGCTACGAACGGTTTGTAGCTCCCGCTTCAGCGGGCCAGTCTTAAGGGTTCGCAGCTCCCGCTTCAGCGGGCTGGCGGAGCGGGCGGCCACAGCGGTTGAGGAAAAACGCAAGAGAAGAAACACAAGCGGAAAAACACGAGAGCGGAAACACAAGGGGAAGAACACGAGAGGGAAAACGCGAGATGTACGAATGGCGGAAAATGACCCCGGCTCAGCGCGAGGAGGCGCTCGCCCTCCGCAAGGCGCGGCATTACCCGTGGCACGGGCCGCCCCATCTCAAGCCGGATCGCCCCGAAAGCGATTGCACGGTATTCCATATCTGGGCGGCATGCTACGAGCACAAGCCTGTCATCGGGAGGACGCCGCAACGCCTGACGGATTTCGAGAACACTCTCCTGGAGACGGCAAAGAGTCTGACCCGGGAGGTCTTTGCCTGGTGCGTTCTTCCGAACCACTACCACCTTCTCCTTCAAACGCGCGAGGGGGAAGCTGAAACGCGCGAGGGGGAAGTTCAGGCGCGTGAAGGGGAAGGGGAACTGCGGCGGCTCACGGCGGGTTTGGGGCAAATGCACGGGCGGCTCTCATACCAGTGGAACGCCGAGGAGGCGGTGCGCGGACGCTGCGTCTGGCGGCGCTGCTCGGACCGGGGCATACGGTCGGAGCGGCATTTCTGGGCGACGATGAACTACGTTCACCACAACCCGGTGAAACACGGGTACGTGAAGCGGTGGCAGGACTGGCCGTACTCGAGCGCTGGGGCGTTCTTGGGGGCGGTCGGGAGGAAGAGGGCGGAGGAGATCTGGAAGGAGTATCCGTTGCTGGAGTACGGGAAGGGGTGGGATGAGTTTGAGTGATTGAAAAGCCTCCTAAAGGAGGAGCTACGAACGAAAGCCTCCTAAAGGAGGAGCTACGAACGAAAGCCTCCTAAAGGAGGAGCTACGAACGAAAGCCTCCTAAAGGAGGAGCT
>Ga0315282_10004585_pt1 | contig 23971 bp, 22 predicted proteins | sample YL17G07_20_MG_FD_203693 | JGI IMG/M metagenome (GOLD analysis project Ga0315282, IMG submission 203693) | Sediment microbial communities from Yellowstone Lake, YNP, Wyoming, USA - YL17G07_20 | ecosystem: Environmental > Aquatic > Freshwater > Lake > Sediment | place: USA: Wyoming | collected... | reverse complement strand
TAATAGAATTAAAGATGTTATCGAACGGATACCAACAAGACCGACAATTGTAAAACAAAGCTACTGTAACCCATGTACCTAGAATAAAGTGTAACCTATGTGCCCGGATCGGACCTCCCCGAGGTCTAACACTTCATTCCAGCGGTCCGCCTTTGGCGTCCGCTGAATTCAAACGTTGGACTCAGGAATTTTTGTTGACAAGTTAGCCGAATTGTCTTACATTGTAAGACGTGAAAACGAGTACCCTCACAATCCGACTTGACAAGGATCTTGACGACCTGTTGACCAAGGCGAGTCGTCGGTCACGAAGAAACCGAAGTGAGATTGCGCGAGAGGCCCTGCGTCGCCAGCTTCGACTCAGCCAATTTGAAGCCCTGCGGCAGAGAATGATGCCTTTTGCGGAAGCTCGGGGTTATCTGACAGACGAAGACGTATTCGCCGAGGTGTCATGAAGGTCTTCCTGGATACGAATGTTCTAGCCAGTGCGGCGGCGACTCGCGGACTTTGCGCAGACGTTCTGCGCGAGGTTTTTGCTTCCCACGACCTTTTCATATCAGAGCAAGTGCTAAACGAACTCAAAACTGTTTTGAGGTTTAAGTTCGGCCTAGGTCAAGATTTGGTTGATGACTTCATCTGGCTTCTACAGCGGGATACTGTCTTAGCACAACCTAGCGAGCTTCCGAGAGTCGAGATACAAGACAAGGACGATCTTCCTATCCTGGGGGCAGCGATTGCGGCCGGATGAGAAGTGCTCGTAACGGGTGACAAAGAGCTTCTGGACTTGGGCCATATTGCGGATCTGGAGATTCTCTCGCCCCGACAGTTCTGGGAAAAACTGAGGGCCCAACAACGGCGTCGAGCCGGACGCAGTAAGCTGCGCCGTTCACGCTAAGAGTTCTGTTCGGATAGTAATTTGCCATAGATCGTCTGGTGTGCTTTAATATCTCAGGAGGGAGTTGCAAAGTAGGACTGCTATTGCGAATAAAGTATTTGATGAAGCGCTTTCGCTGCCTTCGGATGAGCGGGTGAGTTTAGTCGAGAAACTCCTCACGAGTCTCAATCTTCCCATCCAAGCAGAAATCGACCGGCTGTGGGTGGAGGAAGCCGAGCGAAGGGTTTCCCAAATTGAGCGAGGTGACGTGGAACTCATTTCTGGGGATGAAGTATTCGCGAAGATTCCTCGGAAGTACCGGAGATGAGATTCTACTTTCATCCCGACGCCGATGTTGAATTCGACAGAGCCGTTGAGTATTACGAGCAGTGTCAACCCGGCCTTGGTCTCGAATTTGCGGAAGGCGTATGAGATGGAAGAGATGATCAAGCCAATAAGAAGGCCGAAGAGAGAGCCAAAATAAAAAATAGAGCCGTCTCCTTTTACTTTTAAAAAAATTCATTGCCGTACACTTTGGCAAATTATCAAGAAACACCTCTGATTCAACGGAATGTTATGTTCAATTTTCCTTTGACAGTTGATCGAATCCGCTTTTATGATTCTCATCAATAAATGAGAAAGGATTGGGGCGATGGACTTCCTCAGGGCTTACCAGATTCGCTTTCCCCGGGGCATTACCTTTGGCTTGGGGACCTCGGAAAAGGTCGGAGAAATTGCCCGGAACTATGGAGCGAAAAAAGCTTTGATTGTCACCGATCGGGTCTTCGGTCCCATCGGAATCATTGAAAAGATCTCTCGACCCCTAACCCAAGCGGGAATAAATCCGGTGGTCTACGATGGGGTGGTCACGGAGCCGACTACTCAGCAGGTTCAGGAAGGGGTAGATGTTTATCGAAATGAGAATTGTGATCTTTTAATCGGTCTGGGTGGAGGAAGTTGCCTTGACGCGGCCAAAGGGATTGCTGTGTTGGCTACCAGTGGAGGCCGACTCCAGGACTATGAGGGCCGGGGAAAGGTGAAAAAACCCAAAGCGCCCTTGATCGCCATTCCAACCACGGCCGGTACCGGGTCAGAAGTGAGCTGGTCCTGCGTAATCACGGATACGGAACGGAAAGTCAAATTCATTGTCCACAGTCCGCAGATCATTCCGGAGGAAGCCATCGAAGACCCTCTGTTAACTGTTTCCATGCCTCCGAGCGTTACGGCATCTACCGGAATGGATGCCCTGACGCATGCCATCGAAGGTTTCATTTCTTTGCGGGAAGCCAACCTTGGGTATGGGCCCCCGCCCCTCATTCACTATTTTGCCCTCCCGGCAATCGAATTGATCAGCCAGAACCTACGCCAGGCCTGGGCCAACGGAAAAGACGTACACGCGCGGAGCAACATGCTGCTGGGACAGATGCTGGCTGGCCTTACTTTTGCCAATACCGGAACGACCTTAGCCCATGGCATGGCCCGGCCTCTGGGGGCCTATTTCCATGTACCCCATGGTCTGGCCAATGCTATTGTCCTCCCCCGGGTAATGGAATTTACCTGGGTGGCCGTGCCTGACAAATTCGCCCAGATCGCCAAGGCTCTGGGTGAAGAGATAACCAACTTCTCTTCGGTCCGAGCCGCTCAGAAGGCCGTAGAGGCAGTAAAAACGTTATGCTCGGCTATACAGGTACCCAGATTGAGCAATTTAGGAATCAAGAGAGAAGAATATCAGAAAGTGATCGTCCAAATGGCCCAGGACGGTCTGGCCTCTGGAACCCCTCAGGTGAATCCCCGAGTTCCCACTGAAAAAGAGCTTGGCGAACTTTTCAGGTTGGTATACGATTAAATGGTCCAAAAGTCTTCACCCCTGAGAGTGGAAATATCCTAACAGTTTTCCCGGGTCGGACCAATCTAGATCATTGATTTTCAAACATATATATCCCGATAAAACCTGTTCTCCTCCCTTAAATCGCCATTTTCAAGGCCAACATCATCATTCTAAAAAAAGGGGGTGTTGCGATCCAGGGACGCGATGAGGCTTCTTTCAATGCAAAGCCTCGGCCTTGAATTGTGAATTGGGGTTATTATTTCAATTGTCGAGGCCTGGCGCCCAATCCCTTACAAATTACTCTGCGTCAAAATATTCGGTGATAATCTGGGGAATTTCTAGATAATGCTTGTCCGTGGTCAAGACCTTTAACCCATGTTGCATGGCCGAAGCGGCGATCCACAAGTCATTGGTGGGGATCGGTGTGCCTTTTATCCGGAGAGACTGCACAATCACAGCGTATCTTTCTGAGGTCTCTTCGTCAATCTCAGCGATGATGACTCTCGGCGAGCTGAGGAAGTCCTTGAGGATGGCCCGATTCCTCTTTTCATTTCTTCCCATCAAAAAACCGGCCATCAATTCGCCCAGCACCACAGGATTAAAAACGATCTCATCAGCCTGCTGCACCGCTTCCTTGACTCCGGGACTGCCCCGCAGAAAGGCCGCGTAGGCGGAGGTATCCATCACGACTTTGCGTTTTTCCATAAGTCCTCATCTATGCTTCTCTGAAACTCGACGTTTTTTGTGAACTCTTCTGCCTCTCTTTTTGTCCAGATCCCGCAGAGATGATCTAAGTCACGGTGCAGGAACTTCTTCTGCTTCGCCTTTTCCTTTGTGCCTGTGGTTTTTTCAAGAAGAGAGATAAAGGCTTTGTTTAAGCTCAACCCCTTCCTTCCCGCCTCTTTTCTTATCATCCTTTCGATCTCAACCGGGATCCCCCTCAGGGTAATTTGCTTCAAATGAGTCCCCTCCGTATGAATCGATAGTGAGTCTTTATGCCTCAATTATTGCATCATCCAGAGAGGGTGTCAATGGAAAAGAAGGGGAGGAGGTTACTTCCATTGCTGCTTTGCAAACCGAACAGGCCCGGCCGAAAGGCCGAGCCTGTTCTTTCGCGAAACCCGTAGATACCTGAGGGCCGAAAAGGAATCCCTTTCACTCTTCCCGATTGAAAAAGTGTGGTACAATTCTACATTGCTTTGATTCGGAGTCGTGCGGTGCCGCCGGGGATTATTTTGCATCGTGAATACGACCGTCTAGCTGCTTTTCTCAGGGGCCTATCTCTTCGCCTGCAGCTCCTCTCTGCCCTTGAATTTCTCCTTCTGTTGACCTCCGCCTTCATCCTGGTTCTCCTCGGGAGCCTCATCGCCCTGGAGCTGGAAGGGATCTTCGCCTACCTGCCATTCATCTATTGCCTCTTAGCCATCATCGCTCTATTTTGCATTTTGCTCCTGGGGCTTCGGCGGGTTGCCGTGAGGCCGTCAACGGAGCGGGTGGCCAAGGGGTTGGAAGAGAAGTTTCCCAAATTGAGGGATGATGTGACCAATTCCCTCCTCCTTTTCCATCAGATCCAAAGCTCAGACTTGAGTCAGATATCAGAAGCCCTGGTTGCCGCCCAGATTCGGAGAACGGCGAGTGAGGTGTGCGCGATTCAGCCCGGGCAGGTGGTGAGCTTCAAGAAGGCTCTCAGACATCTCAGGATATTGCTCCCCCTTATTTTGGCCTTTATCGTGGTTCTCTCCTTTGACCCGCACTTCTTGAGCCGCTCTTTGGCTTTCATTACTCACCCCCTTTCCGCTCTGCCCGCCAAAGAGACGTTTATCTCCGTTGAGCCCGTGCGGTCGATTGTGCTGCGCGGCACGCGGGTGGTCATAAAAGCCCGGGCCAGGGGCCATATTCCGGATAAGCTTATGCTGGCGGTCTGGCCCGAGGGTCGCGAAGTGATGCGCCTGGACATGGAGCCGGAAAAAGAGGGAAGGTTCTCCTACCAGATGGCCTCGGCTCAGTTCTCCTTCCGCTATCAGGCCTACAACGGCCGGGCCGCTTCTGCGGTTTACAGCATTCGGGTAGTGGACCCGCCCGATGTGGGGAAGGTGAAACTTACCCTCATCCCTCCTGACTACACCGGCCTCCGCAAAGAGGTGAGGGAAGGCGGACATATCGAAGCCCTGAAGGGAACGGTGGCAAATCTGGAGGCGCAGGCTACCAAGGGTGTGACCGAGGGGAAGATCGTACTCAATCAGGGAAACGAGCTTCTTCTGGAGGTTAACGGGGACCGCCTGAAAGGAAGCCTGCTGATCTTTTCCCCGGGGACTTATGCCATCAAGGTAAAGGATGAGCTGGGTTTTGAGAACCCGAACCCGGTCCATTACCCGATCCGGTTGATACCGGACAAATATCCCGAGGGTGAAATCATCAGCCCGGCCCAGGACCTGGAAATCTCGGGCAATGAGATTGTCCCCATCGTTTACACTGCCCGGGATGACTTCGGGCTGACGGTAGTAAGGTTGAGTTACCAAATGGCCGGAAGAGAGCGGTTTATAAATCTGAAGACTCCGAACGGCGCACGCTCCCTGGGGGCCCAGACCTTCAAATGGGACCTGGCCACTCTCGCGCTGGCCGCCGGAGACCGGGTGGCTTATCGCCTGGAGGTAGCGGACAACGATTCTGTCTCCGGCCCCAAGGTGAGCTACTCACGAACTTTCCACCTCTCGGTAAAAGATGCGAGGGGTCGGGCTGCTAAAGAGGGGGAGGAGGCGCAGCAGGTCGCAGATGCCCTATTAGACCTGCTGGGGGACCAGTTGGAGTCTACAAGGGATAAGGAAACTCTGGCCAAAGGTATGGAAGAGATATTAAATAAAGTGGATAAGAATCTGGAGGGGATGGAGAAGAATAGAGTGGAGCGTTTTGACCTGGAGGCGCTCCGGCGCAATCTGGCCTCCCTGAAAGAGAGGATGTTTGAAGAGCCGAAGGAGACGGTAACCCAGGAGATGGAAAGGCTGGCCCTCCTGGCCGAGGATATAGCGAAGAGAGCCAGAATGAACGAGGTGGAAGCCCTGGCCCGGGAGATCAGGAACCGCCAGAGACGCCTCACAGACTCCCTGAAAGACTTCAAGGGTCCCCTGAGCCAGAAGGATTTGGATGCCGTCATGAAAGAGTTGAAGGACCTCGAGAAGCTCATCCGCTCCGTCATGGAGGCTTTAAGCAAGCTGGCCACACGATTGCCCGATGAATTTGTTAACAGCCCGGACCTTAAGGGGCTGGACTTTCAGGATCTATTTAAAGACCTGGAGGAGATCCAGAAGAAGTTAATGGCCGGAGACATATCCGGAGCTCTGGAAGCCGCCCAGAAGCTCCTCCAGGCCCTATCCGAGATGATGGCGTCCCTGGGGAGGGCAGGGGCCCAGGCGGGAATGGCCCCATTGGACAGGCTTCAGGGGGAGATGTCCCGGAAAACCGGGGAGCTGGACAGGATATTGGCCGAGCAGAAGGAGATTCTCGCACAGACGGAGAAGATTGATAAGGAGACGAAGCGAATCGTCGATGAGGAGATTGAGAAGAGGCTGAATCACTCCCGGCCGCAGCTCCAGGAGGCCTTAGAAAGGCTTAACCGTTCCCTCCCGCCGGAACAGAAGGAGGCGGTAGATGAGTTACAAAGGCTCCTCAGGGAAGGGAAGCTGGAAAGGTTTTCTCGGGTGGCGAAGGAATTGGAGAAAGAACTTTCCAGAAGGCCCAAGGAACAGAAGGTCATCGGCGACTTGAGGGACAGGGTTGAAGGATTGTCCCCCGACCCCAAGGGGGTTATTGCGCCGGAGGATAAAGCGAAGTTCCCCGGCCTCTCTTCGCTCCAGGACAATCTTAAGGAGAGGACGATGGCTTTGGGGGAGAAGCTGGATCTGCTTTCCCAGCTCTTCCCGGGCATGGACACGGAGATCTTGAGAGACCTCAAAGAGGCCACCGGCTCGATGGGGGAAGCTTCCGGGAAGCTCAAGAGGGAAGATGCCCCGGGCGCCATACCTCCCGAGCAGGAGGTCATAAGAAGGTTGACCAAGTCCCAGCAGGCGATGCAACAGATGGCCCAGCAGATGGCCATGCAGAGGTACGCGGCTCAGTGGGGTCCCCAATTGGTCTATGACCCCCGCCCGGCATGGTATTACGGCCCCTGGGTTCCCATGCCCACCCTCCCCCAGCCGGAGGTGAATCGGCCCAGGGAGAGAGGCTACACGGGTCTCGACCGGGAGGAGTTTGAGCCCCCTTCTAAAGACGCTTACCGGGTACCCAAAATTTTCAGGGATAAGGTCTTAGAAGGCCTAAAAGAAGAGACTCCATCTCAGTATAAAAGAAGGGTGGAGAGATATTTCAAAGGTTTGAGCGAATGAGTGGAGCTGTGAAAAAATCCCTCAAATCACCCCCACCCTCCCCCTCCCCCCTCAAGGGGGAGGGAATTTCTTTTACTTCTTCACTATTTTTTCCCTCTCCCCTGGCGGGAGAGGGTAGGGTGAGGGGGGAGGGTAAGGATGGGGAGGATCGGCTTGGGAGTCTATTTGGTGCCTTTGCGTTAATGGCTGGCCTCATCCTTCTCGCTCTCCTCTTCGCATTTCCTTCCATATCCCAGGCGGCTTCCCAAGAGGCCATCCATTCCGTCGCGATGAAGCTCGGCCGCTGGAATGTGGAGGAGGCGTGGGCGGATGTAAAAGCGCTCCTGGTCAATGAACCCAAGGACCCACAGCTTTTGGATCTGGCAGCTCAGGTCGCCTTCCACCGGGGCGACTACCCGGAGGCCCTGAAGTTGATGAAATCCGCCATAGAAGCGGGAGGGGGGGACGAAAAGAGGAAAGGATTTGCCCTGTTTATCGAGCAGACGATTGGAGTCGTAACCCCCTTCAAGAGATATGAAAGCGCCCATTTTGTCATAAGCCTTGACGAAAGGCAGGACGGCATACTGGTTGACTACATCACCGATACGCTGGAAAAAACCTACCAGGTCACGGCCCAACAATACGGTTTCCAGCCCAGAGAGAAAATAAGGGTCGAGGTATTACCGGACGCCAGGGCCTTTTATTACGCCTCGACGCTGTCGGCCCGGGACATTGAGGTGACGGGAGCGGTGGGTCTGACCCAGTTTAACAAGCTCATGTTGCTCTCGCCCAGGACCTTAGTCTATGGCTACCGCTGGCTGGATGCCCTAAGCCACGAATACATGCACTACCTAATTATGAAGCTGACGGCCAACAAGGCTCCCATATGGTTCCATGAGGGTCTGGCCAAGTACGAGGAGACCCGCTGGCGAAACGGTCCCTCCTACCTTTCCCCTCTCTACCAGACCCTTTTGGCCCACGCCTTAGCCGACGGGAAGCTCATCGGTTTTGATCGGATGGAGCCCTCCCTGATCAAGCTGGAGACGCCGGAAGATGTCCAGCTCGGCTATGCCCAGGCCGCCTCTGCCATAGAGTTCATCATCGCCAAGGCCGGGCATCCGGGGCTTGCGGAAATCATGAACCGCATGGGTACTTACACCGACAGAGGCGCAAGCGCCCCCATAAACGCTGTCCTGGGTTTGAACTTCCAGGAGTTCGAAGGGGGCTGGAAGGAATTCTTGAAATCCAAGGGCCTCAAAGAGGTGAGGGAAGCGAATGTGCGCCGCTTCAAAATAAAAGAGGGAAGGGTCAACGAGGAATCCATGGACATGGAGGAGATTAAATCGCTGGTGGCCAGGAACCGGGCCCATCTGGGCGACTTGCTCAAGGAGAGGGGGAGAATGGGTGCGGCGGTTTTGGAATATCGCCGAGCCCTGGCGGAAACCCAGGACTCCGTGCCCCTAATGAACCGGCTTTCCGCCGTCCTGATCAGCCTGGGCCGGGATGAAGAAGCCCTGCGGCTTTTGCAGCGGGCCAGGGAACTTTCTCCCGACCATCCCACCACCTACACCAATCTGGGCCGGGCCCGCATGCGGCTCAAGGATTTTAAAGGAGCGAAAGAGGCCTTTCTTACCTCGATCCAGATTAATCCCTTCAACCCTGAGGTGCATCGGGACCTGGCGACAGTTTATGAGATGCTCGGAGAAAGGACCGCTGCCGTTCAGGAAAAAGAGATCGCCAGGAGACTCGTTCAATGAGGGAACCAATGAATCCGGATAAAGAATATCAGATCTCCGATGAGGACCTGGCCCAGGCTGAGGAGATGGCCCGGGAGAAAGCGGAGATCGCGGCGGAGATCAAGAAGGTGATCGTGGGTCAGGACAAGGTAATCGAAGAGATATTGGTCGCGCTTTTTTGCCGGGGCCACTGTCTCCTGGTGGGGGTCCCCGGCCTGGCCAAGACCTTGCTCATCTCTACATTAGCCGGGATCATGGAGCTTACCTTCAACCGTGTCCAGTTCACGCCGGACCTGATGCCCTCCGATATAACGGGAACGGACATATTGGAAGAAGAAGCGGGAAGCAAACGGCGCTCTTTCCGCTTTTTTAAAGGACCCATATTCACCAACATCCTGCTGGCGGACGAGATCAACCGGACGCCCCCTAAAACGCAGGCCGCCCTTCTCCAGGCCATGCAAGAGTATAAAGTCACGGCGGGGGGCGTTACCCATAATCTCGACCTTCCCTTCTTCGTCCTGGCCACTCAGAACCCCATAGAACAGGAAGGAACCTATCCCTTACCCGAGGCGCAGCTGGACCGGTTCATGTTTAACATCGGCATCGACTATCCCCCCTTGGAGCAGGAAATAGAGATCGTGGCCACGACCACCTCCTCCTACCGGCCGGCTCTCAATAAAGTGATCAACGGCGAAAAGATATTGCAGATGCAGGAACTGGTGCGGAGGGTTCCCGCCTCTTCCCATGTCATCGGGTATGCGGTGAAATTGTTGCGTTCTACGCGGCCCAGGGAATCTGAAGCGCTCCCCTTTGTGAAAGATTGGGTGGAGTGGGGCGCAGGGCCCAGGGCTTCCCAGCATTTGATCCTGGCGGCCAAGGCCAGGGCGATATTACTGGGCGGGTACGTGGCCTCGGTGGAGGATGTCAAGGCGGTTGTGCCATCGATCCTCCGGCACCGGATCATCACCAACTTCAAGGCCCAAGCGGAGGGGATCACATCGCTCGATATCATCCGCCGCCTCCTGGAAGAGGTAAGACCTTGAACAACTTCGACCCCAAGGTCCTGGCCAAGTTGAAGAACCTCTACCTGAGAGCCCGGGTCGTGGTGGATGGCGTCATGGTGGGGATCCATCCCTCGCGCGCCAAGGGGTTGAGCTCCGAGTTCGAGGAGCATCGCGAATATTCCCCGGGAGACGATGTGCGCCACATCGACTGGAAGGCCTACGGCAAATTCGACCGCTACTCGATCAAAGAGTACCGCGAGACGACCAATTTAAAGGCATACATACTTTTGGACGCCAGCTCTTCCATGAGTTACGCCTCCGATGGCTTGAGCAAGTTCGAATACGGCTCTACCCTGACCGCCTCCCTGGCCTACCTCATGCTGAAGCAGCAGGATGCGGTAGGGCTGATCACCTTCTCCAACCGGATCGAAAAGATGGTTCCTCCCATGGCCACTCCCGGGCACCTCTTCGCGATTCTGAAAGAGCTGGAGGATAGAATTCCAAGAGGGGAGACGTCGTCCGGTCCGGTCCTTCAGGAACTGGCCGGCTCCCTGAAGAGGCGGGGAATTATCATCCTCATCTCCGACCTCCTGGACAAACCAGAAGAGGTGATGAGGGGATTAAAGCAGCTACGCTCCAAAGGAAATGACGTCATGGTATTCCATCTCCTGGACAGCGATGAGCTGGAGTTCCCTTTTGAACAGCCAACTTTATTCATCGACCTGGAGGAGGATACCAAACTGCTTACCGACCCTCAGGCGGTCCGGTCTGCCTATCTCCAATCCATGAATTCCCTGATCGAAGGCTATCGACAATCCTGCGCTTCCTACCTCATTGACTATTCCCTCTTTAACACCTCCGTCGGGCTGGATCGGGCTTTGGTCCGTTACCTGACCTGGAGGGAGAAGTTCAGGGTTTAGTTCGCTTATGAACCTTGCTTTTCTCAATCCTTTATTTCTATTCGGCCTGGCGGCCGGGATTCTGCCCATCCTGATCCACCGCCTGACGGAGAAGAAAGCGATCCCGAAAAAATTCTCCGCCGTCCGCCTTCTCCTTCAATCCCAGAAGGTAATGGCCCGGCCTCAGCGCTTGAAGCACCTGCTCCTTCTGGCCCTCAGGATCCTGGCCGTGGTGAGCCTGGTTTTCATGATGGCCCGGCCAGTCCTGACGCGCCAGAGTCTTCTGACCCCGGTTGATAGTGGGAATAAAATCCTGATCCTGGATAACTCACTCAGCATGGGCTACCGGGAGGAAAGGGGTGAACGGTATGACCTGGCCAAGAGGGCGGCGAAGGAAGTATTGGAAGGTCTGAAGGGGGAGGTTATGCTTATCCCGACTGCGCCCCTTCAGGGTAGAGCCGCGGGAAGGAATGAGAACCGCTGGCTGAGCCCCAAGGAAGCCCTCAGCGAGATGGCCGCAATTCCCCTCTCCTTCGGCCGGGGGGACCCGGCTGCTGCCCTGGCCGCGGCCTATCGCGGGTTGAAAGATATTAGGACATCCAAAGAGGTCCTGATCATAAGCGACATGGCCCGGGGAGATTGGGAGGGGTTCAGCCTGAGCAAACTGGGCGTCGTATCTTCCGAAGCGGGCGTAACCTTCCTCAGGATCGGGGGTCCAAACCAGGACTCAAACTTCGCGGTCAAAGGTGTGGTGCTCGCGGAGGGAGAGGCGGTGACGGGGGTCCCGGCACGCCTGGAGGTCGCCGTGGCCAATTTCTCGGAGAAAGCGGGTTCCCCCCTCATCCAGCTCTTTCTCTCCGGTGTCAAGGTGGATCAGAAATCCATAGAACTCAAAGCCGAGCAAGAGGGGAAGGCAATTTTTGAACTTTTCCTGGAAAGACCGGGATGGGCCAATGGGGAAGTAAGGCTATCCGGCGATCAACTGCCTTTAGATGACGTCTTTTATTTTCCGCTGAAAATCAGGGATAAAGTAAGAGTCCTCATCGTGGACGGAGACCCCAGGACATCCCTTAAGGCCAGTGAGAGCTACTACGTGGTCAACGCCCTCAACCCGGGAGGTTCGGAAGGGTCACCTTTTCTTACCAAAGTGATAACTGAGGAGGAGCTGGCCAGCCTTGGCCCGGCGCTTTATGATGCGCTTTTCTTACTAAACGTGTCCCGGCCCCAGGCATCCCGGATGGCTTCATTCCTGGAGGCGGGCAAGCCTGTTTTTATCTTTCTTGGAGACCGGGTAATTCCCGAGGAATACAACAGCATTCCCCTTTTCCCGTGGAGGCTGGGAGGGGTGAAGGAGGCCGGGGACTCGAAGCCCGCCAGGATCGCTCAAGCCAATTATGAACAAGAAAGCCTGAGGCCTTTTTCCAGTCTTAAAGGGGAAAGCCTAAAAGGTGCCAGCTTTCGCCGTTACTTCAAAATTGAGGGGAGTACGAAGAACCTTCTGACGATGGAGAACAACGACGCCCTTCTTGTACAGGCAGAGCTGGGGAAAGGCACGCTCTTCTTATTTGCCTCCAGCGCCGACCTGGACTGGAATGATTTTCCTCTGAAGGCCGCCTATCTGCCCCTGATCCAGGGACTTCTTAAAGAAGCGGTGGGCCTGACCCGGGATGCCCTTCCGGCAGGTATCCGGTTCGGCGAACCCTTCGAGGAGAAATCCTCCCCCGCTCAAGTCACCGGGCCTCAAGGGGGGCCGGGGATATATCAATTCTTTCCTCAGTCGGGCGAATTAAGGCGCGCGGTGAATCCACCTCTTGAAGAATCGGACCTGGGAAAAGTATCCGATGGGGAGATTAAAAAGATGTTCGGGATGATCAACACGAGGGTGGTGGAGTATAGAGAAGGAACGCGGAGTACTGTTCCAGCAGGAGGTAAGGAACTCTGGCCCTTCCTTTTGGCCTTCCTCCTGGTCGTTTTGGCAGCAGAGATGGGAGTGGCCAGCAGGATATGATTTCCAGAAGACATTTTTTATCTTTGGGATTGGGCTTCGCCGCAGGGCTGCTTTTCCCCGGCCCTAAGCTTCCCAGTTGCGCCCCATTCCCCCAGTTCTTTTTTGCCCAGATCAAATATCGGGGCGGTGAGTGGGACCCCAACCCCGAATTTGTGGAGGCCATCACCGAAGAACTGGAGCTCAGAACCAGCATCAATGGCCTGAAGGAAAGACGCCTCACGACCGTCGGCGACCCGGACCTCTTCTATTATCCCTTCCTTTACATGGCGGGGAAGTACGAGTTTGAACCCTTCACCCCCCAGGAGAGGGAGATTTTGCGGAGGTACCTGACTTATGGAGGGTTCCTTTTCGCCGAGGATACCATGGGTGCCAAAGGGTTCGGGTTTGACCGGGCCTTCAACCGGGAGATCAAGGAACTCTTTCCTGCCCAAGAGCTCAAGAGGCTTCCGCCGGACCATTCCGTATACCGGAGTTTTTACCTGGTGGACAACATCGGGGGGCGGCAGAGGGTGAACCCGTTTCTGGAAGGAATCACCATAGACAACTGGACTCCGGTCATTTATTCGATGAACGACCTTTCCGGGGCCTGGGCAAGGGACAGGTTCGGCAAATGGATCAATGAATGTGTCCCCGGGGGTGAGGCTCAGAGGTCTTCCGCCTTCAAAGCCGGAATAAACATCATCGTCTATTCCCTGACGTCCGACTACAAAAAAGACCTGATCCATCATCCCTTCATCAAGAGACGGCAGAATTTATGAGCCTGAACCAGGTAACGATTGCACCCATCTTTCCTCTGTGGCTGATTATTCTTCTCCTGGTCCTCGGGTCGGCAGCGGCCATATTCCAGTACCGGCTTATCCGAAAGAGGCTGGGTCGCAATAAGGCTCTTGGCCTATCCCTCCTTCGCCTGGCGGCCATCTCTCTGCTCATTTCCTTCGCCCTGAATCCCTCGCGAGCGGAAAGAAGGGAACATGAAGTCTCGCAGGCGGTGGCGATCCTGGTGGATACTTCTCAAAGCATGGGCCTCTTGGGACATCCAGGGAGTGGAAGCAGGCTGGATGAGGCCAAGTCGCTTTTGAACGGCGGGCCGAGCCCTCTTTTAAAATCGCTGGCCGAAAGATTCGAGCTCAGGCTCTATGGACTCGGGGAAACCCTGAGGCCCATAAAAGCGGGAGATGTGACCCGCTTGAAGGCCGAGGGGAAAAAGGGTGATCTGACCGATGCCCTCGGGAAGCTGACCGGGAAGAACTCTCTTGCCGTGCTTTTGAGCGATGGGAACCTGAAATGGGAGGGCGACAATCCGACGGGCATTCCCGTCATCGCCGTGCCTCTGGGGGACTCCGATGGGTACAAGGATTTACTGTTAAGGACCGTCAAGGCCCCAGCCCTGGCCTTCCGGGGCAGGGAGGTGACCATCGACGTAACCGTTAGAGGATACGGCTATTCAGGGCTGACCCTTCCCGTAATTCTGAAAGATGGGGAAAGGCTTCTCACGGCCAAGAACGTTCGCCTCAGTGAAAGTCCCGGCGAGGGAACCGTCTCCCTATCTTTCATCCCCGAAGATGTCGGACAGCATAACTTATCCGTGGCCATTCCTCCGCAATTCGGGGAGAGCCTGGCTTCCAATAATTCCATCAACCTTCCTCTCAAGGTGGTCAGGGATAAGATCCGGATACTGATGGTATCGGGCAGTCCCAGCTTAAACTACCGATTCTTGAGAACGGCCTTCAAGAACGACCCTTCCATAGATTTGCTCTCCTTCGTTATCTTGAGGACCCCATCGAACATTTTGAACGTTCCGGTTCAAGAGCAGAGCCTGATACCCTTCCCGGTGGAAACTCTTTTTGCCAAGGAGCTGAAAAACTTCGACCTCCTGATATTTGACAACTTTCAGCCCCACCCGTACCTCAGGGCGAATGATCCGGAGAAGGTGAAAGAGTTCGTGAGGGAGGGGGGCGGGTTCGCCATGATAGGTGGGCCCAATTTCCTCGGGGAGGGTGGGTACGCCGGCACCTCTATAGAAGAGATCCTTCCCACCCGATGGGCCGGAAAGGGGGATTATCGCCGGGATTCTCCGCTGGGAGTGAAGTTGAGCCGTGCAGGAATGGCCCATCCCATAACCCATCTCTCTCCGGATGAGGGTGACAATCTCAGCCTCTGGCGAAATATGCCACCCCTGGATGGGGTCAACCGGTTAGAGCCGAAAAGCTCGGGGACCGTCCTCCTGGAGAGCACCGGAGAAATATCCCGACCGATCCTCACCGTCGGCAGCTATGGGAAAGGACGGGTCTTAGTTTTGGCCACTGACTACTCCTGGAAATGGTATATGGGGATGGTGGCCGCGGGGAAGGGCAATTGGCCCTACCTCAGACTCGCGGAGAGGATGGTCCGCTGGCTTACGAAAGACCCCGGCCTGGACCCGGTCCAGATAACCCTGGCAGAGAGAGCCGGAGCAGTCGGGCAGGATGCTGAGTTTCGGATCAGGGTCAGTGATGAAGGAACAATCTCGTTGGCTGTCTTTAATCCGGATGGCGTGAAGATCGGGGCGCGGCTAAAACCGACGGGGAAGCCCGGCGAGTATCTCGGCTCTTTTCTCCCTGAAAAAGGGGGTACCTATAGGATGAAAGTTGAGACCCGGACCGGCTACCTGGAGGAATCCATGGCCATCCCCGGGCTGATGGAGGACCTGGATGGCGCCCCTAACAATGAGCGGCTAAAAACAATCTCGGCTTCCACCGGCGGAAAAATCCTGGGCAGGGGCGACGACTTATTAAAAGAGATACAGGCCCATGCCGCAAGAGCTCAGAACCGCTTCGTCGAAGAGAGGCGCCTGCCCCTATGGGCCAAGCTGTATTTCCTGATTCCCATCCTGGGACTGCTGGGGCTGGAATGGTATCTCCGGAGGAGATGGGGGTTGATTTGAACGTCTTAAATTCGAAGCGTGAAAACCAAATTCCCCCAACCTCCCTGAAGCTGTGAAAAAATTGTGCGAGTAACAAATTGCAGAACTTGGGACAACATTTCATGGCCTTCTCCGGTTCGGGAGGCAGGTGTCCCGCCCATGGCGGGATTGGCATCATGAGGCAGTTCTCCTTCCGTACCTCAGGCGGGAAGAGGCACCCCGCCCCCCTTTGCGGAAATAAGGTTGAATCTTTTTTCAGCGTTTTCTCCCGCCGATGCTGCCCGCACTCATCGCCACCTGCCTCCCGAACCACGATAACGGTGGGATGCGGCAAGATTTTTTCAGAACCCCCCTCACCCTACCCTCTCCCGCCCGGGGAGAGGGTAAACATATTGAAATAAGAAAGAAATTCCCTCCCCCTTGATGGGGGAGGGCGAGGGTGAGGGTGATTTAAGGGATTATTTCACAGCTTCAGGGGGCGGGGGGACTTTTCTGGCCAACGCGGGATTGGCGGGTGGGAACCTGGCATGAAAAATATGCTTCAAATTTGATGGTTCGGTTTTCGGATTTACTTTCCTGGAGGTAGAGTATGAGAAAGCATTCGTTGTTTTGGCTATTCATCGCTTTTCTTTTGGCGTGTCCATATCTTTTCGTAGGGCCGGGTGAGGCCGCGTGCCGCAATCCCAACATCGTTGAGGACGACAGCCCTTTTATCAAATTTGTCGCCGCCTCGGGAGTGATCGAGATCAAATGGTTCGGCCATTCCTTCTTCCAGATCACCTCCAGCCAGGGGACTAAGGTCATCACCGACCCATTCGGGGCCATGGGCTTTCCCATGCCCGAAGTATGGCCCCACGTGGTAACGGTGGGCAGAGAACACGGAAATCATAACAATGTGGGGCTGCCCAAAGGAAACCCCATGGTCCTGCGGGGCATCAGGGAAGGTGGGGATGCATGGAATGTGATCAATCTCACCTTCCGCGATGTCTTGATCTACAACGTGCCCGTCCATCAGAGGGGGGTGCCGGGGAATCTCAGTCTCAGGGGTTCCGGGTTCGTCTTTGAGATGGATGGCCTCTGCATCTTTCACTCCGGCGATGTGAGCGAACCTTACAACGAGGACCAGCTCCAGCTCATCGGACATGTGGATGTCCTCCTCCAAACCATCGGGGGGGTCTACACCATTGGCCCGGAAGGGGCCAAGAAGGTGGTCGAACAGTTGAAACCAAAGATCGTCGTTCCCATGCACTTTTGGTATAACGTGGGCGTCCTGGAGCAATTTATCGACGGGCCTTACAAGGTCCGGTCCCTCAATACCAGCAGCTTCACCATCAGCAAGGAGACGCTTCCCGCATCCACAGAGATCATCGTCCTGAAAGTCCTGAGGGAAGGGGATCTGTAATAAAAGCGGTTGAGACAAGTAGACGGCCGCCTCTTCGGCACCAGTCTTGAGCAGAAAGAGCTTCTAATAATTCGGTTGAGATTTCTTGGTATTGATCATTGCCATTTGGCATGATATAATGGCAATTAATGGGAGGGCGGTATGAAAACAATACTGGATCGTTTCGGACGGGTAGTGGTTCCTAAAGAAATCCGGGACAGACTTGGATTAAAGCCGGGGACCGAGATAGAGATTGATGAGCATGGAAATGAGGTCCTACTGAAGCCCGTAGGGCACGAAACCCCGCTCAAACTGGAAGATGGTGTGCTCGTTTTCACCGGGACCGCAACGGCTGATCTCATGGAAGCAATCCGTAGCCATCGCGGGGAGCGTCTGTTGAAAGTTGCCTCCGGGAAAAAGGCATGAAAATCCTGTTCGATACCTCCGTGCTCGTCGCCGCGCTTGTGCAGCCCCATCCTTTACACCATCGTGCTCTTTCATGGCTCAAGAAGGCGAAGGCAGAAGAATTCGACCTTATCGTATCTTCGCATACAATCGCAGAACTGTATGCCGTGTTATCAACGCTGCCGGTGAGCCCGAGAATTACGCCTGGACTGGCATGGCGACTTATTCATGAAAGTGTTGAACCTGTGGCCTCTGTTATATCTCTTTCTTCGGCTGATTATTTTGCGACCGTAAAGCGCATGAGCGATCTGGGGATCTCAGGGGGGGCTGTATACGATGCGCTTATCGTGAAGACAGCACGGAAGTCTGAAATTGATCGGGTACTGACTTTCAATGTGAATGACTTTAAGCGCATATGGCCCGAGGGTGAAACCCGGATCGCTGCCCCCTGATGAGAGAACCCTTGGCGGTATGTCTCACCCAATATCCGGGTAGGCCGGCTAAGCAAAGTATATAGAATGGGTATTGTGTCCCGGGAAGCCCTTTTTCAGACAAGAAGGAATGCTAACGAAATAGAGCTGACCCCAAATACTTCTGACCTCATTTTTCCTGCGGCTGTAACGGATCTATCGGAACTACGTCCCCCGGGGTCCTTTCCACCATCATTCATATACCCGCGAACGAAAAAATCAAGCATTTTCTTCCCAGGTAAAACTCCATTCTGCCGACTTGTTTATCCACGGATGATCTTTTTGAGGGTGCGAAGGTAGAATCGGCGGGGGACGAGAATCTCGCGAAACAGGTTTTGAATCCAGGCACGCCGCTTGGTTCCGACGGGAAGAAGTTTATCGCGAATTGAATAATAGGCCCATAAGGCTTTGTAGCCGTGGGAGTTGCGGATTAGGGTAAGGGCATTTTCCCGTTCCTTAATTTTCCCTTCGAGCTCCTGAACCTTGCTCTGGAGGACGGCCTCCAGATTTAAAATCCGGGATTGTTTCTCCTTCAGACTTACATTAAGGGAAGCGATTTTTTCCCCCCTCTTTTTCAAAAGAAGATTCATTCCCTCCAATTCCAATTTCGTCTGATCGAGTTTTATCGATAATTCTTCCAATCCCTCTTTTAAAGGAAGATCCGAACCGGCCGGTTCCTGCTTCGTCTGATCGAATTCTCCCGATTCTTTATCCGTTTTATCTTCTAAAAGAAGATTGGAATTGGGCTTGGTCACATAAAATTTAAAATCACTGGGCAATATATTATTGGCGATCAAAATATTCTCATGATGGATCACCAATTCAGTCAGGGCTTTATGATATGGATTTTGAAGATCATAATTCCCCGCCGTGTTGGCAAATAATAAATTAGTAATGGTTCCGCCCCAGTTTTTTTCTTCCAGAATGACGAAATATTTTTTTAGGATCGTTTCTATATCCGCAGAACGCACCGCTTCGGATGGGTCATGCCTCATCATCTCCTCGACTGAAGGCCGTGTAATCTCTTGTTTGATTACGTGATATTGAAGATCGTAACGTAAGTCTTCAGGAATAATCCTAAACACCTCATTGGCCGCTTTGAGCTGTGAGTCGGTCCATTGGAATCGAGACGGACCAACAAATTCATTTACCATTAAGATTCCATCCGGGAGCAGAGCCCGCGCGCACCCGGACAAAATATTTTCAAGCGCATGGATGTGATGTAAGGAATGAAAGAAAAAAATGAAATTGTAGCTTTTGGGAGATGGAGTATATCGGTTTAAATCGGCAGTGAAGTAATTGATTTTCGGGGCAATCCCTTCAGCCAGAGCTTGGTGCTTGGCAGTTTCAATGCATTTTTCACTTAAATCGACGCCGGTAATACTCTCGAAAACAAATCCGCGTTGTTTGAATAAAAGCTCGATAAAGCCTGCCCCACAGCCCAACGCAAGGGTGTGGCCCGCATTTCCATTTTTGAAATACTTATCTCTTAGATAGTCAATCCAATAATAATCCGGATCATGGGTGGTAAGATAATTATGATTGCTTTGTACACTTCCCAAGCTCCCCCACGACAGACGGGTAAAATCTCTTTTGGATTCTTCGGAAGCCAGCTTATCCCAATGACTTTTAGTCTTCTCCAGCAAGGTTTCTCTTGATTCGTGCTGATTATTTTCGGTCTGGATTTTCAAGGGAACTATTCTCTATTGCTGCTTAAGGGTGAGGCTCTTCGCTTTTTTTCTATCAACATTCATCCTTTTTGCCCAATCAAGAGAAGCTGCAGGAGAATGGTCGGTTTCGAGGAAAGTGAGAATTGATGCCGTTCCCTACGCCCCACAGCTGCTCCATCAAAAGACCCTGCTTCGAGGAAGCAGAAAGGAGGAACAAGGCAAGAAAGGATTTTTTTGCATATATCGAAATTCTAGTGCAATTCTAAAGAAGTGCACACCTTCTGTCAAGAATATATTTGGGGTCTTTCCCGATTTACTCGCTGGATTAGCTTTTCAAAAAGGTAGTTTTAGGTAGTTAGTAAGTTTAAATGGCGGAAGGGGGGACCTAGTGGAAAATATGCACTATACAAATCGGCGATGGGGGCAGGCATCGGTAATACGGTGTTGAATTTTGTGGGGCAGGCTTGGCTTTTTTAATTGCTCACAAGGCTGACTTTTGCTCTTCCGTTTTCCTCGACAGAATGGGATTCAAATCAGGGTGTATAGAATTCTGGCCACATTATAGGCATCGTCCATTCCCCGATGGTGGGTTCCAATGATCTCCAGCCCCAGGCGGCGGAGGGCTTCGTCCATTCCTACTTCCTGCGTAAGCCGGTGGCGGATGGCAAAAAGAGTCTTCACATTTATGTGCCTCGGCCCAAAGGGATAGGGAATCCCTTTCGAGCGGCATTCGCTTTCAAACTGACTTCGATCAAAATCTCCATAGCTGGCCCAGACCCGCCTTTTGGTCTTATACCGCTCCTTGAATAAAGCACAGGCTTCGGCAAAAGGAATCCCCGACTCCACCTGCTTCTGAGTCAAGGTTGTCAGTTTAGTGCAGAAATCACTGACCTTCGAGAATGCAGGTCTAACCAGAATACTCTGCCGCTCCGTAATTTCCCCGGATCGGAGGTCAAGAAAGCATACCCCCACTTCAATTACTTCCCTTGGCAGCTCTTCCCCGGTTTCATCGTCACAGGTTGTCTCCAGATCAACAACGATAATCCCGTCTAACCCGGCTCTTCCCATAATCCACCCCTACCGCTATTATAAGCCTATTTCTCTTGGAATAGAGACTGGGATGTAGGTGCAGAAGTACCTTTCAAAAAAATCGGGATGGCGGGTTGGGATTTGCAAATGGTAAGAATGCAAACCGATCTATTTCAGGGGAAGGAAGGCGATTGCGTACGGTTCTAATCCCGAGGGGTTTTTTGAAGAGAATTTTTTAATGAGACGTGCCATACGGGAGAATTGATCTCCGGGGATGGTGTGGGGGCGTACTTGAGCAATCTTCGGGCTGAGGTCCTCATCCAAATAGAATTTCATGATGGCGAACTCATGAAAGGATGACGTTCTCGGACCTTTTCCTCGTCCCAACGCTCATTTTGCTCAATTTGTCGGTCAATTTCCTGGGGGTAAGCCGAGTAATAGCCAAGGGCGGCCCTGAGCTGCTCCTGGGATAACCAATGGTAGGCCTTCTTGAGTCGTTTGAGGTCCTTCTTCACGCTCTGATAGCTGGCGATAATCTCCCGGACCTCTATCCCTGTGCCCGCCACCCGGGCTCTTCGGCCACTGGTCCCTTCCGCGAATGTGATGCCGGGACACTTTCTTATCTTGATGGCCTCGACCAGGAGATCTTTCGTAATGGTGGAGAAGTCCCGCCCCGTTTCTTTGACCATTTGCTCAATTTCTTTCAGGGTTTCTGCCGGGAGACGGATACTTTTCTGAAGACCAGGCATAGGAACCTCCTCCTTTAAGACACTGTCTACCAGAATATTACATCGTCCGACATTAAATATCAAGATATGGCAAATGACGGGGCAGGGGCATACCCTTCCCCTTAAGATGGGTGCCGCGATCTCCTGGGGAAAAAAGAGAGCCGGAAATTCTTAAAAGCTAGTCAAATTCCATCATTAAGATGGGGTTAAAGATCGGCCCATTTTTTGCTTTTCATTTAGATGTTGAGCTGCCGTGAGTCCTAATTTTCAGGGGATCGACCCCGGCACACGTAATCTCAAGATGAATTAGGATAATTTGTTCTTGGAAAACCGTGTTCCCGTCACCCTGTGAGTAGGATGCTCTTTAAAGGGGTAGATTACGTGAAGAGGGGCCGGTGTACCGTGATGGAGAGGGTTGGAATTTTTTTAAAGGAGGTTCACCATGAACACCAATTGAGAATTGGCGTATGGGAAAGGTTATCAGCCTTGTATTGGTTGTGGCGGTATGCGCCGGGGTGATAACGGCATTGACATTTTTGCTCACCCCTTCCGAAATTCGAGAGTACAGAGTACAATTGGATGACCGGGGTATTTACCGCGTCATAGGAGTTGTGAGGTACGGGCAAGATTTCATTTCTTACCAGACTACGGACGGAAAGGAGGCGATTGGGATTGCCAGTGAATTGAATAGCTCTTTGATGAGAGACAACAACGGCGCTCCCCCTCATATGAAACCGACTGCCTGGAAGAGAATAAGAGGAATCCCGGTGGCGGAAAACGATAAAGGAACGACGATGAGGTGAATGGGCCGCTAATCCAAGGGAACGAGTAGCTGCCTCAATACTCAGGCGAATCGTTATCCATGCACCCAGCGAGTTGCTTTTCTTGTTAAGCGCATCCCCATTGCCGGAGCCGTTCAAGAAGAAGTCACCTTTCATCCTCCGAAGGAAGCAAAGGAGGAGGACTTCAATGCAAAAGGAGAGAAAGAGATGATGAAAATATTAGCCATACAGGGGAGCCCCCGGCCCAAGGTGAGTAATACGGAGATTCTTCTCCAGGAATTCCTGAAAGGTGCCCGGACCCAGGGGGCGGAAACCGAAACAGTCTACCTGAAGGAAAAGGCGATTCATTCTTGCGTGGGATGTTACACCTGCTGGGCCAAGACTCCGGGAGTATGCGTATTCAAGGATGATATGCCAGAACTCTTAGAAAAGGTCCGAAATTGTGAGATCCTGGTTTACGCCACTCCTTTATATAATTACAATATGACTTCGCTCCTGAAGGCTTTTCAGGAAAGGCTCCTCCCTCTTCTTGACCCTCACCTGATCAAGACGGCTGAGGCGTACCGGCATCCTCAAAGATATGCAGTAAATCGGAAGATCATCCTGATCTCCAATTGTGGATTTCCCGAAGTTTCTCATTTTGATGGGCTGCGGCAAGTCTTCCGCCATATGGAGCGGAGTTCGGGCGCACCGATCATCGGGGAGCTTTTAATGCCCGCGGGTGAGCTTTTAAAAAATAAAGGTTTAGCGGAGAAGCTGGCGGGTATTCTTCAAGCTGCCTATCAAGCAGGAGTCGAGGTGATCCGGGACGGAAGGGTTTCAAAAGAAACAGAAGCGCTCATTCAAAAACCCCTTATCGCCCCCGATGAGGTGGCTGAAATGGCCAATCTATTTTGGGATAGCCATCTTGAGGGGATCACTAAAGGCAAGCCCCAAGAAGGGAGAACAGAAGATATGAGACTCCTACTCAGGGGTATGGCGGCATTTTTTAACCCCAAGGCGGCCGGAGATCTCAAGGCAACCATTCAATTTGAAGTGACCGGAACTCAACCCGGGAATTGGTTTCTCTCGATTGAACATGGGAAATGCACGTATCATGAAGGGAAAGTGGATTCACCGACCCTTACCATCAAGACCCCTTCGGAAATCTGGCTGGCTATTGCGAATAAAGAAATTGACGGGCAACGGGCTTTCGTGGAAGGGAAATACATTGCCCAAGGAGACATGGGGCTCCTCATGCGGATGAGAAATCTGTTTGGGTAATACCGTCGAGTCCCGCTTCTTCACCCCAGCTATCGGCTCACGAGCACAGGCCGCCTGATATTCCCGATATATCGGGCGGAAACTTTCCCGGAGCAGCCATTCGCAACGTCTTGCAGATTCCGATCCTCTCTGTCCCTTACGGAAACGCCGATGAAAACAACCATGCCCCCAACGAGAACCTGGCGATCGATTACTTCACCAAAGGCATCCGCACCACGGCGGCTTTGTTCTTCCAACTGGCCGGAAATAAATGAATTGGGGATTGTAGATTGCGAATATCGGAGTTAAAAATCGAAAATCTGAAATCCGCAATCAAAAATTAGCTGGCCGATTTTGGTCAGCCTGAGGGGGGACCGCTTTTCCCAGGCCAAAAAGGCGAATAAAAAAGTGATATACGGCTGGGGAGATTTTTTCTGGGGAGATTTTTTCTTGACAATGGCTTGCTGTGAGACTATTTTTAGGTACCATTCTTCGCCGGACGACAAATCGTCTAACAATATAATCTTAAACTTCTGGAGGTCGCGATGAAAAAAGATTCCCGGAAGGTGGTACTTTTTGGCCTTCAAAGGGGTTTTGTATCCTTTTGAAGGCCTTTTTTATTATGTGTTGGACCGAGCCAAAGTGAAGGAGGTGATGC
>Ga0315282_10004584_pt1 | contig 23971 bp, 22 predicted proteins | sample YL17G07_20_MG_FD_203693 | JGI IMG/M metagenome (GOLD analysis project Ga0315282, IMG submission 203693) | Sediment microbial communities from Yellowstone Lake, YNP, Wyoming, USA - YL17G07_20 | ecosystem: Environmental > Aquatic > Freshwater > Lake > Sediment | place: USA: Wyoming | collected... | reverse complement strand
GTATTGCACGAAGGAAGTCCCCCGTTGGAATACGATCAGCATTAGCGGGTATCACATTCGTGAGGCGGGAGCAACAGCGGTTCAAGAACTCGCCTTCACCCTGGCCGACGGGATTGCTTATGTAGAGGCGGCCATCGAGAGGGGCCTCAACGTAGATGACTTTGCACCGAGGCTTTCTTTCTTTTTCGACTCCCATATCGACTTCTTTGAAGAGATTGCTAAATTCAGAGCAGCCCGCACGATATGGGCGAAGATCATGCGGGAGCGTTTCATGGCAAAAAATCCACGTTCCTGGATGCTCCGCTTCCACACCCAAACCGCGGGATGCTCCTTGACGGCGCAACAACCTTATAATAATGTCGTCCGGACCGCCTATGAGGCATTGGCTGCTGTTTTAGGAGGAACCCAATCCCTTCACACCAACTCTCTGGATGAGACTTATGCGATCCCAACAGAGGAGGCGGCTGGGATTGCTCTTCGAACACAGCAGATCCTGGCAGAGGAAACGGGAGTGGGTCATACCATCGATCCATTAGCAGGTTCCTACTTTGTGGAGGCCCTCACCCGTCAGATCGAAGAGCTGGCCTGGGAATATATCCGAAAGATTGATGAAATGGGAGGGATGGTGGCCGCGATTGAGCGAGGTTATCCCCAAGCGGAGATTGCCGAAGCTGCCTACAAGTATCAGAAACAGATTGACTCTGGCGAGAAGGTAATTGTGGGAGTGAATAAATATGCGACAGAGCATCCCCCCATTACGATCTGGAGAATGAAACCAGAGATTGAAGAAAGGCAATTAAGACGGCTCCGTGAGGTGAAGCAGACGCGAAACAATCAAAAAGTAAAAGAACTCCTCAATCAGATTCGAATCGCTTCCAAAAATGGCGAGAATCTCATGCCTCACCTCATCGATGCCGCCAGGGAGTATGCCACCATTCAGGAAATTTGTGACGTGTGGAGAGAGGTCTTCGGCCGGTACACAGATCCGGGGTATTTCTAAAGGCGGTCCTTAGTCGGGTAGTCGGATAGTCAAAGCCCATAAGACTATCTGACTATGAAACTACGAGACTGTGAGGGAGTTATGACTCCACAGCGAAAAATTCGAATTCTCATCGCAAAACCTGGCTTGGATGGACACGACCGGGGAGCAAAAGTAATTGCGAGAGGATTCAGGGACGCGGGTTTTGAAGTGATCTATACAGGGCTCCATCAGACACCTGAGCAGATTGTGGCCGCTGCCATCCAGGAAGATGTGGACGCGATCGGTTTATCGAGCCTTGCGGGTGCCCATGACTATCTTTTCCCAAAGGTGATTGAACTTCTTAAAGAAAAAGGGGCAGACGATATTATCGTCTTCGGAGGGGGAATTGTTCCTGAAGAGGACATGCCTGCCCTCACCCAAGCCGGAGTCAAGGCCATCTTCACTCCGGGAACGCCAATCGAAGAAGCTGTGAAATGGGTGAGGGAGAATATTAAACCAGAAAAATAACCATTTAAAATTAATGAGTTAGGAGCCCTTTCAGAGAGCCAGGACCTTATTTTTTTCGCTGAATTTTACAGTTTACGTTAAGTGGTTTTCTTGGTATAGTGTAGCAGAATTTTCCGGGTCAAATATTATAAAGGGAAGCCCCCGCCTATCCCGCCAGGGCGGGACGGAGCACGTTCCGGTCACAGTGCTGGCCAATTTGAAATGCATGAATAATTGTGCTTTAAACTTCAAAAGAAGGGGGGTGATCACGGTTCACGGCTCACGAGTCACCCCTGCTTGCCGACCCCGGTCCCGACCGAGGGTGGGCAGGCAGGAATTACGCAGGAAGGAGGGAAAAGAATGATAACATTTAAAGAAGGTAATTTAAGGGTTCCAAAATGGAATCGAAGGGTTTTTATCGTGGCCGGGGGCACAACAGCCTACAAGAAATATTTCCCCGAATATAAACTGGAAGAGCTGGCTATGATGGCCTTCAAACAGATGTTAGAGGATAACGATTTAAAAATGGACCCCTTGGATGTGAAGGGCCTAATCAACTTTGCCACCTATGGTGAGTTCGCCGACCACTTTCAAGACCAACTGCTCTGCGAGGCCAAGATCCATGACTATTTGGGGCTGGATCCTCTTCATAATTTAGGTATCAAGACAGGAGGCGCTACCGGAGGTTCAACGATACTTGCTGCAGCTATGGCAGTAGCCTCGGGTTATGCCAATGTGGCCCTGGCTGCCGGCTGGGAGCGCATGGATGAAGTGGATACCCGGACCGGTAACTATTATATCGCTACAGCGGCCTGCAAGGATTTTGAAACCCGCCTGGGCCGAATTTACTCATCCTATTATGCCCCCATGGCAAATCGTTTTGCTGAGACGTTTAATGTATCCGAAGTCACTCGAGCAAAAATAGCAGTCAAAAACCATCTCTACGCTTGTTCCTCTCCTTATGCCCACCAAGCAGGGAAATATACGGTCGAGGAAGTATTGGCTAGCCCCATCTCCGCCTATCCGCTGCGATTCCTCGAATGCTGCGCCATGAGCGCTGGGGCAGCCTGTGTACTGGTCTGTGATGAAGAAACAGCTTACAAGTTAACGGACCATCCTTGTGAACTATTTATCTGTGGAGGAACACATACCTTAAGGGTGGCTGATCGAAGACATATGGAAGTCCCCCTTCTTCCTAACGAAACTCCGGAGACTTATAAAGATCTTTATTCAAAAGAAGGAGCAAGATATCCAGGGTTCGAGAGTTTCTTGGCCGCTCGATTTGCAGCCTGGCTGGTCTATCGTATGGCTGGCATCAAAAATCCCCTCGAGGAGATGGATCTGGTAGAACTTCACGATGCCTTCACCATCAGTGACCTACAGACCTATGGGGATATCGGGCTCAGGCCCTATGGTCAGGAGCAAGATTACATTGAGTCTGGAGATGCCTATTACATCAATCCAAATACAGGGAAACCTGGAAAATGTCCTTCCAACCTATCCGGTGGACTGATAGGAACAATGCATGCAGTCGGAGCAACAGGTATCTTCCAGGCTGCTGAGTGCCTATGGCAGTTGCAGCAGAAGTACGATAAATTTCATGGTGATCCCAAGATCTGGAAGAAATGGGGTAAAGAAAAACCAAAGGATTGGGAAAGCTTGCAGATCCCTAAAAATAGTAAACAGGCCCTGTGGGTCTCCCACGCGGGTGTGGGTTCCCATGTGACCGTTGGCATTCTCAGGAAGAGTTGGTAGAGAACGCATCTATGCGTTCCCTACCAAAGAGGAGGAGAAACCCTATGGCAAAGAAAAAGGTACAGATAAAGAAAAAGATACAAGCAAAGAAAAAAGTACAGACAAAGAAAAAAGTACAGACAAAGAAACCTAAAGAAACAAAGTTCATTGGCCAGGTCACCAAAATTCGTCAGACCGAGCCCCGCACAGTGATCGAATGGCCTCGAGCGATGACTCATGTCCATACCTACGGGCTGCTTTCTCCTTTTTTTGAAGGCCTCAGGAAGGGAGAGTTGCGAGCCACCCAATGTCCAAACAATAAATGCCCTGAAAACCGACTATGGATCCCACCACGGGCCCATTGCCCAGATTGCCATACTGAGATGATCTGGAAGACTTTACCCAAGCCAGTGATCGGAAAGATTTATACTTTTACTCAGGTCGTTTACGCAGGTATAGGGATTGAGCTTTCAACTCCTTACTGGCAAGTCGACGTGGAGATTCCAGGTTTGGCGACGATCCCGAAAAGCTATCTGCTGCGCGGAGACCCCTATATCGGGATGAAGGTCAAGGCGGAATTCAGGACAAAGAAACCCACTAATACGGTACTTGACTATTACTGGGTACCCTATGAAGGATAATTCCAAGGCATAGCGCATGGCGCATAGGGCATAGCGATATGAAAGCACTTACTAGTCAGTCCATAATTATATAGACATCGGAAACTAAATCCCTCCTCCCCTCCCTTTACAAAAGGGAGGAATTCCCCTCTTTGGAAAAGAGGGGTTAGGGGAGATTTTCTGAAGAATATGTCTACTCAATTATGGACTCCTTAGTAGTTCGGAGTTCGGAGTGTTTTGTTATGAAACCCTTGATTCTGCATTCCGCAATTAGGTTGGCCCTTGAACTCTTTTTATCAACCCTCCTCATTGTAACCTTGGCGTCATTTTGCGCATTCTCACCCGCCCTATGCCAAGAGAATCCTACAGCGGAATGGCACCTTCTCTACCTGAAAATTCGGGATTCTCAGATTTCTAGGGAAGAAGCTTGGGCCAGATTGAGAGCCTTAGAGCCTTTGCTGAGAGATCATTACTTAAAAAGCTGGAACCAAAAATCAGAGGATCGCCCCGGTTTCCCCTTGAAAGGATACGGCCCAAGTGCCATAGGTGGGCAAGGTGGAAGCGGATATCAGCCCAAAGGCTACGACTTTTTTGATGGGAATCGTCACAAAGGACACCCCGGCCATGACATCTTTATCCGGGATAAGAATCAGGATGGCGTCGATGATAGTACAGGGAAACCTGTGGAAGTCGTCTCCATCTCTTCTGGAATCGTCGTTTCGGTCAACCTCAACTGGGAGTCTTCAAGCCCAATACGCGGAGGAAACTGCGTCTGGATCTATGATCCGATCAAGAGCCGATACTATTACTATGCCCACTTGAACGAAATCTTCGTTAGCATTGGCCAAATCGTTTCTAAGGGAAACCGATTAGGAACCGTTGGAAGAACAGGTGTGAAGGCTTACCCCAAACGCTCGCCTACCCACCTCCATTTCGTGGTACACCAATCGATAGAGGGACACCCCAAACCCATTAATCCTTATTTGGAGCTAATCAAGGCAGCAAATGATTAAAGTGTGAAGGCCAAGACTTGATTTGGCGACATTGGTAGAACAGGTACAAACTGATTGTTTCAGTATTCTTCAATGGGAGGTTGGTTCGGAATATGATGGTCGCTAATTGAAAGACAGCGCCACGGCGATGTTGGCTGCATTTGCTGGAGTTATTTGTTTTGTTCGATTCTTTCTTTCCAGTAGCCTGGCCGACGATGGAGATGGGCTACCGCAATGATGCGAAGAGTACGAGATTTGATTTGATAGATCACTCCATATGGAAACCTATTGACCAAACAACGGCGGGAGTTCTTTGAGAGTGTCGACCAAGCGTTCGGATACTGAATGATACGAGCAATGGTGGCGTAGACTTCCTCTGCAAACTCAAGACCAAGCCCCGATTGGCATTGCTCATAGTACGCTACAGCCCCATCCAATTCTTCTTTGGCATCGGGGTGAAAGTAGAACTTCATCTTCCGTACTTCTTACGAAGATCCGAAAAAACCTTCGCGCCAGGAAGCTGTCTCACCTTGCCTTTGTCAATTTGAGCGATACGCCGTTCAGCCTCCTTAGCCCAAAGTCTGTCAACTTCTGGCTGCGTGGGCAGGTTAAGACTGGTAAGCAACTGTTCTACCAGACTCACCCTGGCATCGGCTGGGAGTTGCAAAACTTCATCAATTACTTTCTTGGCAACGATGGGCATATTGATATCCTCCATTCATACCTATTCAAGCACATTTTATAGCAAGAAGCAAACCTTTGTCAGAGCAGAAAGACGCAGCTGAGCTGTGCTTCAACTTCCTTGTCCAGTCAACTATGGAAGCTCACAATAAATTCCCCTTAGCCACCTTTTGCAAGGTTTTTGAGAATGCCAAGAACTCCTAAAGCAAATGGGGAGAAGTATTGCTTGCCTGGATAGTGAGCGGGTTCGGGCATATTTATACCAAGAGATTTTCCTATTGATTTACTCTCGTTAAAAAGATCTCGAAAAAGAGAGGACAGTAGATATTCATCGTCAGACCAGGGGGGTGTTGAAAGCGCTTTTGATAGTCGGTCTAACAATAAAAAAGTCCTGGTCCAGTTTATGTATCTTAGTATTTCCTTTAGTCCGAAAGCGCAAAGCAACTCCTTTTTTCTATTTAAAGAATAACGCGGGGTTTTTTGCTCCGATATTTTTGTTACCATCTGCGCGCGTGACCATCTTTCAAGGATGGTGTAAATATTTTTTTGATTATAATAAATTTCTTTAGCAATGGAATTCGAGTTACCGCTCTCATTGGCTAAAAGGTAAATAAGAATTTCGGTATGGGCATCCACACCCAAAATGCTCCTTAGAAGAAGTTGAATCAGGGATGAATGGTGAAGTCTGGGCTCTGTTATGATATTTCTTATTTTGAAGGCATTAAAAAAAGTCTTATATTCATTGATCAGATTCTTTCGAAGTCCATCAGAATCGCATTTCCCAAATTTGATTTTATTACGCGCATTCTTATTATAGGTATCAATGAATAACCCCAATATTTCAGGCAAAAGGGCAGGCTCTTCCAATCCCGGAGATCGTTCTAGGAAAACCTTCACTATCCTTTTCAGGCGGGAGAGATTTATCCATTCCCCTTTTTTAACTAGCCACTCCGTCGATGAGGATAAAAGACGCTTATCGTGTAAACCTATGGTGAGAGTGGACACAGTGAGGGGCTCGAGATCTATGATCCACTTTCCCTCAGCCTTCACATGGGATGTAACACCTAAAGCGGCCCATTGTTTCCAATGGATATCGAGGAGTGCATTGTAAAACTTTTCCTTAAATTCTCTTAGCGATATCTCCATAGTTATGAATCTCCAGAAAGTCCTTTAGCAATGCTTTACTAAGGAGTCCATAATTGAGTAGACATATTCTTCAGAAAATCTCCCCTAACCCCTCTTTTCCAAAGAGGGGAATTCCTCCCTTTTGTAAAGGGAGGGAAGGAGGGATTTAGTTTCCGATGTCTATATAATTATGGACTGACTATTAAATACCTCCGAAACATCCTGAGTAATCACCCATTTCGCTGCCATTTCCATTTCAATTTCTATAGGGTTAAGAGCAAATAGGTCCTGGACATGGTAGCCATTCTGGTCAACCGCTGCATTCTGACGATCAAGAGCTTCAAAGATATCATCGATGATATTGGGCTCTACCGGTCTCATTTGATTAGTATTTTAAATACTTAAAATTAGTGCTTTAAATACTAATATTTCAACACTGATTTGTCAACATAAATCTCTGGGCAGATATGGAATGTTCCATCGACTGATTGATTTGACCCATTTGGCGGCGCCAAGCCGCTGCCTTCAGGACAAGGTCTAGAACGCCGCTCAGGATCACCTCTGAACTCCTTGACCGGAGCGGCCCGACTGAGCTCGCCGAAATCTCGGGTCGAAGGCGAGCCCTGGCATTTATGCCGGTGAGCTGAAGTGTTGACTTCCCTGGAAGGCTGTCCTATACTTGGATTGAGTAAAGTTTGCGAGACGTCGCGGGGAGCTGGGATGAGTCCAGCTGAGAGGGTGACCCAAACAGTCGCCGACCCGCTGAACCTGATCTGGATAATGCCAGCGGAGGGATCGACAAAAGGATTTAAAAATGCCGACCCTTCGAGGTCGGCATTTTTTATGGGTCAAGGATACCATGCCCCTGGAAATTGACCGCTTAATAAAGATTCTTTCGACAGTTCGCCAGAGGCAGCCTGTTGTTCACGCGATCAGCAATTGGGTGACCGCGAACGATGTAGCCAGTGCACTCCACGCTGTGGGTGCCCGGCCCATCATGGCCTTTACTCCTGAAGAAGTGAAAGAAATTACCTCTGGCGCTGATGCCCTGGTACTTAATTTAGGTACTCCCTCTCCATTGGGAATTGAGTCCATGCTGCGAGCGGGCCATCAAGCTGTGGCGTTAGGCCGTCCGGTGATCTTTGATCCCGTCGGAGTTGGGGCATCTCCATTCCGAATAAATGCCTCTAAAAGGATTGTCACTGAACTTCGTCTCACTGTCATTAAAGGAAACCGGGCTGAAATCGGGTTTCTTGCAGGAAGGGGTGGCAAACTGGCTGGGATTGACGCTGTCACGGGGCCGGAGGATTTGTCGACAACTGCCGCCCAACTTTCAAACACCTCAGGAGCAGTGGTGGCCATCAGTGGACCACAAGATCTCATCGTATTCGCTGAACGTAAAGTCATTGTGGAGAATGGACATCCTATGATGGCCCGGGTGACAGGTTTGGGTTGCATCCTTACTGGTCTCATTGGTGCCTTCGCTGCTGTCGAAAATGATCCCCTGACGGCTGCCGTAGGAGCGATCGCCTTTTTTGGTTTGGCTGGAGAACAGGCTGCTCTTCAAGCAAAAGGCCCTGGCACTTTTAAAACAACGCTGCTCGACATCTTATTCACGTTGACCCCAGAGGAAATGCGGCAGAGAATCAAACTGAGAGAGGAGACACTTGGAGGGTAATTATGGATACACGGAAGGTCGCTCGCGCGGTCATTCTGGTTGCGATCGGAGTCGCTCTCTCCCCCTTTACGAGCATCCCCATTGGCATTGCAAAAATAAACCCAGTGCAGCATTTTGTTAATGTCCTCGGAGCAGTGCTGCTCGGCCCTTGGTGGGCTGCTGGAATTGCGCTGATCATTGGCATCCTGCGCAATTCCCTTGGTACTGGAACGTTACTGGCCTTTCCCGGCGGAATGATCGGGGCGTTTATCGCAGGCTTTTCCTACCGTGCTACTCGCAACATTTATATCGCCGCACTCGGAGAGATCATTGGCACCGGTCTTCTTGGAGCGATCGCCAGTGCCTTGATCGTTGCTCCCGTATTGATGAAAAAAGGAATGGCCATGGGCGCCCTCATCATCACTTTTTCTGGAAGTTCCCTTCTCGGTTCGATCATCGGTGTTTTAGCCCTCAAACTCCTGGAACGGGCTGGCATCGCCAAACTGAAGCGAAACGGGATTTGACACAGCCTCATGACTCTCCAATTTGAAAAGGTCTCCTACCGATACCCTGGCACGGATGCTTGGGCAATTCATGACCTCGACCTGACCATTAAACCCGATGAGAGCGTCCTTGTTGCTGGTGCGAGTGGGAGCGGTAAATCGACCCTGTGCCGGGCCTCCATCGGACTGGTCCCCCATTTTCATCAGGGTCAGTTGATGGGCCGAGTTATTTTGGAAGGCCTTGATACGCGCCAACATCTTGTCTATCAGTTGTTTCGTCATGCTGGCCTGGTCTTTCAGAACCCGGATGCTCAATTATTTAACTATTCCGTTGAAGCAGAGCTCGCTTACGGCCTGGAAAGTCTGGGACTCTCCCCCTTTGACATCGAGGAACGACTTGCCTGGGTGGAAAAACTCTTGGGGCTCGAATCGCTCATCAAAAGGTCTCCGCACACTCTCTCCGGAGGGGAAAAACAGAGGGTGGCACTGGCAGCGATCCTGGCCCTCCGGCCGAGAATTCTTTTGCTTGACGAACCCTTTACCCACCTTGACCCCGAGGGCGCTGAGCAACTTCGTACGACCCTTCGATTGATTCGATCGGAAGGTATCACTCTCATCATTATCGAGCATCGGCTTCATGAGATCATCACCGATGTGGACCGTCTGATCGTTCTCCATCAGGGGAAACGGAAAATCGACGGTTCGCCGCATGCTGCTCTTTCCGGAGATATTTCGACCTACGGGCTTAATCTTCCCCCACTGGTCCAACTCTTCCGTGCGTTGGGCTGGGGAAAAACTCCTTTCACCATACAGGAGGCCTTGCGGGAGATCGACGCGAATCATCTTTCTCCACAGGTTTTGCTTAATTTGCGGGAAGAGAATTCTATCGTTGTTGGATCCCCTTCTTCAGCGCTTGGTCCCGTGGTCGAAGCCGAGGATCTCTGGTTTCACTACAAGAATTACGCCATTCTTCGTGGGGTTCATCTCAGGCTGGATTACGGGGAGTGTGTAGCCCTCATTGGAAGGAATGGAGCAGGAAAAACGACTCTCGCGAAGCATTTCAATGGTTTACTAAAACCCGACCGAGGATCGCTGAAGGTCCTTGGTCAGGACACCCGGAGAATATCGGTATCGAAGCTGGCCCGACACGTTGGGTTCGCCTGGCAGAACCCGAATGACCAACTTTTTCGGACGACAGTACGCGAGGAAGTTTTGACTGGTCCAAAAGTGCTCCAGGCCTACGATCCCGGTTGGTGCAATCGGTTATTCGAACGCTTGGGGCTTGAGCCTCTTCTTGATCGATCCCCCTTCAGCTTAAGCGAGGGACAGAAGAAACGAGTCTCCTTCGCTGCTGCTTTAGCGCCTCAACCCGGATTGATCATTTTTGATGAACCCACAGCTGGACAGGATGATCCCTTTCGTCGGGAATTGGCTGACCTGATTCACGAATTGCAGCGAGAGAGGCGGACCGTCGTGCTCATTACTCATGATCTCGAATTTGCCGCCAAGCATGCCAGCCGCTGGTTGATCCTGGCTGAAGGACAAATTATTGCCGATGGCTCCCCGGACGCGGTCATGGCCAACCCTACGGCTATGGCCAAAGCAGGGCTTCGGCCAACTCAACGATTTCAACTCATCCAGGCTCTGAAAGAAACATCAAAGGAGTAAGAGATTGATCGGGTCCTCCCTTGACCCCCGTTCCAAATTGATTGCCCTTCTTGCAGCCACCTGTATTTTGATGACCTTTCAACGGTGGTCCGAACTTGCAATTGCTTTTGGAATCCTTTTAATGGTCACCCTTTTATTACATCTCGGCCTCGCTTGGTTGGGCCTGCTGAAGGGGCTGGGGTTTGCTGCGTTTACTTTTTTCATCATCGCCGGACTTGCCTTTGATCTGGTGACAGCCATCATGGCAGCCCTTCGCCTTCTTACCATTGGCACCGTCTTCTTTCTTTTTTTCCAGACCACCAGCCCGGAAGCCCTTTCAAATGCCCTGATCAAGATGGGAGTTCCCTATCCTTTCGTTTTTGTGCTCACTGCCTCCATGCAATTCGTTCATGTCCTCATCCGCAGGGTTATCAGCATCCGAGATGCTCAGCGGGCACGGGGTATCCCTGTTGAAGGTGGCCTCAGAGCATTCCGGTATTTCCCTGCTCTCGCCGGCCCTCTCCTCATTCAGGCCTTTCAATTAGCAGACGAATTAGCAGAGGCGATGGAAGCTCGTGGTTTCGGAGCCCCAGGCCGTCGCTTCCGATACGAACCGCACCTTACGGTCTTGGACTGGGCTATCATCACCGTAAGCATAGCGGCCGCGGTGATCGTCATCTTGATCTAATGTAGTGTATCTAACAATACTTTAGAGTAATCCGTAAGCCGTCATTCCCGCGAAAGCGGGAATCCAGCTTCAAAGATTGGATTCCGGGTCAAGCCCGGAATGACACCTATTGTAAAGTCCTTATTGAGACACTACACTAATTGATTGAGCCGAGGCAGGGGGATACCTTTGGCAGAGAGGGACAAAATGAGAAATGGATGTTAAACTATTTCTTCCCCTGGGCCTTCAGATAGTCCTTCCAGAAAGGCGAGATGTCCCGCAATCTCTGAATGATGGGGGGTAAATGTTCGATGATGTAATCCATCTCCTCCTTGGTATTATAAACGGAAAGGCTGAAACGGATCGAACCATGGGCAGCTGTGAAAGGGACACCCATGGCCCTGAGAACGTGCGAAGGTTCGAGGGAGCCAGACGTACAGGCCGACCCTGAAGAGGCACAGATGCCAAGATCCGAAAGCAACAAGAGGATCGATTCTCCCTCCACGAATTCAAAACTGACGCTCACGGTGTTGGGAAGCCGATTTTTTCGATCCCCGTTTACCAACGTATTGGGAATCTTTCCCAAAAGCTTCGCCTCGAGATAATCTCTTAAAGCTTTCACTCGAGTGTTTTCCTCATCAAGGTTCTTTTTGGCCAGTTCGCAAGCCTTCCCAAGGCCGATGATGTAAGGAACATTCTCTGTCCCTCCTCTTCTCCCCTTCTCCTGATGGCCCCCGATCAAAAAAGGAGAAAACTTTGTCCCCTTTCGGATATAGAGGACACCAATCCCTTTCGGTGCATGGAGCTTGTGGCCGGAGACGGAAAGCATATCAATAGTCGATTTCTTGAGATTGAGAGAAATCTTTCCGGCTGCCTGGACCGCATCCGTATGGAAAGGAATCCCCTTAGCTTTTACAATCTCACCAACCTCTTCGACAGGAAAGATCACTCCTGTCTCATTGTTGGCATACATGACCGTAACGATTGTCGTCTCCTCTGTAATCGACTCTCTCAATTCGTCCAGATCCAACCGTCCTTCTCGATCCACAGGCAGTTCAGTGACCCGGTATCCCTTTCGACCCAGGTAGGTTGAGAGATTACCTACCGCCGGATGTTCTACCCGAGTGGTGATGAGATGACGTTTTTCTGGGTAGGAGTCGAGCGTGCCCAGGATAGCTGCATTATCGCTCTCTGTCCCGCAACTGGTGAAGACGACTTCAGAAGGTTCGGCCCCTAAAAAATCGGCCACCTTGTCTCTCGCCTCATCCACCTTTTTTTGAACCTGGCCTCCGAAGAAATGCATGCTGGAAGGATTTCCATAAAGTTCAGAAAAGTAGGGAAGCATTGCTTCCAGGACCTCTGGGGCCACTTTTGTCGTCGCGTTGTTGTCTACATAAACGGTCTTCACGGCCTGACCTCCTCAACCTCGATGTCATCGCTGACGAATTCTCTCAATTTTGATTCCACATACTGTTTCAATGTAAATTCGGAACTTGGGCAGAATGAACACTTTCCCCTCAAGGCGACCAAAACCTTGTTTCCTTCTATATCGATCAAATCTAAATCCCCTCCATCAGCCTTCAAAGCCGGGATGATCTCCCTTCCCAACGTCTCTTCGATCAATTTGATTTTCTGGATGTTCGTCAGCTTCCTTTTCTCTGGTTTAGCAGGAGGGACCTCCTTTTCCATTTCCTTTCTCACCCTCTCAATAAGGGCTTCAATCTTTGGATGGCACTGACCGCATCCTCCCCCTGCCTTTGTGTAGTACGTCACCTGTTCTATTGTCTTGAGATTATTTTCCCGAATCGCTTTGATGATCTCATTATCCGTCACACCAAAACATTTACAGACGATCTCAAAATCTTCTTTGATTACCTTCTCCCCTCGGTAATTCGCAATGGCCGCTTCGAGGGCTTCCCTGCCCATAACTGAGCAGTGCATTTTTTCCTCCGGAAGTCCTCCGAGATAGTTGGCAATATCCTGATTGGTAACTTTTCCCGCTTCTTCGAGGGTCCTTCCTTTAATGATTTCCGTTAAGGCGGAGGAAGAAGCAATCGCACTGGCACAACCAAAGGTCTTAAACTTCGCATCTTTGATGCGTTTCTTCTCGTCCAGTTTGAAGGAAAGCCTCAGGGCATCCCCGCAGGCCAGAGAACCCACTTCCCCCACACCATCCGGATTCTCAATCTCACCCACATTCCTCGGGTTTAGAAAGTGATCTTTCACCTTCTCCGTATAATCCCACATAGCGTAATCCCCCAATTTTGATTAAGTTTACCCCGTTAGAAAGCCCGCGGCTTGCCCCGTGTGAAGCTTCACTTCTATCGGGGCTTGCAGCGGGAATGAAAATAATTTCCTTATGGGAGCGAACACGGGTTTTAATGCCCCGTGTGAGCCTTCCAGTTAGAGGGCCAAAGGTCTTCTAACGGGGTTTACGTTAAATTATAAATTCAATCCCTTTGAACCGTCAACTTTTTTTATCAACCCTTTGACAATCCCCGGTCTAATCCTTCGACTGCACTCAGGACAAGCGCCCGGGGTTTGCCCCTCGGCCTGAGACTTCGGCGTGAGCTCAGTCGAACGCTCGGGTCGAAGGCTCAGGGTTGATACTGAGCGGCGCTTTTTTACCCCGTCCTGAAGGCCGGGGGTTGGCGCCGTCGAAGTATCAATTTTGCTTTCTACGCTCCACACGGGATAACCTTATGATTCCACAAATAATTTCCCCTTGCAAGGTATCTTTATGCTATACTTTCTTCAACTCCTCTTGAGGAATCACAGAAAAAATGTATCTCGGCATCGATTTTCTCATTACTTCTGAACTAAAGCTCTATATTTCGGAGGTCAATGTGGGCCTCCCCGGCGGAGCTCATGAGTACCATTTAACCCATCTCGTCTACCTTGGAAAACCTTCAGACATTTTTCGGCGAATCGAATGGACTTCCCGGAAGGTTTACGGAAGGACTTTTAAAAGTTACATCGATTCCCTTCCCTTCATAGGGAGCCTCAAGCCCTTCAAGATATGGATGGATGGAATGGGTCCGTATCCGGAGACCTTTCATCCCGGACTGAGATTGGAAGACAAATGGAACCAATACCAGCTCCTGAAATCCATTGCTCCCATGCCCGAGACCATGATCCTCGATCCGGAGGATCTGGTCGGGATTGACCGCTTTCTTGAAAGGAAAAAGAAAGTCGTTCTCAAACGCCGAGTAGGAAGGGGGGGAAAAGACTTTCAAGTGATCAACGAGGCATCAGAATTTTGGAAATTGAATCTCGTGTCGAACTACTATCTCCTTCAGGAATATGTGGAGAGCAAGATCGATGGACATTCATTCTCCATCCGTGCAGTTGCCTTTGGCGGAGAATTTATGTGCATGTATGCCAATCTCTCCACAAGAGTCACCTCTAACCATGGCATACTCACGTTCATCTCCAACGGCAATCCCTTCGGACTGAAAGAGAAAGAATTCGAGACGGAATCATTTAATCAAAGGTCTTGGGAAGCAGAGATATGGTTTGACGAAAAGGAACCAGATTATTTGAGACATAACCTTTATGAAGAAGAGGTGGCCAAAACAACCCTTCTCCTTCCCGAACCATTCCATAGAATGATTAGAGAATTATCTGTAAAAATAGAACGACTGTATGAGGGGTTAGATCTTCAAAGCCTACCAAAAGCCTGTTTTGAAGAACCTCTAGGACCATCTCGACGAATATGAAACTTATACTGATGTATATATTTTTGATACTCAAATTATACTTAAATATCAATAAGTTATTTTGAAATAGCCGAAAGTGCCTCCCATTTATGTATATAATAAAAATACACAATGGCCACTGAACATCAATTTTAAGGTAATTAATAGAAGAAAAAACTAAATAATATTAAGAGATTAAGAGTTTTGAATTCTCCCTTCTTGAGTTGGCATTCTAAATGCAAATTGAAGGTTGAGGCAAATAAAGATTATCAAAACAGAAGGGAGGAATGAGATATGTTAAGAATGAGAGAGGTTTTAAAAGCAGGGATGGTGGGAGTCGCCGTGACATTACTTGCGACTCCGGCATTTGCTCGATCCATCGATTTGAAGGGAGCTGGGACCGCCCTCTGGATCTTCCTGATCGTGGGAGCAGTCATTGTTCTCCTTCAGTTGATCCCGGCAGCCATCCTCTTCTTCAGCTTCATTGGAACAGCCACTACCATGGCACTCAAGAAAGAGAAGAAGGTGGAAGAGGAAATGGTGGTTCCCGGTGCTGAGCCAGTGGCTGTGAAGAAATGAGGATGAATGAACCGGATTCTCCCTCTTAAGAACGCGGGGGAGACCATGCTCCGGAGGCTCAGGATCGAGTGACCCAGGGGGGTCTCTGAAGTTTGAATGGGAATACAAAATCCTGATGACTTCCGGGCATCGAGAGAGGAGGGGTCGAAAATGATAAAGCTAAGTGCATCGAGTGTTGTGGGTCTCATCATCTTAATGTGTATCCTGGCAGCCATGGTTTCCATTGCAATCATGCAGGTCGTCCGGACCGTAGAAGATATTGGTCCCAAGATTTATATCGTCGGAGGGGCTGTCGCCCTTGTCGGAATAGCCATCCCGGTCATGTTGATTATTCTCGTTCAACATTTAAAGAAAACAAGTTAAAGCTTTCTTCGTCCTATGAAAGGATGGGGGAAGCTTTCTTTTAAGGTTGACAACTCCTTTTTCCTCCCATTAATATAAAAAGAGCAGGGAAGGTTTTATCCCTGCTCTTTTTTGTTCAAATGGACAATCACTTCGTTGAACTCTCCGATGTGACTAAAACCTATCGCCTGGGCAATAGCCCGGTGGTGGCTCTCGACCATCTCCATCTGAAAATCTCCCGGGGTGAATTTGTTGCGGTAACAGGGAAAAGCGGGTGCGGAAAATCCACCCTGATCAACATCATCGGGGGACTGGACTCTCCTGACCAGGGACAAGTCCTTATTAATGGAGAAGACATCACCCAGATGGACGACAAGCGGTTGACCCTTTTCCGTCGGGATCGGATTGGCATCATCTTCCAATTTTTCAATCTCCTCCCTATCCTGAGCCTCGAAGAGAACATTGCCCTCCCTCATCTTCTGAAGGGTAGCTCCAATTCTTTAGGTGAAAAAATCGATCACCTCCTGCATGAAATGGGCCTCTCCGAAAGAAAACATCACAAACCCCATGAACTTTCAGGCGGTGAGATGCAGCGGGTTGCCATCTGCCGCGCCCTCATCAATGACCCTGAACTCATCCTGGCGGATGAACCCACAGGTAACCTCGATTCAGCCTCCGGAAAACAGGTCCTGGAAATCCTCCGTCGGTTGAAGGACGAAGAGGGAAAGACCATCCTTCTTGTCACTCACAGCCAGGAAGGAGCTGCCATGGCCGATCGTGTCCTCAACATGAAGGATGGGAAGCTCCTTTGAACAAGGCAATGCCAAATGTCAAAGCCCAAAGTTCAAAGGAAATCCAAATTTCAAATATCAAAGTTCCTGGTAAAAAAGTTTTGGCATTGAATTATTTTGACATTCATTTGACATTTGAACTTTGACATTTGGATTTTTGTTTATGACCTTACCTTACCTCCTCCAAAAAATCACCTTCCCCCACCTCCATCTCAATAAAATGAGGACATTCCTTTCCCTTATAGGAATTGTTCTTGGGGTCTCCGTTTTCGTCAGCGTACAGATTGCCATTCATACGTCCATCGAATCCTTCAATGCCACCGTGGATCATGTTTCCGGAAAGGCCAACCTCCAAATCACGTCTTCCGGAAGAGGTTTTTCTGAAGAAGTTTATCTCAGGGCGAAGAAGGTCCCCGGCGTCATGGCGGCCACGCCGGTCATCCAGTCCATCTCCAAGATCGATGAGCCCATCGGAGAACCTCTCTACCTCCTGGGAATTGATATCTTCAGCGATCAGCAGTTCAGAAATTATCAATTTTATGACCCCACAGAAGAGGACCTCCAGTTTCTAAAGGATCCCAAAGCCATCGCCATTACAGAAAAATTAGCCAGCCGACATGGATTGAAGAAGGGAGATGTTCTCCCTCTCATCTTCGGTTCTAAAAAGGTGATCCTCACCATCACCCGTCTTCTAAAGATGGAGGGACCAGCTAAATCGCTGGAGGGAAATTTCGGGCTCATGGACATTGCCTCCGCTCAGGAAGCCCTGGAAAAGGTAGGGCTCATTGATCGGATCGACCTCATCGTCGAAAAATCATCCGGCCCGGATGGAGTGGAAAAAAAACTGAAGAAGGTCGTACCTCCGGGAACGGAAATCCGCAGGCCCGAAACCCGAAGCGGTCAGATAGAAAAGATGGTTTCTGCCTTCCACCTTAACCTCACGGCCCTCAGCCTCATCTCCCTCGTCGTCGGAATGTTTCTGATCTACAATGCCATCTCCATCTCCGTCATCCAGAGAAGGAGGGAGATTGGAATGCTCCGGGCCCTTGGCGTCACCCGGTCTCAAATCCTTGGCCTCTTTCTGTGCGAAGCAGGACTCATCGGAGGGTTTGGTAGCCTCATCGGCTTAGGAGTTGGAATCGGTTTGGCAAAGGTCATGCTCTTCTTCGTCTCCAGGACGATCACCGCTCTTTACATCATCGTGAAGACAGAACATCTTGTCATCTCCCCTTTCATTTTAGCAAGCGGGTTTGGGATAGGATTGGCTGCGTCAATCTTTTCCGCAATTGGCCCTGCGCGAGAGGCCTCTCGCATTGCACCCCGAGAAGCCTTATCCCTCGGTACCCTGGAAACCAAAGTCAAGATCCGCCTCACCCACTTCAGCCTTATTGGCATCGTCCTTCTCCTTCTCTCTCTTCTGTTTGCCCTCCAGAAACCGATTCAGCAGAAGCCCATCTTCGGCTTTCTCTCCGCTCTCCTCATCGTTATCGGCATCGCTTTCATGATCCCCTCTATCATCATTTTGCTCAATCGCCTCTTCGCTCCTTTCATCCATCGCCTCTTCGGGGTAGAAGGAAAACTAGCGAGCCGTTATATCCAGGACTCCATGGCCAGGACGGTGATCACGATCGCCGCCTTGATGACTGCCCTCTCCATGCTCATCAGCATCTCCATCATGATCTTGAGCTTCAGGAAGACCGTCGATCTCTGGGTAGAACAATCGATCAATGGCGATGCCTTCATCTTCCCAGGTTCTTATTCCCTCACGGGTTACTCCGCCATTCTTCCTCTCGAAGTATCAAGGGAGCTCCCTTCCCTTCCCGGCGTTAAAGCCGTAGACTCCTTCAGGGCCTTAGAAGTTGAATACCGAGATCAACCCGCCCTGATTGCTGCTGTGAATGGACAGGTCTTCCTTCATCTGAAGACCATTCGCTTCACCAAAGGGAACTCGAGAGAGATCCTCCAATCCTTTGCATCTGGCCAATCGATCCTCGTCACAGAGAGCTTCTCCCTCCGCCATCAAGTGAACCCTGGAGACCGAATTCGGCTCAACACCCCAGCGGGGGAGCAGAACTTTTTGGTCTCAGGAGTCTTCTATGACTATTCCACAGACTGGGGAATGATCTTGATAGAGAAGAAGCTCTTTCAATCTCTCTGGAATGACGAGACCCTTCATAGTGCGGGGATCTATCTTGAAGAAGGAGTCTCCCTCGAGGTCTTCAAGAATTTCTTTCGAGAAAAGTACTCAAAGTCTTACCAGGTTTTTGTCATCTCTCATCGCGAATTGCGAAACGAAATCCTTAAGATTTTTGACCAGACCTTTGCTATTACCTATTCGCTGGAATTCATCGCGATCTTCGTCGCTTTCCTGGGAATCATCAACTCCTTAAACGCCTTGATCATTGAAAGACAGAGGGATATTGGCATTCTGAGAGCCATAGGTGGGTTTCAGAAGCAGATCCAAAAGACCGTCCTCATCGAAGCGGGAATGATTGGTTTTTTCAGTCATATCCTTGGGCTCATTGCCGGCTTCCTCCTATCGCTCCTCCTCATCCATGTGATCAATAAACAGTCCTTTGGTTGGACGATTCAGTTTTCCATTCCTCTCTGGAGTTTAATTCAATTCTGGTTGATCGTCATGGTCACCTCCACCCTTGCAGGCTTCATTCCGGCTCGAAGAGCTGCTAAGATGAATGCTGTAGACACGTTGAGGATGGAATAAAGGAGAAAAAGGAGTAATGGAGTATTGGAGTGATGGAATAATGGTCAAATATGAGTTAAAAAAAAGAAGTTTGGAGTCAAGCTTTTAATTCTTATACATTACCACATAGGTGTCCAATAGTCTGTCATTCCGGGCTTGACCCGGAATCCAGTTTTTTCCTGGATTCCTGCTTTCGCAGGAATGACTCTTTTATCACTGATTAATGACCGTTGTATAGCTGAATTAAACTCTACACTCTCAACTGAAAAGGAGATGATCATGGACAATGACATCTATGAGAAGTTGGCGAAGCATCTCGGGGCGTTGGGCATGGGTTATCCTGAGAAAGAAGAATTGATCGAAATCCTCCGGGAGAACTTCACTCCCCAGGAAGCTGAAGTGGCTTTGGCCATTCCTACAAAAGTAATCCCTTTTGAACCCGTTTCCGTCAGCCAGATCGCCCCTCATGTAAAGATCCCAAAGAAAGAATTAGAATCTACCTTGTCAAACTTGGCTCACCGGGGACTTCTCTTTTCTAAAAAGATGAAAAAGGGTGAAATGGGGTACGCCCTTCAGCAATTTGGTTACGGTTTCCCTCAGACCTTCTTCTGGAGAGGTGTGGAAACTCCAAATTCAAAAAAGATGGCCGAGCTGATTGCGAAGTATTCCGGAAAAGACCAGTTGTATGAAGCCTATGGAGAAACGAGCACAAAAGCATTCCGTTACGTTCCTGCGACCCTTTCATTCGACCCCGAGACCCATGCCGTCTTTCCTTTTGAGATGATGGAGGAGTTGATTCAGAAAGTCAAAGTCATTGCCCTTGTTCACTGTCCCTGCCGGGCGACCGCTCATCTGATCGGAAAGAAACGGTGTGACCATCCTCTCGAAAATTGTATCAAATACGATGAATTGGCAGAATATCTGATAGAAAAGGGGATTGGAAGAAAGATCACAAAAGCAGAGGCCCTGGAAGTGATCAAGAAATCTGAAGAAGCCGGACTCGTCCATCTTGTGGACAACGCGAGAGATGGCATCAAACATACCTGCAACTGCTGTGGTTGTTGCTGCTGGTCCGTGGGGACGATCAGACGAAAAAAGATCCCAAGGGATGTCTTGATGGCCACCTATTTTCTCAGGGAGACGGACCGGGAGAGATGCACCGGATGCGGTCAATGTGTCGAGATCTGCCCTGTCCAGGTGATCAAAATGGAAGGGGATTTCCCTGTAGTCGACCTGGAATGGTGTATCGGCTGCGGGGTGTGTGCGGTCCCCTGCCCTGCGACCGCCGTCCGGTTAGTCAGAAAGTCCGATGCCGTTCCTCCAAAGGATTTTAAGGAATTGCATCAACAGATCCTGAAGGAAAGAAGCGTCTAATGAGGATTTCGGAATGCGGATTGCGGATTGCGGAATAAGATCAGGAATCCTGGCAATATTGCTCCTCCTTCATCTCTTCTCACACGATCTCTTCGCCGACGACTTCCAACGCGCCCTTCCGGGAATGACTTTTTCTTTCCCTCAGGACCATTTCTCCCATCCTGAATTTAAGACAGAATGGTGGTATTATTCCGGGCATCTTTATAATCAAGAGAAGAAATCGTATGGATACCAGCTCACCTTTTTCAGGACAGGGCTAAAAAGGGAGACCCAGACAAAATCGAGGTGGTCGATCCAAAACCTCTACTTTGCCCATCTCGCCCTGTCAGATGAATCCAAAAAGAGGTTCGAGTATCGGGAGAAGATCAGCCGCGGGAGTCTGGGGGAGGCTGGCGCTTCTTCGTATGAGAGAGATGGAAAGCCTTTTCGGGTCTGGGTCGAAGACTGGTCCTTAGAGGGAGAAGGGGCGACCATGAGGGATTACTTCCTCAGAGGCGGGGATCAGGACTTTGGCATTGAGCTTCTACTCACTCCTGAAAAGAAACCGGTTATCCATGGTCACAATGGAATCAGCCAGAAGGCAGAGGGAGAGGGATATGCCTCTCACTATTATTCCATCACACGCTTGAAAACAGAGGGGAAGATCTTTCTGAAGAAAAAAGAAATCCCTGTTCAGGGAAGAAGTTGGATGGATCACGAATTCGGTTCCGCTCAGCTTCGGAAGTACCAGATCGGATGGGATTGGTTTGGTATTCAACTGGAGAATGGTGTAGATCTGATGATCTATCAGATTCGCCATCAGGATGGAAAGATCGATCCCTATTCAAGCGGGACGATCATCTTACAGGACGGAATCCATTATGCCCTCCTTCTAAAAGAATTTCAGGTCCAATCTCTGGGTCGATGGAGAAGCCGAAAGAGCGGAGCCACCTACCCCTCCGAATGGAGGATTGTCGTTCCGGGCCATCGAATAGAATTGATGCTCACTCCTACGGTCAAGGACCAGGAGTTGATCACCCAGGAATCAACGAGGGTGACCTACTGGGAAGGTAGCGTTAAAGTTGAAGGAAAATATCAGGGTAATCCAATGAAGGGAATGGGCTATGTGGAATTGACTGGGTACGCCAAGCCCCTTTCGAAAGGAATTTGAGATGCCCCCTCACCCCGCCCTCTCCCCAGGGGGGAGAGGGGAAGGATGAGGGGAAACGGAGGTTTCCAAGTGGACCAACTCTTCTATCCAAAATCAGTGGTTGTCGTCGGTGTCTCAGAAAGACCGGATAATCTCGCCAGAAACATTGTCGAAAATCTCTTTGAATTTCAATTTAACGGGGAGATCTTTTTTGTCGGGAAAAAAGGTGGGATTCTATTTGGGAGAAGAATCTGCACCTCCATGGAAGACCTTCATGAAGGGATCGATGTGGCCGTCATCCTCACCCCTGCCTCAACAGTACCAGGGATATTGGAATCGTGCGGACAGAAAGGGATTCGCTGGGCCATCATCGAAACCGGAGGCTTCAGGGAATACTCTGAAGAAGGGGCTCAACTAGAGAGTGAGATCCTCCAAATTGCGCGGAAATGGGGGATCCGGATCGTAGGACCCAACGGGATCGGGCTCATGAATGTTCACAATGGTTTTGTCGTTCCTTTTGTCAAGCTCAGAAGGGGTCCTGTCAGCAAGGGGAAAATATCTATCCTGGCCCAGAGCGGAGGTGTCCTCCTCGCCTACGCGAATCTCCTTACGAGCGCCAACGTAGGTCTTTCGAAAATCGTTAGCATGGGAAACAAGTTGGACCTCGATGAGATCGACTATCTGAAGTATCTGATCGAAGATCCTCAGACAGAGATCATCGGCCTCTACCTTGAAAGTCTTGAGAGGGGAAGGAAGTTGATGGACATCGCCCGATCCACTTCGAAGCCCATCATTCTCCACAAAGCCAATACAGGAGAAGGAAGTCGGCATATTGCGAAGCTCCATACCGCTGCCCTCGCCAATGATGACAGGGTTGTTGAGGCAGCACTTCGACAGGCGGACATTATTCGGACAAAGGACTTCCGCTCCTTTGTCAATGCGGTGAAAATTCTATCTCTCCTACCCATTAAAGGAAAAAATCTGGTCATCATCTCCCGATCAGGAGGAATCGGTGTCGTTGCTGCCGATTCGGCAGAAAAGCATGGGTTCCATCTTCTGCCTCCAGACAAGACCCTTCAGGAACGCTTCCACAGCTTCTTCCGGGCGAAGGTCATCCAGCCCACCAATCCCCTCGATCTTGGCGATCTCTTCAACTTCGACCTCTACACGAATATCCTCCAACAGGTCCTTAAATTCCCTATGGTCGATGGAATTCTTTTCATGCACGGAGCCACAGCAGAGGAAAAAGAACCCTCCCGGAGGTTCATCCAGGCCGTGAAAGACCTTTCGATTCAATATCAGAAACCCGTTGCTCTTCAATACAACACTGATGAAGAGGAGTTGGCTTATATCAAGAGGGCTCTCGACTATCCCATCTTCGCAGAGCCTGAAGATGCTTTAATGGCATTAGCCGTGTCAAGAGATCACTATAGGAAGCTGAATATTTTGAAAGAGAAGCCTACTTTTTTTTCAGTCAATCGTGACCGGGTGGAACATCTTTTTCAAAAAGCGAGAGGGGAAGAGAGGGATCTCCTTCTCCCGGAGGCTTTCGAAGTTCTCCAGGCTTATGGGATTTCCGTAGCAGATTGCCAGGTAGTCCAAGGAAAGGGTGATCTGCAAAAGGCAATGGAAAAACTTGGGGAACCCGTTGCCCTCAAGGTTGTCTCTCCCGAAATCTCACACAAATCGGATGTGGGAGGAGTCACGCTCAACCTGAATGATTTTTCACAGGCAGAGAAGGCTTACGAGAAGATGAATAGCCTGAATCAAGGAAAAGTCGTAGGCGTTCTCGTTCAGAAGATGGTCCCCGATGGGAGGGAAGTTATTTTGGGGGCGAAACGAGACCCTTCCTTTGGTCCTGTCGTGCTCTTTGGTCTGGGAGGCATTTTTGTTGAGATCCTTAAAGAGACTTCTCTCCGGGTGGCTCCCATCAATCGGTTCGAAGCAGAGGAGATGATTTCAGAAACAAAGGGTTCTGATATTTTCAAGGGCCTTCGAGGAGAAAAACCGCTCGATACCGAGGCCTTGGTCGAAAGCCTTCTCAGGTTGTCGCAGTTGGTGGCCGACTTCCCAGAAATCGAAGGGATCGACATCAATCCAGTCAAAGTACTAGAGAAGGGAGTCGTCGCCGTTGATGCACGCATCGTCCTGAAAATGGCATAGGGCAAAGCTTGCTATAATGTAGAAAGTTAGTTTAGCCCAATAAAAAAGGCTATACTCTTTCTTGCGGATTCCGCTAATTCGCAAGCTGGTGAGACACCAG
>Ga0315282_10004583_pt1 | contig 23985 bp, 18 predicted proteins | sample YL17G07_20_MG_FD_203693 | JGI IMG/M metagenome (GOLD analysis project Ga0315282, IMG submission 203693) | Sediment microbial communities from Yellowstone Lake, YNP, Wyoming, USA - YL17G07_20 | ecosystem: Environmental > Aquatic > Freshwater > Lake > Sediment | place: USA: Wyoming | collected... | reverse complement strand
TGGGGCCTACGCCACCAGCCAACTCTCGCCCGGCGACGAGCTGCACGACCGCTACCTGCTCCGGGTCGCTCCGGACGCGCGGGCCGGAGCCGGGCACCTGGACGTCGGCCTCTACGAATACCCGCAGACCATGGCGCGGCTGCCGGCCTACGACGGCGCCCACCGTCCGCTGCCCAGCCCCAACGTCGCGTCTTTCCAGGTCTTCGCGCCCGATCCGGCTCCGGCGCCGGCGCAGGCCGTGGTCAGCCGCGCCTTTGGGGATGTCGCCGAGCTGACCGGCTATCGGCTGGACGTGCTCGACGCGCGGCCGGACGGCGCCGTCGCCGGCGGACTCTACTGGCGAGCCCGCGGGCAGCCGGACAGGGACTACACCATCTTCGTGCACCTCGCCCACCCCGGCGAGCCGCCGGTTGCCCAGTTCGACGCGCCGCCGCAGGGCGGAGCCTACCCGACCTCCCTCTGGCGCCCCGGCGACGAGGTCTACCACCCGTTCCGGATGGCCCTGGGGACGGACATCCCGCCCGGCGAGTACGCGCTCCTGGTGGGCCTCTACGATCCGGCGACGGGCCGGCGGCTGGAGATAGCGCCCGGCCCCATCGGGCGCGTGGTGGAGGGGCTGCGCCGCCTGGCCGCTCGAGCGGGCGGGCCGGAGACGGCGGCGCAGTTGGCAAGCGTGGTGGTAAGGTGACGGGCGCCTGCCCTTGACCAAGCCTCCGCGCGTGCTATACTGGCCGTGCTGATAGCAAGAGGAGGCAATCGATGAAGCTCGGGCTCCTGCCTACGGGTATCCTCCGATCCAGGGTGGACCTCGCCGAGATGGTGCGCTTTGCCGCAGACAGCGGCTACCAGGCGATCGACGTGATGGCCGACCGGCCAGACGCAATCGAGCTGGCCCGGAGGGCCGGCCTCGAGGTCGGCGCGGTCGGCAACCTGCCGCCGCTGGTCGTCGCCGACCCGGCCGTCCGGGAGGCCAACGTCAAGGCGGCCATCGCTCGGCTGGACACGGTCGCCGGCTGGGGCGGCCGGATCGTCAACCTCGGGCACGCCCGAGTGCCCGAAGCCAGCGACGACGAGAACGTCGAGTACTTCCGGCTGGGGGTCACCCCGGTGGCCGAGCACGCCGGCAAGCTCGGCGTGAAGCTGGCGATGGAGAACTACCCGAACTATGGGAAGAACCTGGCGATTTGCCCGGCGATGTGGCGGCGACTGTTCGAGGCGGTGCCCGCGCCGAGCGTGGGCCTCACCTTCGACCCCTCGCACCTGGTCTTCCTCGGCATCGACTACCTGCGGGCGCTCCGGGAGTTCGGGAGCCGGATACACTACGCGCACGCGAAGGACACCGAGATAATCGCCGAGGGGCTGTACCAGCACGGCATCCTGGCCGGTCCAAGCTTCGGTCGCAAGCCGGTGAACGGCCCGGGCTGGTGGCGCTACTGCCTGCCGGGCTTCGGGCAGGTCCACTGGGGCGCGTACGTCGGCGCGCTGCTGGAGGTTGGCTACGACGGCATCCTCTCGGTCGAGCACGAGGACGACCTCTGGGGCTGGCGCGACGACGTCGAGAAGGCCAAGCGGGGGCTCGTCGTGGCCTGCAAGTACCTGAGCCAGTTCCTGGCATGAGGGCACGGACCTAACCCCCTGACCCCCTTCCCCCGCGGGGAAGGGGGCACCGGCTGGCGCAGCACTGTTCTCATCAGCCGGAGGTGCCCTGTCAGGCATCTGACTCTCATTACGCAACTGGTGCGGAGGAACGCTGATGCCATCAAGCAAGATCCGTCTGGGCATCGTCGGCTGCGGGGGCATCGCCCGCAACCGGCACGTCACCGGGCTGACGCTGCTCAAGCGCGCCGGCCTCGACAACTTCGAGGTGACGGCCTGCTGCGACACGGTCGAGGAGAACGCGGCCGCCGTCGCCGACCACGCCCGGCGCTTCCAGGGCGCCGATCCGCGAATCTACCTGGACTGGGAGGAGATGGTCCGCACGGCTCCCGTCGACGCCGTGGACGTCTGCCTCCCCCACGGGCTCCACCACGTCGTCGGCATCGCCTGCCTGGAGGCCGGCCTGCACGTCGTCATGGAGAAGCCGTACACCGTCACGGTAAAGACCGGACGGCTGCTCGCCGAGGCCGCCGACCGGACGGGCCGGGTGCTCGCCACGGCCGTGCCGCACCGCCGGATGCCCGGCCAGCGCGCCGTCCACTGGGCCATCAACGAGGCTAAGCTGATCGGCCAGCCCCGGATGTTCTTCGCCGACTACACCCAGTGGCGGGCGACCCCGCCTCCGGCGCAGTTGCGCCCACCGATGGTCTGGCGACGCGACCGAGTGATGGGCGGTGGCGCGGGCATCATCGATTCCGGGTTCCACTTCCTCGACACGATCCGGTACTTCTACGGCGAGCCCGAGCAGGTCTACGCCGAGCTTCGCGCCTTCCAGCCGAACGGCGAGCCCGTTCGAGGTCCGGGCATCGTCTCCGAGCGGGAGAACAGCGCCGTCGTCGTCTTCACGTTCAAGAGCGGCGTCGTCGGGACGTGGTGCTGGTCGTTCCAGGTGCCGGGCAAGGAGACCCGGAACTGCGTCATCTACGGTAGCGAGGGCTCGATCGAGGACACCGGCTACTCAAACCGCTTCGTCGTCTACCACCAGTTCATGGGCGGCGGCGAGCTTCGGCGGCTCGACGGCACCTACCTCTCGATGGAGGAGCTTCAGGCGCAGCAGCGCCAGGCCCTCGGGCCCGAGCGCATGCAGCAGCTCTTCCCCAACGGCGTCACCGACCACTTCGCCATCGAGCTGTGGGACTTCCTCGACGCGGTGGAGAAGGGCCGCAAGCCCGAGGTCGACGGCTGGGGCGGGCTGGCGACGACGGCGCTGGTCGAGGCCATCTACGAGTCGGCCTACTCCGGCCGGGCCGTGAAGGTGGCCGACATCCTGAGTGGCGATGCCTACCACGGCTGGCAGCGCGACCTCGACGAGTACTGGGACCAGCAGCCAATCCCGAAGCTGACCCGCTAGATCTCCAGGTCCCGGATCTCCGGCGACCTGGCGGCAACGCCGAAGGCGAGGAGCGCGCAGGAGACGCCCATCAGCATCACCGCCGAGGGGCCTCCCAGCCACGACGCCAGCCCGCCGGCCAGCAGCGAGCCCAGCGGCATCAGGCCCCGGCTGAGCATGTAGATGCTCAGCACCCGGCCGCGCATGTGCTGCGGCGCCAGCGTCTGGATGATGGTCTGCGCTTGCGAGGTATAGCTGGCGTTGGATAGCCCGACCGCGAAGAGCAGCGCCAGCGAGAGTGGCATCCAGCTCGACTGGGAGAAGCCCACGAGGCTGACGCCGAACATGATGGACCCGCCGATGAGCAGCATCCCCTTGCGCCTGAAGCTGCCGACCGAGGCGATGCCGAGCGCGCCCACCAGCGCGCCCAGCCCCGCGCTGGTCAGGAGGAGGCCCTGCCCCACCGAGCCCACCCCGAGCACGTCCAGCGCGAAGATCGGCATCAGGCTGGTGTACGGCATCCCCAGGAGCACCGGCGCCAGGCTCAGCAACATGATCGACAGGATCAACTGCTGGCCCAGGACGTAGTCGAGCCCTTCTTTCATGCTGCCGAAGAAGGAGCCGTCGGACTGCCCTCGGCGCGGCGACTTCCGGACCGGATCCTCTCTCGGGTCTGCCGGCGGAGTGGCGGCGCGCGGGACGCCGACGAGGCCGGCCCTCGGCTTCCGGCTTCGCCCGAGGCCCAGCACCTCCGCCAGGCCCGCCTCGCCGGGCACCCTCATCTGGATGGTCCAGATGGTGGCCCAGGCATAGAGCGCGGCCTGAGCGTAGTACGAGCCGTCGACCCCCACGACCGCGATGAGCCCCCCGGCCACCGCCGGGCCGACGCTCCGCGTCAGGTTGAAGATGGCCGAGTTGAGGGCCACCGCGTTCTGCAGGTGCTCCTTGCCCACCAGGTCCGAGATGAGCGACTGGCGCGCGGGCTGCTGGAAAGCCTGCACCGTGCCGGCGAGGAGGGCCGTCACGTACACGTGCCAGGGCTGGACGCGGCCAGTCAGCACCAGCGTGGCCAGGATCAGGTTGAGCGCGGCGTTGGTGACCTGGGAGATGATCAACTGGGCCTTGCGCCCGTAGCGATCGGCCACGACCCCGGCGACCATCCCGAAGGCGAGCATCGGCACCGCCCGCATCGCGCTGACCGCCCCGAGCTGGAGCGCCGACCCGGTCATCTGGTAGATGAGCCAGCTTCGGGCCACCTGATCCATCCACTGGCCCATAGACGTCCCGCCCTGACCGAGCCAGAGGAGGCGGTAGTCGCGGAAGCGCAGCGACTCGAACGTTCGGAGGCGGGGCAGGCGCACGGGCCGCGGCCGGACCGCGGCGGTCCGCTCCGGCGATTCGGCCGGAGCTTCGGGGAGGCTCCCCTTCGATGCAGAGTCCAGGTGACGTCCCTCCGTCGGTTTCGCAAGAGATCCGACGCGGGAAGCATACCTCAAGACGGAGGGCTTGTCGAGCGGCTGCGTGTGGCGCGAGCGGACCTCCTGGGCTTACCCCACCGCAGCTAGCCAGCCTGGCAGGATGCTCTCGGATGCGACCGGCCGTGGCGATTCCAGCGCCTGGCCGCCCCTGCTGGCAGCCAGGTAAGCGCGGCTCAGGAGTGCTTGACGCCGAGCCGCGCCAACAGGCCGTCGACGTCGACCTCTCGGTGGACGAGCTGCCGCAGCCGCTCGACCTGCTGCGGGCTGGCCAGACGCACCGGGCCCCGGGCCTCCTCGATCCGGCGGACGGTCTCCAGGGTGTCGTGCGGGGTGAGTATGAGGGGCACTCGTCGGTCGATGGCTCGGGTGATGGCGACCTGGTCGGGCGTGAGGTTGCCCGTCAGGATGATGCAGCGCGTGGGGGTATCCAGCGCCGCCAGGATGATGTCGGTCCGATCGCCGCCGGTGATGACTGCCTTGTTGGCCTGCCGGAGGAAGTACCGGAGGGCGGCCTCGGCCCCCATCGCGCCCACGATGAAGCTCTCGACGAGCAGGCCCTCCGAGTTCGGGCAACAGAGGAAGCGCCCGATCAGTAGGCTGGTCAGCTCGCCGACGGTGAAGGCACCCAGCACCGGGTCCCGTGGCAGCACGCCGAAGAGCTGAAGCCCGTGCCGCTGGAGGTACGGGCCGAAGTGACTGCGCGCGTCCTCGACGGTCTCCGGCGGCGCCGAGTTGATGATCGCGCCGATGACGCGCTTCCCGAAGAGCGTCTTCGCCAGCAGGGCCGCTTCCGCGGAGAGCTGGTACTCGCCGCGGAGGATCACGACCGCCTGCGCGTTGGTCAGCTCCGCCACCTTCGCCGGCTCGACCCCGAGCGTGATGCCCTGCCGTGTCGTCGGAGGGCCGTCCACTATGGTGAGGTCCTTGCCGCGGGAGACCTCGGCGAATGCCGCCTTGACCGCGGCCGCCGCGTCGCCCGCCCGGCCCTCGATGGCCTCGCGCCGGACCACTTCGGTGAGCAGGACCGGGCAGATGACGTCGAGGGGCTCCTCCAGCCCGAGGGCCTGCTTCATGAAGGCGGCGTCGGCCTCGACCAGGCGGCCGTTCGACGCGGCGATGCGGACGCCGACGGGCTTCATGTAGCCCACCTTGAGGTCGCGCTCGCGCGCTTCCAGAGCCAGGCCGAGGGCCAGAGCTGTCTTCCCCACCTCCCCCTCGACGGATACCAGGTACAGCGTCGCCATGTTCAAAACCACCTCTCTACTTGCTCGGGGCTCTCTCGGCCTGGCGATGCCTCGCGTTCTGACTCAGGCCTGCCTCGGGTGCCGCCAGCGCCACCCGAGAGTCTACCGCCACTGCCCCTTCGCCCACCGGGTAGACGAGCAGCGGATTGATGTCCAGCTCGGTTATCTCCGGGAAGTCGGTGACGAGCTGCGATAGCCGCAGGAGCGCGTCGACGATGGCGTCGATGTCGGCCGGCGGCTCGCCCCGAACGCCGCGCAGAAGCGCGAACGAGCGTATCTCTCCGATCATCTCCCGCGCCTCGCTCGGCGTCAGCGGCGCCACGCGGAACGAGACGTCTCGAAGGACCTCGACGTAGATGCCGCCCAGCCCGAACATCAGCAGGTGCCCGAACTGCCCGTCGTAGGTCGCGCCCAGGATGACCTCCCGACCCTTCCGGGCCATCTGCTGCACCGCCACGCCCTGGATTGTCGCGTCGGGCAAGTGGCGCCGAGCGCTGTCGACGATCTCGGTGAAGGCGTTGCGGACCTCCACCGGCGACCTCAGGTTCACCCTCACGCCGCCGACGTCCGACTTGTGCAGTATGTCCGGCGAGACTATCTTGAGGACGACCGGATAGCCGATCTCGGCGGCCAGGATGACCGCGTCGTCCGGCGTCCGGGCCAGGCCGGAGGTCGGCAGGTTGAACCCGTAGGCCGCCAGGAGGTCCATCGCCTCGTTGCCCATGGTCGTCCGCCCGGCCTGTCGGGCGGCGGCGATGGCCGCGGCCGCGCTCGCCCGGTCGGCGTAGAGCTTGACCGGCTCCTCCACCGGCTTCGACTGCCACACCTTGAAGTCGGCCATGGCCTTGAAGGCGCCGATGGCGCCCTCCGGAAACGCGTAGCTCGGGACGTTGGCGTCTCGGAGGACCGACAGGCCCCGCTGGATCGCCTCGCCCCCGATGAAGCTAGCCAGGACCGGCTTGTCGGTCGTCCCAGCCAGTCGGGCGACGACCCTGGCTGTCTCCTCCACCTCGGTCACGGCCTGCGGGGTGAGAAGCACCAGGAGGCCATCCACCCCGGGGTCCGGGAGCACGGCCTCGACGGCGATGGCGTAACGGTCGGCCCGAGCGTCCCCGATTATGTCGACGGGATTGTAGATGCTCGCGGTAGGCGGCAGCTTCTCCCGCAGCTTGGCCGCCGTCTCCGGCGTGAACGACGCCAGTTGCAGATGGTTCCGCTCGGCCGCGTCGGTCGCGATGATGCCCGGGCCGCCGGCGTTCGTGACGATGGCCAGCCGCCTTCCAGCCGGCAGCGGCTGCTGGGCGAAGGCGTTAGCCAGGTCGAACAGCTCGCTCACGGAGGAGGCCCGGATCACGCCGGCCTGCTTGAAGGCGGCGACGTAGGAGGCTTCCGAGCCGGCCAGGGTGCCCGTGTGAGACGAGACCGCCCGCGAGCCGGCCGCCGTCGTGCCAGACTTGAGGACGATCAGGGGCTTGTTTCGCGTCAGCTCCCGGGCCACCTTCATGAACTCCTGCCCGTTGGTCACGCCCTCGAGGTAAGCCGAGACGACCCGGGTCTCCTCGTCGTCCTTGAGGGCCCGGATGAGGTCGATCTCGCTCACGTCGGCCTTGTTGCCCAGGCTGACGACCTTGCTGAAGCCGATCTCCAGCAGGGCAGACCAGTCGAGCAGCGCGCTCAGCAGCGCGCCCGACTGCGAGGCGAAGGCGATCCGGCCCTGGCGCGGCATCCTTGGCGCGAAGCTGGCGTTGAGGTGCGTGAAGGTGTCGATTACGCCCAGGCAGTTCGGGCCGACCACCCGAATGCCGGCGGGCCGCGCCACCTCCATTATGGCGCGCTCCGCCTCGAGGCCCTCGGCCCCGGCCTCGCGGAACCCGGCGGTGATGATGATCGCCGCCTTGACACCCTTCGCCGCCGCGTCCTTCATCACCGACAGCACGGCCGGCTGCGGGACGACGACGACGATCAGGTCGACCTCCCCGGGGACGTCGACCAGGCGCGGATAGCACGGTAGCCCGCGAATCTCCGTCGCCCTGGGGTTGATCGGATAGACGGCGCCAGAGAAACCGGACTTGACGACGTTATCCAGGATGGTGTAGCCAAGCTTGCCAGGCTCGCGCGCCGCGCCAACCACGGCAACTGACCTTGGCGCGAAGAGGTAATCCAACAACCCAGCTCTCTCCTCTCGCCATTGTGCCAGCCAGCGTGCCTCAGGGGCGCGGCAGTTCGCGTTCCAGCGCTGCTTAGCGGCGCCGCTAGCCAGCTTCCCGGCGATGGTTGCAGCAATGCACTTCGGCCCTTATTCTACCTGCTGGCGGACTCGAGGACAAGGCGATCACCGGGCAGACTCCCGGTCCGGGCCAGCGTGCCGACCGGCAGCTCGACGACGTAGCGCGAGCGCAGCACCAGCGGCCCGAGCCGCCACGGCTTCAGATCGGGCACGACCCGCAGGATCGAGCCCTGGCCGTCGACGTAGGCGACGTCGATCGGCAGGCTCATGAAGAAGCAGTGTATCGAGTTGCAGGGCAGGATCAACAGCCCGTCGCCCCTGGCCCAGTCCCGCCGGCCGATCAGCCCGATGCCCCGGGCGACGAAGCTCTCGGCCACCTCGGCCCACTCGGCCAGCGTCGTGCCCCGACTCCTGTTCACGATGCGGACTCGCCTCACCGTTCACCTCCTCCCGAGACGCCGCGAGGATTATCCCACGCCCGGACGAGCCAGGCAAGCCGCCCCCCCCATCTCCGGCCTGCCCGGCGGACTCGCCGGCTCAAATGCCCCTCTTACGGGCGTGGTGGTATACTGGGTTGTCGCAGCCAGCACGCAGCCGTGGCGAGGCCGGAGTGAGAGGACGTTGCCGGGATGGCGAAAGGCCGGGCGCTGTTCGGGTACGGTCTCCTCTTCGCGGTCCTGCTGCTGGGCCTCGTCGTCGCCGTCGCGGCCTACGCGCTCGCGCAGCCGCCGGGCAGGCGGGTACCCGGGGTAGACGTCGTCGTCGCGGCGGTCGACATCCCGGCCGGCGCGACCATCGCCCCCGAGATGGTGGCGGCTCGGAGCGTCGAGGCGGATGGCAGGTCTGCCGCCGCGGCCGCCTCCGTCGACGAAGTCGTGGGCAAGGTGGCGATCGCGCCGGTGCGCGCGGGGGAGCGGATCCTGCCGGCAAGCGTCCGCGCGCCAGCGCGCGAGGTCGATGCCGACGAGGTCCGTCTCGCCGATCTGGTGCCGCCGGGCCGGAGGGCGCTGGCGGTCACCTTCGCCGAGGCAGATGGTCGGGGTCGCGCGATCGAGGCCGGCGACGCCGTCGACGTCGTCGCACTGCTCCGTCGGGGCGCGGGCGGGTTGGACGAGGACGCGACCGTCGTGGTCGCGAGCGACGCGCTGGTGCTCACCATCGCCCAGGACCTGGCCGGCGAGCCGCCGGCTCAGAGGTCGGACGGAGCGCCCGACGCCACGGCCACGGCGGGAGCTGGCGCCACGTCCTCCCAGGCAGCGGGGGCGGAAGCGAAGCCCGGGCTGGGAAGTGGCTCGGGTCGCGGGCTGGCGACGCTCGCCGTCACGCCGCGCGAGGCGCAACTCCTCGCCCTCGCGCACCAGAGCGGGAACCTGCGGCTGGTGCGCCGGTCACCCGAGGAGGGCGGCGGTGGCAACTGACCGGGGGCTAGCGGGGACGCGTCGAGGTGATGTCCGAGGACGTCTGCCAGTCGCCGGAGCGCGGCCGGACGAGGTTTCTCTCGAGCGCCCGACTCACGGCCTCGGCGGCGTTGCGCGCCTCGAGCTTGCTGAGGATGTGGGCGCGGTGGTTCTCGACGGTCTTGGTGCTCAGGCCGAAGTGTCGCGCGATCTCCTTGGACGTTGCGCCCTCGGCCATCTGCTGGAGGACCTCCAGTTCCCGCGGGGTGAGTCTGCTGTCCTGGCGCGGCGCCGCCTGCCGGCTGAGCGTCGCCCAGCGCCGGGCGACGCCGGGGTGGAGCACGAAGTGCCCGACGGCCACGGCGCGGATCGCCCGAGCCAGCTCGTCCATCGCCACGTCTTTGAGGACGTAGCCGTCGGCGCCGGCTCCCAGCATGTCGCCCACGATGGCGTCGCTGGAGTGCGCGGTCACCACCAGGATGCGGAGCCCGGGCCGGGTAGCCTTCAGGTGGCGCGTCAGCTCGAGGCTGCTCTCGTTCCCCAGCCCGACGTCCATCAGGACCACGTCGGGCTGGGACTTGACGATGACCCGCAGGGCCGTCGCCGCGTCGCCGGCCTCCCCGACGACCTCGACGTCCGACTCCCTGGAGAGGAAGAGCGCGACTCCCTGACGGATCAGGGCGTGATCGTCGACCAGCACGATTCGGATCTTGTCCATCCCCGGGACCTCCCAGCGGGGCCGGTACGCCCGAAGCTCGCCCCGCTGCCAGGCTGGCGGGGACAGGGTTCCAATCACCCGCATCTATAGTATCGGCAGATTGGTCCAGGCCTTGAGGTGCTCGCGCGGCGCAGCGAGAGCGGCGGGCTAGGCAAAAAGGGCTGACCGAAAGGTCGTTATTGCCGATTACTTTGGGCTAGTTCATTTCGCCGAGGCTTCGGAGTATAATGGATGCAGCAGCCAGGGGGGCTGGTGCTGGGACCAGCCGCGGCGCGATTGCCGGAGGGGGTATGACGATCCCATCAGCGGCTAAGGTCAAGGTGTTGGTGATCGACGACGACGTCGAGGTTGCCGGCCTGGTCAAGGTCTGGCTGGAGAAGCACGACTTCGAGGTGGCCATCGCCGGCGACGGGATGGCCGGTCTCAGGCAGCTCTACCAGATGCATCCGGACCTCGTCATCCTCGACGTCGCCATGCCCAGGATGGATGGATGGGAGGTGTGCCGTCGGATCCGGGAGCTCGACGACGTGCCCATCATCATGCTGACGGCCAAGGCCGAGATGGTGAGCCGGGTGCGCGGCTTCGACCTCGGCGCCGACGACTACGTGACCAAGCCCTTCGAGTTGCCGGAGCTGCTCGCCCGGGTCCGGGCGATCCTGAGGAGGGCCCGCGCCTTCCGGGCCGGTGGCGAAGGCGAGAGGATCTTCCGCCAGGGCGACCTCGTGGTCGACCTGGCCGCGCACCGGGTCACCGTCGCCAACCGACCCGTCGACCTTTCCCCGACCGAGTTCCGGCTGCTGACCTTCCTCATCCAGAACCGTGGGCGCGTCGTCACCCACAGTCAAATCCTGACGAACGTCTGGGGCCCCGAGTACCGCGACCAGATCGCTTACGTCAAGCTGTACATCCGCTACTTGCGCGAGAAGATCGAGGTCGACCCCAGCAACCCGCAGCTCATCAGCACTGAGCGCGGCTTCGGCTACCGCTTCGCCGGCCCTCAGGCGCCGGCGATCGACCTGCCATCCGATGAGGCCGAGCCCGGCGCCACCAACTTCGGCTCGGGCGGCCGCCGCAGGCTTTCGTAGCTGGCGACGGCCCCACCCTCGCCCCGTCGCACCGACCAATCGGCCAACCGCTTGCTCCTTGCGTTTTCGGTGTGTTGCTGGCATAATCTTCCGTCACACCCCGAAGGAGGAGAGATGAGGATTGGTATGATCGCCCCCCCGTGGCTGCCCATCCCACCCACGGGCTACGGCGGGATCGAGCTGGTAGCTTACGACCTCACCGAAGGGCTGGTGGAGCGTGGGCACGACGTCGTGCTCCTGGCTCCCGGTGACTCGAAGACGTCTGCCAGGCTCGTTCCGACTATCGAGAAGCACATCGGCCAGGACTGGCCGGGATACGCGGCGGCCATCAACGCCGCCTTCTCCAGCTACGCCTACGCTCGCGCCTTCCTGGAGAAAGTGGACATCGTCCACGACCACACCCTGCACCATCAGGTCGACTTCCCGCTGCCGGCGGTGCACACGCTGCACGGTCCGCAGGTCCACGGCCACGCTAAGGCCGTCCAGATGAGCGCCGAGGGCCGGAACTACTTCGTCGCCATCAGCCGCCGGCAGCGCGAGCTGTACGGCGAGGAAGGCATCAACTGGGCTGGCGTGGTCCACAACGCGATGAACGTCGCCAGCATGCCGTTCTCGACCAGGAAGAACGGCTACCTGCTCTTCGTCGGCCGGGCCAACCGAGAGAAGGGCCTTGACCTGGCGGTTCGGGTGGCGGTGAAGGCCCGCCAGCGGCTGGTGATGGCGGTGAAGATGACGGAGGGCCACGAGCGAGAGTACTTCGCGCGCGAGGTCCAGCCCTGGATCGAGAAGGGAGACGTGACCCTCCTGGGCGAGATCACGCCCCAGGAGAAGCTCGCGCTCTATCGAGACGCCTCCTGCACGGTGTTCAGCAGCCAGTGGGAGGAGCCCTTCGGCCTCGTCATGACCGAGTCCATGGCCTGCGGCACGCCCGTGGTCGCGCTGAGGCGCGGGGCGGCGCCCGAGGTCATCGTCGACGGCGTGACCGGATTCGTCTGCGCGGACGAGGATGAGATGGTCGAGGCGGTCCGCCGCGCCGGGGAGCTCGATCCACTCGCCTGCCGGCAGCACGTCGAGCAGAACTTCTCGGTCGCCAAGATGGCCGCCGAGTACGAAGATGTCTATCGGAGCCTGCTGGCCGCCTGACGGCCTTCTAACTCGTTTCCTACGCCGCCGACCCCCTGCGACTGATATAATTGACGGTGGCCGAGCCAGCGCTTCCAGGAAAGGTATCGACAGTGGAGCCGGTGGATGCGAACGTGCCCGGGCAGGAGCCGGCCGGGAAGGCCAAGCCCAATGGCCGGGCCAGCGCGTTGTCTGTGCCAGCTCCGACCCGGCCGTCCGGCTCACGTGGCCGGGCGATCGACGGGCTGCCAGAGCTCCTCGCCCAGGCCAGCGGACTTGAAACCGAGATGCAGACCATCGCCGACACGGCCCTTCGGGTGCTCGCCTGCCGAAGCGTAGCCATCTACGCCCTGGCCGACGACGAGCCTCGTGGGCAGACCAGGCTGGCGCCGCTGGCGACGGCCGGCACGGTCGACCGCTTCAGGGGGCCAGGGGTCGGGCTGGCTCACCTGGCTGTGTCTCACTGGCTCAGCCACTCGACCGATGTCTGCGGCTGGATCTCCGGCCAAGGCGTGACCATCCTGCCCATCCTGTACCAGCGGGAGTGCGTCGGCGCCGTGGCCGTCCAGCACGGCGAGCAGGGCATGCCGGCGGACGCCCGGCTGCGCGACCTGGGTAACCTGATCGGGCTGGCGGCGCTGGCGATTGCCAACCACCGGCTGAGGGCCGAGGGCAGGCGCCGGATCGCCGAGCTACGGGGTCTCCAGGAGATCGGCCGGATCACCGGGGTCGGCGTCAGCGCCGAGAGCATGCTCGACGGCATCTTCGAGGCCAGCACGAGCATCCTGAGCTACGACACCGCGAGCCTGTTCGTCGTCGACGAGGCCAACGGCGTCCTGCGGCTCTCCGCCAGCCGGAACATCCCCCCCGAGGTCGCCCGCCGCTCCCAGTTCCGGACCGGCGAGGGCATCGTCGGCTGGGTCATCGCCCAGGACCGTCCGGCCATCGTGCCGGACACGCTGCGGGACGCCCGGTTCCGGCTGGCCGGGGTCCGGCGGCGCAAACCCCACTCGCTCCTGGTCGTCCCCCTGCGGATGCACGGCCAGGTCATCGCGGCCCTGAGCTTCGCCCGCCACAGCCCCAACGCCTTCACCGACCACGACCTGTCGCTGGCCGAGGTCATCGCCGGCTACGCGGCCCACGCCATGGAGCACGCCCACCTGGCCAAGACGGTCGCCGAGGTCCAGTCACTCCGCCAGGGCGCCGAGCTGCTCGCCACCATCTCTCACGACGTGCGCGCGCCCCTCAGCCTGATCCGCGTGGTGGTCGACCTCCTGCGCGAGCACATCCCGAACGTAGATGCCCAGCAGCTCGAGCTGCTGGACACGATGGCCCGGGCCTCCGAGCAGCTCGGGAAGATGATCAACGCCGTGCTGGAGACTTCGCGACTGGAGGCCAGCCTGCTCCGGCTGGAGCCGGAGCCCGTCGCTCTCGCCGAGCTGGCGCAGGACGTGGTGTCCGCCCTGTCTTGGCGAGCCGGGAGCGAGCATCGCCTCCTGGTGGACGTGCCCCCCGCCCTGCAGGTTCGGGCCGACCCGACGCAGCTGCACCGGGTGTTCAGCAACCTGGTGGACAACGCCATCAAGTACTCCCCCAACGGCGGCGACGTGGTCGTCCGAGCCCGGGAGGGCGACGGCGGAGTCCTGGTGAGCGTGGCCGATCAGGGCGTGGGCATCGCGCGGGAGCACCTGGCTCAGGTGTTCGAGCGGTTCTACCGCGCGCCTCAGGCCTCGACCGCCTCGGCGAGCTTCGGCCTGGGCCTGTACATCTGCAAGCGCATCGTCGAGGCCCACGGGGGCAGGATCTGGGTGGAGAGCTCGCCGAGCTGCGGCAGCACCTTCGCCTTCTGGCTTCCCTCCGAGGCGCCGTCCGGGTCGCCTGCGCCGTAGACTCGCGGAGTAGGGGACGATTCACAGGATGGATAGGATGAAGCGCGATAGACAGGATAGGCTCAGCTCCTGGAGCTTCCTGTCGATCGCGTCTCATCCTGTCTAGCCTGCGAATCGGCCGCCGGGCAGGCGCCATCGCCAGCGTAGACGATGTCGAGGAGCGCCCGCGCGATGTGCGGGTCGAGCTGAGCGCCGGCCTGCCGCTGGAGTCGCTCTGCCGCCTCCGCCTGGGTGAGCCGCGACCGATACGGGCGGTCGGTCGTCATTGCCGAGTAGACGTCCGCCGCGGCCAGGATGCGCCCGCGAAGCGGGGTCTCCTCGCCCCGCAGCCCCTGGGGGTAGCCGAGGCCATCCCAGCGCTCGTGGTGGTGCGCCACCGCCTCGAGCACCTCTTCCCGGTAAGGCACGTCGGCGAGCAGCCGGAGGCTGAGCTCGACGTGCTGCTCGACCAGCTTGCGCTCGTCCGACGTCAGCGGCTCCACCTTGTTCAGGATGCGGTCCGGGACGCCGAGCTTGCCGACGTCGTGGAGAAGTCCGGCGATTCGGAGGGCCTGCTGCTCGCGCTCCGACAGGCCCAGCGCCCGCGCGAGCCGAACGGCCCAGTGGGCGACGCGCTCGGAGTGGGCGGCGACGAACCCGTCCTTCTGCTCGAGGGCGGCGATCAGCGCCCGGAAAGAGGGCGACGGCAGCTCGCCGACGTCGGGCAGAGTGCTCGCGGCGAGAGTCGTGATCCGCTTGCGGTGGTACATGGCGATGTCGGCGGCGGCGATGAGCTGCAGCGGAGTCTCGCCGTCCTCCGGCATCGCCGCCGCGCCGATCGTCAGGCTGAGGGAGATGGGCCCGATGCCGTCTGCCTGGAACGCGAGCTGCTCGGCCGACGCGGCGACCTTGTCCGCCATCTGGTACGCGCCCTCCCGACCGGTGTTCGGCAGGACGATGACGAACTCGTCGCCGCCGTAGCGGCCGAGGACGTCGCCGCCGCGGCAGACGGATCGGAGCGCCTCGGTTATCGCGACGAGCACCTTGTCGCCCATCGGGTGCCCGTAAGTGTCGTTGTAGAACTTGAACGAGTCCACGTCCATCATGAGCACGGCTAGAGGCTCGCCAGCCTCGCGGGCGGTCGCAATCCCGACCTCCAGCCGCTCCAGCAGGGCCCGGTGGTTGTAGGCGCCGGTCAGGGCGTCGGTGTCCGCCTGGCGTCGGACGGTCTCGTGGAGCAGGGCGTTGTCGAGCGCCACGGCGTACCGGGCGGCGGCCCAGTCCAGGAACTCGAGGTCGGCCCCCGAGTAGGGCTCGCCGTCCGACCGCTCGCCGAGCGCGAGGATGGCCAGGACCTGGCCGCCTGCCCTCAGGGGCACGAGCACCCGCGCGTTGAGGTGCCGGATCCTGGCGACCGTCTCGGTCGGATTCCACGCGGCGGCTTTCCCATCCCCGTTATCCCCGTTCTCGCCCGGGGGAATCCGGGCACCCGCCCACGAGACGACGACGAGCGGGGTGTCCACGATGGTCGCATTCCCGTTGCCCTCCAGTTGGCGGATGACCGGATGCTGGCCGTCCAGGACGACCTCCCTCGACTGCCAGCCATCGCGGTCCCAGCGCAGATGGAACAGGCTCCTGTCGCGGTCCGCGACGAAGACGGAGATCCGGCTCACCGGCAGGCCGGCCGTGATGGTGCCGACGACGAGCGAGATCAGCTCCTCCGGGCTGAGGATGGTGTTGACGAGCAGCCCCGGCGTGTTGAGCAGCCTCCGGTAGGCGTAGATGTCGCTGAAGAAGACGCGCTCGACCCAGCTCTGCGTGGCGCGTCGGATCGGCTCGACGGCCAGGGCGACCAGCAGGGCGGATATCACGATGGTCGTGGCGCTGCTCTGGCCGGCGATGAGCTGGTACAGGGCCTGGCAGATCGAGATGGTGAGCAGGTAGCAGACGATGGTGGCGAGCGTGACCGCCGCGTAGACGACGCTCCGTCGGATGACCTGATCGGACTTGATGATCTGGTGCTTGAGGATGGCGTAGCTGAAGGAGAGCGGGATGAGCACGGTGCCGAGCACGGTTATCTCGGGGTCGACGATGTAGCCCTCGGCGCCGACCGGCCGCTGCTGGCTGACGGCCAGGACGTTTGGCAGCACGCTCAGGGCCAGGAAAGGCAGGGTGCCCAGGAAAGTGCCGCCCACGACGATCTGGAGCTGCTGCTTCATCCGCGGCGTGCAGTCCACGAAGTAGCTACGCAGGAGGAGCGCGAGGCCTGACGCGAACCCTAACACCGTGTTCGCATAGCTTGCCCTCTCAGCCCAGTCGAACAGCGGGAGCCACAGGACGAGGGTGCCCGCGTAGAGGGCGAGGATCGCCACTGGCAGCACGAACAGCACGTGGGCGACAGCCAGGCCCGGGCCACGGCGGACGAGGCGGTCGACGGGGAACATCGCGAAGAAAGAGGCGAACGCCGTCGGGACAAGCGCAGCGCCCACGAACACCAGGCGCACGGCCCAAGGATGTCCGAGTGCCCCCGCCGGCACGCCGAGCAGCGTCAGCGCAGCGCTCGCGCAGAGCGCCACGAAGGCCCGGGCCTGCCGCGGGGTCGTGGCCCGAAGGTAGACGAAGGCTCCGGCCAGCGCGAAGAAGACGCTGATGGCGGCCGCGTTGAGCCCGCGCGCGTGCGGCAGCCCGGTCAGCGTGGGGGCGCGCAGGACGAGGGCCCGGCCGTCGGCGCCGACGGCCCGCAGCTCGCCGGCGGCGTTGAGCCCGTCCAGGTCGGCGGGCGCCGGCTGACCGTCCACTTCTGTGAGGATGCTGCCGACCCGGAGCCCGTGGCCCCAGGCCAGCCCGTTGGGCTCGACCCAGGTGACGACCAGCCGGCCGTCCGGGCCAGGCTCGGCGGCGATGCCCCACCACGCGCGACCGGCAGCGCCCGCCGCCACGCTCGACTCGAGCAACAGGAGGTAACAAAGAACCGCCACGCCCACGACGGCGAGGCGAAGGCGCAGCCCGGCGAGGCCGAGGGGCAGCGCGACGCGCGGCGAGTCGCCGCCGTTGCCGTTCATCTATATGTGTGCCTTTATGCCCGCGGGAGCAGCCCGAGCAGCCCCCCGATTGGGCGCTCGGGGCCAAGCTCGGCCAGGAGATCGGCTGCCTGCTGACGGTGCACGTCGGCCACCACCCAGGTGTAGTGAAGCGCGCCAGACTGCGCCAGCGCCGCCCGGAACGCCTGCTCGTCGCCGGGCGGCGCGGCGGAGTCCGGAGTTAGCCCGAAGGTGGCTGCCGACACGAGCGGCAGCGTCTTCTTGCCCCGCCGGACGTCGCTCTTCGGCGGGTGCCCCGGCGCGACGTCCGCGAGGTCGTTGATCAACTGGGCAGCCATGCCGGCGTGCCAGCCGAAGCGGCCGAGCAGGTCGACGACGGCCGGGTCCTCCGACCCGAGCCGAGCGCCGATTCGGCAGGCGCAGGAGACGAGCGTCGCCGACTTCCGCGAGACCACGTCCAGAGCCTCCTGCTCGGAGACCGCCGGGCGCGACTCGTGCGCCAGGTCGAGGTGCTGGCCGCCGCCGACGGTCATCGCCGCGCGGGTGAGCTCGCGGCCCGCCGCGAGCACGGTCTCGGCGCCGACGCCCCGGTCGGAGAGGCGCAAGAGCATCCGCTGCGAGAGCATCAGCAGGCCCGTCGAGACGTTGAGCGCCTGGGCTTCGCCGCAGGCCGCGATTACGCCGTCGGCGTCGCCATCCTGAAGGTCGTCCAACAAGTCCAGGGCGGCGATGAACGCCTCCATCGCCGCCGCCGCCGGAATCGCGTGCTCCCACCGTCCGCCGGAGGCTGCCTCGCAGGACCCCAGCGTCAACAACGGCCAGCGGCTGCTGGGGTTACTCGACAGCACCTTCCCCTCCTCGGCCAGGCCGAGACGGAGGAGGCTAGCGTAGCCGGTTGGGAGCCCGGCCTCGTCGATTGCCGCCTCGACCTCGCGGGCGACCAGCGTCAGCCACCCCCGAGGGTCCACGCGCCTAGGCCCAGAAGTTGAGTGGCTTCGCCCGCGCCGAGTCGATCGCCGCGGCGCCCTGGCTGGACAGCTTGAAGCAGAGGCTGCTGAGCGAGTGCTGCTCGGCCGCGGTGAGCCTGTAGGCGCCGAGGGCAGCGCTGGGGTTCGCCAGAGCGCGTCGCCTGAACTGCTCGTTCGAGACCAGCTCCTTGATGAACAGATGCACCTGGTTCACGGTTCTCCCCCCTTTTCCTTGCTGTTATGGCGCCTCCGAGCCTGCTAATCGGGCGCATGCTCGCATGGTGTCAGGACGTTTGTCAATAGGAGAATCTACCTAGCCGCTTAGCCCTTGATGCCCGACATCACGATGCCCTGCACGAAGTAGCGCTGCGCCGCGAAGAAGATGATCAGGATCGGCGCGGTCACGACCAGGCTTGCGGCCATGAGGAGCTGCTCGCGGGGCTCCTGCGCCTCGTTGGGGAGCGTCTGGAAGTACCGGAGCCCGAGCGCGACCGTGAAGTTCTGCGGCGAGTTGAGGTAGATGAGCGGCTCCAGGAAGTCGTTCCAGTGGCCGAGGAACGAGAAGATGGCGGTTGTGGCCAGGGCCGGCCGCGCGAGCGGGAGGAGAATCCGGAGGAGGATCTGCAGCGAGTTGGCCCCGTCGATCTTGGCCGCCTCGTCCAGCTCGCGGGGCAGCGCCAGGAAGAACTGGCGCAGCAGGAAGATGTAGAAGGCGCCGCCGCCGAAGAACGACGGCACGATGAGCGGCCGCAGCGTGTCGAGCCAGCCCAGGAACTTGAAGATGAGGAACGTCGGGATGAGGACCACCTCCCGCGGCAGGAGAATGGTCGAGATGACCAGCAGGAAGAGCGTGTCGCGGAAGGGGAACCTGAAGCGTGAAAAGCCGTAGGCCACCAGGGTCGCCGAGCAGACCTGCCCGACCATCGCCAGGAGCGTCACCTGGGCCGAGTTCCAGAAGAAGGTGCCCAGCGGCACCACGTGCCAGATGTCCGCGTAGTTCTGGAAGCGCAGCACGGCCGGGAACATCGCGGGCGGGAACTGGCGGATCTCGACGCTCGTCTTCAGCGAGGAGCCGACGGTCCAGAGGAACGGCAGCATGAAGAGGGTGGCCGCGATGAGCGCGATGGCGTAGAGGAGCAGGCGCCCCGGGCCGATCAGCCGGGCCTCCAGGCCGGCCCGCGCGCCTCTCCGCGCCGTGGTCAGCCGCTGCTGGGCAACGTTCATCGCATCCCCCTCATTTCCCCCTCTTCATTGTCTATGTCTATTGTCTATTGTCTATGTCTATTGGCGCTCCTCGGATTCGTAGTAGACCCAGTAACGCTGGAGATGGAACTGGACGGCGGTGAAGAACAGCAGGATGGCGAAGAAGACCCACGCCAGCGCCGAGGCGTACCCCATGTCGGAGTCCGCGAAGCCCCGGTTGAAGATGTGGTAGACGTAGAAGTAGGTCGCGCGGGCCGGGCCGCCCTGGGTCGCCACGTAGGCCACGGTGAAGACCGAGAACGAGCCGATGATCCCCAGCACCAGGTTGAAGAAGATGGTGGGGGTGATCATCGGCAGGGTCACGTTGCGGAAGCGCGCCCACACCCCCGCGCCGTCAATCGCCGCCGCCTCGTAGAGCTCCTGCGGCACCCCCTGGAGCCCGGCGAGGAAGATGATCATCCGGCCCCCGCCGAGGCCGCCCCACAGCGCCATGATCACCAGCGACGGGATAGCCCACTCGGTCGTGGTGAGCCAGCCCGGCCCCTTGATCCCGACCAGAGCCAGGCCATTGTTGAGCAGGCCCAGCTCGGGATGGAAGATCCAGCCCCAGAGGAGCGCCGACGCGACGATCGGCGTGAGCGATGGGACGAAGAACATCGTCCGGAAGGCAACCGTGCCCCTGAGCTTCTGGTTGAGGAGCACCGCCAGCAGCAGCGAGCCGGTAACGCCGACCGTCACGATGGCCACCGCGTAGTAGGCGGTGCGCGTGAGCGACTGGTAGAAGAGCCGGTCGCGGGCGAAGACGACGCTGTAGTTCTCCAGGCCGATGAAGGTCGGCGGCTTGAGGATGTTGTACTGGGTGAAGGAGAGGGCAAGCGAGGCGATCATCGGCCCGGCGGCGAAGATGAGGAAGCCCAGGATCCACGGCGAGATGTACAGAAGCCCCTCGAAGGCCTCGCGGCGCGCGGGGGTGAGCCAGCGACGCCGCGTGATGACGCTTTGTGTTGGCGTTGTCGCCATGCCATTTCCCTCAGCGGAAGGGTTAGGGTTCACCGCCGAGAGCTACTCAGGGCCGTGGCTTGTCCATGATGGCCTGGATCTCCGACTTCACCCGGGCGAAGTACTCCTTGGTCGGCTTCTCCTTGTCGAGGAGCATCAGGTCGGAGAGCTCGTCCGCCAGGCGCTGCACCTCGAGGCCCCGGAAGTTGTTCGGACCGCGCCACTCCTCGGCCTCGTTCATGGCCTTGAGCGACACCTGCTGGACGCCGGGCGGGTACGGCAGGTTGAGGTGCTCGGGGCTGTTGTAGACGTCTGGCCGGCCGCCGGGCGTCGAAGAGCGGTTGCCCGTCTGCTGGGCGAGGCCGATGCCGGCCTCCTTGCTGGTCAGGACCTTCAGCAGCTCCCAGGCCTGGTCCGGGTACTTGGAAGCCTTGGTCGTGCTCTCGACGTCGGTCTCGGCCAGCGAGCCTCGGTTCCCCTTCGGGCCCTTCGGAGCGAGCGTCATGCTCCACTTGAACTTGTCGAGCTTGATGAAGGCCGCCTTGGTGCCGACGTTCGCGCGGAACATCGCCAGCTTGCCGGAGACGAACATGTCCTGCGGCGTCGGCGCCGTCTGCAGGGGGTTGAGCGTGACCTTGTGCTTGTTCATCATGTCGTAGTGCCAGATCCAGCCCTGCTGCGACTCGGCCTTGTCGACCTCGGTCGACTTGCCATCCTTGGTGAAGAAGTCGCCACCGTACATGCGCGACATGATGGGGTAGAAGGCGATGTCGTGCCAGGGGTGGCTGAAGGCGTAGACGTCTGGCGGCTTGTGGATCTTCACTGCCGTCTCGGTCAGCGTGTCGTAGCTCCACTCGAGGTCCGGCACCTTGAGGCCGGCCTTCTCGAAGAGGTCCACGTTGTAGAAGAGACCAACCCGGCTCGGGTGCGACTTGAAGGGCAGCCCGCCGGTCTTCCCGTCGACCAAGCAGGCGTCCATCGAGTACTTGTACCACTGGGACAGGTCGACCTTGTCGCGCTTGATGTAATCATCGATCGGAGCCAGGATGCCTGAGACGAAGAACTGCTGGAACATGGAGCTGTTGGTGAAGGACTGCAGCACGTCGCCGATCGTGCCGCCGGCCGCGAGCGTCTGAAGCTTCTGGGGGTAATCGCCGCCCGGGAAGACCTCCTGAACGACCTTGACGCCCGGATTGGCGGCCTCGAACTTCGGCAACAGGTTGCCGAACATCTCGTCCTCGACGCCGGCCCGGGCGTGCAGCCGCAGGGTTATCTGCTGGGCCGCGCCTGCTGGCTTGGCGGCGGGTGTCGGCTTGGCGACCTCGGTAGGCTTGGCTGCCGCTGCCGTGGTAGCCGCGGGCTTGGGGGCTTCGGTCGGCTTCGCCTCGGCGGCGGGCTTGGTCGGCTCGGCCGCCTTGGGTGCCGCGGTTGGGGTCGGCGGCGCCGCGGGGGCGCAGGCGGCGACGACCGCCGCGCTTGCCGCGCCGAGGACGCTCAGCCTGAGAAAGTCGCGACGACTGGTCAGCTTCCGGAGCTGCATGTCAACCCCTCCTCCTGTGTGTACAGACAGAGTAGACAGACCGGTTGGACCCTGGGACGCGACGCCGAAGAAGCTGGACGGTACCCACCCATACCGAGAGATGCCGCAGGACCCTGCTCGCCTCGCTCACTGTACCACCAGGCACGCGCGAAGTCAATACCCGTAGCATCGCGCATCGTACCTGCCAGTAGACCCGAGCAGACGCCCGTGCTACAATCGGTTGTGAGCGACCAGCCGGCGACGGCTGACGCGTGAATAGGGGTAGCCGCCGTGGCGAGCACGCATCGAGCGGTGCTGGTGGGCATCCTCGTCTGGCTCTTCCCCGTCGCGCTGCTCCTGGTAGCGACCGACGGAATCGTGCCCGCCAGTCCGGCGCCCGAGAGTGTGGCCGACGGCGTCGATGGGCGGACGCCCGGGCTGTTCGCCGCCGCGAGGTCGGGCGGTGCGGCGGCGCAGCCGAGCCCCGGTTCGGACTCCTGGGTCCACGGGCTGCCCCTCCTGCCCCGGCTGCCGGCCGCGCCGGCGCCCTCCGCTCCCACCGGGGAGAAGGCCGCGCCGGCGGAGCTGCCTCCAGAGCAGTTGGCCGAGGTCGAGACGGCGGCGCGAGCGGCGGTGGCGCTCGAGGCCCGGCAGGTCCCCGCAGCGCGGCCGAGCGGGCGCCTCGGCGCGGCCGTCCCGCCCTCGGTGCGGCAGTGGGAGAACCTGATCGTCCGGTCGGCCGAGCGCAGCCACCTCGACGGCAACCTCATCGCCGCGCTGATGATGACTGAGAGCGGCGGCGATCCCAGGGCAGTCAGCCCGAAGGGCGCGGTCGGCCTGCTCCAGGTGATGGGGGGCTCGTTCGATCCCGAGGTGAACGTCCAGCAGGGAGCCGAGATCCTGGACGGGCTCTTGAAGCGCTACGGCAGCCGGCTGGACCTAGCGCTGGCTGCCTACAACGCCGGCCCGGCGAGCGTCGACCGCTACGGCGGCATTCCTCCCTTCCGGGAGACGCGAGACCACGTCTTCCGAGTGCTCCTCCGGCTGGATCTGTACGGGGCCCGCTAGTGGGTCATCGCGCCGCCCGAAGGTGCCCAGCAGGAGGCTTGGGGGGACGGGGGAGAGGCCTACCCCTCCCCCAGGCACTCCGTCACGCCGCGGCCAACTGTGGCTGCGCGGCCTGGACCGCCAGTGCCACCTTCAGCCACCCCGGCTCGCGGCGATCGAAGTGCTTGTAGGCCTCGATCACGTCGCCGAAGGGCCGCTCCTCCGTCAGGGGCAGGACCTCGCTGATCGCGCCGGTGCGGGTTATGTCGAGCAACTGCGGGATGTACCGCCGATGCGGGCAGTTGCCCATGTGGATCTTCAGGTTCTTCATCATCGCCTGGCCGATGGGGAACAGCCGGACGGTCTGCGGGTAGACCCCGATGATCGAGAGCGTGCCGGCCTTGTCGAGCGCGTCGACCTCCCACATCAGCGCCTGGCTCGGGGCGTCGCCGGGATGCCAGTTCGGCCCCTGGGGGTTCTCCTTCGGCACCACCTCCTTCTGCTCCTGCTGGAAGAGGGGGCGCAGATGCTGCTCGTGCTGGAGGGCCGGGCCGGCGCTCGGCATGTTCGCGTCCACGCCCACCGCGTCGATCGCGCGATCGACGCCGATGCCGCCAGTCAGGCTCCGGATGGCTTCGACCGGGTCTTCTTTGTTGTAGTCGATGACCTCGGCGCCCTGCCGGCAGGCCACGTCGAGCCGGGACGGGATGGCATCCACGGCGAAAACGCGGCCCGCGCCCATCAGGAACGCGCTCATTATGGCGAACTGCCCGACCGGTCCGCAGCCGAAGACGGCGACCGTCCGCCCGGGGTGGATGTTGGCGAGGTCGGCCCCGAAGAAGCCGGTCGGGAAGGCGTCGCTCAGGAGGATGGCCTGCTCGTCGATGACGTCGTCGGGCAGCTTGACGAGGCCGACCGGGGCGAAGGGCACCCGGGCGTACTCCGCCTGCAGCCCGTCGAATGGGCCTGACTCCTTCGGCCCGCCGAAGAAGGCGGTTCCGGCCAGGCGCCCGTTGGGGTTGGCGACGTCGCACTGGGAGTAGTAGCCGTCGCGGCAGTAGGCGCAGTAGCCGCAGGCGATGG
>Ga0315282_10004582_pt1 | contig 23985 bp, 17 predicted proteins | sample YL17G07_20_MG_FD_203693 | JGI IMG/M metagenome (GOLD analysis project Ga0315282, IMG submission 203693) | Sediment microbial communities from Yellowstone Lake, YNP, Wyoming, USA - YL17G07_20 | ecosystem: Environmental > Aquatic > Freshwater > Lake > Sediment | place: USA: Wyoming | collected... | reverse complement strand
GGCAAAGCTTTGCTTTGTCAAGACGGCGTCCTTGGCCAGGTAGACTCGGCCGGCGTGTTCTAAGACCAGTCGGTCCAGCTCCTGCATGAAAGGAACAAGGCCGCGGCTCACGGGTAGGTCCAGGGCCAGGGTGTATCCGCGCAACGGAAAAGAAAGCAATCCCGGGTTACCCTCCCCAAACCGCTTCAGGACCGCCAGAAACGAGGCTCGATGAGACTTGCCGAGGCGCTCCAGGAGGGTAACCAGCGCCTGACGCCCACTTTCCAGCGGCAGCGCCACCTGGTACTGGACAAAACCCCTCCGTCCGTACAGACGGTTCCAATGGTTGATAGCGTCCAGCGGATAGAAGAACTTTTCCAGATCAACGATCCGATTGGCCGCCGTCCGGTGCAGGGCATAGAAAAAGGCATTGAACGCGCCGACGCTGAAGCGGTTCAGGGTGGTGGAAGGTAAATCCAGCGGCACACTCCAGCCGCCTCGCTGCGGAAGGGCAAGAGGATTGCGAAGGCGCGGGGAGAGCTGGGCCTTAGTTGCATGGTTGCCGCGCATTAATACCGACCTCCCCATGGCTCGCCCGGTAGCGAGGCAATCGATCCAGGCCACGGAGTACTGGTAGCGCTGGTCTGATTCCGTCATCGCTTGCAGCGCCTCATCGAGGTTGCGCGCTTTTTGATAGTCAACGAGGACGTAGGCTGACTCCACCCGCTGCAAACGCAGGCGCGCGCTGAGAATGATTCCCGTGAGACCCATCCCCCCGGCGGTGGCCCAGAAAATTTCGGGGTTGACACTGGGCGAGCAAAGCAGAACCTGGCCGGAGGGGGTGAGGAGCTTGAAATCCAGGATGAAATTCGTGAGGGTGCCGTCGCGGTGATGGTTCTTGCCGTGCACGTCCGCGGCGATGCCGCCGCCCACGGTCGCGAACTTCGTCCCCGGAGTCACCGGCAAGAAGAATCCGCGGGGCAGGAAGAACTGCACAATCTCCGCCAGACTCACGCCCGCTTCGCACTCCAGGACTCCCGTTTCGCTGTCAAAGCCGAGGAGGCGGTTCAGACGAACGTGGGAGATCACGCCGCCGTCACGGTTGAGGGCGGCATCGCCGTAACTCCGGCCCAGCCCGTGGGAGGTGTAAGAAGACTCCTGGCCGGAGGCGAGCAGCGCCGCGAGCTCGGCCCGCTTCTCAGGCCGGAACAGATGACACTGCTCCACGGGAAAACGCCCCCAGCCTGACAACTCAACGCTTTGGAAGCCTTGTCTCTGCATGTAAATCCACTTGCACCCGCTTCACCGACACTCTCATGAAGTCGCGAGCGGCGTCAATCCGGCAGGGGTAATCGTGAATGGCCGTGGCTGATCTTGGGAAGCGGTAACCAAAGATGGTTTGAGAGACCCCTTCGCCAGCTTACACATATATGATCAGGATGACCGAAGCAGCCCACATCAGCACCACTGAAAGCAGCACGCCGTCCGTGAAAACCAAGCGCGTGGGATCCCCCCCCTCTTCGCTCTGATGGATCAGGTAGAGGTAGCGAAAAATCCCAAAAAGCACGAAGGGGATGGTCAGTTCCAGGCGCTTGCCCGGAAACTTGCTCTTCACATCCTCGGAGAGAGTGTACAGGGTATAGGACATGACCGTCGAAGCCGTGACAATCCCGATCAACTGGTCCAGGAAATAGGGGGTGTAATTGGCGAGGATGGCGCGGTGGTCCGCGGCGTTCTCTTTCAAGAGGACCAACTCGTGCCGGCGCTTGGATAAAGCCAGGAAGAGCGCCAGCAAGGTGGTGCAGGCGATGAGCCACGCTGAGATCTCGACGTGAATCACCACCCCGCCGCCCAGGACCCGCAGGACGAAACCCGCGGCCACCATGAACACGTCGAGCAACATCACGTGTTTCAGGAACGAGGAATAGAGCAGGTTCACGGCCACATAGGACACCACCACCATGAAGAACCAGGGGTCGAGCGCCCAGGCTCCCGGGAGCGCGGCGAGTGCCAGCAGGGCTGCCATGGCCAAGGCGGTGCGGACTCGCAGCCGTCCCGAGGCGATCGGCCTCGAGCGCTTCACGGGGTGCTTGCGATCTTCGGCCATATCCGAAACATCGTTGAGCAAATACATGGCGCTCGAAATGAGGCAGAAAATCCCCGCCGCTGCGGCAACCACTGCATTCCGATGCCAATCGGTGAGGCTGCGCGAAAAAATCAGCGCGGCAAACACAAACCCGTTTTTCACCCATTGCGCAGGGCGCAGGCTTTCAAAAAGGCCGCCAAGAGTGGATTCGGATTCCTGAACCATGGCTTCGACGGGACGAGAAGGCGCACCCTGTTCCATTCAAGAACTCCGGGCCGACGGGGGCAATCAATAGTTTGCTCCTGTTTCGGCTGGCGCGTTTAGGCTAACCCAACGGAGAGTCAATTTCAAATTCCTTCGGGGATTCTCGGCAGGTGGGCGAGGTTGGGGTCATTTCCCCGGGGCTTTCGGAACACGCGCTTGCGGAGCTTGATTGACGAGAGCCCACCCCTCAAGTAGAATGCTGCTACGTGGGAAATCGGCCACAACGAAATTGTTGCGAGGTGTATCGATGTTGCGAGGGTCTCTTGTATTCACTGTGCTCCTTTTGGGAAGCCTGGCCGCCATCCCTTGTCGCGCCGCGGACCCGCCGGTCTTTTTTAATCCTTTGAAGGGTTTTGTGCGTTCCCCGTTTAGCGCCGAACTGGAAGTCTATTCCGGGGGAATCACCGGCAAGAGCATCGGAGCCGCCTATCAATCGGCGACGCGGGGAGACTATGGTGTGCGTTTCACCTTTGGGTTTTTGAAAGCCCTCAATTTCTCCATGAATTACCTGTACAGCAACCAGAGCCGTTCGTTCACCGCCGTGACGCCCCCGGCCGGGACGTTGCCCTCCGGGATTGCCCTCATGCGCGCGGCCAACGTCAACATGCTCTTTGGTAACGGCGAGCTCAACATTGCCGGCACGAAGCGCGCCAAGTTCTACCTCTCTCCGGGCGTTGGTTTCACTCGCAATGGGGCGCGCAGCATGACGTTTATTACGCCTATCGGAACAGTGTCTTCCCCCATCCTTCCAGGGACAGCCGTGACTTTCAACCTGGGAGCGGGGGTAAAGGTCTTTCCATTGAAGCACTTTGGCTTCCGCTTTGACATACGCGATCACGTCTCCGGCGGCGGAACTGGGAATCTCAATAGCGCCCTGACGCCCCCCTTGGGCACTCCTTGCCCGGGCAGTCCCGCTTGCGTCCTCGGCAGCGTTCAGCAATTCTTTGGGAAGATACCCATTCAGAACAACTTTGTTGTTACGCTGGGACTGATTTTCAAACTTCTTTAGGTTGCGACGCGATCGCGAGTTCCCAAACAAAGCATGATGAAAGAGAAGAGGCCCGGCTCGCTGGAGCAAGGCCTCCTTACGCCCTGAAAGGTTTTCCTGGGGATGCGAACGGCGTGTGGGTGGGACGGCGGGCTGATTTGAGGTGTTGGCGAGCGGAATCGATGGAAAACTGGTCTCGGAAACTGTGGCCTCCGGTCGTTACGACTCTCATCCTCTGGAGTGTGGTCGCCGTGCTTTTGGTTCGCTCACTCCGGGGGAATCAGGGGCATCTGGTTTATGCGCTCGATGACCCGTATATCCACATGGATCTGGCGAAAAATCTCGCCCAGCACGGCGTCTGGGGAATTACCCGATACGAGTTCACCTATTGCTCCTCTTCCTTGCTTTGGACTTTCTTGCTGTCCGGCATCAACCTAGTTCTGGGAGTCAATCAGGTGGCTCCCTTGGTCCTCAATATCCTTTTCGCCACACTCATCCTCTTCTGCGTTTCACAGCTTTTTCAAAAGCATCGGCCTCCCCTCCCGTCGCCCTACGTCTTTTGCGTCCTGGTGGCGATGGTGTTCCTCACTCCGATGCCGAGTCTGATTTTTGCCGGGCTGGAGCACGGCTTGCACGCGCTGGTCACGATTCTCTTCGTGCATGTTTCCGCAAAGGCGCTCTCCGAGGAAAGTGTGGAGCTCCGCGTCTCCGCTTTCGCGAGGCTGGCGGCGCTTGGGATGTTGATAACGCTGATTCGCTTTGAAGGCCTGTTCGCCGTACTGGTGGTTTGCGGCCTTTTCTTCCTGAAGAAGCGGGCGCCAGCCGCCTTCTTGCTGGGCGCGTTGGCTCTTCTCCCGGTTGTCATCGCCGGATTCATCTCGGTAAGGCATGGATGGTTCTGGCTGCCGAATTCGGTTTTACTGAAGGGCAATCTGCCCAGTGCCGCCTCCGCGACTCCTTTCGCGGATTTCTTCGGGCGCGCCTATTTGCAGTTTGTTGATTATGGGAGGCATATTACATATCTTATTTTAACCGCCCTTCTGCTTTACTTGCACCGGCGCTGGAAGCGCGGGGAAGTTTGGGAATGCGGTCAGTTGACCATCTCCATTTTTGCCGCCACGGCGCTGCTTCACATGTTTCTTGCCCGCATGGGATGGTTCTTTCGATATGAGGCGTACCTGATCGCCCTGGGCCTGTTCGCCCTGACCCCGCCCATTTTCGAGTACTTGCGAGAGGCGAGACGAGCCGTCCAGTGGGACCTGCGCGAGCTGGTGGGAGTTGCGGCGATCGTCGTTTTCGCCTGTTGCCTCAAGTTATTAGCCGCGACAGGCCAATATGCAATTGGCATTACTCCTCGAGCCACCACAAATATCTACCAGCAACAGTATCAGATGGCGCGCTTCTTGAAGCAGTTCTACGAAGGAGCGCCGGTAGGCGCCAACGACGTCGGCGCGATTAACTTCTTCGCGGACATTCACTGCCTGGACCTTTATGGTTTAGGGAACCTCGAAGTAGCCAAGGAAATGCTCGAAGGCACTTACGATACCCAACGCATCAGCGAGATGACCAGGGCGCGAGGGATTAAGGTTGCGATCATGTATGACCACTTTTTTTATGCTTTTGGCGGACTTCCCAAGCAGTGGGCAAAGGTCGGGTTTTGGAGAGTCAAGAATGCCGTAGTGCTGGGCGGTGACACGGTTTTCTTTTACGCGGTTGACGCAGCGGAAAAGCCCGTCCTGGCGGCTCACCTGAAGCAATTTGCCGCACAGTTACCACCGGGCGTTGAGCAACACGTCTATGGGGATGACGACACGAACGGGTCTCCCGCGCGGCCCCAGCGTTAAACCTCTCTCAGGGAACCATCCATCTCAACCAGTAAGCCTGGGCAAACGCCAGCACACTCAGTCCCACCGCCAGGAGGATGCTGTGGCCGATGGTGCTGCGCAAGACCTCACCCTCCTGCCCAATGAGCCCCACGGTCGTCACGCCCACGGCGATGTTCTGCGGGGAAATCATCTTCCCGGTGACGGCTCCGGAAGAATTGGTGGCGGCGAGAAGGATCGGGTTCACGCCGATCTGGTGCGCGACGGCCACTTGCAGGTTCCCGAAAAGCAAGTTGCTGGCGGTGTCGCTCCCGCTCAGGAAACACCCCACCCATCCCAAGAAGCCGCTCACCAGGGGGAACACCCCGCCGAGTCCCGCCAGGGCCGCGCCCAAGGTGTAAGCCATCCCCGAATAGTTGTAGAGATAGGCCAAAGCTACAATCAGCCCCACGGTGAGTCCCGGCCGGCGAACTTGCTGGAGGGTCTTGAGCCCCGACTTGAGAAGAACTCCCGGGCGAGTGCGGAAGAGCAATGCAGTGAGGAGGGTGGCGGCGAGGGCGGCGGTACCCGCGGCCAGCGGCTGAAACTGATAAACCGCCGCGTAAGGTTTCTGATACAAGGAAATGAAAATGGCGTTATGAAGATGCGGAATAGGCAGAGCCCACTGGCCCGCCTGAAAAAGCCGGAAGGAGGACCAGACGACCATTACAGCCGAGAGCAGAAGCCAGGGCGTCCAGGCGGCGAGCACTTCCCCACGCGAGAGTTTCAGATCTTCCCGTAGGGGGCTCTGCCCTCCCACGGAAGCGCGAAGGGCTCCCCGACTTGGGTCCCAGATCCGCAGGAGCAATACCAGGGCCGCAATCGAGGCAAGCGCCGCGATGATGTCAGCGGCATAGGGCCCCCAGAAATTAGAGACCGTGAACTGCGCCAGCGCAAAACTCGCGCCCCCCACCAGCGCGGCAGGCCAGGTTTCTTTCAAGCCTTTTCGGCCTGCCACTACCCAAACCAGGTAGCCGGGAAGGACGAAGGACAGGAAGGGAAGCTGCCGGCCTACCATTGCCGAAAGCTTCATCTGATCGAGCCCGGTCACTCCCGCCAGCGCCACGATGGGGATGCCCAGCGCGCCAAATGCCACCGGCGCGGTATTGGCAATGAGCGCCAGGGTAACTGCTTGGCGGGCGCTGAGTCCCAGCGTCACAAGGAGGTAAGCCGCTACTGCCACCGGAGCGCCGAAACCCGCGGTGCCTTCCAGCAAGGCGCCAAAGCAGAACGCCACAAGGATGGCTTGAATGCGTGGGTCTCCGGAGGCGTGCCAGGCCATCCAGCGGCGCAACAGGTCGAACTTGCCCGTATCGACACTTAAGTTGTAGAGCCACAGTGCCGCAAAGACAATCCACATGATGGGCCAGAGGGCATACACGAACCCGTAAGCCGCGCTCATCCCCGCGAGCTTTGCCGGCATTCGCCAGACGAGGGTGGCCAGCAGCAGGGCGCTAACGAACCCACATGCGGCGGAGAATGCGCCGCTCTTCTTTAGACCTCCCATCAGGACCAGGAGCACAGCAAGTGGCACGGCCGCCGCCAGCGCCGAAAGCGCCAGCGAGTGGAGGGGATCGAGAGGCTGGGACCAGATCATAGGAAATGCCGAATGCAGACAACCTGTCTTGACTTCTACGCGGTTCCGGCAGAAGAGACGAAGATCGTCCAGCGTTTCCGCTTCGCGGCACCCCGGATCCCGCGGTTTGACGGGGCTGGAGCGGTGGACGAAACCAGCCGGAAATCGCTACGTCACCACTGCCGCTTCTCGACGCGTGGGCGCTCGGCGCGGCTCATGGCTTTGGTCTCGATGGCGGGGTGCTTGAGGCCGCGCAATTCCTCGATGTTCGAGCACACCTTGACGACGGCATCGGCGATGTTGTCCGTGTCTTTCTTGCTCCCCAGGAAAATGTGGTGGGGCAGCCACACGGATTCCTCGTAGGCGGCGCGTTCCGAGACGGGGCAATGATAGAGATCCCGCAGGTTGACCGGCTCCGCGCGTCCCCAGCTCAAGGCCGGCCATTCATTGGGATCGACAGGGAAGAGCGCGCTGCGGTAAAGCGGCTCGTAGAAAAGCCCGTCGCAGGGAACTCCTTCCATTTGCAGCGCGCCCAGGAAGGCCGCACGCGGGATGCCCCCGAAATGCTCCGGTGAATACTTGAAGACGTACTGGTAGGCAGCCACGCGCGTCTGGCGCGGGTCGCGCTTCAGGAAGTCGAGGCCGGGTGTCCCCCGCAGGCGCTTTTCCAAGTGCTCCATGTTCGCCTGGCGGACCTTCGCTTGCTTGGGGAGACGTTCGAGCTGCGCTTCGAGGATCACTGCCTGCAGTTCCGTGATGCGGTAATTGAAGCCGATCATGCGCTGCTTGAACTGGTCTGTCCCGCTGGCGCGGCCGCAGTTCATGTAGGACTGGGCGCGCTCGTAAAACTCCAGGTTGCTGGTGGTGACGGCGCCGCCTTCGCCCGCCGTCATCAGCTTGCTCGATTGAAAACTGAAGCAGCCCAGGTCGCCCATGGCCCCAGCCCCCTTGTTCCGCCACTTCCCGCCGTGGGCGTGCGCGCAGTCCTCAATCACCACCAGGTTGTGCGCGCGGGCAATGCGGCAGATTTCATCCATGTCCGCGAAACGCATCGCCAGGTGGACGGGCAGGATGGCGCGCGTCTTCGGTGTAATCGCCGTTTCGATCAGCCTGGCGTCCAGGCAGTAGTTGGCGGAGTCCACGTCCACGAAGACCGGGACGGCGTTGAGGAGCAGGATGGGGCCCGCCGTCCCCTCCCATGTATAGGCCGGCACAATCACTTCGTCGCCGGGCTTGATGCCGGCAGCCTTAAGCGCAATCTCAATGGCGATGGTTCCATTCGCCACGGCCAGGCCATACTTCGCGCCGTGGAATTTGGCGAACTTCTGAGCGAACGCGTGCGCGATCTTGTTGGGGAAAGGATAGCCACCCCAGTTGTGGCTCTTGAGCACTTTCTGGAGCCCTTGCGCTTCTTTCCGAGTGAAGATCGGCCAAGACAGGAAGGGTTTCTTTCGCACGGGCTTACCACCGGTGATCGCTAGTTTTCCCATGATGCACTCTCCTCAAGGACCGTCGGGAGTAATGTTCAAGGCTTAGAATTGCCGTCTCAGGCTGCGAAGCATTTTAACTGTCGCGTCAAGGGGAGGTAAGAGCATGTGGTTTCAAGTCTCCCACGACGAGCCAGTAGGCCAGCAGGCCGGTGAGGAGGACGATGGCGGCCAGCGCGAACCCCGGGAAGTAGGAGCCCGTTCGGGCGATGAGGAATCCCGTGAGGAGGGGCGCCAGGATGCCCCCGAGGTTACCTGCAAAATTCTCCATCCCTGTCCAGCCCCCGATTTCATCCGAGGGCGCGCAGGACTGGAGGATGACCAGCAGGTTTCCCGTGGCCAAGCCCACGAGCGATGCCCCGACGATCAGAGCCATGGCGGAACTTGCGTCGGTGACGCGCGCCGCCGGAATGAGCAGGAGTCCCGTGAGAAACGCCAGGCTGACCATGCCCTTGCGCGTGCGGGTTTCATCCCAGCCTAAACGAATCAGCCGGTCGGCAATCCATCCGCCGAGGGGTTCGCTCGCGCCAAAAACGAAGAAGGGAAGGGAAGAGTAGAGGCCCGCCTTCAGAACCGTCAAGTGGCGCACTGTAACAAGGTAATCCGGTAGCCAGGTCACCAGCAGATACCAGTAATAGTCAAAACAGAAAAAACCGAGACAGATACCCAACAGGTTACGGTTGAAGGTGAGGGTACGGGGTCGGTGCGTCGAAGCTTTGCGGCTTGAGGTTTTGCGATCGACGCGCGAGCTCGCCAGTCGCGCCGGAAAGACGGCCAGCCAGGGGATCAACCATACCAGCGCAGTGAAACCCACCAAGAAAAACATGCGCCTCCAGCCGTGGAGCACGATGAGCCAGGCGATCAGGGGGGCGCCCAGGGCCAGACCGGCGCGCGTGCCGCTGTCAAAAAGCCCTGAGGGTAGACCGCGCTCTTCGGGAGCAAAGAGCACACTGACGATCTTCGTCCCCCCCGGCAGATAGATCGATTCACCGATGCCGAGGAGGATGCGAAGCAGGATCAGGACGAGCAGGCTTCCCGCGAGTCCGGTCAGCCCGCAGGCCAGCGACCATAACGCAAACGCTCCGGCGTACAGCCACTTCAGGTTGTAGCGGTCCGCGCACCAGCCGATGGGGACTTGCATCAGGGCGTAAGACCAGAAAAAGGCTGAGAGCAGCATTCCTTTGACGGCCGGCCCCAGACCCAGGTCCAAGGAAATGAGCGGTAGCGCCACCGAAAGTGTTGCGCGATCAAGGTAGTTGATCAGGGAAGCGGTGAAGAGCAGGCCGACGATGGTCCAGCGACGCGCGTTTGAGACACCGGTCAGGTTTGTAACGGACTGATCGGGACCGGCGGCAGTGCCGATTGTGAAATTCACGAGGCCCGTCCTGCGCAATAAGAGTGGCGGCAGGATACCGCAATACGTTATCCGGGAAAACCAAAATTCGAGACTCGAAATTCGAAACTCGGTCAAACATCGCGCGTACGGCAATGGGGATCATAGAGGCACTACCCGGTAGACGACGGTTAGAGACCGCTGCTACAAGAGAACTGCGAACTGGAGCATGGTGTCCGGCAGGCCGGGCAGGCCCTGCACCAGATGGCACAGGGCGCGCGCCGGTCGTCGCAATAGCAACCCAGTTTGCGCGCAGACCTTCTGGAGGCTGGTGTTTTCTTATGGTCGAACTTCAATTTTTGGTAAACTCGCGGCGCTCAAAGGTCGGTGGCTCCAATCTGAAATGAATGCCCGTTGGGGAAGTCGCCGAACCGTGGGGAGGTTCAAGTGATGCGAAGCTTGTTGCTCGGCTTTTTCCTGCTGGCATTGGGTGCCGGGTGTGTCCAGGCGCAAGAGCAGCGGCTGGAGGAGTTGCGGAACAAGACCATCCTGGTTTTTACTCCACATCCCGATGATGACGTTTTCGGCGCCGGTGGGACCATCGCCTTGCTGAATCGCAACCACAACAAAGTCTTCATCGTGATCTACACCAACGACGACAAAGGTTCCTACGATCCCGAGATGACCTCCCAGCATCTGGCGCGAATCCGCAAGGCGGAAGAAGAGGCCTCAGAAGGTCTGCTGGGAACGCCCAGGGAGAACATCACGTGGATGGGCTATGACGACGGGATGCTGGAATACGCGCCTCAGCCCAAGCTGGTCGAGGAGGCCACGGCCATCATCCGGCGCATCCGGCCGGATGTGCTGCTGAGCGTCGATCCGGGCGAGTGGTATGAGCGCTGGCACAAGACCGACCACCGCATGGCGGCCTTCAATACAATCGATGCGGTGCGGGCCGCGGAATTCTGGCTCTACTTCCCGAATCAACGCCTTCAGCAGGGCCTGGAACCGTACAAGGTGCCGGCGATGTATTTCTTCTACCCGGCGCCCGTGGAAGCCAACTACTGGGTGAACATTGATAGCGTGGCCGACCTCAAAGCGGAAGCGGCGGCAAAGCAGGTGAGCCAGTTTGATCCAGCCATGAACAAATACCGTCCGGACTGGGACCCGGCGGACCTGGCGCGCGCCCAGGAAGAGATGGAGCGCGAGCAGCCCAGGAAGGACGGCCACTACGTGGAAGCGTTTCGCCGCGCTACGGGGTTCAATCAGCAGTAGAGTTGGCGTGAGACCCTGTTTTTCTCGATCTCTGGCGGACTGAGGCCGCAGGTGTCCGCCACTTCAGAGCGTGGCGCGCATCCGGGCATGGCTCCAGATGTGCCACGGCGTCTGTCCCGTGTACCGCGCGCGAATGGGCGCGTCGTCGCGTGCGGTGACCTTCCGCCACCCTGTCGGGGGCAGCATAAAGCGCCCCCGGCGGGTCGTGCCCTGACTGGCGGGGCTTCCTTTCGCACCACTCACCAGGGTGGATCTGCGGCCTTTAACCCGCAATCCTCCATCGTCAATTTCAACTGGCCAGGGCCTATCAGTACGAAAGTACTCGATGTCCCAAAACACCTTGCAATGGTCATCCACAAGTGCTATTCGTTGTCGCATGGAGAGGTGTCTCAAGCACATCTCTTGCTTCCTCCTCCTGCTCCTGGGTCTTGGAGTATTGTGCTGCGCTGCGCCGGGCGCCGATAGCGCCGGTGATGTTTTCCTTCAGCGTGGCGCAGCGCCTGAAAGCATGTACTGGGCAGCTCCTCAGCCTGCTTCACGTCGCACCTTTTCTGAAAGAACTTGGTTGGTGGGTTCGAAACCATTCTTTTCAGGGGATCTAAAAAGTTCTCCGCATCTCACCAAGCGCCTCGCGCCCACAAAACTTGAGAAGGATCTCCTGAGTTCAATCGGATTACGAAGGATTTAGAACGAGCTCTGCAAGTGGGTTACCCGGCCGCTTCGAGCGGCAGGAGGAGTCTTCTCCAGCAGACTGTAAACGCCTCCCGACGAAGGCCGTGGATCGGAGTTTTCTCGGACGGTGTCGGGACGCGCGTGGGAAAGATTGGGGAGGTGGGCCATGCCCCCTTTAATTCCTAATGAGCGGACGGCGGGACAAGCGGCGATGGTTTCCCGGACTCGAGTGCTTCTGGTGGATGAAGACTTGCGAGACCTCGAGTATTACCGCGCGATTCTCCTGGAGCAAGGTTATGAGGTGCGGCCCTTCAGTTCTTATGCGGAAGCGGAGAGCTGTCTGGGAAACGAAATCTTTGACTTCATTGTGGTGGGGCAGGGAAGCTGCGTATTTGAGGGGCGCCGGGTGCTGGAGCGGGCGCTGGAGATCGACCGCCGAACGCCGGTACTCGTCTTGGCCCGCTGCCTCGATATGGGCTGTTACCTGGAAGCGATGCAACTGGGAGCGGTGGATTATCTTGAAAAGCCTCTTTCGCCATCCGAAATGGCCAGGGCGGTGGCGACCCACCTGCGGCCCCGCAGCTTGGCGGCCTGAACCCGGAGGGCCGAAGAGCAGAAGGCAGACGACAGCAAGTTGAAGGCAGAAAGACGAAGGCTGACGAATAAGCCAGGGCTCAGACCCCCGGATTGAAACACCGTCTACAATTGCAGGCTAGCCTCTCCTGACACCTCGGAAGCCGGCCACGACGACCACGCCGTGCCTGAAGAGCCGCGACGTTGTGGTCAGCGATGGGGGCTTGGCGGAAAAGCTCGTCGATGATATTGCCAACGACCGCAACGCCCGGGGCAAGACGCCCAAGGATTACCGGGTTGATACCGAAGCACGCGGCGGGAACAAATATTGGCTGGTGACGGATAAGCGCCTCGAGACTCTCAAGCGGGACGCCCTGTGGGAAGCCTACCGGCTCGGCATTCCGCGCTCCAACATCCATATCGTCAAGGCCGAGCAGATGTTTGAGACGGCTTCATTCCCTCAATAGACAGAATCGTTTTGCGGCCTTGCACTTCCCGTCTCTGCGCCCCTGTCTGTTCTAACCGCCCGCAACCTGCAACCGACAACTGCCTACTGCCTACTGACGTCTGAGTCCTGCGTAGCCACCGGTTCGACTTTCGGCACGAGCAAGTGCACCAGCCCGATAGCCACAGGATGCATGACGCCCGCGATAAGGAACAGCGGCACGTAAGTGTGGAACCACTGAAGGATATAGCCGGCGGTGAGCGCCAGGATCATGCCCCCGGCGGCACCCGCGGTCCCGCCCAGTCCCACCACTGAGCCGACATCTCTCTTGGGGAACATATCCGAGGCCAGTGTGAAAACATTTGCGGACCATCCCTGATGAGCGGAGGTGGAAATTGAGATCAGAGCCAACGCCAGCCAGGCGTTGGGCGCGAAGACCGCCACGATTCCCGACGGCATGCAGAACGCGCAAATCGCCATGGCCGTCTTCCGCGCGCGAGTGACGCTCCAGCCGCGCTTCATCAAGAAACCTGAAAGCCACCCACCGGCGACGCTGCCGACGTCCGCCGCGAGGAAGGGGATCCAAGCGAAGTAGCCGATCTCTTTCAGGGAAAACCCGCGCGCCTGCTTGAGGTAAGAGGGCAGCCAAAAGACGTAGAACCACCAGATGGGGTCAGTCATGAATTTGGCCGTGATGAAGCCCCATGCCTGGCGATAGCCCAGGATCTTGCGCCACGGGATTTTCGGCGCTGCCTCAATGCCTTCCTCGGGGTCACCGCTTTGGATGTGCCGGAGTTCCTGCGGAGCGAGCCAGGGATGTTCCTGCGGCAATCGGTAAATCCCGACCCAGAAGAACAGCCAGATAAAACCTAGCGCGCCGGTGAAAATGAATGCTTCCTGCCAACTGTATTTGAGTGTCAACCAGACGACCACCGGAGGAGCGATCACGGCGCCGACATTGGTCCCGGCGTTGAAGATCCCGGTGGCCAGGGCTCTTTCTCTTTTGGGGAACCACTCGGCCACAGCTTTGATGGCCGCCGGAAAGTTTCCTGCTTCGCCCGCGCCCAGAAAGAACCGTGCCACCCCGAAGGACAAGGCGCCGCGCGCCAGCGCGTGGGCCATGGCAGCGATGGACCACCAGACGATGGCCAGCGCATATCCCAGACGCGTCCCCAGCCGGTCCATGAAATGGCCCGAGACCGTCAGCATGAGGGCGTAAGCCAACTGAAACGCAAACACGATCCAGCCGTAGTCACTCTCCGACCAGTGCAACACGTTTTGCAGATGAGGCTTGAGGACCGAGATGGTCTGCCGGTCAATGTAGTTGATGGTGGAGGCGAAGAACAGGAGCGCGCAAATGTACCAGCGCAGATGGGGAAGTTGGAAGCTTGAAGCAGAGCGGGGATCGAGGGTTTGAGTTGGCTCCATAGCTTGAAGGATCGAGGCGCGTAGCGGCGCATGGCATGCGCCCTGTCCGGTCTGGGCGGCGCAGGCACTGGGCGGACGCCGTCCGCCCCTACCTCAAGATTGGCATCACATTGCCGCCCTGCCGGAGGAAGGCAACTTGGGCGTCCGGACCCGCGATGGCGAAGGCTCGTTCGAGCGCCTGCTGGGGCGTGCCGGCGGGCTCAAAGCCGATGCGGCGTTGGGTTTCCGTCTTGATGCCGGGTGAGACCATAATGCCGCGTCCTTTGTCCCGGATGACGCGCCCCACGTGAACCAGGTGTGCCGCAGCCACGAGATCGGTGATTTCCTTCCTCGCCACTCGAGCTCTCACCTCCGAGTAGCCGTGGTAACCGATCTGTTCCACCTCCGGGTGCTCCTCGGAGACGCCGTGCGGGCAAGGCGTCACCAGCACCACCACGCCGCCCTCGCGCACGGCGAGCTCCGCCGAATAGATTCCCTTGGCGGCTTGCCAGAGGTCGTAGTCCGCCGGGTAGGATTCCGAAACGACGACGTCGGCCGCGGTGGGTTGCTTGGCTCCCCAGATGGCGCGGGAATACTCTGCGCCCTGGCGGTGCGCGGCGACAACGTCTCCGGCCACCACGTGGATCACGCGCTGCTTCCCGTCCATCACCACGTTGAGGATGAAGCGCAGACCTGCCTGGCGCGCAATCTGTTCCACTTCTCGCCGCACCGGGTTGTCGGCGAGGCCGAGGATTTCCGTCCCGGCATATTGCGCGCTGGCCCAATGCGTGTAGCCGGTGACATCGGGGCCGGAAACTCCCGGCTGCACGATGGTGGCTCCACCGGTGTAACCCATCACGCGGTGAGGCACGATCATTCCTACTCCGATCACCAGGTCCGCCTGGCGGAGCATGCGGTTTACGCGGATGGGCGTGCCATCGGCGGTCGCCCCGATCTCAACCAGTTCTGCCGTCTTCCAGTGATGGAGGCTGACGGAGTATTCGCTGGGGATTTGCGGCCCCAGTTTCTTTTCTACTTCCTGGGGAGTCATGGGCGCGTGAGTTCCCGCGGCGATCAGAATCTTCACATGGTCTTTAGGGCAACCGCGCTCCGCCAGGCGATGGAGCAAGGCGGGCAGCAGGGCCCACGCGGGCGTCTGCCGCGTGATGTCGTCCACCAGGATGAGCACACGCGTGGAAGGTGAAACAACTTCCTCGACTCGCCCGCAACCGAAGGGGTGATCGAGCGCCTCTTCGACTAACCCGTCGACTGGCTTAGCAGGTTCGACTGCCCGTGGCTCGAGAATCGCCAGGAGATTCTTATCTGGAATCTCGAGTGGGGGAACGTCAGGGTATGAAAATGGGATTCGCATAAGTCTCCATTTAGAAGGAGGGATTCTATGATGAAGAGGCAAGCTTGTCTATCGTGCTTTGGACAAGCCCGCTGAGATTGGTGCATAAAAGGCCACTGTGGACCTATCGAAGAGGATGACGATATGTCTTCTCGTGAAAAGTCTTTCCCCTGCCTCCCTTTCCTTACCGCACTGTCAGCCCTGTGCGCGGTCCTTAGGCCGGCTATGTCTTTCTAGGGAGGCTTTCATTCATATGGGAAAAAGCGCACTTGCTCACTCGGCGCGCTATGTGGCGGTCCCGGAGGGCGGGATCAGAGCCGTTGGCAGCGCATCGCAGCGGCTCCTCGACGGCGGCCCGTCCCACAAGATTGGTCCTCGGATCAGCAGGCGCCTCCCCGAGGTCGGCTGATCTTTCTGCGGCGCACTAACGAGCAAGGCGAAGCCCGACTGCCGGGTCATAGCTTCTGGGTAGACCCCAACTGGCCGAACCGCCTGGTCCGTGCCGAGGTCGACTTGGAGACGGAGAGGATTCATTTCTACGCTCTGCGACGAAGCGGACCCAGCACGCAACGGGTTCTGAACTCCATCCCGTACCAGTTCCCGATACGAGGGTTCATCGAGTGATCCGTAGACGCTGTCACTTGCACGTTACGCTCACAAAAGTGTTCCGGAGGCGGTGTCACTTGGCCAGTCAGGAGTCAGAAGGCAGAAAGCAATGCCTTTCGTTGCTGCTTTGCACTCATCACTTGTCACTCGTCACTGGTTCTTCACCCAGGCGTGGCGGGGGTCGTCGGCCCAGGCGCCATAGCGGCGCTCTTCGCCCGCGAGCACCCAGGTGTAATGGAGCTGGTAGCCCGGGGCGGCGACAACGGGATGGTAGCCTCTGGGCAGCAGGACAGTGTCGCTGTCTTCGACCACAAACACTGTCGAGAAGCCCTGCGGGTCGTCCGGCGCGGTGTAAGTCCAGATGAATCCATAACCCTGGGCAGGCTTCAGTCGGAAAAAGTAGATTTCGTCCAACACGGCTTCCTGTGGGGGATTCGCGCTATCGTGCTTGTGGGGCGGGTAGCTGGACCAGTTGCCCGGCGGGTTTAAGGTTTCGCCGGCTAGGAGCCGCTCCGCGGGGACGTTCTCAGCCAGCGCCGAGTAGACGGTACGAGTCCAGTTATCGCGTCCGACCTGCTTTGCAAGCACAGCCGAACCCTCCAGCAAAGCCGGGCCGGTGGATACCTGGGAGGGCGCGGAGAAGATCCCCAGGTCCACCTTCGAGCTCCTGGCAGTGATTTCGTAGGTTGACTTGGGCGGGATGTAGACCATGGCCGGAGGTCCGGCGAAGACGTCGGCGCGGCTACCCACCTTCGAGAAAACTTGTTTCTTCCCGCCCGTGCCCTCCACGGTGACGGAAATGGTTCCAGAGAAAATGTCCAGGACGAGCTCACGCGAGCCGGTTGAGGCGGAATGTTGCTCGCCTTCCTCAAGCCGCAGCCGGGCGAAGTCGAGGAAGCGCATCGTTCCGGGCTGCACGATTTGTTGATACTTCGCTGGGGGTTGGCACTTGATCAGTCGGTCCATGAAGTCCTCGGTTCGCTGCAAAATGACGGAACAGGATTATACGACAAAAGGGAAGCGCGGATAAGTTACGGGAGGTTTTCGGCGGCCCGTGTGTGGCCCCCACGAAGAGCGGTCATGGGTCATTCCCAGCGCGCCTTCGCCTCCTCGCTTGGGGCGGGTTGGCATGGTCAAAGTTCCACTGGCTAAACAGAGAAGTAATGACCTATCATCAAAGCTTCGGAGCGCTCTCCGGCCTCCTCCATTCTGCCTGCAGATTGCCGGCGTCGACGATTGCCAATACGCCCGGGTAGACTTCTAACGTTTCGGATTTCCTGACGCCATGGCTGAACAATCCTCCCCGCCATCCCAGACCAGCAGCGCCTCTCTCGCCACACGAGCGGGGCAGAAGTTGAGGCAGCTCCGCGAGCGCCTTAACTTGACCCTGCGCGGGGTCGAGCAAGCCAGCCTGGAGATCGCGGATGCAGAGCAGAATTCGGAATTCGTGGTCTCCGTTGCCCGCCTGAACCAGATCGAGAACGACGGTTCGCTGCCCAGCATTTACAAGCTCTATAGCCTGGCCGTTACCTACAAGCTGAGGATGGAAGAAGTGCTGGGTTTCTACGGGATCCATCTGGGTAAGATGGAAGAACACCGACTGCTGGCGCGGCAGACCACGACGCACCTGTTCACCGCCGAGGTGGGGGACCCGGCCCGGCGCATCCGCTTTCCCATCCGCTTCGACCCCGGGTTCAAGCCGGAGAAGACCGTGTTCTTGTCGCGCATTGTAGAGATGTGGGGCGAAATCCCGGCGGGCCTGCTGGCCACTCTGGATTTGAAAAAGCATCGCTACGGCTACGTCGGCCTGGACGACCGCATGATGACGCCCTTGCTCCGGCCCGGCACCATCGTGCAGATCGACGATTCCCGCCGCCGGGTGATGAACGAAGGATGGCTCAGCGAGTTCGACCGGCCGATTTACTTCCTGGAGCTGCGTTACAGTTACGAATGTTGCTGGTGCTACCACCGCGGGCGGGAACTCACTTTGGTGCCTTACCCTCTCTCTCCTTGCGGCCCTCGCACCATTCGCATTCCGGACGATGGCGAAGTGCTAGGCCAGGTCGTCGGAGTTGCCATGCGGATCGTGCAGTAGAGGCCACAGTTCCGTTTCCCTCAAGATCTTGAGAATCAGCTCCACGTTCTTGCTGAAGAGTTGGCGCGCCAGCGGGTGGCAAGTTTCCGGCGGGAGAATCTGATAGGGGCGCAGGCGCTCCCACGCGCTGACCAGGCGAGACCGATCTTCCCCCTGCGATTCAAAAAAGCGGATGAGTTCCTGAGTTTGCTCCTCCAGCGATAACGCCACCAGTTCTTCAAAAACCTTCGCATGACAACGGCGTAGGCCTTCATTCACCGCTTCCGCGGAATAGCGGGTCTCCAGTCCGTAATGGCTATAACGCCCCGTATTGTGGTCGCGGAGCGAGGCGAGGTAAATGAGCTGGCTGAACTTCCCACGCATTTCGTCCAGGGTGCGATGTTGGGAGTCGGCCACCACTCGCTCGACCTCGGCCTCGAGGTCTGGCGTTCCTGGTTTCTCATCTCCTGAGTCCGGCATACTCGCTTCTCATTTCTTCCCGGAGCGCTGCGGCCCAAAGAAACCGCGGTCCTTTGCGTTCAATTATAGCAGCGCGTGTCCGCCTCGGACCATTATTAAAAGCGTCAATGCGGGTTCCCCAAGCGCCCCGGAAAGTTTCTTCGGATCCTCAGCCAGTCATGGCAGGCTGCTGGAGAGCATCTGAGGGAGCGAAGTAGCCAGAGGTCGCGCGCCGAATCTTCGTTCATAGCGCCTCGCCGAGTTAAAACCCCAACGAGAATTGGTGGGACGGCGCAGTCGCCTGAGGAATCGCCTCAAGCAGAGGCAGTTCCGGGGTCGAGGCTTGAGGTGAGGGGCAGACTGGGCCCTTTCGGAGGCCACTGGCCCCCTACCGTACGGTACAGGGCTGGGGGCCACCGGGACGGGAAGCTGAGCCCTGCACCGTATGGTGCGGGGCTGAGCTGGAACGTTCCAAAACGACGCTGTGGAGTGTCCAGTCACAGCTACCCGGGATTCCAAAATCGAAATCGCGGCTAAAATGTTATCGCTCCCAAGAGAATACATTTGCGTCTTTTGAGGAATTAGATATATATTGTCGCTTCTTCCCGAAAACCAGGCGCTTGACAAAACGGCATTTGGTTAGTACACGTGGCGAGGAGGAGGACACTTCGATGACCCCCCGCGACAAAAAGCGTGCCTATAGGGGTTGGCAAGGGCTAATCTTGGCGATCTGCGTGGCACTGTTCATTCCGGCTTCAGCGTTGGCACAGCAAGCGACCGGTAAGATCGTTGGCACGGTAACCGATCCCCAAGGTGGGGTGATGCCGGGGGTAAAGGTAACGGCCACCAACAAGGCTACCCAGATCAGCACCCCGAGCGTCAGCGACAAAGAGGGGTTCTACCAGATCCTCAACCTTCCAATCGGCGATTACCGCATCACCGCGGAGCGCGAAAGTTTTAAGACGCTGGTCACGGATGCTCCGCCGCTGGAAATCAACCAGGTGCTGCGTGTGGATTTGCGCATGGAGGTTGGTGCCCGCACCGAGGCGATTACGGTAAAAGCGGTGGCCGCCAGCGTGGAAACTGTGAACCCCACCTTGGGGCAATCAGTCACCGCCCGACCTGCGGTGGACCTGCCGCTAAACGGACGTAACGTTCTTGATCTCGCTCTGCTGCAGCCTGGCGTCACCGAAGTCAACCCGGGTGCTACCGAGAATGCCCAGGCCGGCGGCTTCGGGATTGCGGGCGGCAAGTCCGATTCCGTCACCTTCCTTCTGGATGGGGGCATAAACAACGACCTGCTGGCGAACGAGGTCGTCTACAACCCCGTCCCGGACGCCATCGCCGAGTTTCGAATTCTGACCAGCAGCTACTCGGCGGAGTATGGCCGCAACTCCGGTGGCATCGTGAGCGTGGTCACCAAGTCCGGCACCAACGACCTGCACGGCAGCATCTATGATTTCCTTCGTAATGACGCCCTTGATGCCAACAGCTATTTCAACAATCGCGAGGGCCTTCCCAGGCAAGTGCTCAAGCGCAATCAGTTCGGCGTAACCGCCGGCGGGCCGGTAGTGATTCCGCAGGTGGTGCACGGAAAAGACAAGTTTTTCTGGTTCGCGAGTTACTCCGGCCAGCGCCAGATCCAGACCGTTGCCACCACCCAGCTTCCGGTCTTCACCCCGGCGGAGCTCCAGGGAGACTTCTCCCAGTCGGGCCCGGGCAATACTCCGGACCAGCTGGTGGCGGACTTCCTAACCGGCCAAGGGGCCTACGCCGCGAGCACTTCACTCGATCCTCAGAACTCGGGCTTCAACCCTATGTGCCCGCAGCTGACCCCGTGTGTCCACACTTATTGGCAGTCCGACCCCGCGAAGGCGGCGCAGGGGATTATTGATTCCACAAAGTTCAGCCCTGTGGCGACGAACTACATTCAAGCCAATCTCGTCCCGACTTCTCCGACGGGCCTTAAGATAGCGCAGGCTGGGAGCAAGAACGATTCCGACCAATTCTCGGTCAAGCTGGATGCCCAACTCAGTTCAAAGGACAAGCTAGGCGTTACCTTGGGGTGGTCCCGTAATCCGATACTCAATCCGTTCAGCTTCGCCTTTGGGTCTATCCCGGCCGATGCCTTTGGCTACGGCAGCATTGGGGACCATCATCGCGAGTTTCTCAACTTGGCCTGGAGTCGGAGCTTCTCGCCCACCATGGTGAACGAGGCGCGGTTTACCGCACAACGCATCAACATCGCGCAAGCCATTCCCGCCACGAAACTGCCCACTCCGGGTCAATTGGGGGTTGGCATCACACCCGACGAGTCTACCGGTCCGAGCCGCATCGGCTTAACGAGCGGCCTGACGCTCGGCTTCAGCCCCCAAGGGCCCACCACCGAGATCAACAACACCTTTGGCTTGTCGGACACCCTCACCTGGGTGAAGTCGAAGCACACAATGAAGTTCGGCTTCTTTTTCTCGCCCTTTCAGAATAACACTCATTACGATTTCTACGTGGACGGCGAATTTGACTTCTATGGCCCCTCCACCAGCGTTGGCTCAGGTAACGATTTTGCGGATTTCCTGATGGGTCTGCCCGACGAGTACTTCCAGTTCGGGGCCGCGCCCTCAAACATCCGTAGCAGATCGTACTACGCGTTCGCGCAGGATGAGTGGCACATCCGCAAGAACTTTGTAGTCACTTACGGCCTATGGTACGAATACAACTCCCCCAAACTGGATACCCAAAGACGCTCGTTTTCGATCAATCCCGGGCACCAGTCCACGCGGTTCGTCAATGCTCCCCTCGGTTTGCTGTTTCCCGGCGACGCGGGTGCTCCGAGGGGCGCCAATTTCCCGGACCGGACCAACTTTGCTCCCCGCTTCGGCTTCGCGTGGGACCCCTTCAACGACGGCAAGACGAGCATCCGGGGCGGCTTCGGGGTGTTCTATGACATCCTGAAAGGCGAGGACAACCTGCAGTTCAACGGCCAGGCGCCGTTCTTCGGGTATGTGGACATGTATTTCCCGTTGCCGGGAAATCCCACCTCCGACCCCGGTTTCTTGACGCAGCCCTTTGTTGCGGCGGGCGCTACCAACACGTTCCCCTCGAAGTCGCCGGCCCCGAATATTGACTTTGCGGCCGCCGGCTTCCTGCCCTTTGGCGGAGGCGGCGTGTACTTCGTCGACCCGCACTTACGCACGCCGTACACCTATCAATTTGACTTCAGTATCCAGCGGGATCTGACCAGGGGCCTGACCCTGGAGACCAGCTATGTGGGCAGCGTCACCCACAAGCAAACCGGGCTGGTGGACATGAACCCCTTCATCCTCGGCACGGACACGCGCCTGCTGAACACCCAGCCCGGAATCCTGCCCGACGGGTCGAACGGGTTTAGCTACCTGGAGACCTTCGCCAACGTCGTCAACGCCCATTACGATAGCCTGGAGGCCAGCCTCACAAAGCGGCTTACCCAAAGCCGCTGGTTGGGCAGCAGCTACATCACCCTGGCCTACACCTGGGGCAAGTCGATCGATAACGCTTCCGGGTTTCGCGACGTCAATTCGCAGGTGCCATATTACAACCACCGGCTGTTCCGTTCCGTTTCCGACTACGACATCGCCCACCGTGTTGCCTTCAGCGGGGGCTGGGATCTTCCCTTCGATCAGCTCTGGGCTTCCGGTCCCCGGCGCCTGACCAAGGGATGGAGTCTGTATCCCATCGTGACCTGGCGGACCGGGTTCCCCCTGGACATCTTCGCCCAGCTCTACACCACCAGGCGTAACCCTGGACCGTCAGGCGCTGGCGATGCAGGCATCGTGCGGGCGAACCTGAGCACTCCGGTCGTTACCATCTTCGATCCGCACCAGACAAAAACGTTCAGCGGAGCCACAGGCTCGTTCTGGTTTGATCCTACAGTATTCAATACCACTTACGACCCTGCTGTGTTCACCTACGGTACGTACCCCAGGAACTACCTCCGCGGGCCGCACCGTGCCAATTTCGATTTTGCGCTGGCGAAGAAGATCGCCATTGTCGGAGAGCGGCTGAATGCGGAATTCCGCGCGGAGTTCTTTAATATCCTCAACCAGGCGGAGTTTCAGCTCCCCACCCTCAATATCGCGGATCCCAATTTTGGTCAGATCACGAGCACGTATGACCCGCGCATTATCCAGTTCGCGCTGAAGTTTACCTTCTAGCAGGATCCAACATGCGCCGTCTTTCCGTTGCTCCGGATACCGGTGCAATTTGATTACACGCGATGCGCAAGCAAAGGTACGCGCCCGAATATCGCGAGCGTGCTGTTTCCTCTCACCTTTAGCCGATTCGTCCTCCCTATTTCAGTCTTCACACTTCATAACTTCATACTCCAACATTCGAGCCAGCAAACTCCCTACTTCGGGAATATGAATTTCAGTTCCTGCCCCATTTCGAAGCGGGGCTTCTTGCGCTTGCGGATCAAGGTGGGGTTTTCGGACAGGGCACTGACCAGCAGGGGCATGGCGATGGTTGAGTCGCAATGGACGCTGGCCATGCTGGCGTCGTGAGCGATCTTACCCCAGCTCTGGGCTTCCTCGAAGGTGCAGCCGGAGAGACCACCCCAGTGCGGGGCGTCGGTCACCACTTGCAGCGCGTACTTATGCCCTTCGGCGGCATCGCGCAGGAAGGCGGCCGTCACCTCCGTCTGTTGGACGAAGTTCTTGGGGGTGCCGCCGCCGAAATAGATCACCCCGCTGGAGGGAGACTCCCCGGCGAGCCGCGCGGTCTCCAGCACATCGCCGATCACATCAAAAGTAAACCGGTTCTTACCCAGAGAGCGGTTCTCCGCGATGCCGATTCCGATGGATGAATCAGCGACCGCGGGGCAGTAGAGCGGTATCCTTGCCTTATAGGCCGCCGTCATAATGCCGTCTTCTTTGGCGCGTTTGGAGACCTCTTCCCCTAGCAGGTACAGGAACTCGCGCGTGGTGTAAGGCCGGGACTGATCGAGCGTGGCGGCGAAGCGGCCGATCATGGCGTCGGCTTCGCGAAACTCCTCTTCATCGGCGAGGGTGTCGTACATGCGGTCGATGAGGTTCTTCTGCAAGTGCACGTCATCAATGCTTGGCGAACATTGGAAATGCAGCCGGCCCAGCGTTTCGTGGACGTCATGGAAGAAATTGGCGCCGGTCGAAACCAGACAATCAATCAGCCGGTTCCTGATCAGGTAAACCACCAGCCGCCGCATGCCCGCGGGGACCATCGCTCCGGACATCCCCATCATGATCATGGTGCGGTCCCCCAGCATCTTCTTCCAGACCTGATAGGCGGTGGCGAGGTTGCGCCCCTGGAAGGAAATCCCCTGCATCTTCTCCAGTAAGGCCGCAACGCTTTTGCGGCCATCGATGGTGAGTGGGCGAGTAGGCGTGGAAAGGATTTCGTGTTTGCGCATGGTTGGCGTCCTTGGTCCGGCGTCCCGCTGCGGCGGGCAACGGATAGCGGAGAACTGGTGACTGAGAACTGCCTACTGCTTGCAGCCTGCTTCTACTACTTGGCGTCCCCCGCATTGTCCGTAACA
>Ga0315282_10004581_pt1 | contig 23986 bp, 10 predicted proteins | sample YL17G07_20_MG_FD_203693 | JGI IMG/M metagenome (GOLD analysis project Ga0315282, IMG submission 203693) | Sediment microbial communities from Yellowstone Lake, YNP, Wyoming, USA - YL17G07_20 | ecosystem: Environmental > Aquatic > Freshwater > Lake > Sediment | place: USA: Wyoming | collected... | reverse complement strand
GCAGCGGCTTGGACGGCTTCCTTTTCCCTGTCTCCTTTCCTCAAGGCACGCGGTCGGATGAGGGCAGGCGATCCCTTGCCTCTGGCATGAGCCTGCTACAAGAAGGCAAATCCCGTGAGGCTCTGAGAATCTTCGAGGACGGCCTTAAGACCGAGCCGCATAACGTCCAACTGCTGAACGCAGCGGGCTCGGCCTTAATGTTGATGAACGAGTTTGATCAGGCGGGCCAGCACTTCGCGCAGGCCATCAGTGTCCAACCTCGATTTATCCCCGCTCACAAGAACCTTGGAATCAGTCTCTGGATGGGAGGAAAAGGCAACGAGGCCCGCAAGGAATTTGAGCTTGTCTTGCGGGCTGATCCAAAGGAGCCAACGGCCAAGCTTTTTCTCGGATTAATCGCCGCTAGGCAAAGGGACTTCCCGAGCACCATTCGCTACCTGGAGCAAACACCGTCAAGTCTTCTCGAGAACAGACCGGAGGCGCTTTTGGCTTTGGCGGGAAGTTATTACGAATGCAACCGTCCCGAAGATGGGACTGCGACGATACGGAGGATTCGCCTCCTTCCAGCTTTGCCGGTTGAATGGGCTTCGCTAGCAGGCAAGCTTGCCGCAGACCACGGTGCATACGAGGAGGCTCTGAGCCTGTTGGATATTGCGAGCAAACAATCTCGCGATCCAGCGACTGCGGTCTATAACTTGGCTTTCGTCCACTACAAGCTCGGGCACTTTTCTCAGGCACGGGAGCTTGTGGGCACCGCGATCGAAAGGGGCAAACAAACTGGGGACCTCTATAATCTGCTGGGCTGGATTTCCGAGCAGGCCGGGGACACCCGCGAAGCGGTAAATGCCCTGCGTCGGGCCATCGAGCTGGAGCCCCTAAGGGAGGAGCACTATCTTGACCTAAGCACGATTTGCCTTGAGCATCAAGGCACTGACGACCTGGCAGGAGAGATCATTGATATTGGGCTCCAGCGGATCCCGAATTCCTACCACTTGCTGGTCCAGCGCGGAGTGATTCAGGAAAAACGCGGACGACACTCCGAAGCCTTGCAGAGCTTCCATGAAGCCCAGAAGCTCCATCCCGAGTATGGCCTGGCTCTATTGAGCGAGGGCATCACCTATTGGCAAGCCAATAACCTCGCGGAGGCCGTGCAGTGCTTCAAGTTGGGAATTCGACGTTTCCCGAAAGATTACCGGTTTCACTACTTCTACGGCCTGGCTGGTGAGAAGTTGAACATGACCGCCGGAGGCTCAGCCGGGAACTTTGCTGAGGCCCGTGATGCCCTCACGAAAGCCATTGACCTGGAACCCAGTTTTCCAGACTCCCACTTTGTCCTCGGCAAGATCTATTTCCGGACCCAGCATGTGAAGGAAGCGCAGCGCGAGTTCGAGCGCACGCTAGTCCTGAACCCGGCTCACGTTGAGGCCAAGTATTGGTTGGCGAAGATTTACCAGCAAATAGGGCGCGGTGAAGAGGCCGCAAAGCTTGCAGGCGAGGTAGGAGAGGCACGACGACGGGGGCTCGAAGAGGAGAGCCAGATGCGAATCGTGCTGATCCGGAAGTAGGTGATCGAGAAGAAAGGAAACACTTTTTCACGAGTCATTTCAAAGGAGGCTAGCATGAATCCCTATTCGAACGAGGTCGCCAAGGGATGCCGGTTCGTTTCCCTTTGGGCATGTGTACTCCTCTGGGCCCTGCCTGCCGCCGCACAGTTTAGCAGTGGCTTCGAGGGAACTGTAACCGACTCAACCGGCGCTGTGGTGCCGGGAGCAAAGGTGGCCGTCGTCAACATCGCGACCAAGGTATCCCGCAATACGACAACGAGCGAGGTGGGGTTTTACCGGGTCACCAACCTTGCCGCCGGCACCTACGATGTGACCGTTCAGTCGCAGGGCTTCAACACCCAAACGGTCAAGGAGGTGGCGCTGGAAGTCGATCAGATCCGATCGGTTTCCGTCACCATCACGCCCGGGGACGTCAAAACCCAAGTGGAAGTGGTCGCCGCCGCCCCACTGGTCGACACCGCACAGAGCCGTGTTTCGGCGCAGCTCTCGGAATCGGTCGTTCAGGAAATGCCGCTCGTGGGCAGAAACCTGTTCAGCCTGACCGCGTTGACTCCCGGCATCACCGGGACCGGCGGGCAGGTGGGCGGCCAGGAAGCGGTCGTGACCACGGACAACTTCAGCAACGAGCCGGGTGTGGGTATCAACGCCCCCGGTCAACGCCAGGAGTCGAATGCCTTTCTGCTGGATGGCTCCTATACGAATGCCGAACCAGCGGGGGGCGTCGTCAACCTTTCCCCTAACCCGGACACCATCCAGGAGGTTCGCGTCACGGCGGTCAACTTCTCCGCGGAGCAGGGACGCAATAGCGGGGCGATGGTGGAGGTCTTCACCAAGTACGGAACCAACAACTTGCACGGCGCACTCTCTTGGTTTCATACCAATAACGCCCTACGCGCCCGCGTGTATCCCTGGGAGGGGGAAATCCCCGCCTTTCGCCGCAACGAATTCTCGGTTTCCGTAGGTGGCGCAATCAAGAAGGAGAAGACCTTCTTCTTCGGCTCCTTCAACCCCCTGCGTTCTTCGGTCGGTCAAAGCTATCTCGACACGGTGGAGACTCCGCAATTCCGGCAATACGTCATCCAGAATTTCCCCAACACCATTGCGGCGCATATTTTCGATGTCGCCCCTCCACTCGCCGAGCCATACACGGACATTCAAACCGTGGCGGAATATGCGGCTTCTAATCCCGGCCTTTTCACGTCGCCAGCCATCCCGAGCGATCTTCCTGCCGTCGGGACAGCCGCGATTTCGGCAGCTATGCTACGCAATGGATGGCAGTGGAGTGGCCGCCTCGACCATATCATTCGCGGCGGAAAAGACCGCTTCTACGGGCAGGCATACCGTGTGGGGGTTAACGAGCTCTATCCCAACACTCGCTCCGCCTTCACCTTCGTGCAACCGCTGCGCACGTTCTACGCGAAATTCAGCCACACGCACATCTTCTCACCCACCATGCTGAACGAGTTTGCGGCGACCTACTTGCGAGTCCAGGGTTCCTCCCCTGGGAAGAATCTGGAAATCCCGAGCATGGACGTCGGTGGCGTCGCCGGATATGGTTCCTGGGCGCCGGGTGTATACATCCAGAATAAGTATGAATGGCGGGACGTCCTCTCCTTGAATCGGGGGAATCACGCGCTGAAGTTCGGGGCGGAGATCCTTCGCGGCTGGGACGACGCCCTCTTTGCCGACGTGTACGATCGCCCATCTTTCTCCTTTGCGAACCTTCTGGATTTTGCGCAAGACAAACCCTACAGCCAGAGTGGACCGGTGATCAATCCGAAGACGGGTGGGTATGGTGGTCTCAGCACGGGAGTTCGCACACTATACACATCCTTCTTTGTGCAGGATGACTGGAAAGTGAACCGCAAGTTGACGCTGAACCTGGGGTTCCGCTACGACGATTACGGTCACCTGGGGTCATCCAAGCCTTATGACACCCCATACTTCCAATTCGGGGAGGGGGGATCCTTCGACGAGCGCCTCTACAACGGGCGCGTGGACTTCCGCAGCAACCACATGGGGAGTCTGAACCGCGTTCATGGCTGGTCTCCTCGCATCGGCTTCGCCTGGGCGCCTTTCGAAAGCCGCAAGACCTCCATCCGCGGCGGATACGGGCTTTACTATGATCGCCCGGGAAATCAGTCCTGGTGGAACGGGAGTATTTACAATCCTCCAACCGCCGCGAGCCTCGCCACGAATGTATTCGAGGGCGGCACCGTGGCTTACGCACTGGGCAATGCGCAAGGTGGTGGATTCCCCATACCCGGAGGCGTAGCCTTCCAGTTCGACTCCCGTAACGGGTTGCTGGCGCTGGACCCGAACACCGGCGAATACGTGCAGCAGCGTGTTTCCATTGCCGGAGTGGATGCGGAATTCCGTCCTACCCAGATGCAGAACTGGATGCTCGGTGTCCAGCACGAACTGCGGCCAACACTCGTCCTCGAAATGGACTACTTCGGGACGGTAGGGCGCCATCTCTACGTGGAAACAGAGATTAACCGCTTCCCGGGCGACCTGGTGCAGAACCTCGGAACCCTGGCGCGGATCAATCCCAGCTTCAGCGGCATTGACTTCACGAGAGCCATCGGCACCTCGACCAGCCACAGCATGGCTTTCTCTGTAACCAAGCGGATGAGCCGGAATTGGACACTGCGCACGCTCTACAGCTATGGAAAGACTATCGATCAAACAAGCAGCCCGGGCGGTTCGGTCATCGACGTGAAGAACCTGCGCGCACAGCGCGGGCGGGCGGCCTTTGATCTGCGTCATAAATTGGCTCTTCAAGGCATCTGGACGATCCCGGCCTGGAAGGAGGGTTTCCGGGCCAAGGTGTTCGGAGGCTGGGAAGTCGGAGGTATCACCATCTTGCAGACCGGCGCGCCCTTCACCGTCTACACAAGCGCGCCGTTTGTCCTGGCGCGCGATGCCGGCGGGAACATCCTCTACCCGCTCCAGAACCTCGGGGGTGACTACAACGCCGATGGTTTCACCTATGATGTGCCAGATGTCCCAGCCTCCGGAAATCATCTCTCCGGGAAGAACCGTTCCGATTACATCACCGGCGTTCTCAACGCCAGTGATTTCCCTGTGCCTTCTCTTGGAAAGGAAGGCAATTTGGGAAGAAACACCTTCAACGGCCCGGGGTTTGCCAACGTCGATTTCTCGCTCATCAAGAACGTGAAAATACCGTGGTTCGTGAAGGAGGGAGCCAACCTACAAATCCGCACCGAGATCTTCAACCTCTTCAACCGGGTGAATCTCGTGGATGTGGATAGTGACCTGACGAGTGGGAGCTTCGGCCGGTCAACAAGTGCTTATACCCCTCGCACGGTCCAGTTTGGACTTCGCATTGCTTTCTAGCAGCGCCGGGACCTCCTTCGATAGACATAGGCGTGGCCGGGGGCACGTGGACTGTGCCCCCGGTGTTTTTTCAACCCGGACGCTTTCGCAGCGCTATGCTTGCTGTTTCAGCGCAGACTTCAGGAGGAGATCTATGAGGAACAAGTCCCTTTGTTTTGGCTTTTCCCTGCTGGGGCCAGTGCTCTTCGCTGCCCTCGCCCAATCGGCCTCGCTGCTCGCCGCCGGTGGGGGCCCGAAGGTGCTAACGATCTCTGCTGGTGGCGTAGTGGAGGCTTCCTGGGATGGGCAGAAGGCCAGCTTGCGCCAAGGTCAGCGGCTGGGGGTGTGGACTCTCATGGCCGTCATCGCGGCCGGTCCCCAGCGCCGTTTCGCGGTTTTTGAGGATTTCTCGCAGAAGCAAGGCCGTATCTTGTTCGTGGATGCGAAAGGCGTTCAAGCGGATCTCCCCAAGTCTCTGGAACCAACGTTTGCGGAGTCCTCGAGTCTTTACCACGGGCACAGCCTGGAAGAAGTCATGGAGAGTGATCGCGATCTTCTGGGCGAAGAGATCCTGGCCAAGCCAGGCGATCCGGACTATGCCGAGGTGGCAGCCTGCTTCCCCCCCATATCTAAGATGAGGACCTACACATTTGTGGGGACGCACGACAGCCGGGACAAGATTGGCTTTGAGTACGGCGGGCGGACTCCCCAGTTTAATCCCGCGCCCTTTTCACCTGCGATCGACAAGGCCCGCGAGCGCGGGACCGTGATGGACGGCTTGGTGGGAGGCTGGCTGCCGGTGGTGCGGTTCGTTTATCCGGAGGAGAACGGCGATTGGACGGAAATGGTAAGCTACGCGCCGCAGCGAATCGACAACGAGAATCCTTCCATTCAACCCGTGTGGTATCGCATCAGTCGAGTGGAGAACAATGAGTTGAAGTGGAGCCGCTATTTTGATTCCTACCCTCCTTTTCCTCCCCGCATGGACTACGCCGCAGAGCCTTTCTACGAGCAATTGCTGGTCATGAGGGACGGGTGGAATCGGGCGCTTGACTCCGGAATGAAGATTGAGATTCCTGATCAGCGTTTGCAGGATATGGCCCGGCACTCTCTGGTGCGCGACATGATTACCCGCATCGGCAGCGACGCGCGCTACGGGGTTTTCGACCGAGCTTACGGCGGGACCGAGCATGCCGGTTTCCCGGACACCTTCAACGCCGACACCGCGACGATGCTTCAGTGGGGCCTCTTCCGGCTCGCGGGGGATTACATCGCCAACTACTTCGGAAAGTACGTGCGGGATGATGGGTCCATCCTGTATCGCGGGCCCGAGACCGGCCAGTACGGCCGAATGCTCACGCTCGTGGCGGAATATGCCACCTATACGGGCGACTCCAAGCTTCTGCTCTCCTATCGAAGCCGGATTGATGGTGTCACCAAGCTGCTTCTGGGAATGCGGGAAAAGGCCTTGAAGCTCTCGCCGGAAGATCCCGCGTACGGGATTATCGCTGGCTGGAGCGAGGCTGATGCGTGCCTGGACCCCGATCCCCCACGCTACATGCAGCCTTACCTTTCCAACAACGCCGAAGCGGTACGCGGCTTTCGCGATCTCGGCAGGGTGTGGGAACGGATCGGCACTCAAAGCAACCAGCCGGAATTGGTCGCATGGGGTCGGCGCCTGGTGAAAGAATCGGAAGCCATGAATAAGGATCTGCAGACCGCCATCAGCCGCTCCATGCTGCAAGGTGATCCGCCAGTTCTGCCCGCCATCGCCGGAGTGAAGGAGCCTTTTCATATCGCGGTCGCGCGTGATCCACTCGATCCTCAATTCCGCTCCTATCGCGCCTACATGGAAATGTTGTATTCGGGGATGCTGACTCGTGAGCAGGTGGGGACCGTCGTTAATTACCGCGCGGCACACCGCGACACGATCCTGGGCGTTCCCACGGCCTACGGGTACAACACCCACGAGTTGGTTGGCTTTCTTACTTACGGCCACGCCTGTGGCCTCATCCAGTACGACTTTGTGCGCCCGTACCTGCTGACCCTCTACAGCATCATGGCCCACCAGTACACGCGAGGGACGTGGACCGCGCCTGAAACCCGCAACATCGATCCTCAGCGCTTTGCGGCGCCCTACTGCACACCCGCTCAGATGGTGGTTCCCTTGATGGCACGCTGGATGCTCGTTCTCGAGGACCCGCTTTCGGATACGCTGTGGCTCGCGAAGGGAACACCGCGCAGCTGGCTCGAAGACGGAAAGAAGATCTCCGTTGCGGACGCGCCGACGCGCTGGGGGAAGATTGGATTTTCCGTCGCCTCTCAGCTCAAGGGCGGCAAAATCACCGCCCGCGTCGAGCTACCAGCATCCTCCCAACGACCGGCCGTGAAACTCCGATTGCGTGCCCCTGAGGGAAGCAAAATCCGCTCTGTAACGCTGAACGGCACGGCCTGGAAGAACTTCGACCCGCAGGAGGAGACCGTGACCATCCCGGCTGGCGCTGCGCCGAGTATCTCTCTCGTCGTCGACTATCAGTGAAGGCATCGCGTCTCGGATACGTTGTGAGCTGTGGGGCCGGCGGGGCGGAGACTGAAACCCCGCCCGGCCCCTTTCGCGTGCTAGGGTTCTCCCACTCACTGCATGACCCCGCCGGACAATGACCGGGGAGAAGGGAAATTTGGCGCTCCGATGATTTCCAGAACCTTCCTTACCATTACCTGTGCAGGCTTGGCGGTGTTCATGGCTGCCGAACTCGGCGCCTTTTCCAACTACCCGTGGGCTACCTTCTACGCCCAGAAGAGGACCTCGCCGATTGTGATTGACGGTGACCTGTCGGACTGGGAGAACGCAAAGGGCTTCACGATGGACCGGGAGAAGTTCTTCTTCGTGGGGCAGGGGATGTCCTCAGCGAAGTGGGGGGGCCCGAGCGATCTTTCCGCCACCTTCAAAGTCCAATGGGACGAGAGAAACCTCTACCTGGCCATCGCCGTAACCGACGACAAGGTCACAGAACCGCATGGCTCGCTCTCAAAGGGAATGGAGACGGGCTCCTGGGACGATGACGGAGTGGAAATCATGCTCGATAACGACGGATGCGGGATGCCGCGCTACTATATCGGCGACCCGATGCATCACGAGTTCCACTTTGTCTTCAGCGACAAGCAGCCCTTTGTTTTCGACAATTTCTGGAAGCTGCAACCCGGTGCTCCCCAGGCGATGTTCAGGCTCCCCGACGGTTCCGCAGAGCCCCTGGCCTATCCGGGAGAGGTCATGGCCAAGAACGACATCACGGAAGTCTTCTCCCACCCTCCCTATGACGGCAAGTATGCGTTTCGGAGGACAGATAAAGGCTACAATCTGGAGGTGCGGATGTCGCTTCCGGGCGCCCGGATGGTTGCCATCAACGAAGGGGGCCACGCGATCGGATTCGATATAGCCATCAACGATAACGATGCTGGGACTGGGCCTTTGAAACAGCAGCTTCACTGGTCAGGAATCAACGACCTGTTCTGGCGCAACTGTCGATTTTTCGGAACTCTGATTTTGCTGAATGATTAGCTCAAGGGACGAGCCATTTCATCCATTCAAGAATCAGCCCGAAGATGGAGCTGGAAGTTAAATGGTGCTCGAAGGACAAAACGGCAAGATGATAGACGAATATCCTCACCGTGCGCACAAACTAAGTGGAGATTCCCAATATGAGAAGAAGACTATTTCTCAAGCACGCTGCAATCGCTCCGGCAATTGGGCTAGCATTGAACTCGTCAGCCGAAACTGGGAGGCAGGCTAGCAGCGGGCAAAAGACCACTGTGAATCTACCATCTGCTTCTGAGCGTGGGCGTTATCACCCAGGCCGGATTCCGAACGAATATAGCCTTTTCCTGCCGGGGGAACGCGAGGCGCTGAAGAACTCACCACGAGTGCTGCAGATCGAACCTGGCCTCGTGAAGGCCCGGGTGGGTTCAGCAGAGAAGAATCTCAAACCTGGCGACGCGATTGAGGGGTGGCGGCTTGTGACTGTTCTCCCCTGGCTGAATGGCACGGCCACGGCCGTGTTCGAAAAGCACGTCACCCATCAGGGCGCCATTGCTTACGTTACCGAAGCGGGCGAGATTGCCAATATCCCGAAGCGGATCGGAGACCTTTCCGAGATCCGTCCGCGGCCAACGAGCTCTCCACATGGAGTCAAGTTCGAACGGCCTTGGCCGTACGTCCCCGGGCCAGACCTGCTGGGCGACTACATCTTGAACTCGGCTGAGGACCCTTGCTACGAAAACGTGGCGGCCTTAGGGCCAGAAATGGTCGGATGGACTCTGGTGGCCAATGAAGAGACTGCGCCCGAGAAGTCCTTGTGGTTGGAAGCGGACGGGAAGTCCCGGCAGTGTGCAGAAAGTCCGCAGTTGACGTGGGCTCCAGATCTGAAAGGGCGGTTGTTCGATCCCAGCCGCTTTCTGCCCTCCATCTACCGCGCCTATATGCGATATCCCGACCTGTACGGCTACGTACCGGGGTACAGTAAGCGCACACTTCTGGGTGGCTATCTTCCTGCGGCGGATATTGGCGTGTGGAACCCGACTTCACAGGTTGGCTACGAGGTCATGGTGATTCTTCCCGTTGGGGTAGACGCGCGGCCGATTGGACGTGTTCGGGCAATGATCCCTGCCAAAGGGGCCAGGGATATTGCCACATCAGCAGGTTGGCTCCCCGTCAGCGGATCGGAGGACTTCGCCACCCCAGGTAACACTGGCAGTCCTGCTTCCCCCGAAGGATTTGTTGACCGCTACTGGAATGGCACGGCGGAGGATTTCTTCTCAGCGTTGGCCGGCATTTGGGGTTATTGGCAGCATTTCTTTGAAGACAAGATGAAAGCCGAAGTTCCTGACGAGTGGTTACTGGATGCCGCCCGGGCGGGCATTGTGCTGTCTCGTTGCAGCTACCACGGGCTGGAGCCAACTTACCAGATTGGTGAGGGTGCCTACACTAAGATTCCTGTAAGTAGCCACGCCTTATTCCCGGTGGCGCATTATCTGTTCGTTTGGGCTCATGAGCTCTGGAATCTGACCGGAGAGGTGGATCCCTATTTTCAGCACTATCTTGACCATTACATCTTGCCGGACGGGAATTTCTTGTACAACACCCAGGACCAGGTCGAGGCGACCCTGGACACTGGTGTGTTTCTCGAGAACTCCGCGCGGGCATACGATTACAGCCACGACATCGACGCTCTCAAAAAGCGCCTCCCTGCCCTGCGCCGCATGATGGAGTTTGTCCTGCGGCGATACCGGTACACGAAGGAGCACTTCCCACCGGATGACCCGCGTCATGGGTTGATCTGGGGTTCGCCCGAAGCGGATAACGGAGACCCGAGCGACGACTATCCTGAGTCGCATGCCTACTTCTACCAAAATGCCTCGTGGACCTGGCGGGGTCTTGTTGAGCATGCACGCTCCCTGGATCGCGCCGGGAGGGAGCATCAGGATCTTGAACTGCGGAAGGAAGCTGCCGAAGTGGCAGGCGTGGCGCGGGAAATACGTGCCGACATCGACCGCTCGCTTCAAAAGACACTGGCCGACCGCAACCCGGAAATGAAGGAGGCCGGAATCACACCGTTTACAGCTTTCGACACGCACCGCCTGCCCACGGACTTGGGGAGCTACGAGAACCATCGCTACATGATGGACTGGTGGACAAGTGATTGGGGCGACCCGAAGCTAGATGCCGGACACTTCCGGCATCGTGGCTTGGCGGGTTTGCAGATCCTTGGGATGAACACGAACCGGGATTACCCGTTGACCTCGAACTTCATGGAACACGGAACACTGGCGGGTCGGATCAGGCAGGATGATTACAGGCCTTTTCTTCTGACGCTTTACGCTAATCTCTGCTATGCGATGGACACAGGCAATCGGTACGCTCCTGAGGACGCCCTATTGCCAGGAAATTACCCTGGTGAAGGCAGCCCTTACGCGTGGTCGGCCGTTATCAACAGCGAGCTCTTGCCGACTTTGGGTCTAAGGTGGTTACTTTGCTATGAAGAGCATGACCAGGAGGTCGTTCATTTGCAGAAGGCGGCTCCAAAACACTGGTTCAACCCGGGCGAATCGATCCGCGTCACAGGCTGCCCGACTCGCTTTGGGCACCTATGCTGGCACACAGAGTCATCCGGGTCGCAGAGCCAACCCCGGTGGCGGGTAACCATCGAGTTTGCAGGTCCGTTCGCGGCCGACCTGATTGTCCATCTTCACCCGCCCGGCGGGGGGCCATTGAAGAAGACTTCCCTGGGAGAACTCCGCCCCCACCGCGTGGTGCTGCCAGCGGCCTTGCTCAGCGGTAAGGGGAGCGTGACCCTTGAAATCTCCTGAACCGAATTGCTGTGTGCCCGCTAGGAACCCTGTTGGGCTCGAAACCGCCTGGTTTCCGACCGTCCCAGCTCGGGTCGCGCAATGGTGGCGAAGTTGAGATTGGAGCCGGCGGTGAACCGGCTATTCCGTCCGGATTCCCACGGGTATTGACCGTTTAAGTCGGCGGTGGGCGCGGTAGGGCAGGCACTGGAGAGATGCTGACGCTGTCTGGCTCTGTTGACATCCTTACTCCACGCAAGGAGAACTTAATTATGCGCGAATTGTTCGAGAAAAAGCGGAAACACTTTTTTGTTCTGAGTGATGGTAATCACTCCGTTTCTCTGTACCAAGTTTCGGCCGCGTCTTGCCGCTAGCCCAGCCAAGTATGACATTGCGGAAGTCTTCTCCCAGCCTCCCTATGACGGCGAGTATGCGTTTCGGAGGACAGATAAAGGCTACAATCTGGAGGTGCGGATGTCGCTTCCGGGCGCCCGGATGGTTGCCATCAACGAAGGAGGCCACGCGATCGGGTTCGACCTCGCCATCAACGATAACGATGCTGGGACTGGGCCTTTGAAACAGCAGCTTCACTGGTCAGGAATCAACGACCTGTTCTGGCGGAACACGAAATTCTTCGGGACACTGATTCTCGTGAACCGGAAGGAACTGGAGTGAGTGTCTTCCCGACACTGTGGCAGAACTGTAGTGGATTCTGGTTCAAATCAGTTCAAATCCGGGATACTTCCCAGACTCGCGTCGGTGGCAACTTGTTGAGGCATACATTGGACCCAAGACCGGGCCGAAAAAGGACTTCTCCCCAAAGGTCCACCCAATCGCCGGTGCGGAATTCGTAGATCTCTAAGCAGGATTTGCCTGCGTCGCGAAGAGATCCGCTGCGTGGGGCAAGGGGCCGAAAACTCACTCTGAGAGTGATACAAAAACACCGACCCACTCACCTGACACCGCCTTTGCCCTTGTCGATGGCACAAAGAGCGAGCACATTGCCTACCAGGGGCTGGTAACCGTAGAATCGTATGCTACGTCTTACCTGAATGGTGGACTATACCCAACATCAGGAACCAGAAGATTAGCCAAATCCATGACTGACCATCAGCCTCAAATCATACTTGAACCCACACCACCTCCCCCCAGCGAGATGCCAGGGGGAAGGGCCCGCCCTTGGCGCCAGCTCTGGGTCTGGCTGGCCGTCGTGATCCTTCTGGGCGTGGGCGTCTATTTCTTCGCCCGGCGAGGGAGCGAGGCGAAATCCGGCAGCTCCTCCTCGGTGTCCGCGGGCACGGGGACGAGAGGCTTCGGTGCCATCCCGGTGGTGGCTGCCAGAGCTCGAAAGAGCGACATCGGCGTGTACCTTCCGTGCCTGGGTGCGGTCACGCCGATCTATACCGTGACGGTGAAGAGCCGGGTGGATGGGCAGTTGATGCAGGTCTATTACAAGGAAGGCGACCTCGTTCACCAGGGCGATCCGCTGGCAGAGATTGACTCGCGGCCCTACCGGGTGCAGCTGACGCAGGCGGAAGGACAATTGTTAAAGGACCAGGCCTTGCTCGATAATGCGCGAATCGATCTGGCGCGCTACCAAACTCTACTGACACAAAACGCGGTGCCCGAGCAGCAGCTCGCCACGCAGAAAGCCCTGGTCGCGCAATACGAGGGCTCCGTCAAGACCGACCAGGGGCAGGTGGACGGCGCCAAGCTCAACCTCGTTTACTGCCACATCACCGCTCCCATTGCCGGCCGCGTGGGCCTGCGCCTGGTGGATCCCGGAAACATCATCCATGCCTCCGACAGCAACGGGTTGCTGGTCATCACCCAGATCCAGCCCATCAGTGTCATCTTCACGATTGCGGAAGATCATGTCGCGGAGGTCCTCGAAAGGATGCGCGCCGGGCAGCGGCTCAGAGTGGACGCTTATAACCGCGACAAGAAGACGAAGCTCGCCCAAGGCTGGCTGACGACCATTGACAATCAGATCGACCAGACGACCGGCAACCTCAAGCTGCGGGCCACTTTCAGTAATAGTGACAACGCCCTCTTTCCTAACCAGTTCGTCAACGCCCGACTTCTCGTGGAGGAGAAGCACGGGGTCACCGTCGTCCCCACCGCCGCCATTCAGCGCAATGCGCAGACGACCTACGCCTATTTTGTGAAACCGGATTCCACCGTCACCGTGCGCGAAGTGACCCTGGGCACCACCGAGGGTGACGACGCGGAAATCAGCTCCGGCTTGTCCCCGGGCGACGTGGTGGTCATGACGGGTGTGGACAAGCTCCAGGAAGGGAGCAAGGTGAGCGTGCAGGTCGAGGGCGACAGCAGCCGGAGGGGACGTTAATTGAGCCCGTCGCGGACCTTCATTCTCCGGCCGGTGGCAACATCCCTGCTGATGGTGGGTATCCTGCTGGCGGGCGCAGTGGCCTACAAACAGTTGCCGGTCTCGGCCCTGCCGGAAGTGGATTATCCGACCATTGTAGTTATTACATTTTATCCGGGCGCCAGCCCGGAAGTAATGACCTCTTCCGTCACCGCTCCGCTGGAGCGCCAGTTTGGCCAGATCCCCGGTCTGCAGCAGATGACCTCAACCAGTTCCGACGGCTGCTCGGTCATCACGCTGCAATTCAATCTGAACCTGAACATTGACGTTGCCGGGCAGGAAGTACAGCGGTCCATCAACGCTTCGGGGACGTATCTCCCACCCGACCTCCCGGCGCCACCGATCTACAGCAAAAGCAATCCTGCCGATGCCCCAATCCTGACGCTCGCGCTAACCTCTGACGAACTCCCTCTCTCCAAGGTCGAGGATCTCGCGGACACTCGCCTGGGGCCTAAGATCTCCCAATTGGCGGGCGTCGGGTTGGTCAGCATCAGTGGCGGCCAGAAGCCCGCGGTCCGGATTCGCGCCAACCCCACCGCCCTGGCATCTTACGGCCTCAACCTGGAAGATCTCCGCAGCGTCATCATCGCCGCCAACGTCAACCAGGCGAAGGGCAGTTTTGATGGTCCGCGGCTCGCTTACCAGATTGGCGCCAATGACCAACTGCTCTCCAGCAGCGACTACGCGCCGCTGATCGTGGCCTACCGGAACGGTTCTCCCGTCAAGCTGACCGAAGTCGCCACCATTACTGATGACGCTGAGAATGTTCGGCAGGCCGCCTGGATGAATGACATTCCTGCCGTCATCGTCAACATTAAGCGGCAGCCGGGCGCGAACATTATCACAGTCGTCGATCGCGTCAAGACGCTGCTGCCTCAGCTCACTACGTCACTGCCCTCGTCGGTTCACGTCAGCATCTTGACCGACCGAACCAATACCATTCGGGCCTCGGTGCGCGACGTGCAGTTCTCGCTGCTGCTGACGGTGGCGTTGGTGGTTTTGGTCATCTTCCTCTTTCTGCGCAGTCTCTCCGCCACCGTCATTCCCAGCGTCGCCGTTCCGCTCTCCCTCGTCGGCACCTTCGGAGTGATGTATGTGCTCGGCTACAGCCTGAACAACTTGACGTTGATGGCCCTGACCATCTCCACCGGGTTCGTCGTGGACGACGCGATCGTAATGATCGAGAACATTACCCGTTACATTGAAGAAGGCGAGCCGGCGCTGCAAGCGGCGCTTAAGGGGTCGGCCCAAATCGGCTTCACGATCGTCTCCTTAACCGTCTCCCTGATTGCCGGTCTCATTCCCTTGCTGTTCATGGGGGATATCGTCGGACGCCTCTTCCGAGAATTTGCCGTCACCTTGGCTGTCACCATCCTGGTCTCTGCCGTCGTTTCGCTGACTCTGACGCCGATGATGTGCGCCAAGTTCTTGAAGCACCAACCCGAGGAAAAGCGGTCCCGGTTTTTCCGCGCGTCGGAACACGCCTGGAATTCGGTGCTCGCCCTTTATGACCGGACTCTCCAGTGGGTGCTCCGCCATCAGCTCGGAACCCTGCTGGCCGCCATCGGCACTCTCGGCCTGACCGTGCTGCTCTACACCGTCATTCCGAAAGGGTTCTTCCCGATTCAGGACACGGGCGTCATCCAGGGCGTCTCTGAATCAGCCCAGACGGTCTCCTTCCAGGAAATGGCCAGTGAGCAACAAGCGTTGGCGAAAGTCATCTTGAAGGACCCCGCGGTCCAGAGTCTTTCATCATTCATTGGGATCGATGGGACCAACACCACCCTGAACAGTGGGCGGATTCTCATCAATCTGAAACCGCTCGAGGAAAGGAATATCAGTGCCAGCGAGGTGATCCGCCGCTTGCAGCCGGAACTGGCCAGCGTGCCGGGCATCACCCTGTTTATGCAGCCGGTGCAGGACATTACGGTGGAGGACCGGGTGAGCCGGACGCAGTTCCAGTACACGCTCGAGGATCCGAACGCGGACGAGTTGAATACCTTCGTGCCCCGAATGATCGAGAAGTTGAAGCAGCAGCCGGAACTAACCGACGTGGCCAGCGACCACCAGATGGGCGGCCTTCGTGCCAAAGTAGTTTTCGACCGTGAAACGGCATACCGGCTCGGCATCACCCCGTCGGCCATCGACCAGACGCTGTACGACGCCTACGGCCAGCGCCAAGTGTCCACCATCTTCACGCAGTTGAATCAATACCACGTGGTTTTGGAGGTTGACCCCAATTTTCAGAAGAACCCTCTCGACCTGCGTGATCTTTACATTCGCACGGGGGCGACTTCCAGTTCCTCGAGCTTGGTTTCCGGCGGGACAGCGGGGAATCAATTGTTCGGGCCGTCCAGTTCCTTAACTGCCGCAACGGCAAGCCTGTCGTCTGCAGCGTCAGGGACGAGTTCGTCTACGATCGCCTCGAACAGCGCCTTCGGCGGGGGACCGATCACCTCTTCCACGGCTTTCCCGAACGGAGGCCAGATGCCGCTCGCCGCCTTCACTCATGTGGAGGAGATGAGCGCCCCGATTACCGTGAACCACCAAGGTCAGTTCGCGGTGGTAACCCTCTCTTTCAATCTGGCCCCCAACGCGTCACTGGGGGACGCCGTCAAGGCCGTGAACAAAGTGAAGGACGAGATCGGCCTGCCGGCGAGTATTCAGGCGGCGTTTCAGGGCATGGCCCAGGCATTCCAGGCATCGTTGGCGAATGAGCTGCTGCTGATATTGGCGGCGATCGTTACGGTCTACATCATCCTGGGCGTCTTGTATGAAAGCTACATTCATCCGATCACGATCCTGTCCACGCTGCCATCGGCCGGTGTCGGGGCGCTGCTCTCGCTCATCGTCTGCCGTAACGATTTCAGCGTCATTGCGTTGATAGGCATCGTCCTGCTGATCGGGATCGTGCAGAAGAACGCCATCATGATGATTAATTTCGCCCTGGACGCGGAGCGCAAGGAAGGCATGACGCCCCTGAACGCCATCTATCAAGCCTGCTTGCTGCGCTTCCGCCCGATTATGATGACGACCATGGCGGCGCTGCTGGGCGGCGTCCCGCTGGCGCTCGGCACCGGCACCGGGTCGGAGTTGCGGCGGCCTTTGGGCATCACCATCGTCGGCGGACTGCTTCTGAGCCAGTTGCTGACGCTTTACACCACCCCGGTCATCTATCTCTGGTTTGATCGCCTGGGAAGAAGATTCGCCCGCGAGCGCGAGCGGCGGCCGGGTACGGAGCCGCTGCCGGCAGAATAGACCATGAATATCTCGGAGCCGTTCATTCGCAGACCGGTGGGCACGACGCTCCTTGTTGTCGCCATGGGGCTGGCCGGGGCCGTGGCGTTCCGCCTGCTCCCGGTCTCGCCGCTACCCCAAGTGGATTTTCCGACCATCTCAGTCGGGGCCTCTCTGCCGGGTGCCAGCCCCGAGACCATGGCTTCCTCCGTGGCGACGCCGCTGGAGCGCCAGTTCAGCCGCATCGCCTCCGTGACCGAGATGACTTCGTCCAGCTCGCTCGGGTCCACCAGCGTCACGCTGCAGTTTGACTTGAATCGAAACATCGACGCCGCCGCGCGGGACGTGCAGGCCGCGATCAACGCGGCGCGGGGTTATCTGCCCTCCAATCTTCCCAATAACCCGACCTACCGCAAGGTGAATCCAGCCGATTCGCCGATCCTCATCCTCGCCCTCACCTCCGACGTGCTCAGCAAGAGCCAGATCTACGATGCGGCATCTTCGATTCTGGCGCAGAAACTCGCCCAGGTGAGCGGCGTGGGGCAGGTGATTGTCGGGGGTGGCTCGCTGCCCGCCGTCCGCGTCGAACTGAATCCGTCCGCCCTCAGCAAGTATGGCATTGGCCTGGAGCAGGTCCGCGGCGTGTTAAGCAGCGCCAACGCCAACAGCCCGAAAGGACACTTCTCCGACGGTCACCGCATGTGGGAACTGGCCGCCAACGATCAACTCTTCAAGGCCGTTGACTACGAACCGCTCATCGTCGCTTATCGCAACGGCTCAGCGGTGCGCATCTCCGATGTCGGCCGGGTGGAAGACCGCGCCGAAGACATCCGCGCTGCGGGCTACTCGAACGGCAAACCCTCCGTCCTGCTCATCATTTTCCGTCAGCCCAACGCCAACATCATCGACACCGTGGATGGCGTTCGCGCTGTGCTCCCCCAGCTTAAGGCGGCGATTCCTCAATCCATCGATATGCGGGTGGTCATGGATCAAACCATGACCATCCGCGCCTCGGTGCGCGATGTGGAGCGAACGCTTGTCATCTCCGTGATGCTGGTGATCCTGGTGGTTTTCCTCTTCCTGCGGAATCCCCGGACTACCTTCATCCCCAGCATCGTTGTGCCCGCCTCGCTGATTGGAACGTTCGGCGCCATGTACCTGCTTGGCTACAGCCTCGACAACCTCTCCTTGATGGCGCTTTGCATCTCCACCGGATTTGTCGTCGATGATGCCATTGTGGTCATCGAAAATATCTCGCGCTATCTCGAACAGGGCATGACGCCGTTGCAGGCCGCCCTGAAGGGCGCAAGGGAGATTGGTTTCACGGTGCTCAGCATGAGCACGTCGCTGGTGGCCGTCTTCATCCCCCTGCTGCTGATGGGGGGCATTGTGGGCCGCCTCCTCCGCGAGTTCGCCGTGACCCTTTCCGTGGCCATCCTCGTCTCCATGGTTGTCTCGCTGACCGCCACGCCCATGATGTGCGCCCACTTGCTCAAGCAACACGAGACGCACGGCTGGCTCTACCGCACCAGTGAGCGGGGTTTCAAGTGGATCGTGGAGGGGTATGGGAAGACCCTCTGGGGAGTGCTGCGCTTTCCCGCCGTTACGCTGGCCGTGTTGCTGGCGACGATTGCGTTGAATGTCTACCTCTATGTCCACGTGCCCAAGGGATTTTTCCCGCAACAGGACAACGGGCGAATCATGGGCTCGATCCTGGCCGACCAGGACACCTCCTTCCAGTCCATGGATCGAATCCTGCGGCGGATGATCAGCATCATCGTCGCCGACCCGGCAATTGATACGGTTAACGGTTTCACGGGCGGAGGCGGAGTGAACACCGCGCGGATGTTCATTTCGCTCAAACCGCTGGCCGAAAGAAAGATCCGCGCCGATCTGGTCATCGCGCGCCTGCGGCCCAAACTGGCCAAAGTGCCGGGCGCGTCGCTTTACCTGCAAGCTGCGCAAGACGTGCGCGTGGGCGGCCGCTTTGGCAGCGCCCAGTACCAGTTCACCATGCGCGGCGACAATCTGAAAGACCTCGAGGAATTCGCTCCCCGCATGCTGCATCAGATGCGGTCCATACCCATCATCGCCGACGTCAGCAGTGACCAGCAGGACCGCGGCCTGCAAGCTCTTGTGACCTATGATCGCCAGACGGCCGCGCGTTTCGGGATCTCGCCGCAACTGATCGACAATACCCTTTACGACGCCTTCGGCCAGCGCCCGGTCTCCACCATGTACAGCACGCTGAATCAATACCACGTGGTCATGGAGGCGGCTCCGGAATACACGCAGAATCCCTCCTTCTTGCAGCAGATCTACGTCCGTTCGCCGAAGGGCCAGCAGGTTCCCCTGAGCGCCTTAACGAGTTATCAGCCGGTGACCGCGCCACTCTCGATCAGTCACCAAGGTCTCTTTCCGGCGGTCACCATCTCCTTTAACTTGCAGCCCGGAGTGGCGTTGGGCGACGCCGTGGATGCCATTAACGCTGCGGCCGCCAACGTGGGGCTGCCCGAGACCATCCATACGGGCTTCGCGGGGACGGCGCAGGCCTACCAGCAATCACTGGGCAATCAACCTCTGCTGATCGCGGCCGCACTGATGGCCGTCTATCTGGTGCTGGGCATTCTTTACGAAAGCTATGTGCATCCCGTCACCATTCTTTCCACGCTTCCGTCGGCGGGCGTGGGAGCGCTGCTCGCGCTCCTGCTCACTCACACCGATCTGACGGTCATCGCGATTATCGGCATCATCCTGCTGATCGGCATCGTCAAGAAGAACGCCATCATGATGATCGACTTCGCGCTCGCCGCGGAGCGGAACGAAGGTAAGAATTCGCGCGACTCGATCCACGAGGCCTGCATGTTGCGCTTCCGCCCGATCATCATGACCACCATGGCGGCAATGCTGGGGGCTCTGCCGCTGGCGCTCGGCCGGGGTACAGGCTCGGAGTTGCGCCGGCCGCTGGGGATCGCCATCATCGGAGGGCTGATCGTGAGCCAATTGCTGACGCTCTACACAACGCCGGTGGTTTATCTCTACTTCGACCGTCTGCAGCATTGGCGGGAGCGAATTCGCGCCAGGCGGCGAGGCGAGCCCGAGCCGCTGGGCGCCGAGGCGCACTAGATGAGAGACGAAGCATGAACCAGAGAAACCGGATCTCCCGCCGATTCGTGAGCGACTTTGGCCTTCTGGCGCTCGCCGGCCTGGTGCTGGCTTCGAGCGCATGCACGGTGGGCCCCAAGTACCAGCGGGCCAGCGTGCCGACCCCGCCCGCCTATAAGGAGTCTCCCCCTGAAAGCTTCAAGGAGGCGCGCGAGTGGAAGGAGGCCCAGCCGAGGGATGGCGCGGCGCGGGGCAAGTGGTGGGAGATCTATCAGGACCCTCAACTGAACGCCCTCGAGGAGCAGGTCGGCATCTCCAACCAGAACCTTCTGGCAGCGGAGGCGCAGTTCCGTGCCGCCAAGGACGCGGTGCGCATTGCCCGGTCCAACCTGTTCCCGACGGTGACCGGCAGCCCGTCAATTGTCAATTCGCGGACCTCCGGCACGCTCGGGAGTTCTGGCTCCGGCGTGCGCACAACGTACACCGCGCCCGTCGCTCTCTCCTACGAGGCTGATGTTTGGGGAAGCATCCGGCACAGCGTGGGCTCGCTGGCCGCGACCGCTCAGGCCAGTGCCGCCCAGCTGGAAAGCGCCCGCCTGTTTTATCAAGTGGAACTGGCGCAAGATTATTTTCAACTGCACGGCACGGATGGCGAAAAAGATCTGCTCGAGCGCACGGTGAAGTCCTACGAGGAATACCTGCAATTGACCAAGGACCGATTCAATGCCGGCGTCGCTTCGGGTGGCGACGTGGCGCAGGCGCAGACCCAGTTGGACACCGCCAGGGCGCAGTTGATTGACCTGGAAGTGGCCCGCACCCAATTCGAGCACGCCATTGCCATCTTGATCGGGAAGCCCCCGGTGGAGCTTTCGATCCAGCCGGCAACTCTCCCATTGACGCCGCCTCCGATCCCGGCCGGAGTCCCCTCCGATCTCCTCGAACGGCGTCCCGATATCGCCGCCGCCGAGCGCCAGATGGCGGCCGCCAATGAACAGATCGGCATCGCGAAGGCCGCCTATTACCCCACGCTGATTCTCGGCGCGTCCGCGGGCCTGCAAAGCACCGATTTCCTGAAGTGGTTCTCGTGGCCCAGCCGCTTTTGGTCGGTGGGACCCCAGTTGGCGGAAACGATTTTCGACGCCGGCAAGCGCCACGCCCAGGTGGACCTGGCCGAGGCGGCTTACGATTCCACCGTCGCCAATTACCGGCAGACAGTCCTCACCGGCTTTCAGCAGATCGAGGATCAACTCGCGGCGTTACGGGTTCTCGAAAACGAAGCGCAGGCGGAGGACCGGGCGGTCGAGGCCGCGCGACGTTCGCTCGCCATCTCCACCGCGCAGTACAAAGCCGGAACCGCCAGTTACCTGCAAGTGATTACTTCCCAGGCGATCGCCCTGCAGGATGAAAGAACTGCGGTGGATATTCGTACCCGTCGCATGGTGGCCAGCGTGCTCCTGATCGAGGCGCTGGGCGGAGGATGGAACGCTTCGACCCTGCCCACAACGCAAGACGTCGTGCATGGCAATTAGAATCCGGCGGCGGTTTCACGCTGGGTTGAAGGGGTCAAAGGGACGCAGCGGCAGCGCGATCATGGCCTATCGCGCGGATCTGTGTGGCAGCGCGCCGTTACCGAGGAGGTCGTCGGCCCCGCTTCCCCCTCCTTCAAAATTCCGATGATCTGCTCCTCGCTAGATTGACTCCTCTCCATAATGAGTTTTCCTCTCGGCTATATCCCGGAAAACTCACATTCCCACTGGCCCGATTTTCGCGGTGCAGGTCATTAACCATCCAGCAGGCGCAGTAAACGCAGCCTTCATAAGCACCGCGGCGTGTTGCTCACGGCTGATCGTGGGCCTAAAATTCAGTATCCTCGGGGGAGTCATCCAGCCATGACGCACACTGCGCTCATGAAAGGTCATCGGCGTCGGCAGAATAGAGGCAAACGATGAGTTGGTTGAGGAGGCTCGTGCTGGGGTTGGGAGTTGCCGTGGCAGTCTCTACGGAAGGGGTGGCTGCTCCCGCCGCCCGGGTCAACGCCGGTGCGATCGTCCTCGTCAATTCGACGGCGCCGGACTATGGAGATTTCCAGAGCAGGCTCGAACCTTATCTCGTCCAATTCGGAGTTCCGTACGACGTTCGCGATGTATCGACCCAGCCGGTGGGCGCAGGAATCGGCGAGTACTCCTTGATCGTCATCGGGCACCGGGGACTCGACGCACCGCGCCGCTTTCTCACCGCCGACGGCGAGCGTCGAATCCTCACTGCCGTCCATGGTGGAACGGGATTGGTCAGCTTCGACGGTCTCCTGGCTTCGTGGAGTGAGGGATCGCCCAAGCCTCTCTACGATTTTCCCGGGGAAATCTTCAGCGTGAGCTTCATGCCCCCGGGACAGGTTGAATCCATCACCGTCGGTTCGGAGGACGCGCACTTCATCACCAACCAGCGCGCCACCCCCCGCGAAATAAGGCTTAAGAACAAGATGCGGGTTCCGGGACTCTCCGCGCCGGATCGCGTCGCAGTGCTTGCGCGGGCGGGCAGCCTTCCGCTGGTCTTGGCGACGCAATTTGGAGAAGGGCGCGCCGTCCTCTTCGCTACCTTCGATTGGACCGCGCCGGAAGTGAAGGGGAAGCTCTACGGGCTCGACGATCTCGTCTGGCGCAGTCTCGTGTGGGCGGCCCGAAAGCCGTTCGTGATGCGAGGCATGCCCAAATTCCTCGCCATGCGTGTCGACGACGTGTCGGGATTCGGGTTGGGGTCCAACCGGCATCTCGGCTGGGTCCCGACCGTCAATCGTTACGGTTTCAAACCCTGGCTCGGAGTCTTTATCGATGATCTTCGCGAAGACGATGAGGCGACCCAAAGACTCGCGCAGCTTACACAGCGGGGGCTGGCGACGGCCAGCGTTCATGCGCGACGCTGGAATCAGTTCTTCTATCTCGACGAGTCGCTGCGGACCGACGATGCCGGACGCAACATCACCGCGAAGCCCTTGCCGGATGACGCCATCGCGGCAAACTTCCGGGAAGCCGAACGGGTTTTCGCCGACCACCACATTGTGGAATCGCCGCTCGTCCTGCCGCATTTCTACGAGTCTGCACCCAACGTGTTCGGCGGCCTGAAGGCATGGGGCGCGGAGTTCCTGGGCACGGTGCTCGAACCCGGACAGGGCTACGGCTCTCCCATCCCGAAGTTCGGCCCTTATCTGTCCAGCGAGCCCTCGCGCGCAAGTAACGGAGCCGATCCCCTCTACATTGCCGACTGGCTTTCCGTTCCTGGTCACCCCGAGTTCGACCACCGGTTCTTCAATTTCATCGTGGAAGTCCGTGACGTAGCAGGTTATGAATGGGCACCCGGCGGCGTTCCCGTCGAGGAGGCCATCCGTCGCGGCGTGGAGGAATGCCGCCGCGAATTTGACAGCTTGGTCCCGGCGGTGCTCTTCACCCACGAGTCGGATTACATCCAGCACATCCTGCCCGGCGATTGGACTCTCATCTTGAAGGGGGTGGATGAGGAACTGGCGCCGGATAAGCCGGTGAAGGTGACACTCGAACATGTTGCGCAATACCTCCGCGCGCTGCGTACCTCCCGCGTCGAGTCCGCCGGATTCGAATCAAACTCGGGAGAGGGCTTCGTTGTCCTGAGCGGGTCGGCCGACATGCCCACGAAGTTTTACGTCTGGCAATCCGATCCGGCGGGTCCTGTGGCCTACGAGCACGAAGTTCCGGTCTTCCGTGGAGGCGTTCGAGTGCGGTGGAAGTAGAACCGTCCCGTGGGGGAACCAGGCGTGATCTGCTCACATGTGTTGGGCCACTTTCTGAGTCAGTCGGCGCACCGTTGAGTGGTCTGGGTTTATCGTGCCAACTTCCAAATATGTTTTCGGCTCGGTGGCGTCAAGTTCTTTGTGTAAAAAGTTCGAGGGTGCGGGTGCGCCAGTCTTCATTAAAGCGGTGGAAGATGGCATAGATGATCCGGTCGACGCTCTGGACATTGGTAAAGACCACCATGGGCC